>Ga0302325_10014257_pt1 | contig 16924 bp, 9 predicted proteins | sample Palsa_T0_2_FD_201948 | JGI IMG/M metagenome (GOLD analysis project Ga0302325, IMG submission 201948) | Peat permafrost microbial communities from Stordalen Mire near Abisko, Sweden - Palsa_T0_2 | ecosystem: Environmental > Terrestrial > Soil > Palsa > Peat permafrost | place: Sweden: Abisko... | reverse complement strand
CCAGGGCGTACGGCGCCGACTTGGCGCTGCTGATCGTGGCCGCGCTTGAGCAGAGCGCGCTCGTCTCGCTGGTGGAGCGGGCGCTCTCGATCGGCCTGCTGCCCTTGGTCGAGGTGCACGACGAGGACGAGCTCGACCGGGCGGTGGACGCGGGTGCCACCGTCATCGGCGTCAACGCGCGGAACCTGGCCACCCTGGAGGTGGACCGCTCCGTCTTCACCCGGCTGGCACCGAGGATCCCCGAGGGGATCGTGAAGATCGCCGAGTCGGGCGTGCGCGGTCCGCACGACCTGCTCGCCTACGCCGCCTCCGGCGCGGACGCGGTGCTGGTGGGCGAGTCGCTCGTCACCGAGAAGGACCCGCGGGCGGCGGTGGCCGACCTGGTGACGGCCGGGTCGCACCCGGCGCTGCGCGGCGAGCGCGGCCAATAGTAGGGTTGCGGCGTGAGCACAGCACCCGCAGAACCCGATATTTCCCCAGTTCCGGATACGTCCGGGCATTTCGGCGTCTACGGCGGGCTGTTCGCGCCTGAGTCGCTGATGGCCGCTATCGAGCAGCTGGCCAAGGAGTACGAGGCCGCCAGGACCGACCCGGAGTTCACCGCCGAGCTGGCCGATCTGCTCAAGAACTACGCCGGCCGTCCGACCCTGGTCACCGAGGCCAAGCGGTTCAGTCAGGAGTTCGCGGGCGGCGCGCGGGTGCTGCTCAAGCGCGAGGACCTCGCGCACACCGGCTCCCACAAGATCAACAACGTGCTCGGCCAGGTACTGCTCACCAAGCGGATGGGCAAGACCCGAGTGATCGCGGAGACCGGGGCCGGCCAGCACGGCGTGGCGACCGCGACCGCGTGCGCCCTGCTCGGCCTGGACTGCGCGGTCTACATGGGCGAGGAGGACACCCGGCGGCAGGCGCTGAACGTGTCCCGGATGCGGATGCTCGGCGCTGAGGTCATACCGGTCACCGCAGGCACCAGGACGCTCAAGGACGCCATGAACGAGGCGTTCCGCGACTGGGTCACCACGGTCGAGGACACGCACTACTGCATCGGCTCGGTCGGCGGCCCGCACCCGTTCCCGATGATGGTCCGCGACTTCCAGCGGATCATCGGGGTGGAAGCCCGCGGGCAGGTCAAGGACCTTGCCGGCAGGCTGCCGGACGCGGTCGTCGCCTGCGTCGGCGGCGGCTCGAACGCGATCGGCGTTTTCCACGCCTTCATCCCCGACGAGTCCGTCCGGCTGATCGGCTGCGAGGCCGGCGGTGACGGCGACGGGCGGCCGGAGCGGACCGCGGCGACGCTCACCCTGGGCAGCCCTGGCGTGCTGCACGGCATGCGCACCTACCTGCTACAGGACGACGAGGGCCAGACCCTCGACACGCACTCGATCTCGGCCGGCCTCGACTACCCGGGCGTCGGCCCGGAGCACGCCTGGCTGAAGGACACCGGCCGCGCCGAGTACCGCTCCGTCTCCGATGCGGAGGCGATGGCGGGGTTCTCGGCGCTCTGCCGGACCGAGGGGATCATCCCGGCCCTGGAGTCCTCGCACGCGATCGCGGGCGCGATGGCGCTCGGCCGCGAACTGGGACCCGATGCCCTGCTCCTGGTCAACCTGTCCGGTCGCGGCGACAAGGACGTGGCTACCGCGTCCGCTTACTTCGGAGTGTGAGCGTCACCATGTCCACCGTCAGCATGTCCACCGTCAGCACCGCCTTCGAGAAGGCGCACGCCGAGGACCGCGCGGCCCTGGTCGGTTACCTCCCGGCGGGCTTCCCCGACTCGGCCACGGCGATCAAGGCGGCCCTGGCCATGTGCGAGGCCGGCGCTGACGTCATCGAGGTCGGCCTGCCCTACTCCGACCCGCTGATGGACGGCCCGGTGATCGCCGACGCCGTCTACCGCGCGCTCAAGGGCGGCACCCGGATCGCGGACGTCTTCGACATGGTGTCCGCGATCGCCGCCACCGGCACCGCCGCCGTGGTCATGACCTACTGGAACCCGGTCGACCGGTACGGCGCCGACGCGTTCGCCCGCGACCTCGGCAACGCGGGCGGGGCCGGCCTGATCACCCCGGACCTGACCCCCGAGGAGGCCGGCCCCTGGCTCGCCGCCTCCGACCACCACAACCTGGACCGGGTCTTCCTGGTCGCGCCGTCCTCCACGCCGACGCGGATCGAGCAGATCACCAAGCTCTGCCGCGGCTTTGTCTACGCCGTCAGCCTGATGGGCATCACCGGCACCAAGGAGGCCGTCAGCTCGGTGGCAGGCGGCACGGTGGCCAGGATCCGCGAGCACACCCGTCTGCCGGTTGCGGTCGGCCTCGGCGTCAACACCCGCGAGCAGGCGGCCGAGGTCGCCGCCTTCGCGGACGGCGTGATCGTCGGCTCCGCCTTCGTCCGCCGCCTCGCCCAGGCGGCCAGCCCCGACGAAGCCATCGCCGCCGTCCGCGCCCTCACCGCCGAGCTAGCCGAAGGCGTCCGCGCCCGCTAGGACTATGAGAACTTCACCACGTTTACGGCGATTTTCCCTCACCGACTGATCTGGTGAGTAACGCCCGGTATCGCGGCCGTGCTCGGCGCATGCTGTTTCAGGCTTGCAGCGACTTGTTCTCCGCACCTTGCGCGATCGCATGCGCGGCGGCCGGTTTCGCCGTGTTTTGGCTGGGTATCCGTTCCCTACCGATCTTCCTTGGCCTGCCGCAGGGAAGTTCGGTGACGACGCTGCGCTCGTCGGGGCTGCCGCCAACCTAGCGCTCACCCGCCGCACGCGCACCAGATCCGCCCAGGCTGCTCACAAGCCGGCTCTGGAAAGGGATTCACCAGTCATGTAATCTCTACGTAACTTACGTGTAGCGGCAGGGCCAACGTCGTCCCCACAGCAGCCAGCGCATTTCAGTGGAGATTTGACGACAGGAGTAGTGATAGTGCCTGCCGCATCGGACGGACTATACGACAGCCGTTTCGAACATGATGCCTGTGGCGTGGGTTTCGTCGCCGATCTCACCGCCCGAGGCGGCCACGACGTGGTGGCGAGCGCGCTTCGCGTGCTACGCAATCTGGAACACAGGGGCGCCGCCGGCGCGGACCCGGACACCGGCGACGGTGCTGGGATCCTGACCCAGCTGCCCCACGAGTTCTTCAGGGAAGTCGCCGGGTTCGGTCTGCCTGAAGCAGGCGGCTATGCCGCCGGCCTGGCTTTCCTGCCAATCGATTCTGATGAACGGACCGTGGCCTTCGCGCGGATCGCCGAGCTCGCGCAGGACGAGGGGCTGACGGTCCTCGGCTGGCGCGACGTGCCGGTCAAGGACACCGCCTGCGGCGAGGGCGCCCGTAAGGTGCTGCCCCACTTGGCCCAGCTGTTCGTGGCGGGCGAATCAGGCGAGCGGGGCCTGACCCTCGACCGGATGGCATTCTGCCTGCGCAAGCGGGCCGAGCACGAAGTCGACGTCTACTTCGCCTCGTTCTCCTCGCGCACCATCGTCTACAAGGGCATGCTGTCGGCGCCGCAGGTCGAGCCGTTCTTCCCCGACCTGTCAGACAACCGGTACGCGTCCAACCTCGCGCTGGTCCACTCGCGCTTCTCCACCAACACGTTCCCGTCCTGGCCGAGGTCGCACCCCTACCGGTACATCGCGCACAACGGCGAGATCAACACCGTCCAGGGCAACCGGAACTGGATGCGGGCCCGCGAGGCCATGCTGGACTCCCCGCTGATCCCCGCCTCGAAGTCGGGCCGGGGGATCGAGCGGCTCTTCCCGATCATCGATCCCGACGGCTCCGACTCCGGCTCGTTCGACGAGTGTCTGGAGCTGCTGCACCTGGGCGGCCGGTCGCTGCCGCACGCGCTGCTGATGATGATCCCGGAGCCGTGGGAGAACCACGACGAGATGGACGCCAAGCGCCGTGCCTTCTACCAGTTCCACTCGACGCTGATGGAGCCCTGGGACGGTCCCGCGCTGATCGCCTTCACCGACGGCGCCGTGATCGGCGCCGTGCTCGACCGCAACGGCCTGCGCCCCGGCCGGTACTGGGTGACCAGCGACGGCCTGGTCGTGCTGGCCAGCGAGGTCGGCGTGCTCGACATCGAGCCCGCCCGGGTGGTGCGCCGTGGACGGCTGCAGCCCGGCCGGATCTTCCTGGTCGACACCGCCGAGGGCCGCCTGCTTGAGGACGAGGAGGTCAAGACCGAGCTCGCCGCCGACCAGCCGTACGCCGACTGGCTGCACGCGGGCCTGGTCCACCTCGACGACCTGCCCGAGCGCGAACGGCTGGTGCCCACGGCGGCCGACCTGCTGACCAGGCAGCGCGGCTACGGCTACACCGAAGAGGAACTGCGCGTCATCTTGTCCCCGATGGCGAAGACCGGGGCCGAGCCGATCGGGTCGATGGGCACCGACACCCCGGTGGCCGTGCTGTCGGACAAGCCGAGGCTGGTGTTCGACTACTTCACCCAGCTGTTCGCCCAGGTCACCAACCCGCCGCTGGACGCGATCCGCGAGGAGCTTGTCACCTCGCTGTCCACCACGACCGGCCCCGAACAGAACCTGCTCGAGCCGAGCCCGGCCTCCTGCCGGCAGATCGTGCTGCCGTTCCCGGTGATCGGCGAGCAGGATCTTGCCAAGCTGGTGCACATCAACGACGAGGGCAACCTGCCCGGCTTCGCCGGCCACCTGATCGACGGCCGGTTCGACCCCGACAGCGGCGGCGACGGCCTGCGCGACCGGCTGGCCGAGATCTGCGCCGAGGTCAGCGACGCGATCGAGGTGGGCGCCCGCCTCATCGTGCTGTCCGACCGTGACAGCGCGGGGACCGGCCTGGTGCCGATTCCGTCGCTGCTGCTCACCGGCGCGGTGCACCATCACCTGATCCGCGAGAAGACCAGGACTCGGGTCGGCCTCATCGTCGAGTCCGGCGACGCCCGCGAGTGCCACCACGTGGCGCTGCTGGCCGGCTACGGAGCCGCCGCCGTCTGCCCCTACCTGGCCATCGAGACCGTCCGCGAACTGGCCGCCCAGGGCGAGCTCGGCGCGGTTACGCCCGACAAGGCCGAGGCCAACCTGATCAAGGCCCTCGGCAAGGGCGTGCTTAAGATCATGTCCAAGATGGGCGTGTCCACCATCGCCTCCTACACCGGCGCGCAGATCTTCGAGGCGATCGGCCTCGGCGACGAGGTCATCGCCACCTGCTTCGCGGGGACCGCCTCGCGCCTCGGCGGCGTCGGGTTCGACGTGCTGGCGACGGAGGCGGCGCGCCGCGGCGCCGTCGCCCGGGGCGGCCCCGGCCTGGCCTACCGGCAGCTGGAGACCGGCGGCGAGTACCAGTGGCGGCGCGAGGGCGAGCCGCACCTGTTCAGCCCGCAGACCGTGTTCAAGCTCCAGCACGCTACCCGCAGCCGCCGCTACGAGATCTTCAAGGAGTACACCGCCCTGGTCGATGACCAGTCGGCGAAGCTGGCCACCCTCCGAGGCCTGCTCCGGATCAAGGGGATCGACGCCGACGAGGCAACGCACGGGACCGTTCCAAAAATCTCGATTGAAGAAGTTGAGTCGGTCGCGTCGATCGTGAAGCGGTTCGCGACCGGGGCGATGTCCTACGGTTCGATCTCGGCCGAGGCGCACGAGACCCTCGCGATCGCGATGAACCGGCTGGGCGGGCGGTCCAACACCGGCGAGGGCGGCGAGGACGCCGAGCGGTTCAGCCCCGACCCCAACGGGGACCTGCGGCGGTCGGCCGTCAAGCAGGTGGCGAGCGGCCGGTTCGGCGTGACAAGCGAGTACCTCGTCAACGCCGATGACCTGCAGATCAAGATGGCGCAGGGCGCCAAGCCGGGCGAGGGCGGCCAGCTGCCCGGGCACAAGGTCTACCCGTGGATCGCCCGGACCAGGTACTCGACGCCCGGCGTCGGGCTGATCTCACCGCCGCCGCACCACGACATCTACTCGATCGAGGACCTGGCCCAGCTCATCCACGACCTGAAGAACGCCAACCCGGCCGCCCGGGTGCACGTGAAGCTGGTCGCCGAGGTGGGCGTGGGCACGGTCGCGGCGGGCGTCTCCAAGGCGCACGCGGACGTCGTGCTGATCTCCGGGCACGACGGCGGCACCGGTGCCGCCCCGCTGACCTCGCTCAAGCACACCGGCGCGCCCTGGGAGCTCGGCCTGGCGGAGACGCAGCAGACGCTGCTACGCAACCGGCTCAGGGACCGGATCACGGTGCAGGTGGACGGCCAGCTCAAGACCGGCCGCGACGTCATCATCGCGGCCCTGCTCGGGGCGGAGGAGTTCGGCTTCGCCTCCGCGCCGCTGGTCGTCTCCGGCTGCGTCATGATGCGCGTCTGCCACCTGGACACCTGCCCGGTCGGCGTCGCCACCCAGAACCCCGAGTTGCGCAAGCGGTTCTCCGGCAAGCCGGAGTTCGTGGTCAACTTCTTCGAATTCATCGCCGCGGAGGTCCGCGAGTACCTGGCGCTGCTCGGGCTGCGCACGCTGGAGGAGGCCGTCGGCCGGGTAGACCTGCTCGACACCGCCCGCGCGGTCACGCACTGGAAAGCGGCCGGGCTCGACCTCACCCCGGTGCTGCACGCTCCGCCGGACGTCAGCGGGCCCGGGCCTAAACAAGCACTGCACCAGACCATCGGCCAGGATCACGGCCTCGACCGCGCGCTCGACAACACCCTCATCCAGCTCGCCGAGGGCGCGCTCGAGGAGGGCAGGCCGGTCCGCCTTGAGCTGCCGATCCGCAACGTCAACCGCACCGTCGGCACCATGCTCGGCTACGAGGTGACCAGGCGGTGGGGCGGCGAGGGGCTGCCGCCCGACACGATCTCGGTGGCGTTCACCGGCTCGGCCGGGCAGTCGTTCGGCGCGTTCCTGCCGCGCGGCATCACGCTGCGGCTGACCGGCGACGCCAACGACTACCTGGGCAAGGGCCTGTCGGGCGGGCGGCTGATCGTCGCGCCCGCCGCCGACTCGCCCTTCGAGGCGGAGACCCAGGTCGTCGCGGGCAACGTCATCGGCTACGGCGCCACCGCGGGGGAGATCTTCCTGCGCGGCAAGGTGGGGGAGCGGTTCTGCGTCCGCAACTCCGGTGCCCTGGCGGTGGCCGAGGGCGTTGGCGACCACGGCTGCGAGTACATGACCGGCGGCCGGGTGGTGGTACTGGGCCGGACCGGGCGGAACTTCGCGGCCGGCATGTCCGGCGGCGTAGCCTTCGTGCTCGACCTCAACCCGGTCAGGCTCAACCGGGAGATGGTCGACGTCGACCCGCTTGACGACGCCGACGCGGAGTTCCTGCGCGAGGTAGTGGGCTGGCACCTGGCCGAGACCGGGTCCGCGGTGGCGGCCGGGCTGCTCGCCTCCTGGGACTTGGCGGTGGGCCGGTTCGCCAAGGTCATGCCCAAGGACTACAAGCGGGTACTCGCGGCGGCATCGGCCGCCGAGCGCGAGGGCCGGGACGTCAACGAGGCCGTCATGGCCGCCGCACACGGGTGAGGAGGAGTATCTCGTTATGGGTGACCCCAAGGGTTTCTTGAAGACTGCGCGGGAGACGCCGCGGCGACGCCCGGTCGACGTCAGGCTGACCGACTGGCGCGAGGTGTACGAGCCGTTCGCCGCCGAGCGGACCGAGCGGCAGGCGGCGCGCTGCATGGACTGCGGCATCCCGTTCTGCCATAGCGGCTGCCCGCTCGGCAACCTCATCCCCGAGTGGAACGACCTCGTCTACCGCGCCGACTGGGCGCTGGCGGCCGACCGGCTGCACGCGACCAACAACTTCCCCGAGTTCACCGGGCGGCTGTGCCCGGCGCCGTGCGAGACGGCCTGCGTGCTCGGCATCAACGCCGAGCCGGTCACCATCAAGCAGGTCGAGGTCGAGATCATCGACCGGGCCTGGGCGGACGGCGGCGTGCTGCCGCTGCCGCCGTCGTCGCTGACCGGGCACACCGTCGCCGTGGTCGGCTCCGGGCCCGCCGGGCTGGCGGCGGCGCAGCAGCTGACCAGGGCCGGGCATCAGGTGACGGTCTTCGAGGCCGACGACCTGCCCGGCGGCCTGCTGCGGTACGGCATCCCCGAGTTCAAGATGGAGAAGAGCCATCTGGACCGGCGGATCGACCAGATGACGGCCGAGGGTACTGCGTTCTCCTGCGGCGTGCCCATCACGTCGACGGCGCAGCTCGACGGGTTCTCCGCCGTCGTGCTGGCCGGCGGCGCGCGGGTCGCCCGCGAGTTGCCGGCCCCCGGCCGCGAGCTGGCCGGCATCCACCAGGCGATGGAGTACCTGCCGCTGGCCAACCGGCTCGGCCCCGACTCGCCGATCACCGCGGCGGGCAAGCACGTGGTGATCATCGGCGGCGGCGACACCGGCGCGGACTGCCTTGGCACCGCGCTGCGCCAGGGCGCTCTCTCGGTCACCCAGCTCGAGATCATGCCCAAGCCGCCGAAGACCCGGGCGGTCGGCCAGCCGTGGCCGACCTACCCGACGATCTACCGGGTCGCCTCCGCCCACGAGGAGGGCGGCGAGCGCGTCTACGCCGTCTCCACCGAGGAGTTCGTCGGCGATGAAGCCGGCCAGGTCGCCGCGCTCGCGCTCACCGAGGTGGTCTTCGAGAGCGGCCGGTTCACCGCGATCATCGAGACCCGCCGCGAGATACCCTGTGAGCTGGTGCTGCTGGCGATGGGCTTCACCGGACCCGAGCAGCCGGGGCTGCTTGCGGATCTCGGGGTGGAGCTCGACCCGCGCGGCAACGTGGCCCGCGACGACGGCTACCAGACGTCGGTCCCCGGCGTGTTCGTGGCCGGCGACATGGGCCGCGGCCAGTCGCTGATCGTCTGGGCGATCGCGGAGGGCCGCAGCGCCGCCGCCTCCGTCGACCAGTACCTTGGCGCCCTCGACCGGCCTCGGCTGCCGGTGGCTATTCCTCCGACGGCCCGCCCCCTGGTCTAGGAACCCTGGTCTAGCGCCGCTGCTTAAGCTGTTGAGGTTCACGCCCTGGTTGCATCCCACACGGACGGGATGCGGCCAGGGCGTGAACCTTTTGTGACCCCGGTCACCTACGTCGTATCATCGGCTAAGGTGGTATAGACCACTGGAAGGGGATCACGGATGAGCCGCCGTGCGAAGATTGTCTGTACTCTCGGGCCGGCCACTGCAAGCCAGGAGCAGATCACCGCGCTGATTGAGGCGGGCCTCGATGTCGCCAGGCTGAACATGAGCCATGGCGCCCAGGCCGATCACCTGACGGCGTACCAGCGGGTACGGGCAGGGAGCAACGCCACCGGCCGGGCCGTCGGCATCCTCGCCGACTTGCAGGGGCCGAAGATCCGGCTGGGTGATTTCCCCGACGGGCCGTTCCGCCTCGCGGCCGGCGACGAGTTCACCATCACCACTGCGGACATTCCCGGCAACCCGCATGAGGGGTCGACCACCTACCAGGGACTGGCCGACGACGTGCGCGTCGGCGACCGCATCCTTATCGACGACGGCAACGTCCAGCTCGAGGTCATCGGCGTGAGCGGCGACCGGGTGCTGACCCGAACGGTCGTCGGCGGCAAGATCTCCAACCACAAGGGCATCAACCTGCCCGGCGTCAAGGTCAGCACGCCGGCCCTGACCGACAAGGACGAGGCCGACCTGCGCTGGGCGCTGGCGACCGGCGCGGACATGATCGCGATGTCCTTCGTCCGCAGCCCGGACGACGCGCAGCTCGCGCGGAAGATCATGAGCGACATGAACCGCCCCGGGGTGCCGATCATCGCCAAGATCGAGAAGCCCGAGGCGGTCGAGTTCCTGCCCGACATCGTGGACGCGTTCGACGGCATCATGGTGGCCCGCGGCGACCTCGGCGTGGAGCTCCCGCTTGAGCAGGTGCCCACCGTGCAGGCCCGGGCGATCAAGCTCGCCCGGGAGCGGGCCAGGCCGGTCATCGTGGCCACCCAGATGCTCGAGTCGATGATCAACGCGCCCCGCCCGACCCGGGCCGAGGTCTCTGACGTGGCCGGCGCGGTCTCGGCCGGCGCCGACGCGGTGATGCTCTCGGCGGAGACCAGCGTCGGGACGTACCCGATCGAGACGGTCGCCACCATGAGCCGGATCATCGTCGAGGCGGAGACCTCGCTGCGCGCGGAGCACCACCTGTCCCGGATGCCGACCACCACCGGCGGCGCCATCGCCCGCGCTGCCGCCGAGGTCGGCGCGATCGTCGGGGCCAAGGCGCTGGTTGCGTTCTCGTTGACCGGCGAGACCGCGCGCCGGCTGGCCAGGTACCGTTCGCCCATCCCGCTGATGGCGTTCACCACCGAGCCCGCCACCCGCAGCCAGCTCGCCCTCACCTGGGGCGTCGAGACGTTCATCTCCCCGGCGGTGAGCCACACCGACGAGATGGTGCACGCGGTCGACTCGGCCCTCGTCAGCCTCAACCGGTGCGCCATCGGCGACAAAATCGTCATCGTGGCGGGCAGCCCGCCCGGCAGCCCCGGCAAGACCAATGCGCTGCGCGTGCACCGCATTGGCGACGCAATCAACCTGCCTTATCCGTGACCTAGTGTCCGGTTCGGTCCGCCGATCGAAAATGCCCGCTGGAATAGGCAAAAAATGGCGTCCGGACACAGGGGGACATAGGCTAATGTCACGGCGAGCGGTATACGCTGCCGGCGGACAGGAGCGGGGATATGAGCACGTCGCGGGATGATTCGCCCGGCGCAAGGCAGTGCCCGGCGTGTTCGGCCGATTCGGGCGAACCGGTTTTCGCCGGCCCCGATGGCCGCTGCTCGTCCTGTCGACAGCCGCTGGTTATCAACGCGGACCATGTGGAGCGTGATCTGGGGCAGGTCGTCGGGGTCAGCGACCGCGGCCTGCGCCACCAGCGGAACGAGGACGCGTTCCACATCGCGGTCGTGCCGACCGACGCGGGCCAGGTGGCGGTCGCGATCGTCTCCGACGGCGTCTCCTCGGCGCCGCGCCCCGATGAGGCGTCGCTGACGGCGGTGCGGACCGGGATGAAGCTGCTCGCCGAGGGCGTGCAGCGGGGCGATGACCCGGCCGGCGCGTCGCAGACGGCGGTCCAGGCCGCAGCGCGGGCGCTGGCCGAGCTAGCGGGCCCGGACGGGGCCCCGGCCGCAACCTACGTGTCGGCCGTGGTCACCCGCGACGAGATGACCATCTGCTGGCTCGGCGACAGCCGCGCGTACTGGCTCGCGGCGGAGGGACTGGTGCCCGGCGGGCCGAACGACACGATTGACATCACCGGCGGGTCGAGACGGATCACGCGGGATGACTCGCTGGCCGAGGAGATCGTGGCGGCCGGGCTGGCGTCCATGGACGAGGCGATGGCGTCCCCGCAGGCGCACGTGATCACCCGCTGGCTTGGCGCGGACCTGCCCGACCCGCAGGCGCACGTCGAGCGGTTCACGCCGACCGGCCCCGGCGTGCTGCTGATCTGCTCCGACGGCCTGTGGAACTACCGGCCGGAGGCGGCCGAACTGGCCATCAGCGCGATGCCGGCGGCGCTGACCCGCCCGCTTGACGCCGCTGCGGACCTGGTCAAGTTTGCCATCGACTCGGGCGGCCTCGACAACATCACGGTGGTGCTTGTCCCGTTCCCGCCGCTCGAGCAGGCCACGCACAGCGCGCGGGCCGAGCAGCCGACGCGCGTGGATCAGTCCGAGTACCCAACGCGCGTCGATTAAGGATGCCGCCGGAAAACGCCCGAATTCATAAGGTAAAAAGAGGGAAGCCGGCAGGGGTGCCGGGAGCAGGGACTCCGATGACGGGTTGGATGGGCGGACGCCGATGATCGGCGCCCCGGATGGCGGACGGCCGCGTGAGGCGGCGGTGGTGCTGTCGGAACGGGACGCCATCCAGGCGAACCTGCTGGAGCTCGACGGCAGCTTCGTCCGGCGGATGCTGGACGGCGCGGCGCTGACCGGTCGGACGCGCGAGCGCTGGACGGCGGCCGCCGCGGCGCTCACCGGCCTGTGGGAGACCTACCTGGCGTACTCGGCCGTGGTGGACCGGGTCGCGGCACTCGCCGCCGCCCGCCGCCCGTCGAAGAACGAGCTGGCCGAGCTGGCCCGGCTGCTCAGCGGTGGCTGCGTCGAGTTGCCCGCCGCCCCCGCGCCACTGGCGCGCAGGGACGTGGCAGGCAGCAGGCGTCCGCCGGTCACGCTTGCGACCGCGGTCGCGGCGATGCGCCGGTCCTTCGCCGCGGTGACCGAGGTGACCGCGGCGGTGGAGGCGGTCTGGACCGCCGTCGGGCCGCCGCTCGACGCCGCGGCGGCTGAACTGGCGGCCAGCCGCCCGCTGGCGGCCGGCCTGGGCGCCGAGATCGAGGCGGCCTACCGCGACGCGGAGTCTGCCCTCGACGCCCAGCGGGCCGGGTCGAGCGCCGATCCGCTCGCGCTCTGGGCCGACGGACGGGTTGACACGTCCGCCGCAGACCGGCTGCAGGCGCAGGTGGCCGAGCTCGCCCGCCGGATCGCCGAGCTTGACCGGCTGCGAGCGCAGGCGCGCGGCCGGATCGACGCGCTGCGGGCCGCGACCGAGGCCGCCCGGGCCGACCGCCAGCAGGCGATCGCCGCCTGGCAGCGCGCCGCCGACCGGGTCGCGTCGTTGCCGTCACCGCCGCCCGGGATCGGCGAGCCGCCGCTTGCCAGCCTGGGCGCGTTGGCGGCGGGCGGGCAGTGGTCCCGGCTGCAGGCGGAGCTCGACCGGTGCGAAGCGGAGCTGGCCGCGTCCGCCGCCGAAACCAGCCAGGCAGGTCGGCTGGCGGCGGCCGCGGTCGCCCGCCGTGATGAGCTGCGCGGGCTCCTCGGCGCCTACAAGGCCAAGGCCGCCCGCCTCGGGGCGGCCGAGGATGACGCGCTCGCGGCTCGTCACGACCAGGCGTACGACCTGCTGTGGACGGCGCCGTGCGACCTGGACGCGGCGGAGTCGGCGGTGTCCGATTACCAGCGGGCGATCCTGGCGACAGAGGGACGGCGATGACAGCTGCGGCATGCACCCAGCGCGGGTGCGGCGGAACGATCGAGGACGGCTACTGCAACGTCTGCGGCCTGGCGCCGGCACTGGCGCCGACCGCCGGGCCGGCGGGGTTGGCTGCCGGGTCGGTTGCGGGGTCGGTTGGGTCAGCCCGGTCGGCTGCGGGCGGTGGCCCGGCCGGAACCGAGGCGTCGAAGTTGGCGACGCTGTTGTCCCGGCCGTCGACGTCCCGCTCATGGGGGTCGACGGGCACCGGCAGCAGGCCGGGCAGCCGTGGCACCAGGCCCGGCGGCAGCAGGTCGGGCCGGGGCGGGCTCGGCGCCGGGCTGGTGGATGTGCCGTCGGTCCCCGCCCTCGACCCGGCGGCGGCGGTCCTGACCGACCCGAGGGTGCCGGAGTCCAGGCGGATCTGCGGAAACTGCGAAGAGCTGGTCGGCCAGTCCAGGGACGGGCAGCCGGGCATGACCGAGGGGTTCTGCCCGCACTGCCGCACCCGCTTCTCCTTCGCGCCCAAGCTCCAGCCGGGAGAGCTGGTGGCGGGCCAGTACGAGGTTCTCGGCTGCCTGGCGCACGGCGGCCTCGGCTGGATCTACCTCGCCAGGGACCACAACGTCAGCGACCGCTGGGTGGTGCTCAAGGGCCTGCTCAACACCGGGGACCCGGACGCGATGGAGGCCGCCGTCGCCGAGGGGCATTTCCTGGCCCAGCTGGATCACCCCAACATCGTCAAGATCTTCAACTTCGTCCAGCACACCAGCCGCGACGGCGAGACCGCCGGCTACATCGTGATGGAGTACGTGGGCGGCAAGTCGCTCAAGCAGATCCGGGTGGAGGCAAGGCAGCGCCGCACGGCGGTGCCGCTCACCCATGCGCTGGCCTATGCGCTTGAGATATTGCCCGCGCTCGGCTATCTGCATGACCGGGGCCTCGTCTACTGCGACTTCAAGCCGGACAATGTCATCCAGAGCGAGGAGCAGCTCAAGCTCATCGACATGGGCGGCGTCCGGTCCATCGAGGGCGGCGGCATCAGCTGGGGGACGCCCGGCTACCAGGCGCCGGAGATCGCCACCCTGGGCCCGTCGGTCAGCTCCGACCTGTACACCGTCGGCCGGGCGCTGGCCGTGCTCACCTTCGACTTCCCCTACCAGGGGGAGTGCAAGTACCGGCTGCCCGCCGACGAGCCACTGCTGCGCCAGCACGAGTCGTTTGCCCGGCTGCTGCGCCGCGCCACCAACCACGACCCGCAGCGCCGGTTCCAGTCGGCGGGCGAGATGGCCGAGCAGCTGACCGGGGTGCTCAGGGAGCTGCTCAGCGTCGACGACGGCGAGCAGCGGCCGTCGTTCTCCGGCTACTTCAGCCCGGAGCTGCGCGCGGTCGGCACCGACCTCACGCCAGTGCGCGGGCCGGCCAAGGACAAGAGCGTCGTGGTGCCCGCGCCGACCGCCGCCGACGTGATCGCCGGGCTGCCCGTCCCGCTCGCCGACGGCACCGACCCGGCGGCCGGCTACCTGGCCACGCTGACCGGCCTGGCACCCGAGCAGCAGGCGGCCACGCTGCTGGCCGCCATCGCGGGCGAGGGCGGCGTCCCGCCGGCCGTGACCACATCGCCGGAAACCAGGCTGGCGCTGGTCCGCGCGCTCCTGGCGGACGGCGATGCCGACGGCGCGGCCGAGCACCTAGCCGTGTTCGCCGCCGCTGATCCGGCCGACTGGCGGGTCGCCTGGTACACCGGCCTGCGCGAACTTGACGGCGGCCGTCCCGAACGAGCGCGGGCGGCGTTCAGTGCGGTCTACGACGAGCTGCCGGGCGAGCTCGCGCCGAAGCTCGCGCTCGGCTTCGCCGCCGAGGCGGCCGGGGACCTCGCCGCCGCGCGGTCCTACTACCAGCGCGTCGCGGTGACCGACCGGTCCTGCGTCAGCGCCGCGTTCGGCGCGGCGCGGGCCTGCCTGGCGGGCGGCGACCGGGTGGGCGCCATCGCGGCGGTCGCGGCGGTCCCGCAGACCTCAAGCCAGCACGCCGCCGCCCAGATCGCCGCGATCAGGCTGCTGGTCGGCAGCGGGGACGTCGTCTCGGTGGCGGACCTGCGCCAGGCCGACGGCCGCCTGCGCGCGCTCTCCCTCGACGATCTGCGCCGGGAGCAGCTCACGGTGGAGATCCTGCGCGCCGCCCTCGACTGGGTGGGGACCGCGCCGCCGGGCGCCCGGCGGCGCGGTGCGTCCCCGGCCGCCGAGCGTATCCTCGGCTGCGACCCAACCGATCGCGCGCTTCGGCTGGGGCTCGAGCGCGGCTACCGCGCGCTGGCCAGCCTCATCCCGGACCAGGCGCGCAGGATCGAACTGGTGGACATGGCCAACAGCATCCGGCCCAGGACATGGAAATGAGCGCCCAAACGCCAGCGCCGGCAGTCCCACCTGCACAGGAGAGAGCGATGACGAGCCTGCCCGGATTCACCGTGGACATCGACCAGAATCCGTACCTGCCGGTCGGCGGTCGCGACGTCAGCGCGATCGTCACCGTGACGGCGGATGGCGACGGGGCGGGGCCGTCGCCGGTGCCGGACGGCGGCAGCGCCGAGATCATCATCATCGACTGCTCCGGGTCGATGGACGTCCCGCCGACCAAGATGACCGAGGCGCGGGCGGCCACGGCGGCCGCGATCGATGTGATCAGAGACGGGACGTGGTTCGCGATCGTGGCCGGCACGTCCACCGCCTGGCCGGTCTACCCGCCGGACGGGTCGATGGCAATGGCTAGCGCCGTCACCCGGGCGGCGGCCAAGCAGGCACTGCGCGGGCTGCGCGCCAACGGGGGCACCGCGATCGGCCAGTGGCTGCGGCTGGCGCATCAGATCTTCCAGTCCCGCCCGGCGACGCTTCGGCACGCCATCTTGCTCACCGACGGCAAAAACCAGCATGAGTCGGCCGAGGAGCTCGCTGCGGCGATCAGCCGCTGCGAGGGCACGTTCCGCTGCGACTGCCGCGGCGTCGGCACCGACTGGCAGGTCGCCGAGTTGCGCAAGGTATCCACCGCGCTGCTCGGCAGCGTGGACATCGTGGTGGACCCGGCGGGCCTCGCGGCCGACTTCGAGGAGCTGATGCGCGGCGCGATGAGCAAGCAGCTGCCTGACGTCATGCTCCGGGTCTGGACCCCGCAGCAGGCGACGCTGAAGTTCGTGAAGCAGGTCGCGCCGGCCATCGATGACCTGTCCGGCCGTCGCGTCCAGACCTCGCCGCAGGCCGGCGATTACCCGACCGGCGCCTGGGCGGCGGGGGAGAGCCGCGATTACCACGTGGGCATCGAGGTGAAGCCGGCCTTCCTCGGCCAGCAGATGCTGGCCGCGCGGGTAAGCCTGGTGGCAAGCTCGCCGGACGGCGGCCAGCAGGTCCTCGGCCAGGGACTGGTCCGGGCGACCTGGACCGACGACGAGGCGCTGTCGACCCGGCTCAACCCGGCCGTGGCGGCCTACACGGGCCAGGCTGAGCTGGCGGCCGCGATCCAGGAGGGCCTTGAGGCCAGACAGCAGGGCGACGAGGAGACCGCCACCGCCCGCCTCGGCCGCGCGGTCGCGCTGGCGCACGAGGCGGGCAACGAGGGCACCGCGCGGCTGCTGGCCAAGGTGGTGGACATCGACGACGCCGCCACCGGCACCGTCCGGCTGAAGAAAAAGGTCGACGCCGCCGACGAGATGGCGCTCGACACGCGGTCCGCCAAGACCGTCCGGGTCAAGAAGGGCTAGCGATGGCGACCTGCCCGTCCGGTCACGAGTCAGCCGACTACGACTTCTGCGACGTGTGCGGCATGACCATCGGCGCCGATGTCATCCCGGTGGTCTGCCCGCGCTGCGGCGTGCCGCGGGCCGGGCAGTTCTGCGAGGCGTGCGGCTACGACTTCGCCGGCGGCAGTCCCGACCTCCGCCCGGCCGTGCGGGCCGAGGCGACGCCGGTCCCGTCGGCCGCCC
>Ga0302325_10014254_pt1 | contig 16925 bp, 12 predicted proteins | sample Palsa_T0_2_FD_201948 | JGI IMG/M metagenome (GOLD analysis project Ga0302325, IMG submission 201948) | Peat permafrost microbial communities from Stordalen Mire near Abisko, Sweden - Palsa_T0_2 | ecosystem: Environmental > Terrestrial > Soil > Palsa > Peat permafrost | place: Sweden: Abisko... | reverse complement strand
CATCGTGTCGATCTGGGCGTGGCGCACCGTCTCGAGGTGGAGCTTGCCCACCGCGTCGGCTCCGAGGAGCAGGGTGGAGCGGATGGCGGGGTTGACCAAGACGATGCGCCCGTCCCGATCGACCACGACCACGCCTTCGTGCATGGCCTCGAGGATCCTCTTTTGCAGGTCGCGCTCGGCACGCAGCTCGCCGAGCGTGGTCGCCAGGCTGCCCGCCAGCCGGTCGAGCGCGTGGCCGAGCTCGCCAAGCTCGTCGTCGCCCGGCACGCGCGTGCGCACCGAGAGATCGCCGTCGGTGATCCGCCGGGCCGCCGCGGTGAGCTCGCCCACCGCGGACTCGATGCGCATGGCGACGGCGTTCGAGACCGCGAACGCGATCGCCACCGCGACGACCGTGGCCCAGCCGACGAAGCGCCACGTGGCCTCGTGCGCCGCGGCCACCAGCGAGGCATCCGCGTGGGCCGCGCCGATCAAAAACTGATCGATCTGGGGCGTCAGGTACGCCTGCGTGGCGAAGACCGATCCGAGGATCAGCGCCAGCGACAGGAGAAACAGCTTTGCTCGAACCCCGAATCTCACGACTCTCCGCGCGCCTCCGCTCCCGACTCACCTACCCTTGATGAAGCTGGGAGGCACCACCCATTTCGGGCTTCTCAAAAGCTCGCACGCCAAGCCCAGGAAGATGGCGCGAAGAACGTCCTCGGGATCCGCCTTGCCCGCCGTCGTCATCTGCGCGACGACTTTGGACAGCGTCGTCTTGCCCCGGAGGCCGTCGATGACCGACGCCTCGGCCTCCGAAAGCCGGAACATCTCGAGGCGCACCGGCGGCGATGGCACCGGCTCGATGACCTCTTCCTGGCAAGGCGTGAGCATCGCGTCCAGCTGGTCGTAGGTGTAGCCGTGCCGGATCCCGCGGCCGATGAGCTCGTAGGTATCGACCCCGAGCGGAAACGTCTCCTCTTGCGAGCGAACGCCGCGCGCGAACGCGATCTCGCCGTGCTTGAGGCGAAACGTCTCGAGCAAGCGCTCCTGCGTCTGGTCGTGGATGGCTCGAAAGAGCTCGATGGGCCGAAGGACGCCGATGCCGACGAGCGCGTCGCCCAGCCGGCCTCCGAAGCGCGGCAGCATCGCGAGCGCCATCTCGAGCTCCATGCGCAGCACTTGCCCGCGCCGGATCAGAAACTCGCCGAGCAGCTCGCGCTTCTCCGTCGACGTCACGCACTCCGGGGATCCCTCGACGAAGAAGATCCTCTTCTTGTGAGCGCCGTCGCGCAGCACGAGGGCACCCGTCTCGCGGCGGACCGCGAGGTGGAAGATGCGCGTCGGCAAGCGAGCCGGATCGAGCACGCCGCGATCGATCGCGGCGCTCGGAAGGTCGGCGTCCCAGCTGAGTGCCGGGCTCGTCAAGAACCGTCCGAGCTCCAGGTAGTCGCTCGCCGGCTTGAACCGCCCGTGCTCGCGCGCGATCGTCGCCTGCGAGGTCGCCTCGCCCGTCGCGAAGAGCTCGATGATGTGGGGGAGGGTGACCGGTCCGATGATGGATCCGTCGGGACGCTGCATCCGGTAGATACTCGGCGCGACCGACAGCGGCTCGCTCGCCGGCGCGCGCTCGTACCCCGCGGGCCTCGCGGCGCCCTCGCGCTCGGTGCTCACCGGCGCGTCGCCGTCCTCGCTCCGCAGGGCCTCGCGGGTGCCGGTGTCCTGGTCGATGGGCGCGGTCGACTTGGCGTTCGTGTCGCGCGTCTCCTGCTCGACGTCGGGGCCCACGACGAGGCCGAGCTTTTCCACCACGGCGGCCAGGCGCGAGGGCCCCACCTGCAGGCGCCGCCGCCGGATGATGTCCTCGAGCGCCTCGGCGAAGGCGCCCGCCGTCTGCCAGCGCAGCGCCGGATCGCGCGCCAGCGCGCGGAAGACCACGGCGCGCACGTCGTCGGGCACGCGGTTGCCCGTGCGGTCGATCACCGACACGTCGGCGTCGCGGATGCGCAGCAGCACGTCGAGCTCTTTGCCGCCGCTGAAGAGCGGCCGCAGGATGAGCGACTCGGTCAGCAGGATCCCCACCGTGAACAGATCGCTGCGCTCGTCGAGCTCGCGCCCCACCACCTGCTCGGGCGACATGTACCCCAGCTTGCCTTTGAGCTGCCCCGCGTCGGTGCGCCGCTCGATCTCGGCCGCCCGCGCGATGCCGAAGTCGGTGAGCTTCACGGCGCCCGATCGATCGATGAGCACGTTGCCCGGCGACACGTCGCGGTGAACGAGCTTGAGCGGGCGGCCCGCGTCGTCGCGCGCGTTGTGCGCGTAGTCGAGCGCGCGCAGGATCGAGAGCGTGGTGTGCAGGCACACGTCGAGGGGCAGATCTTCGCCCTGCGACGCCGCCGCGCGGATGACGCGCGCGCCCGTCGTGCCGTCGACGTACTCCATCGCCATGTAAAGCTCGCCGTCCTGCTCGCCGAAGTCGAAGACCTGCACGATGTTCGGGTGACCCAGGCGCGCACACACCCGCGCCTCGTCGACGAACATCGCGACGAAGTCCGGATCGCGCGCGTACTGGGGCAGGATTCTTTTGACCGCGACGATCTTCTGAAACCCGTGCGGTCCACCCCTGCGCGCCAGGTACGCCTCCGCCATACCGCCGGTAGCGATCCGCCGAGTGAGCTCGTAGGGGCCCAGCCTGAGGGGCGCCGGGCTGGTGGAGATCGTCATCGGTCTCCAAAGCTTAACATGGTGGCCACCGCCCACCGCGGCTAGGACGTTTCCGGAAAACCCATGAGCGATGATGTGGTGATTGGCCCACCCGGCGCCCCCAGCGGCATCCTCGTCATCGACAAGCCCGGCGGACCGACAAGCCACGACGTCGTCATGCGGGTGCGGCGGCGGCTACATACCCGGGCGGTGGGCCACGCGGGGACGCTCGATCCGATGGCCACGGGCGTGCTTGTCGTCGCGGTGGGCGAAGCGACCAAGCTCGTCCCCTGGCTCGCGAGCGCGGCCAAATCGTACGAAGCGACCGTGGCCCTGGGCACCGAGACCGACACGCTCGACGCCGAAGGCGCCCCGGTACGGCACGCGCCCGTCCCGTCCGAGGTGCTCGCGGCTCTCGCCGATGCGGCCACGGCTGCGACGGCGCCGATCGTGCGCGACGCGCTCGCCGAGGAGGCCGCGCGGTCGTCCCAGATCCCCCCCGCCTACTCGGCGATCCGCGCCGACGGCGTGCGCGCCTTCGTGCGGGCGCGCCGGGGCGAGACCGTGGAGATGGCGCCGCGCGAGGTGGGAGTGGTGTCGCTCGATCTCGTCGGGTGCCGGGTCGAGCCGCCGGAGCTGAAGCTCGCGATGACGGTGACCAAGGGGTACTACGTGCGCTCGCTCGCAAGGGACTTCGCGGCGCGGCTCGGGACGGCGGGGCACCTGACCGAGCTTCGGCGGACGCGGTCCGGGTGTTTCGCGATTGATGAGGCGATCGCCCTCGATCGCTCCGACGACGAGCTGCGCGCCCACCTGGTCCCCCTCGCACGCGCGGCCACGCGGGCGCTCGTCGTCGCACGGCTGACCGAGACAGGGGCGCGCGACGCGCGCTTCGGCCGCGTGATCGCGCCGGGCGATCTGCAGACCGCGTCGCCGCCCAACGCGCCCTGTGCATGGATCGACGCCAGAGAGGCGCTCGTCGCCGTTGGGCACGTGGATGACGCGGGATGCGGGCACGTGATCCGGGGGTTTCTCGAGGAGGCTGGGGCGATCTGAACGAGCAAGGGGGGGGCTGCCTCGTGGCCTCTCGTCGAGGTCGGGGGCGCGGATTAGCCGCCGATGGGCAGATCCATCGCGCATTCGTCGGCGGAGGTCGGGACGGTACCCGACGCTGTGATGGGCGGCGCACTCGCGTCCGGGGTGGAGGAAGCGGAGATGATGGTCACGGTGCACGAGGACCCCGTGATCGTCGTGCTGATGGAACCTCCCATAGGACCGTCCGTGGAAGCCGCCGGGCACCAGCAAGAAGGGCCGGGCCCGGCATCCCCTCCGGGATTGATGATGCAACAGCTCCCGACACTGGAAGACGTGCTCGATGAGGAGCACGCGCCAAGCACGCCGATGGTGACCATCATCCACAATGTCGTTCGCATGACGGCTCTCAATCGTCGGGCCCGACCTCGACCCTGCCCTACTTCTTCTTCGCCGCGTCTTGCGCCGCCTTCTGCCGCTCGGTTGCCTGCCGGGCGAGCGATCCATTCGGCTCGATCTCGAGGTACTTCCCGTACTCGGCCGCCGCGTCCTTGAACTTCTTGTTCTTCGCGAGCCGACCGGCCAGGTAGTAGTGCGCCGGAGCGTAGCCGGGCTCCTTGGCCACGGCCGCCTGCAGGTCGTCGAGCGTCCCCTTCTCGTCCTTGAGGCCCAGCTTGCAGAGGGCCCGCTCGGTCCGCACCTCGCCGCCATCCTTGATCTGCACGGCGTGGTCGAACGTCTTGACGCACGAGTCGAACTCGCCGGCCATGCGGTACTCGTGCCCGATCGACGCGACCATCGCCAGGTCGCTGCCCGCCAGGTCCCGCGCCGCGTCGAGGTGCGGCGCCGCGCCGCGCACGTGCCACGTGTTGAGCCAGTGCGCGAACGTCAGGTGCAGCATCGCGTCGCCGGAGCTCAGCTTGACCGCCTGGCTGAACTCCGCCGTCGCGCCGTCCTGATCCCCCTTGCCGGCCAGCGCCACGGCGAGGTTCTCGTGCAGCCCGGCGTTGCTCGGCGACTTGGCCAGCCCCGCCCGCGCCACCGCGATCGCCTCGTCGTTGCGCCCCGCCACCGTGTAGATCGCGCTCAGCTCCGTCGACGCCGTGTCAAAGTCGGGCTTGGCCGCGATCGCCGCCTTGTAGGCCGTCTCGGCCGCCGGCAGATCGCCGAGCTTCTCGCACGCCAGGCCGAGATCGTACTGCGCTTCGTAGTTGCCCGGCGCCTTCTTGACGGCGATCTCGAGCGACGCGCGCGCGTCGGCGAAACTTCCCGCGTCGAAGGCCTTGATGCCCGCCTTCAGCTCGGGCGAGGCCGGCGGCTCCGACTTGGGCGGGGGCGTGTCGGACGCGAGCGACTGCGTGTCGGACGACGGGCCCGCGGGCGACTGCGGGGGCGGCGCGCTACCGCCGCACGCCGCGAGCCCAACGAGGCCGACGGCGCCACCCACGATCGCCGCCAGAGATCCCACGGCTCGGCCCGATGTCGTCATGACCCCGCATCCTTTCACCTCGGCCGGCGGGCCGCTACCCCTCGATCGCACGGACGAGCGCGTCGTGGATCTCTTTGCGGCGGACCCCGTCCGACACCTTCGTGCCGTCGACGTCGTTCACGTAAAAGACGTCGGCGGCGCGCGTGCCTTCGGTGTTGATCTTCGAGAGGGCGATCGAGAGCCCCAGGCCGTGGAGGGCGCGCGAGAGCGTGTAGAGCAGACCCGGGCGGTCCTTGGCGAAGACCTCGACGATGGTGTGACGAGGCGAGGCGCGATCGTCGAGCAGAATCTCCGTCGGTACCGCGGGGCTCGGGCGCTCGCGCCACGGCGACGCGGACCCGGTGCGCGCTCGCAAAAGCTCGGTCGGGTCGGTCGCGCCCGAGCAGACGCCGCGCAGATCCTCGACAAGACGCGGCAAGGCGCGCTCGACGCCTTCGGTGCCGCCCTCGCGGTCGCGCACCCAGAAGACGTCGACGGCCTCGCTGCGGCCGCCGACCGACCGCGAGTACACCTGCGCGGCCAGGACCTCGAGGCGGCTGCCGGTGATCGCCGCCGCGATGCACTCGAGCAGGCCCGGCCGGTCGTCGGCCACGACGCACAGCTCGGCGGCCTCGGGGTGCCTCGACGGCACGCGGGCGACGTGCGCCGCCATGGCGCCCCGCTCGGCCACGGCGCGCGCGTGGTGCTCGATCGACTCGGGCCCGTTGGCGAGCAGGTAGCGATCCGGCATCGTGGCCAGGTACGCGTCGAGGGCCGGGATCGACCCGGGCGATTGCTTGCGCCACAGGGCCCTCACCGCGTCGCGCACGCGCGCCACGCGCTCGGCGTCGGCGGCGGGCTCGTGCCCCGCCAGATGTGCCTCGGACGCAAAGTACAGCTCGTCGAGCATCCGCGCTTTCCACGACGTCATCGCCGTCGGCGACGTCGTGCTCAGATCCGCCACGGTGAGCAAGAACAGGTTGCGCAGGCCCTCGCGACCGCGGACGCTCCGGCAAAACTCCTCGATCGTGGCCGCGTCGTCGAGGTCGCGTCGCGTGGCCACGTGGTACATGAGGAGGTGCTGCAGGACGAGCTCTTTGGCCTCCTGCACCTCTTCGCTGTCGAGGCCCAGGCGCGGCAGGATCGCGTCGCACAGGTCGGCGCCGGCCTTCGAGTGGTTCTTGCGCGAGCCCGTCTCGTCGGGCCAGCCTTTGCCCACGTCGTGCAGCAGCGTCGCCAGAAAGAGCGGACGCGGTCGCGCGATCTCCACGGCCAGGCGCGACGCGAGCGGGCACTCGTGCGCGATCTCGCCGCGCGCCAGCTGCCGCAGGCGATCGATGGCGGCGACCGAGTGAACGTCGACGGTGTACACGTGGTAAACGTCGTGGTGGACGCGGCCGGTCACGGGCAAAAACTCCGGCACCATGGCGAGCAGGAGCCCCACGTCGTGCAGCTCGCCCACGATCGAGCCGCGGCGGGTCCGCGTGTCGGGCACCGTGCACACCAGCTCCACGAAGAGCGCCGCCGCCTCGGGGCTCGCGCGGAGGCGCTCGCACCACGCGGGGTCGGCCGCGGCGCGCGCGACGGCGTCGAGTGCGAAGGGCAGCACCGGCGCCTCTTGCCGGACGCAGGCGGTGAAGAGGCGCATCGCGAGCGCCGGATCGTCGTGGAGCTCGGCGTTCTTGGCGATCGTGACGCACCCGTCGAAGAGGCTGACGCCGCCGCCGAGATCGAGCGTGGCCGAGGGCTTGGTCCGTTTGCGCACGGGGCGCATGCGCTCGAGCAAGCTGGCGCGGGCGCGCGTCACGGCGCGGGCGCGCAGGTAGTACTCCTGCATCATGCGCTCGGCGGCGCGGTCGCGGTCGTCGCCGTAGCCCATCGCGACGGCCAGGGCCTCCTGGTCCTCGAATCCCAGGCGGTCGGACTTGCGCGTGCCGCGCGCGTGCAGGCGGTTGCGCACGCGCCAGAGGAACTCTTCGGACGCGGCGATCTCCTGCGCTTCACGCGGCAAGAGCACGCCGAGCTGCACGAGGTCGCCCCAGAAACCGAGGCGGGTCTCCGTCTCGCGCACGGGCACGCTGTAGCGCGCGCGCGCCACCCACCCGATGGCATCGAGATCGCGCAGGCCCCCGGCGCCGCTCTTCACGTCCGGCTCGAGCAAGTACACCGACCCGCCGAATCGCTCGTGGCGCGCCGCCGCTTCTTCGTCGAGCCGATCGATGAACGCGCTGAGCTCGCGCTCGACGAACAGCCCCTCGCGCGCGTGCGCCACGAGGTCGCGCAGCGGCGTTTCGTCGCCCGCGAGGTAACGCAGATCGAGCAGCGCCGTCGCCGTGGCCAGGTCCTTCTGCGCGAGCGGCAGCGCTCCGTCGGCGTCGAGCACCTGATGCCCGACGGCGAGCGTCGCGTCCCAGAGCGGGTAGAGCACCGCCTCGGCGAAGGCCGCGGCCTCCTTCGGTGTGACGAGCTTGGGGTCGAGCACGAAGACGACGTCCGCGTCGCTCCGCAGCGCGACCGCGCCGCGGCCAAAGCTGCCGACCGCCGCGAGCGTCACGCCGCGCGCGGGCACCCCGGTGCGCGCCGACGCCACCCGAAAGCGCTGTTCGAAGCGCGCCCTCAAGAAGCTCGCGTTCGCGTGCCCGAGGGCCAGGCCGTCCTCGCCCGCCCCCACCCTCGCGATGAGCGAGGCGCGCTGACGCTCGACGATCCCACGAAGGTCGGGCTCGGACAGAGAGGCGGTCTGGCTCATCGCGTATGGAGCGGAGTGCAGTACACCATTATAGCGACCCGTAAAGCACGCGGCGCACGACGCACCGCGGCGCTAGATTCATGCCATGTCTCAACTGGGTGGCCCCTTGGGCCAGCTTGCCGCGTGGATCGAGCACGCCCGAGGCGCCGGTGAGCCCGAGCCCGACGCGATGACGCTCGCGACGTCGACCCCCGATGGGCACCCGTCCGCCCGCATCGTGCTTTGCCGCGGCGTCGACGAGCGCGGCGTTCGCTTCTTCACCAACTACGACAGCCGCAAAGGCCGCGAGCTCGGCGACAATCCCCACGCCGCCCTCGTCTTTTACTGGGCCAAGCTCGGGCGCCAGGTGCGCCTCGAGGGGTCCGCGGCCCGCCTCCCGGAGGCTGAATCCGACGCCTATTTTCAAGGCCGCCCGCGCGGTCATCGGCTGCAGGCCCATGCGTCGCCGCAGAGCCAGGTGATCGCATCGCTCGAAGTCGTCGAACGCAAGATGACCGAGTACACCGCCCGGTTCGAAGGCCACGATGTCCCGCGCCCGGCCTACTGGGGCGGGTTCCTCTTCACCCCCGCGTCGATCGAATTCTGGACGCTCGGCGCCGACCGCGTCCACGAGCGCATCCGCCACGATCGCACCGGCTCGACGTGGACGGTGTCGCGCCTGGCCCCGTAACTACGGCATCCGGGCCTGGAGGCTGGGCCTCTCAGGCTGCTGTGCGAACGAAGGGACTTGAACCCTTACAGGAGTTACCCCGCCAGAACCTGAATCTGGTGCGTCTGCCAATTCCGCCACGTTCGCGTGGGGAGCGAGGTGTATTCGCCAGCTTGCACCTCGTCAAGCACGCCCTCGGCGGTGACTGTGCCCCGAAGACGGGCTCTCGATACCGAATGAGCCTCGGTATCCTCCGACGGAGGCTCGGATCGGACGGCCACGGTCGCCTCCGACCGACGCTCGGATCGGACCGACGGTCGCGGACGGGGGCACGATCGCGGCGCACGCGAGAGTCTGGGACCGGGCCGGGCGCCTGCTCGCCACGAGCGGCACGCAGCTCTTGTGCATGGCGCCGCCGAAGCGCCGCGCCGACGGCTGATTGTCTCGCGTCGCCCCGCCTGGCGCCCCGGGCCGGCCCGCCCTAAAATCATGGAGATGACACCCGCGCCGCAGGTCGCGAGCCGCAAGGCCATCGACGTCCTCTCGCGCGACGAGATCGCGGCGCTCACGGGCCCCTCGGACGCGATGGGCGCGTGGGCGGTCGTGTCCACGTGGGCGATCATCGCCGCCGCGCTCGCGGTCGTGGCGCGCTGGCCCAATGTCTTCACCATTGTAGGCGCCATCGTCGTCGTCGGCGGGCGCCAGCTCGCCCTCGCGATCCTGATGCACGAGGGGGCGCACCGGACGCTCTTTCGCACACGCTGGTTGAACGACGCGGTGGCCGACTGGCTCTGCGGGCGCCCCATCTGGACCGATCTTCGCCGCTACCGCGTCCACCACCTCGTCCATCACACGAAGACGGGCACCGACGACGACACCGACATCACCCTGAGCGCGCCGTTTCCGACGACGCGCGCCTCGCTGGCTCGCAAGTTCTTGCGCGACCTCACGGGCATCACGGGCATCAAGGCCCTCTACGGGCGACTGCTGATGGACGCGGGCGTCCTCAAGTGGACCGTCGCGCAGGACATCGAGCGCTTGCCGCGCGACGGACGCACCTGGCGCAGCGACGTCGTCGACGCCGCGCGGAACATGGCCCCCACGATCCTGGTCAACGGCGTGCTCTTCGCGGTGCTGGCGGCGACGGGGCACGCGTGGCTCTACGGCATCTGGGCCGTCGCGTACCTGACGACGTACAACCTCTTCATCCGCGTCCGCTCGATGGCCGAGCACGCGTGCACCGAGAAGACGCCCGATCCGTTCCGCAACACGCGCACGACGCGGGCCGGATGGCTCGCCCGGATGACCGTGGCGCCCGCGCACGTCAACTACCACCTCGAGCACCACCTGCTCATCACGGTGCCGTACTTCCGGCTGCCCGCGATGCACCGGATGCTGCGCGCGCGGGGCGTCGTTCCGGCGCCGCCGGGGTACCGCGACGTGCTCGAGCTCATGTCGTCGCGCGGCCGAGTCGCGGCCGCGCCCTGACAGACGCGCGCGCGCAAGCGCTCGACGCATGGCTGATTGTCCCGCCTCGACCCGCATGATACGAGCGGCCAACACCTTCTTTCCGGGGGGATTCTCTTGCGAGGTCGAGTCGTCACCACGATCGGATTGTCAACCTTGGTGGCCGCGGCCGCGTTCACGGCCTGCGGTGGAGGGGGCGGCGGAGGCGGAGGCGGGACCGGCGCAAACGACGCCAGCGCGCCGGGTCCCACGCAAGGGGGTGTGGGGGGCTCCTGCTATCCGAACGGGACCTGCAACGCGGGCCTCTCGTGCTTCAGTGACCTCTGCGTGAACGCCGGCTCGGGGAGCGGGAGCGACTCGGGCGGCGGCTCCGGTTCGAGCAGCGGCACGGGCTCGGGGAGCTCGAACGGCGGCGGTTCGTCGAGCGGCAGCTCCAGTGGCTCCGGCTCGGGCAGCAGCGCGTCCAGCGGCGGCAGCTCCAGCGGCTCCAGCGCGAGCAGCTCGAGCTCGAGCGGCGGATCTTCCAGCAGCTCCGGATCCAGCAGCGGGTCGTCCAGCAGCTCCGGATCCAGCAGCGGGTCGTCCAGCAGCTCCGGATCCGGGAGCTCCAGCTCCAGCGGGTCCAGCTCGAGCAGCGGGTCGTCGTCGAGCTCGAGCGGCGGCACGTGCTCGTTCGACGCGGGGAGCACGTCGGTGTGCAGCATGCTCGCCGCGTCGTGCGGCGCCCTCGTGACGCCCACGGTCACGACCGAAAGCCCCACGTTGCCGAGCGCCACGAGTCTCGGGTACGGGAACTACTTGCTCACGGCCTACACGCTTTACGGCGCGCCGACGGATGCTTGCAACACCGTTCAGCCCGTCGCCACCACGCTGACCTTCACCTCGACGGGTGGCACCGCGGCGTACCCCACAGGGACGGTCACGGGGGCCACCGTGCTCGCCGATGGGACGTCGTCGACCTTCAGCGCCACGTTCACCCTCTCGGGCAACGTCTTCGCGCTCAACGACACGTGCCCCGACACGAACGCGGCCATGATCGGCTGGGGCACGACGGGGACGCCCGCCATGGGGTTCATCGTCGAGTTCGAGTTTGGCGGCGTCTCAGGGCTGACCCCCCTGAACGCAGGATGCAACGCGATCGCGAGCTACACACTCCAGCAGTGAGGCGCGTTACTTGGCCTGGACGCCGCGCGGGTCGCGGTTCTGGAACCCGAGCATCCAGCCCGGGTACTCGGGCGGGAGAGCGCTGGCCTCGTCGAGGAGCTTGATCTGCTCGGGCGACAGCTTGACCTCGGTGGCCGCGAGGTTGTCGACGAGCTGCTCGCGTGTCTTGGCGCCAATGATCACGCTGGTAACGAACGGGCGGGTGAGCTGCCAGGCGAGCGCGATGCGCGCGACCGAGACGCCCGTGGCCTCGGCCACCTTGCGCAGCGCGGCGAGCACGCCGGGGAGCCGCGCGCGGTCGACCGGCGGAAAGTCGAACACCGTCCGGCGCGCGCCCTCGGGCCCCTTGGCGTCGGGATCGAACTTGCCGGAGAGCAGCCCGCCCGCGAGGGGGCTCCACGGCAGGATCGCGAGGCCCTCGGACTGGGCGAGCGGCACGAGCTCGCGCTCGATGTCGCGCCCGGCGATCGAGTAGTAAAGCTGCGCGCTGTGGAACCGCGCGAGGTGGTTCGCGTCGGCGTACCCGACGGCCTTCATCGCAAGCCACGCCGGCAGGTTGCTGAAGCCCACGTAACGCGCCTTGCCCGAGCGCACGACGGCGTCGAGGGCCCGCACCGTCTCTTCGATGGGCGTCGACGGGTCGAAGCCGTGGATCTGGTAGAGGTCCACGTGGTCGAGGCCCAGGCGGCGCAGGCTGGCGTCGATCCCGTCGAGGATGTGGCCGCGCGACAGGCCAACCTGGTTGACGCCGGGCCCGACGCGGCCGCGCACCTTGGTCGCGACGACGATCTGCTCGCGCGGGCGCTTCAGGCTCTTGAGCGCCTCGCCCGTGAGCTTCTCCGACTCGCCGTCGGAGTAGACGTCGGCTGTGTCGATGAAGTTGACGCCGGCGTCGAGCGACGTGCCGACGATGGTCTCGACCTCCTTGGTTCCGAGCTTGCCCATGGCTTCCCAGAAGCCTTTGCCCCCGAACGTCATCGTCCCGAGGCAGATCTCCGACACATAAAGGCCAGTGCGGCCGAGCAGGTTGTAGCGCATTGGGGCACCTCTCCTTCGTCGTAGGTAGCGCGCCCGCGCGGCCGAATCCGCGCAAAAAACGGCTGTCGTGGCGCTGCTTGGTTATTGTGCTCGTTCTCGCTTTGGGGCGATACTTCATTCCCATGCGATTCCGCCACTCTTGCATCGCCGCGACGCTCGCGGTCGGTCTGGGCCTCCTCGCGCCCGTTGCTTCCGCGCAATCCGACGCCGACCGCGCCACCGCGCGCCAGCTGGGGCAGGATGGGCAGCAAGCGCTCGACGCCAAGGACTACCGGGCGGCCGAGGACCATTTTCGCCGCGCCGACAAGCTGGTCCACGCGCCGACGCTGGAGCTCGGCCTCGCGCGCGCTCTCGCCGGCGTGGGCAAGTTCGTCGAGTCGCAGGAGACGTACAATCGCATCGTTCGCGAGGGCGTCGCGCCCGGCGCGCCCGAGGCCTTCAAGCACGCCATCGACGACGCCAGGAAGGAAGTCGAGACCGTCTCCACCAAGGTGGGCGCGGTGACGATCACGGTCAAGGGCCGCGACGGCGCCGACGTCGCGGATCCAAGCGTCGCGCTCGACGGGCAGCCCATCAACAGCGCCTCGCTCGGGATCCGCCGCGCGATCGATCCGGGCAACCATGTTCTGCACGTCTCGGCGCAGGGCTACAAGCCTGCCGACCTCAATTTCCCGGTGACCTCGGGCTCCAACATCGATCAGCCGATCCTGCTCGAGAAGGACCTGAGCGCCCCGCCGCCGCCTCCCGCGCCGGCGCCGGGCCCCGCCACCAACGCGACGCCTGCGGCCGCCCCGCCGGGGGCCCCGCCCCCGACCGCCGAGAGCACGCCGGCGCCGAGCAACAAGGGCTCGATCGCCCCGTGGATCGCCTTCGGGGTCGGCGGCGTCGGCCTCGTTGTCGGCGCGATCACCGGCGGCCTCGCGCTCGGAGACCACTCCACCCTCGCGAGCGAGTGCGGCAGCGGCAGCTGCCCGTCGAACAACTCGAAGGACCAGTCCGACCTCAGCAGCTACCACACGATGGGCGCCCTCTCGACGGTGGGCTTCATCGTCGCCGGCGTCGGTGCCGCCGCCGGCGTCATCCTCCTCATCGCCGCCCCGAAGAGCCAACCGACGACCGGCTTGTGGGTCACCCCGACGATCGGCCTCGGCTCGCTCGGCGCCATGGGCACGTTCTAGGACCGTTCCCGTTCGACGTCCGCGCGGGGGACCGCTATACGCGGCATCGCGTATGAGCGACGTCCTCGTGTTCCGCGGTGTGCGCGCCATCGATCCAGCCGTCGCGCTGGACGCGGAGGTCGACGTCGTCGTCGAGCGGGGGCGCATCGTGCGCCTCGGACCGGGCGTCGGGGCCGAAGCGGCGGCCAGCGAGCGAGCGCGCGTCGTCGAGCATCCGGGCGGGTGGCTCCTGCCGGGTCTCGTCGACCTGCACGCGCACCTGCGCGAACCGGGCGCCGAGGGCAAAGAGGACATCGCCAGCGGGCTACGCGCCGCGGCGGCGGGCGGCTTCGTCGACGTGTGCGCGATGCCCAATACGCGCCCGGTGAACGACGCGCGCGTCATCACCGAGATGCTCGTCGCCAAGGCCCGCGACCTGGCGAGCGTCCGGCTGCACCCGATCGGCGCCATCACGATGGGCCAGCGCGGCGAGCAGCTGACGGAGATGGCCGACCTGCGCGCGGCCGGCGCCGTGGCCGTGAGCGACGATGGCCGCTGCGTCACGAGCAGCCAGGTCATGCGGCGCGCCCTCGAGTACGCGGCGACGTTCGACCTCCCCGTCATCCAGCACGCCGAGGATCACGCGCTGACCGACGGCGCGCAGATGCACGAGGGGGCCATCTCGACGAAGCTCGGCCTGAGGGGCTGGCCGCGCGTGGCCGAAGACATCATCGTCGCCCGCGACGTGCTGCTCGCCGAGTACGTGCGCGCCCGCTACCACGTCGCCCACGTCTCGACCGAGGGCTCGGTGCGCATCCTTCGCGAGGCGAAGGCGCGCGACATCTCGGTCACGGCCGAGGTGACGCCGCACCACCTCTTGCTCACCCACGAGGCCCTGCTCGGCTACGACACGGCGTGCAAGGTGAACCCGCCGCTGCGAGAAGCGCACGACGTCGAAGCGCTGCGGCGGGCGCTGGCCGATGGGACAATCGACTGCGTCGCCACCGACCATGCCCCCCACGGCGTCCTCGACAAGAACGTCGAGCTGGCCGAGGCGGCGCCCGGGATGATCGGCCTCGAGCTGTGCCTGCCCCTTCTCCTGGGCCTGGTGCGCGAGGGTGCCCTGCCCCTCTCCCGCTTGATCGACGCCCTCACGGCGGCGCCCGCCCGCATCGTGGGCATCCCCGCGCCTCGCCTCCGCGAAGGCTCATCCGCGGACCTCATCCTGGTCGACCCGACCGCGCGCTGGACGATCGACCCGTCGCGCTTGCGCAGCAAGAGCCGTAACACTCCTTTTGCAGGCCGCACGGTGCAGGGACGCGTCGCCATGACGGTCTGCGGCGGGCGCATCGTTCATGAAGAGGGTATCGAAGACCGCCAACCGACGCCGCGCCAGCCGCTCCAGGCGCGACGCGCACCGTAGAAAGGGCCTCGAGTGACCGATCCGACGAAACAAGACCGCGCGTGGCTCGTGCTCGCCGACGGCACGGTGTTCGAGGGGCGCCCCTTCGGCGCCCGGGGAACGACGACCGGCGAGGCCGTCTTCACGACGACGTGGACGGGCTACCAGGAGGTCCTGACCGACCCGTCGTTCTACGGGCAGATCGTCACGATGACGGCGCCCCAGATCGGCAACGTCGGCATCAACGCCGAGGACACCGAGAGCGTCGCCGAGCCGCCGCGCGTCGCCGGGTTCGTCGTGCGCGACGCGAGCCCGCTGGCGTCCAACTGGCGCTCACAGCAGACGCTCGATGCCTACCTGGCCAAATACGGCATCGTCGGGATCTCCGAGATCGACACCCGCAAGCTCACGCGGCACCTGCGCGACCAGGGCTCGCAGAACGGCGCCATCGGGACCGACGCGCCCGAGACGCTGCTGCGCAAGGCCCGCGAGGCCCCGGACATGAACGGCCTCGATCTCGTGCGCGCGGTCTCGCCCAAGGAGCCCTACGGCTGGACCGAGGGCCGGGGGGCGTGGTCCACGTTTCCTGCGCGCGCGGCGCGCCACCACGTCGTCGTGCTCGACTACGGGATCAAGCGCAACATCCTGCGGTGTCTCGCCGACTCGGGCTGCAAGGTCACCGTGCTCCCGGCGGCGGCCACCGCGGCCGAGGTGCTCGCGCAGCGCCCGGACGGCGTCTTTCTGTCGAACGGCCCCGGCGACCCGGCGGCCGTCGGCTACGCCGTCGAGACGATCCGGGGTCTCGTGGGCAAGAAGCCGCTCTTCGGCATCTGCCTCGGCCACCAGCTCCTCTCTTTGGCCCTCGGCGCCAAGACGTACAAGCTCAAGTTCGGGCATCGCGGCGCCAACCAGCCGGTGAAAGACCTGACGACCGGGCGCGTCGAAATCACAACGCAAAATCACGGGTTCTGCGTCGACCTCTCCACCCTTCCTTCAGGGGCCAAGTCGACGCACGTGCACCTCAACGACGGCACCTCCGAGGGCCTGGCCGTCGAGAGCTCGTCGGCGTTCAGCGTCCAGTATCACCCGGAGGCCGCAGCCGGCCCGCACGACGCCTTGTACATGTTCGACCGATTCATCACGATGATGGACGCAAGTCATCGAACCGCAACCAGTAGTTAGCCAGCCATGGCCGAACGCAAGATTCACTTCGTCAGCCTCGGCTGCGTCAAGAACCGGGTCGACTCCGAGGTGATGCTGGGTGTGGCCGGCCAGGGCGGCTGGGACGTGGTCAGCGAGCCGGACGAAGCCGAGGTCATCGTCGTCAACACCTGCGGCTTCATCGGCGAGGCCAAGAAAGAATCGATCGACACCATCTTCGAGCTGGCCGAATACAAGAAGGTCGGCGCCTGCAAGAAGCTGGTCGTCGCCGGGTGCCTGTCGCAGCGCTACGCGGGCGACCTCGCCCAGCAGATGCCCGAGGTCGACCACTTCATCGGCTCGAGCGACATGCTCAAGCTCGGGCCCATCCTCCAGGGCGACGCCGCCCGCATGCTCGTCGGCAACCCCGCCGAGTGGGTGATTCGCGCGAGCGACCCGCGCGTCGTGACGGCCTCGCGCGCGAGCGCCTGGCTCAAGATCGCCGAGGGGTGCGACCGGGCGTGCGCGTTCTGCGTCATCCCCCAGATCCGCGGCAAGCAGCGCTCGCGGACGGCCGACGACGTGGTGGCGGAGGCCGAGCGCCTCGTCGCGGGCGGTGCCATCGAGCTCAATCTCGTGTCGCAAGACACGGTCGCGTGGGGGCGCGACCTGCCGCGCGCGGGCCAAGATCGCGATCGGCTGGCCGACCTCGTGCGCCGCGTCGCCGACATCCGGGGCGTCCGCTGGGTGCGCCTCTTCTACCTCTACCCCGAGACGCTCGACGACGCGCTCATCGAGCTCTTGGCCACGCACCCGCGCGTCGTTCCGTACGTGGACATGCCGCTGCAGCACGCGTCGGACGCGATGCTCAAGCGCATGCGCCGCGGCCACGGCATCGATCGCCAGAAGCGCGTGGTCGAGCGCCTGCGCAAGGCGGTGCCGCGCCTCACGTTTCGCACGGCGTTCATCGTGGGGCC
>Ga0302325_10014252_pt1 | contig 16926 bp, 16 predicted proteins | sample Palsa_T0_2_FD_201948 | JGI IMG/M metagenome (GOLD analysis project Ga0302325, IMG submission 201948) | Peat permafrost microbial communities from Stordalen Mire near Abisko, Sweden - Palsa_T0_2 | ecosystem: Environmental > Terrestrial > Soil > Palsa > Peat permafrost | place: Sweden: Abisko... | reverse complement strand
TCGCCGGTCAGCGTTACCTTGTCCCTTTTTGCCAGGCTCGATTCTTCGGCGTATTTGGTGACCACCCGAGTCAGCGCGGCGCGGAAGCCGGCCAGATGCGTGCCGCCATCGCGCTGTGGGATGTTGTTGGTGAAACACAGCATGCTCTCGTGATAGCTGTCGTTCCAGGTGAGCGCGGCCTCCACGACGATGGTTTCGCGCTCGGCATTGATAATAACAGGTGAGGGGATGAGCGGACTCTTTGCACGGTCGAGATAACGTACAAACGCTTCCAGTCCGCCGTCGTAGTGGAGAACGCTTTCCTTCTTTTCGACGCCGCGCAGGTCCGCGAGGCCGATCGTGACGCCGGAATTGAGAAAGGCAAGTTCGCGCAGGCGATGCTCGAGCGTCGCAAGGTCGAATTCCGTTTTGGTGAAGGTTCGCGGACTCGGCAGAAACGTCACTTCCGTGCCGCGCTTGCCGTTCGCGTCTCCCACGATTTTAAGCGGCGCTTCGGGGTCGCCGTCGCGGAAGCGGACGAAATACTCCTTGCCGTCTCGCCAGACGCGCAATTCCAGCCATTCCGACAACGCATTGACGACGGAGACGCCGACGCCGTGCAGGCCGCCAGAAACCTTGTAGGCGCTCTGTTCGAATTTCCCGCCGGCATGAAGCTGGGTCATGATCACTTCGGCGGCGGAAACCCCTTCGGTGGGATGAATATCGGTGGGCACGCCGCGTCCGTTGTCGCGCACGGTGCACGACCCGTCGGCATTCAACATGACATCGACGCGGTTGGCATACCCTCCAAGCGCTTCATCGATGGCGTTGTCGACGACTTCGTAGACCATGTGATGCAGGCCCGAGCCGTCATCCGTATCGCCGATATACATGCCCGGCCGTTTGCGCACGGCATCGAGCCCTTTGAGGACTTTGATGGAGTCGGCGCCGTAGCCGTCTCTATCAGGTCGTTCGGGCAGGTTGGAATCGGATATCATCAGCTGGCCATTGCAGCACGAAAGCCGGGATCGATCGGATAGGTAAGGAGCGTCAGCATGCGCTACTCCTAGCGAACGAATTCGCCGGCATTGACAAAAAACATATCCGCGCGCGATCCCAGGCCTTCGAACAGCGAGAGATCGGTACCGGTGAGCCACGCCTGCGCGCCGAGAGCGAGGATTTCCTCGAAAAGGGACGCGCGCCGGCGCGCGTCCAGATGCGCCGCAATTTCATCGAGCAGAAGGAGCGGCGCGTGCCCGTCCCGCGCCTGCGCCAGTTCCCGCGCATCGGCAAGGATGATCGAGATCAGCAACGCCTTTTGTTCTCCGGTCGAGCAATCGCGTGCATCCATGCGTTTTTCGGTATGACGGACGAGGAGGTCGCTCAGATGCGGTCCGAGAGTCGTGCGCCGCGTCTCGGCATCGCGCATTCGGACCTGCGCCAGCCGCGTGCGCAGCGCCTGGACGGCGCCATCACCCTGTTCGGCGACGAGCGAGTCGGCATCTCCGGAAAGCGCCAACTGCGCGCAAGGAAAGGCGCCGGTGCGTTCGCGCGCCGCCAGGGAGCGGTTGAGACGCGCAACAGTTTCCGCCCGCGCGGTTATGGTGGCGACACCCGATTCCGCCATTTCCTTTTCAAGTCCATCGAGCCACGCGGGATCGCGCGGACCAAATTTTAGCAGGCGGATGCGTTCGCGCATGGCATGTTCATAACGCAGGGCGCGAACCGCATGGCCGGGATCCATTCCCAGCACGAGCCGGTCCAGAAAGCGGCGTCGGCCGCTGGCGCTTTCGATGAAAATCCGGTCCATGGCAGGCGTCAGCCATGTCATCTGGATGATCTCGCCGAGATCGGCCGAGCTTTGCGCAGGTGCGCCGTTCAAGTGCACAAGCCGCTTTTCGCTGCCTTGCGGACCGGGCACGAGGCCTGTGCCGATTTCGTGGAAAGCGCCGTCGCGCGCCAGCGTCGCAGTCACAGCCCATGAGACATCGACCGGCTCGACTTGCGGCGCTTTGCGGGTATGGTCGCTCAACCGCGCGCCGCGCAATCCGCGGCCAGGCGAAAGCAGCGAGATGGCGTCGAGCAGATTGGTCTTGCCCGCGCCGTTCGGTCCGGCGAGCACGACGGGACGCCCGCTCACGGCGATTTCGCCTTTCGCGTATGAGCGGAAATTCGTGAGCGAAAGACGGACGACGGCAAGCTGTCTGCTTGCGACAACGGGCGCATGGAATGCGCCAAGGGATTCCGCCACGGCGGAATGTTCTGGATTGACGTGTGTCAAACTCACACCCGCATGGGCATGAGGACGTAAAGTGTGCCGCCGTCCTCGGAATCTTCGATGAGCGTGGGCGAGCCCGCATCCGAAAGCAGGAAGCGCACTTCCTTGCCCTCGATCTGACCGGTGATGTCGAGCAAATAGCGGGCGTTGAAGCCGATCTCGATCGGAGTTGCGCTATAGGTGGCGCCCAATTCCTCGGTGGCCGTTCCGGAGTCGGGATTGATCACCGAAAGCGTCAGCCGGTCTTTGACGATCGCGAGCTTCACGGCGCGGGTCTTGTCGGCGGAGATGGTGGAAACGCGGTCAACGGCCTGCGCGAATTCCTTGGAGTCGAGCGTCAGCGCTTTGTCGTTCGCGGAAGGGATCACCCGCTGATAGTCGGGGAATGTGCCATCGATCAATTTGGACGTCAGTTCCACGCCGTCGGAGGTGAACTGAATTTTCGTGTCGGACAAGGACACATCGATCGCCCCTTCCGTGTCGTCGAGCAGCCGGCGCAGTTCCGTAACGGTCTTGCGCGGCACGATGACACCCGGCATTTCAGCAGCGCCTTCCGGCAATTCGATCTGGAAACGCGCGAGTCTGTGGCCGTCGGTCGCCGCCGCACGCAACGCCTGTACCGCGCCGTCCTTGTGCGCGTGAATATAGATGCCGTTCAGATAGAAGCGGGTTTCCTCGGTCGAGATCGCAAAGCGTGTTTTGTCGATGAGTTGTTTGAGACTTTCGGCCGGCAGGCGGAAACGATAGGGCAGGGCGCCCGCCGCCATTTGCGGAAAATCCTCTTTCGGCAGACACGCCAACTCGAAGCGCACGCTGCCGGCGGAAACGGCCAACCGCCCACCTTCCGAAGTTAGCAATTCAGCCTGGACCTGCGCGCCTTCGGGCAGTTTGCGCACGATGTCATAGAGCATGTGCGCGGGCGCTGTGGCCGCGCCATTGCGCAGCACATCGGCCGGCAGGGATTCGACGATTTCGATGTCGAGATCGGTCGCGGTGAGCTTGAGGCGCCCCTTGCCGGCTTCGATGAGGACGTTCGACAAAATCGGAATCGTGTTCCGGCGTTCGACGACGCTTTGGACGTGGCTGAGCGCCTTCAGAAGGGCGCCGCGTTCAACAGTGATTTTCATGGCCTTGCGCTTAAAATATCAGTCGCCTTCCAGACCCGGACAATCCCCGGCATACGCCGGAAACCCCTTGATTTGCTTGAGTTCTGCAAGGCAGGTGACTCGGGCCTAGAACTATATCAGGGGTGCATAGGCGAGAATAGGGCGAAAGGCCCAGAATAAGCGCCGGCGCGGCAGCAAACGCTCCCTACGCCGGCACCCGCCGTTTAGCTGGCCTTGCCGAGTACTTGTTTCAGGAAATCGACTTCCTGCCGGAAAACGGGATCCTCCTGGCACAGCGCTGCGATCCGCCGGCAGGCGTGAAGGACGGTCGTATGGTCGCGCCCGCCGAAACGTCGCCCGATCTCCGGCAGCGACCGCATCGTCAATTCGCGGGAGAGATACATGGCTACCTGACGTGGCCGGGCAACCCGGCGGCTCCTCTGTGCGGATTGGAAATCGCGCAGATCAAGCTTGTAGAACTCTGCCGTCTTGCGCTGGATGTCCTCAATCGAGGTTTTGCGTATGACCGTACCCCGCTTGACGATCGCGTCCACAGCTGCGTCAAAAGTGCCGGCGTTTTTCGTCAGGTCCGCATAAAGGGCGAGGTTGTTGAAGAAACCGATCAGATCGCGCGGCGAGGATTCTTCCAGATCGGCGATACGCTCCAGCGCCTCGGTCGGGATCGATGCCTGCGGCCGCTTCTTGACATAGTCTTCCGCCCGCAGTTTCAGGATGGCGAGCCGCGTCGCGCGGTCGGGCCGGTCGAGCGCAACCACGAGGCCGCCGGATAGTCGTGACCGCACATCTGCGCCCAGTGCGTCGAGGCCCGACGGCGCGCGGTCTGCAGCGATGACGAGCTTGCGCTGCAGATCGGCATAGGCATTCAGCGTGTGGAGAAATTCCGACATCGTGTAGGTGCTGCGGCAAAGATGCTGAAGATCGTCGATCAGTAGCATGTCGGCGGCCCGCAGTTCTTCCTTGAAGGCGAGCGTGTCCTTGCGGTTTATCGCGCCGAGGAACTGGCGCATGAAATCTTCCGCGCCGAGCAGGAGCGCCCGGCGGCCGCGTTTGCGCGCTTCCAGCGCAATCGCGTTCAAAAGATGCGTTTTGCCGTAGCCAAAGCCGCCATGGATGTAGAGAAGCGACACATCGTCAGCCTCCTCGTTTGCGAAGGTGCGCGCGGCCCGTTGTGCAAGCTCGTTCGCGGGCCCGGGAACAAAGGTGTCGAAAGATTGCGCGGGATCGAGTACGCGGATGGAAAGTCCGTGGCGCGCTTCCTGGGGCCTGCCCGGGTTGGAAGACTGCATCGGCAAATAGGCAACCGGCATGGGCACCTGCGCGGGCGGCTTTTCCTTCACAAGGCCGCCGCCCACCATGGGCGGGGTCTCGACCAGGGTGATAGTGATCGAAGCGGGCTCCGCACCTTCGGCGCGCAGGGCACGTTCAATGCGGCCTACATATTGGTTGGCGACCCAATTGCGCACGAACGCGCGTACAGCGCCGAGCTGCAATTCGCCGTTCTTGAAATCGAGCAGCACCAGCTTGGAAATCCAGGCGTCGAACACCGCCTCGCCCAGTTCGCGGCGCAGCCTTTCGCGTGCTGCCGCCCAGACCGCCGCCCAATCGGGAGTTTTTGCAATCGTCTGTGTCATTGTGTCTTGCCCTTTGTCCGTCCGGAACCGCCTTCGGTGCCGGATTCCCCTTATTCGTCCCTCAACATTCCCAGGCCACGACTCCAGCGGGGGCTCATGCAGCGGCACCCGTCGCGTGGCTCACCCTGATTTTCAGGATTGGCGCCAGGGCAACCCTGAGGCCTTCCATCCGCTGCGCCCGCCGCGGTGTCGCTGCTCGTCCAGATCGCCCTCGAACCCGCCGGCGATATTGAAGGCGCGGCCGAAGCCCGCGGCCGTCATTGCGATAGCGGCAGCGCGGGAGCGGGCTCCGGAACGGCAGAGAAACAGGACCGGCGTATCGGGCGATGCTCCTGCAGCGCGCAGCTGCGCGCTCGCCTGCGCCGCAAATTCCGAATTCAGCCCCATGCTTGGATAGCTCTGCCATTCGACGTTGTGGACTTCCCGGCCGATTGGCGAGAGATCCGGCTGGCCAACGAAAGCCCATTCCGCTGCTGTTCGTACATCCACCAATTGCGCCTTGGGGTTGCTCTTCAGCAGCGACCAAGCCTCTTCTGCGTCAACGTCGCCCGCATAGCCGGCAGCGTTCTTGGCTTCAGTCATAGTTAACTCCCGCACAGACGGCTCCGCCAACGGGACACAAAGCATCCCGCATCGAAGTAAATTCGAAGTTTAACTAACTGTTATATTTGAGAGGAGAGCCGGCGACAGAGAAGTAATCTTCCACCGGTCTTCTTTTACTGCCCGAGTTCTTCAGCATTTTTGTTCGAGCCCCGCCACTAGGTTGGCGAAGATAGCGAAGCCCCTCATTTCGCGCAACCTGAACGAGTCTAGAACGGGCAAATTTTTAACTTATGTGACTGTTGCTAAGCGCTGGTACCGTATACGGAAAATAGAAATCGCGGTGAATCAGCAGGTTAATGAACCAAACCGCCCACAGCGCCGTCATAAATCCGACGAAACGCTGATACATCCGCCTACAGACCAATAAAAACGGGCCTAATTCAAAGCTTAGGCCCGTCACAAAGAATTTATATAAGAATTCGCGGAACTTAGCCAGGAAGCTTTGCCGCGCGCCGGGTGAGGCGGGCCACTTTGCGGCTGCCGGTGTTCTTGTGCAGCACGCCCTTGGAAACGCCCCGCATAATCTCGGGTTCCGCAACCTTCAGCGCGGCCACAGCGGCGGTTTTGTCGCCCGCCAGAAGCGCTTCCTCGACCTTGCGGGTAAAGCTGCGCAGGCGGCCCTTGCGGGCATGGTTGATCGCCGTGCGCTTGGCGATCTTGCGAACGCGCTTTTTGGCGGAGTCGATATTGGGCATGGGTCGTCCTGCTTGAAGGCAAATGGAAGGCGGGGCTTTTAGCCCGCGCGGACGACAGGGTCAATCCGCTTGTTTGCGCCTTCAGCGGTTCTTGAAAGCCGGCTTTCGCTTTTCGGTGAAGGCGGCCATCCCCTCCTTCTGGTCCTCGGTCGCGAACATGGAATGGAACACACGCCGCTCGAAGCGCACGCCTTCGGCCAGCGTCGTCTCATAGGCTCGGTTTACCGTCTCTTTCGTCATCATCGCGATGGGAAGGGATTGCTCGGCGATCTTGTGTGCGGCTTTCATGGCTTCCGGCAACAGATCGGCCAGGGGGACGACGCGGCTGACGAGGCCCGCACGTTCGGCTTCCGCCGCATCCATATTGCGGCCCGTCAGGCACATTTCCATCGCCTTGGACTTGCCGACGAAGCGGGTGAGCCGCTGCGTGCCCCCGATACCGGGCATGACCCCGAGATTGATCTCCGGCTGGCCGAACTTCGCATTGTCCGCCGCGAGGATGAAATCGCACAGCATGGCGAGTTCGCAGCCGCCGCCCAGGGCGTAGCCCGCGACGGCAGCTATGATCGGTTTGCGGATGGCGGCGATATCGTCGGCGGCGGCCGCAAAGAAGTTCGTCTTGAACATGTCCATATAGGACCGCGGCGCCATTTCCTTGATGTCGGCGCCGGCGGCGAAGGCGCGCTCGGAACCGGTGAGCACGAGGGTATGGACAGTGTCGTCCGAGTCGAACGCCTTCAGGGCGTGAACCAATTCCGTCAGCAGCTCGGAATTGAGCGCGTTCAGCGCCTTGGGGCGATTGAGCGTAATGAGGCCCACGGCGCCGTCCGTCGTCACGAGGATATTCTGGTAGTCCATGGCGTGCGTCTCCGATGTTTGCTGGTTCATCCGTTGCGCCTCACCGGCGCGAACGCAAGGGGGTATCACTCCCAGGACGGCTTGGCCCGCCAGCGCTTCAATTGCCCGCGTGCGCCTTTTCGCTCCAGTCGTTTCTTCTTGCTCGCCTTGGGCGGCCTGGTCGGTCGTCGCGGACGTGGAATATCGGCCGCCTGGCGCAGCAAGGCCAGAAGCCGGGCGCGGACATCGGCCCGATTGCGCTCCTGGGTGCGAAACTGGCGGCCGGTCAGGATGAGGATGCCGTCCTTGGTCAGTCGCTTTCCCGCGAGCACGACCAGACGCTGGCGAACGCTTTCCGGCAGCGCTGGGGAATTGCGCGCGTCGAAGCGAAGCTGCACCGCGGTCGCGACCTTGTTGACGTTCTGCCCGCCGGGGCCGGCCGACTGAATGAAACTCTCGTCGAGCTCGCTTTCGTCGATTGCGATGTCGGGTGTGATCTCGATCCTGACCATGGCCGTTTCTGACACAGCCCCCGATATACAATCAATTGATTGTGTGTTCGTACCGGGGCTCCGCCACGAAGGCCATGAACTTCCTTTTGTCATCTCATTCAATTTGATTTCTCATAAACTATGCGAGGCCATACCAAGAAGCGATTCACCCTGACGCGCGAGTTCATTCGACATTCTTCGGGCACGGAACATCATCGCAAAGCCGAGATAGATGTTGGGCTTTGCGATGGTTGTATCTCAGAACACAACATTTGAAAGTGGTCGCTGGCATAGAGCACCACAGGGGACGGACGCGTCGGGACATCCGACGATGAACAAGCTTCTCCTGGCGGCGATGGCACTCGCATTTTCTTGCGTCGCGGAGAAGGCCTGGGCCGGCGATGCGTCGCCTCCCGTCGTTCCCGCGGCACAGATCGGCAGCAGCGTGCCGGTCGACAAGCCGGCATGGCTTGCAGCTTTGGCCGGCGAACGGCTCGTCTCCGTCGATGGATCGTCGATCACGCTTTCTGCTCAGAACGGCGGTCTGGCAGTCGCGCTTTTCTCTCCGAACGGCGCGGCGCAGAAAACGTCGTTCGTTCTGATGAGCGACAATTTGGGGACGATCGCGGACGAAACCGATGCCGGCCGCATGATCGGCTTCTTTCGCGAGACGGAAAACGGCCTGGAAGCCCAATTCGCAGACGGACACACGGAGTCGCTCGTTGCCAACACGGCCGGCGGCGTTTCGATGACGATCCACGATTCTTCGAGCGCGCCCTATTGCACGTCCTGGTATCCGCCTGATCATGTCTTCGGCGAAGCCGAGCGCCGCGCCGCACTGGCAGCCTATGCCGATCATCTGGGGCTCGGCCAGAGCAAGACCCAGACCAAATCGAAAAAGGCGACCGTTGCCGTGTCGGCTTGCGTGCCCGCAATCCAGAGCGCCAAGGCCAATGACGCGCCAACTACGCTGCGGTCGTCGGCAATGCCGCGCCCGGCGTCGCTGCAGCGGCGGGAATCCGGAGGCGCCTTAACAACGGGTTCGGGCGACGCCGCGCTGGTGCCGGTGGCCGTGCGCGCCTCCGAAGTGCACGCGATCGATGGGCCGTTGCCGCCGGCACCGCCAAGTGCAGCTGCCGCTGCACCACAACCGGCGCAGGCAATGGCGATGCCGGTCCCCGTGGGGCGCGGGGCATCGGATTGCCTCAGCGTCGAAACCGACGGAGCCAGCCTGGGCTTCCGCAATCACTGCGCCTATGGCGTGCAGTTCGCCTATTGCCTGCAGAAGGCAAACGCTGGCGATCCGGCACTCGGTTGCGACGTCGGAGCCAGGACAGGAAACGTCGTCGCGAATGGGTTCGCCGTCCTGCTGCCCAGTTCAAACATCAAATCCACCGATGCGGACCATGATTTCCGCTGGGTCGCCTGCAGCGGCGGCGCGAGCGATGTTGTGGCTCATCTCGATCAGATCGAGCCTCCGGCGGGGCGCTGCGTCCGCTCAGGCACTTCATAGTCAACAGCACAGCCGACAATCGAGGGAGAACGACATGAAAGCGATATTGAGAACGGGCGTTGCAGCGTCGATGATGTGTGCGATGGTGGGGCAATGCTGGGCAGCCGGAGTTTGCGCGAACCCCCAGGAAGCTAGAGCGCTGAAGACCGCGGCCGTGCAACAAAAGCTGATGGTGGCCGCACTCTATTGCGACGATGTCGGCTTCTACAACCGGTTCGTCATTACCTTCCAGAAGGAATTGCAGGATTCGGATGCCGTCCTGCTGAATTACTTTCAGCGCACAAATGTGAACACGGGCACGGACGACTACCATGCCTACAAGACGGCGCTTGCCAACAATTTTTCAGTGAGCAGCGTGCGTCACATGGGTTATTACTGTTCCAGGGCGAATGCCGCCTTCGATGCGGCGCTCAATCCGGACAATAGGGCACTGGCGACATTCGTTTCCGCTCAATACATACCCGAGATCTATGGGTATGCGACGTGCGACGACAGGGTCGCGGGCGGAGACTTGGTTGCGGGTGCATCGTCCGAATTCGCGGCGCAGAGCGCGCGGAACTGAGATTTCAGGCCCTGAAGGCCGCACAAAGTCGCTGGTCCGGGCTCATTCGATCCGGTGCGCGATGCCGCCGTAAGGCAGGTCGCAGCGGAAGAGTTCGGCTGCGCTGAACAGGAGCAATCGCCGCAAAATCGTGTCCAATATTGACCCCGTCGCAGGCGCATGTAACGTGCCGCCTTCCTTGCGAAATAGATCAACCGGGTGGGGTCGCGTTTGACTGACAAGCGAGAATTCAGTGTCCGTGAGATCCTGGCCGATGCGGCGCCAAAGGATGCTCCGGTCACCGTCAAAGGTTGGGTCCGCACGCGGCGGGATTCGAAAGCGGGCATTTCGTTCGTGCAATTGTCGGACGGCTCGTCGTTTCATCCGGTGCAGGTGGTTGTGCCCAACACGCTCGCCAACTACACGGACGAGGTCCTGAAGCTGACCGCCGGCTGCTCTGTCGAGGCGACGGGGACGATCGTGCCGTCACCGTCGAAAGGGCAGCCCTTCGAGATGCAGGCGACCGCGATCGATGTGATCGGTTGGGTGGAGGATCCGGACACCTATCCGATTCAGCCCAAGCCGCATTCCCTGGAATATCTGCGCGAAGTGGCGCATCTGCGGCCGCGAACGAATGTGATCGCGGCGGCGACGCGGGTGCGGCACACGCTGGCAAAGGCGATCCATCGCTTCTTCGACCAGAACGGTTTTTTCTGGGTCAACACGCCGATCATCACTGCCTCCGACGCCGAAGGGGCGGGTGCGCTGTTCCGGGTGTCCACCCTCGATTTTGCCAATCTGCCGCGCACGCAGGCGGGCACGGTGGATTTCGCGCAGGATTTCTTCGGGCGCGAAACATTCCTGACCGTGTCGGGGCAGCTCAACGTGGAGACGTATTGTCTCGCGCTCTCCAAGGTCTACACCTTCGGGCCCACCTTCCGCGCCGAGAACTCGAACACCAGCCGTCATCTCGCCGAGTTCTGGATGATCGAACCGGAAATCGCGTTTGCGAATCTCTCGGACGATGCAACCCTCGCGGAGCGTTTGCTGAAATTCTCATTCGAGACCTTGCTGAATGAGCGGCTGGACGATCTCGCCTTCTTCGATGAGCGGATCGAGAAGGGTCTGGTCGCGAAACTGGAGGGCATCGTCAACTCGGAATTCGCGCGCATGGAGTATGGCGAGGCTGTGGCGGTGCTCGAAAAAGCGCCGGAGAAATTCGAGTATCCCGTGAAATGGGGCGTCGACCTGCAGTCGGAGCACGAGCGCTATCTCACGGAGAAACACGTCAAGCGGCCCGTCGTCGTGATGAACTACCCGAAAGACATCAAGGCGTTCTACATGCGGGTGAACGACGACGGCAGGACGGTGGCGGCGATGGACGTATTGGCGCCGGGGATCGGCGAGATCATCGGCGGCAGCCAGCGCGAAGAGCGACTCGATGTGCTGGACGCGCGCATGGCGGAGCGTGACATCGACAGGGATCACTACGCCTGGTACCGCGATCTGCGCCGTTACGGCACCGTGCCCCATGCGGGTTTTGGCCTGGGCTTCGAACGCACCATCGCGTATGTCACGGGCCTCTCCAATGTGCGCGACGCGATCCCGTTCCCCAGAACGCCGGGACACGCGAAATACTGAAGCTCTCGCGTTCGGCGCGTTTCATTTCCAGGGGTCTCCGGGCTTCATCATGAAGTTGGTGAACACATAGTCCCAGGGAATGACGATGAGAAAGATAACGCCCATCAGGCAGGCCTGGGCGGTATCCGCCGTATCCGCGTCCATGCGGTGGGCGTTCCACAGCGGCAGCGCAATGATGGTGAGCCAGATCGTCTTCCAGGCCACCTCGAAGAAAAGCAGCGGCAACATCTTGAGCGGATAGCGAAGCCCCAACACCGCCATCGCCGATAGCGCCGCCAGCATGCTGTTGGCCACACCATGCATCAGGTCCCATGGCTTCGCATGGTGGATCATCAGCGGCCAGATCCGGGAACCGAGCCCCACAACGAGGAGAAGGTAACCGGCCCTCAGAACATAGAGACGGAACGCCGATATCCGGGCGGTGGGCGAGGGTGCTGTGAAGGCCGCCATTGCGTTCAGATGTGTGGACATCACCCGACCTCCTTCAGGATTTTTTCGACGGAAGCCAGCCGCGTGGCGATTTCCGTGAGCGAGGTCTGCACGGCGGACAGCGAGACGGTATTTTCGGCCTGGACCGTGACGGCCCTGGTCGCGAGTTCGCGATAGGCATTGTCGCTCAGGGTGCGCGAGCGGGCCTGATAGGCCGCCGAGGCGTATTTCATCGCGAAGATGAAGAGGGGTGTCCCGAACAACACCCCGATGGAGGCCAGATAGACTTGTTCAGACATGGTGGACGCCTTTCATGGGTCGGATTTGGTGGATGTGGCGGTGAGCGATTTGGCGGCCTCGACAATGGCCGCCGGCGTGAGTTCGAAATGGAAGTCCGCAACCTCGAAATAATTGAGCGCCTTGCCGTCGGCGGACAGTTCGAGCCTGCTCGTGACGAGGCCGGCTTCTTCCAGCTTCTGCAGGTGGAGATGCAGGAGCGGGCGGCTGATGCCCACCTCGCGGGCGAGCTGGCTGACATAGTTGCGGCCATCCGCTTTGAGCGCCGCGACAATCCGCAATCGGGGCGGACTGGCGAGCGCCGTCAACATGGCGAGCAATTGGTCTCCGCTGATCGACAACTAGAAGCTCCAACAATCATGTGTAAGTTATTTATTACATATGAAAGGGAATGTCAAGGGGCACTCTTTGGGGGCGCTACGCAGGGGGAGGGCCGGAAATGCTTTTCTGTGCCGCGGGGCTATTCGTCCGGTATGCCGAAATAGTCCTGATAGCGCCGGAGCGCGCGGCGTTCATATTCAACGTCTTCCTGGGCAGCCGAGCCGACGCGATGGGTTGCGCGCGCCCCCCGCGGATTTCGTTCGCAATAGGCCGCGATGGCCTCGCGCGCCTTTCCAGTGAACTCGATGTCGAAATAACGATAAAGCGCTGCGATCGTCCCGATGGGGTCATCGATCAGGTCGCGATAGAGCACATTGAAAAGGCGGTCCTTCGGCACGTCGCCGGACTCGATCTTGTCGATGATCGCGTTGAACCTTGCGCCGACGATGTCCGGGTCAAGGCCGATGTCGAGCGAATTGTTCTTGAACGGATGGTCGCTGCGTCCCCATTGAACGGTGCCCATCGAACTCACGACCGAAGCCAACGCCTTGACCGGATCGCGATGCGGCCAGACAAAGCAGGCGTCGGGATAAAGCTTCAGGAGCGCCTCCAGTCGGTCGAGATGCATGGGATCCTTCAAGACCCAGCGCCGCCGCGGATTCTTCCACTGCAACAGCTTCAACACACGCTGATGATAACGGAGCGCCGGTTCCACCGGCTGCGCGGCCATATAGCTTTCATACGCCGGTACCTGCCCAAAACAGGCCAGCCAGGAAATCGACATGAAGTTCATGGCAATGACCGGAGAACATTCGGCCGGGATCGCTCCGCCGAATTCGTGCATCGTTGCGAATTCCGGCGTCACCCGGTTCCATTGCGTGATGGCCTGGTGGGCGCGTTCTATGCGCGGGTCGGTAAGATAGGTCGCCTTCTCCGGCGGCGGACAGGGATAGATCGTCTCCCAAATCCGGATCACGCCGTTGTCGGGATCTTCGCTCAACAGGTTCAGGAGAAAGGACGTGCCGGAGCGCCCCTGGCCGACGACGATGATCGGTTTTTCGATCCTTTCGTCGGCGATCTCGGGATGCCGCCGATAGGCATCTTCGATCTGCAGACGCGCCTCCAGAAGCTGAAGTATTTCGGACCGCGTGCGAATCCGGCCCATCAAATTGAGCTCGCTCTCCTCTTCCAGCGATCTGATGAAGATGCGGAAAGGCTCGCGCCAGTCGTCGCGCCCGAAATCCGAAAGGCCGGTCGCCCGTTGCGCGGCCGACAAGAGGGACTCCTCGTCCAGCGGCACCACACCGCTGATATTCATGCACGCGCCTTCTTCATTCAGGCGTTGCACCCATTCCGGCCGGGGCGCGGGCGTCCAGTTCGCGCGTCTGTTCGACATAATCTTTATCCCGTTTTTCCTATTGCGATGGGCTTTCGTCCCACGCGAATCGCAGTTTGTAAGTTGCCAGGCGATCCGCCAGCTGGGTTGCGCGCTCTTGCGGCGTGACACACTTCATGTCCGCCGGAAGATGCCGCGCGAGATCGCCGATCTTCGTCAGTATACCGCTTGCGTAAGGTTCGCCGCAGCCCGCGGAGTTGCGCGGCAGCCGCTGCCAACGATGAATCAGATTGACCTGGCGCAATCCGGCCGGATCGATCCAATTGTGAATTCCGGGATCCTGGAGAGAGACGACATAGGTCGTTGAAAGGCCATCGGCATTGGGGATGCCCTGACTGTTGTTCATGGAGCTCGTGATTTTCCAGTAGTCCATGGTGAGCAGCCAAAAATTCTCGGCGACGAAATTGCGGAAGCCGGCGCCGCCATGGCCGATCGTCACAACAAAGGCTTCATCATCCTCCAGAACGAGACGCGCCATGGTGAATTGCTGCGAGACGAAACCGCCGAAATCGCCCGTCTTGCGCGGTGAGGCGATGACATTCGGCGCGAGCGACCACCACAATTTTATGATGTCATATATCGGATTTATCCCTTCGCCCATCATCCCTAAGGCGCGCTCGGCGATCTCACTGTCCGAAAGCGGTGGCGCCGTCGGCGGGTCGAGACGCCTGATCGTGTGGCCGGCCGGAACCTGTCTCCAATCGGAACGGCTTTCCCGGTTGAACACGTAGCGGCAATCCGGTTTTGTCTGAATGTGGTTCGCGCGTCCATTGGCCGGTTCGGGATCGAGCGTGATCGTAAAATGTCCGTCTGGCCCCACTTGCAGATCAGGTCCATCGAGATGGCTGAGCGACTTCGTGAACGTGATGTCCGTCAGCGTGTAAGGCGTATCGGCGGGCACCGGTTCATGACGCCGGCCGCTGATTTCGTAGCGCGGGCCGTAATCGATCGGCATGAAGGAATAGCTGTTGTCGGGCGAGTCGCTGCCGCCGCCGCGCGATCCCGGAACCTGCAGACCCATCCAGTCATGGGGAGGCGCAAAGATGGGCGTGAGGACTTTCGGACAATTCCCGTCGCCATTGACGGCCTTCAGAACATAGCAAAAGGCATATTCGTCGATGAAATCGTCGAAGCAGCGCGCGCCGTCCGCGGTCATGTCGTCGCCGATGCGAAACCGCCACTGTTCTTTGATCGCCGCTTTGCCCGCCTGCACCTGCGGCAGATGGAAAACGCGAATGGCGCGCGCTTCAAGCGCCCGTGTGTCCGCCGTGGCCAATGGATTCCCGACGTCGCGCATCGCATGTGCCCTCATGCCCGGTGAGGGTAGCCTATTCTTTTCCGCGCGGTTCCGTCGATGCGTGCGAAGGCAATCGTACCACAACCACGCATCTCAACGGCTTGCGCGGGCGAACAATTCAAGCAGTATGCTTACGGCGCAATTCCGTCTTCACTCCTTGAGCCTGAACACCGTGCCGCAGCCGCCAGGTCCACAATCGATGCGACCACCCTGTGCGGTCGTGCCGTAAAGATTACCCCTTTTGTCCGCGATAAGACCGGCATAGGGAACGCAGCCATCGGCGGCACCCTTGAAGGCATGGAGTATGGTCTCAGTGCCGTTCGGCGCCAGTTTGAAGACGACGCCGCAACCAACATCGCGATTGGTGGACCCGCCGCCCCCGCCGCCCTGTGGGGTCGTGCCGTAAAGATTGCCCGCATCGTCCATGACTAGGCCCGTAAATGGCTGATGCCCATCGGCTCCGCTCGCGAAGGAATGCAGCACTGTTTCTGCGCCATCCGCCGCGAGCTTGAACACCGTGCCGCAGCCGCCATCAGCGCAAGTGCCACCACCGCCGAATTCGGTCACGCCGTAAAAATTGCCCTGCTTATCCGCGATAAGACTGCCGGAAGGGCCGGCGCCGTCGGTTCCGCCCGTGAAGGAATAGAGCAGCGTCTCTGCGCCGTCCGGGGAAAGCTTGAAGATGGCGCCGTGGCCCGCCGCGCCACCCTCCCAAATCGTGCCGTAAAGATTGCCCTTCTTGTCCGCGATCAGGCCGCCTTGGGGGTAGGCGCCATCGGCGCAGGGGTAACCCTGGGGACAGAAATTGTAGAGCACGGTTTCCGTGCCGTCCGGTGCAATTCTGAAAACGATTCCGCAGCCTTGGGAGTTCTGCCCCTGACAACCATTGCCGCCTTCGGGCGTCGTACCGTAGAGATTGCCGTTACTATCCGCGATCAGGCCTGCGACAGGAAATGCGCCGTCTGCGGGCGGACCCTTGAAGGCATAGAGCGTTGTTTCGGCGTCATCCGCAGCAAGCTCGAACACGGTGCCGCAGCCCCGGCCGTTACAGGGGCCGCCAGTACCGCCTTCGTTCGTCGTGCCGTAGAAATTGCCCTCCTTGTCCATCGTCAAACCAGCCCGGGGCCCGTCTCCATCGGGGTAACCGTAGAAATCATAGAGAACGCTTTCGACGCCGCCCGGCGCGAGCTTGTAGACGGCGCCAGCGCCGCCCCAGCCGCCACCCCACGTCGTGCCGTAAAGGTTGCCCTTCTTGTCCTCAACGACACCTCCTACAGGAGCCGCTCCATCAAGACACGCTCTCTGCGGACAGAAGGCATAGAGAACTTCATACTTGCCCTGCGCCTGGGCGCCAGAGATTGTCGCAATCAGGCTCAGAGCCAGCACGCCGGTCAGGATAAACAGACTGGAGATATTGCAAATTCGAAGCATCGGGGCCTCCGTGCCGAATCATTGGCACGCGACCAGTGCATTTCCGATTAACGCCATTCCGCGCCGGGAGAATCGTCCCGGGCCAAAACCTGCCGCAAGTTTTTCAACCGCCCGTCAGAATCGCGATGACGCCAGCTTGACATCCGACAGGCGCCAGGCGCGCGCGAACGCTTCGCGTACATGCGATGCTTCGTCGGATTTTCCCTGCGCGTCGAGGGCCTGCGCGAGGCCGAACAGCGCCCAGCCGTCGGCGCGATAGATGTTCAGGCTGTCGCGATAGACGGCTTCCGCATCGGCGGGCCTGCCGGCTGCGAGCAGTGCTGCGCCGAGAAGATGGCTCACGGGCTGGTGCCAGGTTGGCGGTTCGCCATAGGGCAGCGCCTGTTCGATATCGCGGGCTTTGTGGAAATCCGTGACGG
>Ga0302325_10014251_pt1 | contig 16926 bp, 22 predicted proteins | sample Palsa_T0_2_FD_201948 | JGI IMG/M metagenome (GOLD analysis project Ga0302325, IMG submission 201948) | Peat permafrost microbial communities from Stordalen Mire near Abisko, Sweden - Palsa_T0_2 | ecosystem: Environmental > Terrestrial > Soil > Palsa > Peat permafrost | place: Sweden: Abisko... | reverse complement strand
GAAAAAGCGGGGCTGGTATCGTTTGAGATGGCTGACGCGGGCATTCAGTTCGTCCGCGTAGCCATGCACTTCCAGCCGGTCCGATTCGCGGCAATCGGCCATCGCGGAGCGCAGCTCCGGTTTGGGGATCTGCGCATATAAGTAAAGGTACATTTGCACGGGCTGCCCGTCTCCCTCGACTACAATCTCCATGCCGTGTAACAGCTGCTGGCGGCCGTCGCGGGCGCGCTGCCGGTACTCCTGTTGTTTCCGTTCGCAGGAGTTCTTGGATCGCCGGCACATGCTTCCCAGGAATTGATCGTTCATTTCGACCGCATGATCGAGCGTGATTTTCAATGCTTCCACCAGGAAACAGGCCGTCAAGGTGTGCCGCTTCGCTTCCGGCAGCCGGCGCAGATGCCAGACGTCCTCGCGGCGTGCGGTTTTCGCGAATTGCAGCAGCAACGCCAAGCTGCAGCCCACCAACCGAAGCTCCGCGACGCCGATCGAGCGCAAGTACCGATAATTATCGAGGAACGCGAGTATGGTGTCCGGCTTGCCCTCGGGCGGATATGCTTTCAAGCGGAATAGGCTGGAACGGTGCGCCGATTCCGGCACTTCGAGCATCCGGTCAATATCCTTTCGGAAAGCGGGCGGCAGTTGCTCGGCGATCCCGGCAAAGACCTGCTTTTCGGCACGCCGGCAGAGCGACTGCACCAGGCGAGCGAACACCGCCGCACGCGGCAGCACCACTTGCCAGTTCAAGCAGTTCCGCGGCGAGCAGCGCAACTTCCGCCAGGGAGAATCCCTCCAGCGTCCGTTGTTCGACCCAAACCGCCAGTTCGTGCTGGGTCTTGGCGTCGAAACCACGCCAGCCCAGGTAACGCCGCACCCGGTCGGCATACTGCTTTTCCGTCACGGGCCGCAGTGCGCCTGCGGTAAACAAAACAGGCGGAAGTTCCAGTTGCGCGCCCAGATGATTGACGATGCGTACGGGTGCGGTTTCCCCGATTTCGAGCAACCGTCCGTGGCGACGCAGCACGCACAGTTGTAGCGCGAAGCGGCGGCGGTTTTCGTCGCCACGGCATTGCAGCGCCTCGCGCTTGTCGGCTTCCGATAAAGTCCAATTCCGCGCCAGTTCTTCCTCGCCCGGATCCTCGGGCAGCAGGAGGCCGCTCAAACGTCGTGGTACCGGGCACTCGGCCGTGATCACTCACTCCCCGCCTTCTTCCACGTCGGCGGCCAGATCTTCCGCCGAAGGGCGGGTGTACACGGCGGTCGTATCGAGCGATTCATGGCCGAGCAGCGCCGCTAGTTCGACCAGCTTGCCGGGATGGCGGCGCAGAAACCGTAGTGCGAACGAGTGCCGCATCGAATGTGCCGATACCGCGAAACGCGTGATCTTGGCCCGGCGTGCCAGATCGGAAACAGTAGCCTGAATCGTCCGCAAGGAAAGAGGCTGCCCCCCACGCTCGCTGAGAAATAAATGATCTTCCTCGCGCACTGGCTCCCGGCTTTTTAGATAGAGCTTCAGCGCGCGCCGGGCAGCAGAGTTCAGTGGCACCTCACGCTGCTTCCGGCCTTTCCCCTCACGCACCCGGACCACCCCCGAACGGTCGTGCAGATCGACGTCGTCGATGTGAAGATCCGCCGCCTCGCCTACGCGCAAACCCGTTTCCAGCAGCAATTCGATCAGGGCGTAATTGCGCTTGGCGAGACCGTGGCGCGTTTGTCCCGCGGCCCGCAGCAGCGACTGCACCTCGGGTTCGGTCAGACCTTTCGGGCGGAGCCGCTCCGCCACCCGCACGAACCGGACTTCCCTCGCTACGTTCCCTTTCACCAGACCCTTGAGTAGCGCCCAACCGAACAGCTTCTTGATGGCTTGCAGCTTGCGATTGATAGTGGCCGCCTTCAGCCGCTCGGTGCGCAAGAGGTGCTGGCGATAATTGACGAGATCGACGGCCGTGACGCGGCGCAGATCACGAGGTTGGGCGCCTGCTTCCCGCTCCAACCACCCACGAAATTTGCCGAGATCGTGAAGATAGCCGCGAGCGGTGATCGGCGAGAGGTCCTGCTCGGCCAAGGAGCGCCCGAAGGCCTGCAGCGCTGCATCCCCGAGGATCGCGCGATCCCGGCTTATTGAACGCATAGTACACCCCCCGCTTAAGCTGCCGGTTTGCTGCGTTCAATATACCATTCGGCGGAGCTGGAATGCGTTCAGGAAGGGTTGTACGCCCTGATTGACCGCAAGAACAGGCTCAGACGCGCCTGTTTTCCCGGACTCCGGACCTCCGGCGCGCGACGGTCGCCTCGGCAGAAATCAGCTTACTTCTGGTTACGCGTCTAAAACCAGTCACTTCCGAATGTAATTGACGAACATTGCGTTCAATAGCTTAACGTCAAAAATTGGTCGACTGTGCCCGCTAGTCCCACCTATAGCGATGCGCAATTGTCTGCGCATCGGTCCCGAGGCGGCACACCGATCCTGCCGCTGTTGCGGCCTGCAGTTCCCAGCGGAGACGGCGACAGGGTACCGGTCGGTATGCCGCCTGGCGGGACGCAATCCTTTTGCGGATCGGTCCATGGACCATACGAGATCTCCGCTCGGCCAGCGGATGCCCAAGTGTCCAAGGCCGTTCTCCTCCTGCTCGCCTGCTGCATCCAGGAGGACGCGAAGGCGCTCGAGGGGGTGTTTGGAGGTGATCGGCGTGAGCGGCTGTGTTGCCGTTTGTGGCACTCCGGGTCGAGTCACCACTCATTCGGCGCCAGGCTGGCATCAGCGTAGAGCCTGGACCAAATTGCCACTTGGAGCTGTAATGACTTACACCAGGCCCTATGCATGCCGTCCACTGAGTCGGTGGAATTTCCTTTTGCGGCAAGATAGGGCTTTATGGTCTCGTTCATCACGGCAATAAAAGCGATGATGTCGCGTAGCGGAACGTATGGCGTGGAACGCACGCCATCCACCTGGTTCTTCTTCAGGCTCGTGTGGCGCAGGCCAATCTCTTGCTGATAGTTCAGCCAATCCTGGTCGTACGGCCGGAGGCAAGTGTCCAGAATCCACTGTTGAAATCGCAAATTGCTTTTGGCCGAGTAGTCTGGAAGCGCTGCACCCTCCGGGCTGCGCGAGTGTCTGCTGAGGTTAGGAATGTTGGCGATGATCTTGCCGCGCCAGTGATGCACGATCGCTTCGGTCTGGTCGGCCAAAACTTCGCCGGCGAGCCGCAGGAGTGTTCGGTCGTCCTCCGTGAACCCCACCGACTCCTTCAAAAGCTCCAGCTCTTGCATGGTGACGACTGATATGGCGGCGCCGGGATCGCCATACGAATATCCGGGAATCTCATCTGCAACTCTTAGCATGTTGAATATTCTCTCGCGTGTATTGGAAGCGCTGTAAAGTCGACGACGGCAAACGCCCGCTACAGATCAATTTCTAAATCGCCGTCCGGCTGCGAACAGCAGATCAAAACGTTTCCTTCGGCCGCCGGCTCCAAGGGCGTGGGCTGATAGCGAACGGTTCCGCCGATCAACGCGCTCTCGCAGGTGTGACAAACACCAGTACGACACGACCACCGGACCGGCACTTCGCACGCCTCGGCGAATTCCAGCAGGCTTTGAAACGAAGAATTCCAAGGGACCGTGAGCCCACTTCTCGTGAACGAGATCTGCGGACCAGTTCCCGGCACTCCCGAAGGAACGTGCGGTTGAGTCCGCGCAGAAGCCGCGATTCCGGGTGTTATCGAATCTTCAGGGCCAAATACCTCGGTGTGAATCCGCGCCGCCGCGACTCCACGCGCGCTAAGGCCCGCAGAAAAGCTGCGCAGGAATGCCTGTGGCCCACACAAGTAGAAATCCGCGGTTGGAGGAACGCCAAGCCGGTCGAGCAACGGCAGGTTCAGGTGTCCCGCCGCATCGTAATCGGTACCGAGCCGATCATCGGATTCCGGCTGGCTGTAGACGATGTAGCCATGGCCGGACGGCAGTGATCCAAGAAGCCCGCGCGCTTCCTCAGCGAATGGATGTTCCTTCCGATTACGCGCTCCATATAGCCACCACACTTCACGCGCCGGCGCATTTGCCGACAGGAAATGCAGCATCGCCAGCACCGGCGTCGCCCCAATCCCAGCGCTGATCAGAACGACGGGTCCATCGCCTTCCCGCAGTGTGAACGCGCCCCGCGGCGCACTCACTTCCAAGAGATCGCCGACTTTGATCCCATTGTGAAGGAACGAACTGGCAGCACCGTGCACTTCGCGCTTGATACTTACGCGATATGCGTTCGCGCCTGGCGCACCGGAGATCGAATAGTTTCGCAACAGTGGTGTGAGACCTTGGCCGGTGTACAGCCGTAAGACCACAAACTGTCCGGCTAGAGCAAGCGGAAGGGCGGCACGGTCTGGCTGCTCGAACGATAGCGAGATTACGCTGGCGCTTTCCCGATCCACCTTTGCGACACGCAGCGGGCGAAAACCAGACCACGCCGGTGGTGGTCCCGTTGAAGTCGTTAAGCCGGCATTTCCCGACTCCGCGCCACCTTGATCGAGCAGCGCCTTAAAGGAACTTTTCCACCCGGGGCTGAGGGCCGGAATGCGAAGCGCCCGCTCCAGTTGTTCGCGCCGGTGGCCGGGCAAATACAGCAGCGCGTCGATTTCAGCGACAGTGATGCGTTCGGATCCCTCCGCGACCTTGACGATCTCGTCACCTGCACTGACTTCGCCCTCTTCCAGCACGCGCAGGTAAAAGCCCGGCCGGTGGTGCGAAACAAGCAGGGCCGCCATTCCCGGATTGTCCATGCGGATCCCCACCCGGTAACACGTTACGCGGGGCTGGGTAACCTCGAAGAGTGCCGCGCCGATCCGATACCGATCGCCGATGCACACCCGATCGTCGGCTAATCCTTGCACGGTGAAGTTCTCGCCGAACTGCCCAAAAGTGAAATCCCGGCGGCCGAGCTCCGTCTCCCAGTGCGCATACGATTCCGTCTGGTAGACCATCACCGCGCGATATTCTCCGCCGTGCCCGGCGAGATCTCCCTGGCCGTCGCCAGCAACGTTCAAGCGCCGCACCATCACGGGTCCGCCCACTGGCTGTTTCCAAATGCCAGTGTGAACCGTTTCGCCACGCCACGTGATGTCTCGCGGAAGGCCCACATTAACTGATACAAGATGTCCCATGAGCGCTCTTGCCCCTCCTTGTTTGTAGTTTAGCCAGCAAGAAGCAAGAAGCTAGGCATTGCGCCGAAACTCCGCAGGTGTCATTTCCAAACGATGCCGGAAGACGCTGGTCATATGCGATTGGCTCGAAAAGCCACACGCCACGGCGATGTCGATGATGCTCGCGGTCTTTTGCCGGAGACACTCTTGCGCACGGCTCAGGCGCAAGCCAAGCACGTACTGGTGAGGGGTCAGACCTGTCGCCGCGCGAAACATCCGCAGGAAATGAGCGCGGCTATAACCACTCTCTTCCGCCAAAGCTTCCAAGCTTAGATCGGCCTCAAGGTTGGCCTGGATCTTTTCTTGCACGCGGTTGAGAATCCGTGTGGGCAAGGCCGACACGCGCGATTCCGGCCGAAGGCCAGATGCGCCATCGAACATCAGATAGCGGGTTGCGAGAGCGTGCGCTAGAGAATCCACATACAGCGATCCCAGCGGCCGGTCGGTCTCAAGCTCTTCCACGAGTAGTCCCATGATTCGCTGGAACGATTTGTCTTGCAGTCCCGGGCGGAATATGGTTCCCGCGGCCGGCGCGCGATCTAGTTCTTCCACGACGCCGCGAATGAAGTCTTCCCCGAGAGCGCAATGTATCAGCGTGGCCGGGGTGTGCAGACGGATGTCCGGCGCCGGCCCACGAGGAGTGATCATGATCGTACCTGGTCGGTTCATGGCTGCCACAAAGTGGCCATGGACGGTTCGATATTCAAGTCGAGCTGGGGACGCGATGAACATCGAGATCACGTCTTGAACAATCGAGGCCGACGCACGCTCCCCGGGATCGGAGTGATGCTCCTCAAGAAGAATGCCTCGCCATGATCGGGAAATACTGGACCGGACGATTCGCGTCTGTCCTGGGGCCAGGGCCAAAAGTGGGGACAATGCAGCGTCTTTGGGACTGCTCGTAACGAGCTGAATGGAAGCGAGAGCTCCCGTAATGCAGTGAACTTGCATAGCAATTCTCTCCGCTAGGAAGGGTGGTTAGAGAGTTCGAGGTGGCTTTCAACTACCCCGCTGGCGCTGAAGTCCGCTCGGCTCTCAAAACGCGCGCTCTGCATGGAGGCGGCGTAGACCTCCGCGATCAAGTCATCAGTGAGAGGCGGCGCGCCTGTCAGCCCTCACCTAACTCCGCTCAACTTCTGAAACTGAGATTACCAACGAAGGTGTTGAGGTGCTATTACATCTTTCTATAGGTCCGCATTCCCATGGAGGATGTCCGGGTTTACGCCGAGCGAGATCGAAAGTTGGGTTGGCGAGCCATCCTTTCGGATGCCGCGGACGAGCCTTAACGGGGTATGGTGATCGGATATATGGAAATGGGAACGCGCAAGAGGGCCGGCGCAAACTTGAGTATCGGGAGCAATCCTGGCGCGGGGACGGAAATCGACCTGGCCATTCCGGCGGCGGTTGTGTACCCAGTCGCTGACGCGGGCGAGGGCAGGAACTGGCGGTGGGGCTTATCACGCGCGCCAACGAGGCGAAACGGAATCCGACCACCGATGGGCCGGGATACGGCGACTACTCAATATTCATTCCCCTGCGCGCTTGGCGAGTTCTTCCACTGCTGCAATTAACTTCGTCAATTCGGCTGGGAAGCCGTGCCTCGCCTCAAGATAGGTCGGGCTATTGTAACTGAGCCACACATCTCCAGAGGAATCTTCCGAGACGAGAATCTTGAGCGGAAGATCGAGGGCGGCGCTCGGTGAAGCTAGCATGATCGGCGTGCCTGCTTTGGCATTGCCGAATACCAGGAGTTTGGTGTTCGGCATTTGCAGGCCGGCATTCTCCGCTTCGCCGCTGTGATCGATAAAGGCAAACAAGGTAATGCCCCGGTTCTTGAAAAGCTCCCGAAGTTTGCGTACCGTCTCGTCGACCGAATGCCCGCTTCGCTGCATTACGATTCCAGAACGTAGTGTTATACCCATCTAGCGAGAATAACCCGCCCTGCTCAATGAACTCTCCCATAATGGCGCGATCCTTTCAGATTTTGCCTCGAAATGGGACCCGCGGAAGCCGCGCGTCCGCGCCAGCCACGCGGTGATTGAAGTCCCCGCATCATCTCGGCAGAATCGCACTTTTGCGAAAGTTTCCAACAGGTCGTTCGCGTAATGTTATCTGCATGAGGCTTGCTCCTGTGAAGACGGAGCAGGAAATGGAGAACGATACGATGACCGCAGTCGAGAACCCTACGCGCACTCAATATCCGGTTCATTACAAGACAGTCCGTGTGAATAACCTGGACATCTTTTACCGCGACGCTGGACCCGAAGGAGCACCCGTAATCCTGCTCCTGCACGGCTTCCCCACTTCGTCCAACATGTTTCGTAACCTGATCCCGCGGCTCGCCGGATCCTTTCGCCTGGTGGCGCCGGACTATCCTGGCTACGGCCAAAGCAGTATGCCGGACCACAAAAGCTTTTCGTACACGTTCGATAACTACGCGGAGATCGTGAACCAACTGGTAGAAGGCCTGGGCATCAACAAATACACGATCTACTTGATGGACTACGGCGCGCCCGTCGGTTACCGACTCGCGCTGCTGCACCCCGAACGGGTCACGGGACTCATTGTGCAGAACGGCAACGCCTACGAGGAGGGGCTCCGCGAGTTCTGGGACCCGATCAAGAAGTATTGGGCGAAACCGGAAGATCCGGCCGCGATCGCCTACATGGTGGAGCCCGAGCGGACCCGCTGGCAGTACGAGAATGGCGTGAGCGACAAGACGTTGTTGGATCCCAATACCTGGACCCTGGATCAGATGTTGCTGGACCGTCCTGGCAACGCGAATATCCAGGCGGATCTCATGTACGATTACGGGACCAACCTGGCGCTCTATCCCAAGTTTCAGGCATTCTTCAGAGAGTATCAGCCGCCTACTCTCATCGTGTGGGGCAAGAACGATTTTGTGTTCCCCCCCGAGGGCGCCACGCCCTACAGCCGCGATTTGAAAACCATCGAGACGCATTTGCTGGACACCGGACACTTCGCGCTCGAGACGCACGGAGAAGAAATCGCCAGCCGGATTGAGGAGTTCTTCTTGAAGCGGAATCCGAAGCGGTAACGAATCGCCGAAGGTGGAGGGCCGGAGCCGGAATTCCGGCCCTCCCGAGGGGAGAGCTTCATGTCGCACAACTTCGGATCGCTGGTATTTACACCGGTAATTAAGGCTCTTCAGGAACGATATGGAAGTCGACGTCAGTACGCACGTATGGAGGGCGGTCCTGCGTCAAAGGATCGGCTTGGTCCCGATGAGTCCAGGTTTATCGCCGAGCGCGATAGTTTCTATATCGCGACGTTGGGGGGAACTGGGTGGCCTTACGTGCAACACCGGGGCGGGCCGGTTGGTTTCTTGAAGGTAATTGATAGCGGTACGGTCGCGTTTGCCGATTTTCGCGGCAACAAGCAGTACATCAGCACTGGGAACCTGATGACCGATAATCGGGCGGCGCTGATCATGGTCGATTACCCACGGCAGGCTCGTTTGAAACTCCTGGGCAGGGTGGAAGTTATAGAAGGCGAAGCGGCAGTCGATTGGATCAATCGACTTCGGGAGCCAGGCTATCAGGCCGTAATCGAGCGGGTGTATGTCATCAAGATCGAGGCGTTCGATTGGAATTGCCAGCAGCACATTACGCCGCGCTTCACCACGGAGCAGATCCAAGAGGCGCTAGCGCCTTTCGAGCAGCGCTTAGAAGAACTGGACCGCGAAAACGAGGCATTGCGTCAGGCTGCCGGTCAATCAAACGGTCGTCTGCAAGGAGCAAACCATGAGTGAAAATACCATCTCACGCCGACAATTAATTGCGACTTTAGGATTGTGCGCGGGCGCCATCCTTCTGCCCTCGCGCTCCGCTAACGCGGCTCGTACGAGAAGCGGAACTGACGCAACCTTCGTGACGAAGGATGGCACAAGGATTGGGGTGAAGGGCAGCCGGTTGTTTTCAGTCACGGTTGGCCGCTCAGTTCGGATGCGTGGGAGGACCAGATGTGTTTTCTCGCGGCGCGCGGCTACCGCTGCATCGCACATGATCGAGAGGCTACGGCCGCTCCGAACAGCCGTGGAACGGCAACGACATGAACATACATGCCGATGATCTCGCCGGGCTGGTTAGAGCATTAGACCTGAGATCGGCTGTCCACGTCGGCCACCTTTCTGGGGCGGGAGAAGTCGCGAGGTATGTCGCCCGCTACGGTTCCGAGCGTGTTTCGAAGGTTGTGTTGATTGGCGCGATTCCGGCGCTGGTGTCCAATGGCCCGTCAACTCAAAGCAACGAGTCCGTGCCTGCTTTCGATCAGATCCCTGCCGGGGTGCTCGCGGATCGAGCGGAATTCTTCAGGGACTTTAGCGCGCCCTACTACGGAGTGAACCGCCCGGACGCCACGGTTTCACAAGGATTGCGGGATTCCTTTTGGGTCCAGGCAATGCGCGCTGGGCACAAGGCCGCGGTGGACGGGGTGAAGGCGTTTCTGGAAGCGGATTTCACCGCAGATCTCCGGAGCATCGACGTGCCGACGCTGATCCTGCACGGCGGCGACGACCAGATTGTTCCACTCGACGCCTCGGCGCCTCGATCGCAAGAATGCTTGAGGGAAGCCGATTGCAGAGTTTATGAGGGTGGGCCTCACGGTATTTGCTCGACTCACAAGAACAGAGTAAACGGCGACCTCATGCGGTTCATTACGGATGGGTGCAGCCCGGCTTAGGGCTGAAAATCGACTCTCAAAGGACAACTAACATGAACGTCAGCAAATCGATTTCCGGAATCTCGCGCCGTCGCTTCCTTGCGGCGGCAGGTCTCACTACCAGCGCTGCGGTACTTGCCCGTCGCTCGCTTCTCGCGGCGAAGGAGGGCATTGTCCCCACCATGGTCAACGCGGCAGCGAAGGCCAAGATCACCGTGCAGCCTATCCGCCGCAATATCTCTGTCCTCGAAGGCTCAGGCGGCAACATTGCCGTCCTAACCGGGCGCGACGGCAAGCTGCTGGTCGATGCCGGTTTTTCGGTTTCCCGGCCGGCGATATCGGACGCATTGGCATCGATCAATCGGGACCCAATCAAGCATCTTATTAATACCCACTGGCACACGGATCATACCGACGGAAATGCGTGGCTGCACTCCGCCGGCGCTGCGATTACGGCACACGAGAATACGCGCAAGCGTCTGGCGGTCGACACGCGCGTCGAGGGTTGGGATTATACCTTCCCGGCTGTGCCGAAAGGGGCTCTTCCGGCAACTGTGTTCGCGACCGACCACGAAATGCGACGTAACAACACTCGCATCGTCTTGAAGTATTATCTGCCGGCTCACACAGATAGTGATATCTCGGTCACTTTCACCGACGCCGATGTCGTCCACGTGGGAGACACCTGGTGGAACGGCGTCTACCCGTTTATCGATTATTCCACGGGCGGCAGTATCGACGGATCGATCCGGGCTGCCCAAGCCAATCTGGCTACCTTGACCGACAGCACCATCATCATTCCCGGGCACGGGCCGGTGGGCCGGCGGGCGGAGTTGGCGGAATTCCGTGACATGCTGGTCGCAATTCGCGATAACGTGGCGGCATTGAAGAAACAGGGGCGATCTCTGACTGAAACGATCGCCGCGAAACCAACGGCAGCATTCGACGCCAAATGGGGAAACTTCTTGACAACCCCCGCGGCTTTTACCGGATTGGTTTATATGGGCGTTTGAGCCCGCTGGCATTTGTTCAGACCGACTTCAACAAACAAAGGAAACGTTATGCCGACGATCACAACGAAAGATGGAACGCAGATCTATTACAAGGATTGGGGAACCGGGCAGCCGCTCGTCTTCAGTCACGGATGGCCGCTGACGGCGGATGCCTGGGAAGACCAGATGATCTTCCTGGCGGAACGTGGATACCGCTGCATCGCGCATGATCGCAGGGGCCACGGCAGATCCAGTCAACCGTGGAACGGCAATGACATGGATACCTACGCGGACGACCTTGCCGAACTGGTAAAGGCTCTCGACCTGCGCGACGCCATCCACATCGGCCACTCCACCGGCGGCGGTGAAGTGACCCGGTACATCGGCCGCCACGGCACAAAGCGCGTCGCGAAGGCGGTCCTGATCGGCGCGATCCCGCCGCTGATGCTGAAGACAGCCGCGAACCCCGCCGGGTTGCCGATCGAGGTATTCGACCAGCTACGTTCCGCTTCGTTGGCCGACCGGTCTCAGTTCTACAAGGATCTCAGCGCACCGTTCTACGGGGCCAATCGGGAAGGATCCAAGGTGTCACAAGGGTTGCGCGACTCGTTCTGGATGCAGTCGATGATGTCCGGTCACAAGTCCGCATACGACTGCATCAAGGCCTTCTCCGAAACCGACCTGACCGAGGATCTCAAGAAGTTTGACATCCCCACTTTGATTCTTCACGGCGACGACGACCAGATCGTTCCGATCGTCGCGTCGGCGCTGCTTTCCTCCAAGATCGTCACGGGCGCCACGCTCAAGGTTTACGCCGGCGCACCCCACGGAATGTGTTCCACCTTGAAGGACCGGGTGAACCAGGAATTGCTGGCTTTCATCCGCTAGCCGATGGATCGGCAAACCATATGAAGGTTCTGATTGGAGCAATCGTCGCTTTTCTAGTTGGGGCGGGTTGCCGGTATTTCGATATACCGGTGCCAAGCCCTCCCGTGATTCCTGGAGCGTTGCTGGTGGTCGCAATGACTCTTGGATACACGGCCGTTGATCGCGCACTGATCCGGACCGCGAGGGTTGCGACCACCAAACATCTCTGCGGGGGACCGAGCGGGACAGGCGCGATGCCGGTTGCCGGACGCAAAATCCGCTTATAGCCGGTATCAGTCGGCAGGAACCCCGCGGTGACTTACTCATAACGTGAGAGTTGAATTAGGGAGATAAGCATGGCAGGTAACAAGACAGAAAGAGCAATAGAAGATAACCAACCCGGCGTTACTCCGGGCGGCGTAGAAGAGATCGGGGGCGCATTGCGTCGAATGCTGGCAGACGCCTTCGCCCTCTATCTCAAGACGAAGAATTTTCACTGGCACATGAGTGGTCCTCACTTTCGCGATTACCATTTGTTGCTTGATGAGCAGGCCGATCAGGTATTCGCGATGACCGACGAAATCGCGGAACGGGCGCGGAAGCTTGGCGGGTCTGCATTGCGGTCCATCGGCGATATCGCGCGGCATCAGCGGCTGAAGGATAACGACCGGAAGACGGTTGCACCCGACGAGATGCTGGCGGAGGTCTGTGCCGACAACAAGCTGTTCACAGGCTACCTTCGAACCGCTCACGATGTGTGCGAGCGGCATCGGGATGTGGCGACGGCTAGCCTGATTGAAGTTTGGATCGATCAGGCTGAGAGGCGGACATGGTTTCTGGCTGAAACGATATCTGCCATTGCGACGGCGGTTTCGCGCTGACCGGGTGGCATATATGAAGACAGCGCCATTTCCCGAAATTGTAACCGCCGATGGCGAGAAGCCCGTATTTAAGGCCGGCGATACCGTTTTCATCTCGACGCGTTATCCCGTTGGGCACTATCGTGTTCCCCGGTATATCCGTGGAAAGAGATGTGTGATTGAAGCCGTAATCGAACCGTGCGGCTTAAATAACGAAGAAGAAGGATTCGGCCGGAACGCCGGACAGAAACGGCATTATTACCGCGTGGCTATACCGCTTGCCGATCTCTGGCCCGGCTATGCCGGTTCGGCTGCGGACGGGCTTCGCATTGAGGTCTATGAGACCTGGCTGGAAGGAACCAAATGACGCATACTCACGACCACACACCCATCACTGTGCCGGACGGCGTACCAGGGTATTACGAAATCATGGAGACGGCGATGCGGGAACTTCTCGCCGAGAAGGGAATCATTCATCCCGCCGAGATCCGCCGCCAAATCGAGGTGCTTGATTCACGGGGCCCTCAGCTCGGCGCCAAGGTGGTCGCCCGGGCCTGGATCGATCCGGAGTTCCGCCAACGCTTGCTGGCCAATGGGCGCGCCGCCTGTGAGGAACTGGGAATCACGTTCTACGACGATACTGGACTGATCGTTCTGGAGAACACCGAGAAGGTTCACAACCTGATCGTGTGTACTCTCTGTTCTTGCTATCCAAGACCGGTCTTGGGGCTGCCTCCCGATTGGTACAAGCAAAAGCCCTATCGGGCACGAGCGGTTAGGGAACCGAGGGGGGTGTTGGCAGAATTTGGCACAGTGATTTCCCCGGAGGTGGAAATTCGCGTGAGCGATTCCACCTCGCAGCTAAGGTACCTTGTTCTGCCCCTCCGGCCCGCAGGCACGGAGGGCTGGACCGAGGAGGAGCTGGCTGCACTGGTCACCCGCGACGCCATGATCGGCGTCTCCACCATCGAAGCGCAAGAGAGGAAAGTACGATGACACCGTCCGAGGAACTCGTCCGGCACTTGCCTACTGACATGGGCGGCCTGCCAGCCGACCGAATCGATTGCTCCGATCATGAACTCCTGCCGTGGGAAAAGCGGTGCCATGCGCTTGCCGACGTGCTGGATTATCACAAGATACTCAACACGGAGGAGAAGCGCCGTGGAGTGGAAGCTTTGGGCGCTGAAATGATCGGCAAGCTCTCCTACTACGAACGATGGGTGGTCGCCTTCGCCAACATCCTTTTTCAAAAGCAGGTCCTCACACCGGAGGAACTGGCGCTCAAGATGGACGACGTGGCGGCACGCCACGCTCGTGAAGCACAAGCCTGAGGACAACGGACGATGACAATAGTAGCCGCACTTGCATCTTGCACGGTACTCGGTTTACAACACGGGGTCGACTGGGATCATGTTGCTGCGATCTCGGATGTAACCAGCGTTCAGCCGTCTGCGCGTGAAGCCACCCGTTGCGGGTTGCTCTACGCAGCCGGGCACGCGGCCACAGTCGGATTATTAGGAATCGCGGCCATCGCTCTGCGCCATGAGGTTCCAGGAAGTGTGTCCCTATGGATGCAGAGAGTGGTCGGGCTGACTTTGGTCCTGCTCGGGGCTTACGTGTTCGGCACGCTGTTCTCCGGCGGTGCGGCGGTGAGCCGGGGACAGGCGATCCTCGCGCTGATTGAGAGGTTGCATGTCCATCCGCGAACGCAGGCGCAGGCTTCGGACCGCCGTTATGGGCCGAAGTCTTCCTTGAGCCTCGGAGTCTTGCACGGAGTAGGCGCGGAGACACCGACGCAACTCTCCATGTTAGTGATTGCGACGAACATGGGTGGGCTGCGGAGCGGGGCCCTTGCGCTGTTGGTTTTTGCAGCCGCGATGTTCGTCTCCAACATGGCTCTCACGACGGCGGCAACCAGCGTGTTCAGTGTGTCAAGGCTTCGTCCGCCGGTTTTTCGTTGGCTGGGCGCACTCACCGCAGCCTACAGCCTTTGGATTGGGATTGTACTGATGACAACCTCCGCCTCGGCGTGAGGCAACGGAAAGAAAGGAAGCTCTAAATGATTTTCAAAAACGGACAGTGGTCGATTTATTGCATCGCCGGACTGATGGCGCTTTCCGCCAAGGCGATTCCGGCTCAGTCGCTCCCGGATGTCGCCCGCCAAATAGCCGAGCTGATGAGCCAGGGCGCGAGCGGGAAAGCGCATGAGCGTTACGTGCATGCGAAGGGCATTGTATGCCAAGGTAGCTTTCAGGCGTCCCCCGGCGCGTCAGCCATTTCACGGGCGCCCCATCTTCAAGGAGCGAGCGTGAATGTCACCGTTCGGTTCTCCGACGGTGCGCCAGACGTCGCCGTCGCCGACAATTCCCCGGATGCCTCCCCGCGCGGAATGGCAATTCGCTTTGCCACGGGCACTGGCATCGGGACCGACATCATGGCATTCTCGCACAACGGTTTTCTGGTAGGTACTCCTGAGGAATTCCTCGCGCTACAGAAAGCCATCGCTGCAACGGACTCGACGAAGCCGCATCCCTGGCCGATCGAGGATTTCCTGGGAGCGCATCCGAGTGCGCGTAAGTTTGTTCAAGATCCGAAGCCGGTGCCGGTCAGCTTTGTCACCGAATCGTTCTACGCCAACAACGCCTTCGTATTCATCAATGCGAAGGGAGAGAAGCAGGCAGGGCGATACCAGATCGTTCCCGTGGGCGGTAATCAATATCTCGATGACGATGCGGCGAAAGCAAAGTCGCCGAACTTTCTTCGGGATGAGTTGGGACCTCGCCTGGAGCGAACTCCGGCTAAGTTCCGGCTGTTATTGCAATTGCCATCGCCTGGCGACCGTACCGACGACAGCACCATGGTATGGCCGGAAGATCGCAAGAAGATTGAACTGGGCGTCATCACCGTCCAGTCCGTCGTGCCGGACAGCGCCGCGGCCGAGCGAGAGCTTGCATTCGACCCTACACATCTTATCGATGGGATCGAATTGTCGGACGATCCACTTCCTCGATTACGTTCGATGGTTTACGTCTACTCAGTCGCAGGCCGCCGTAGCAAGTAAGCGCAGGAGGCTATTCAGATGCCAGTCATTGACGCCGATTCTCTCAAGACGAAGCGCGAAGTCATCGGGCAGCTAACGGTCTGCTCGGGGTGCTGCTGCGGCGCAGTGGGCCGCGGGAAGCCTGAGCTACCGCTCGATTGGCTGAAGCAGGAATGGCGCAGCCGCGGTCTGCTGAAAAATATTCAGCTCACAGTCAGTGGGTGCCTCGGGCCTTGCGATCTTCCCAATGTAGTGAGGATTTCGGGACCGTCGGCAGAAATCTGGATCGGCAAGATTGACCGGCGCGAGCAGTACGGGCGCCTGGTGGAATGGGCCTCTGAAAGCAAGGATGCGGGTGTGCTCTTGCCGTTGCCGGAAGATTTCGATCATTTGAAGTTTAATCCGTTTCGAACTGTGGCTGCATAACCGGGGTGAAGGCCAAAGAGATATTATGTTCCAACTCACAGATGGCGAACTTATCGATCTGGGTAGACGCGGCGACGCCGCGGCGATCGGAGAACTGTTTGGGCGGCATTACGCAATTTCGCTGAAGGTGGCGCGTCGCATTCTGTACTGCGACGCCGATTCGCAGGACGCGGTGCAAGCTGCCTACTGCGCAGCTTTTGAACACTTCGATACCTTCCGTGGCGAGTCCTCGTTCAGGACTTGGATCACCCGAATCGTCGTGAATCGCTGTCTGATGGCAATTCGACATCCATGGCGCCAAAGGAGGGTCAGCAGCCACGTTGCTCTGGAATATGATCCTCTTCACGACATCGCCTCCCCTGCCAGAACACCGGAACTATGCGCGTGGAATCGGGAACTCGCGGGAGCTTTGGAGCGTGCGATCCGCCGGCTCGCGCCACCGTTGCGGGCCGCATACAGTCTGTATGTTTTGTCCGAGATGCCGGTTTCAGAAGTCGCAGCGTCTCTTGGATTAACGGTACCTGCCGCGAAGAGCCGCATCTTCCGCGCCCGGATCGCGATGCGCCTGTCCCTCAAGAAGATTTGGAGCACCGCCCCGGTCGATGCGGAATCTACCCAGCCGCACGTTTCGGGCACATCGGGGAACGCCTATGTCATTTAGAAGGCCGACTGGCCTTGTTCTTCGGTTTGGGGCTGGGTTGGCGCTGGTATTCCTCATGCTGCAACTCGTGCGGCCGAGATTGGCCAGCCCTCCCGGATCTGCCGAGTTGCGCACTTCGCCCGAGGTCGAAAGTATCCTTAGAACCTCGTGTTATGCGTGTCACTCCAACGAGACGCGACTCTCGTGGTTTGTCGAGATCGTACCTGCT
>Ga0302325_10014250_pt1 | contig 16926 bp, 14 predicted proteins | sample Palsa_T0_2_FD_201948 | JGI IMG/M metagenome (GOLD analysis project Ga0302325, IMG submission 201948) | Peat permafrost microbial communities from Stordalen Mire near Abisko, Sweden - Palsa_T0_2 | ecosystem: Environmental > Terrestrial > Soil > Palsa > Peat permafrost | place: Sweden: Abisko... | reverse complement strand
CAAAAAGGGGCTGTCACCATGGCATTCGAAGAGGGCGCGCTCGACGAGCACACCCCGGGGCGGTCTTTACCGAGGAGGCGCACATGCCGATGGAGACGGACAGCCATCCCTCCTCTGATTCCGGCGATGTGGACGGGGCAATCAACCGGCTGCGGCAGGACCTCCTCGACACCCCGCCCGTGACCCCCGAGCCCGATGACATGATCGACCAACCCGACGAGCCCGACATCATCGACTACGCCTCCGTCGAATTCGAGGTGGAGCGAATGCGCAAGCGCCTGGCCGTCTGGGAGATATTCTTGGCCTACATGCGCGGCGGTGCCCGGAGCTGGTCCCAGGTGCAGCAGGCGATCACCCCGGAAGACTTCGAGAAGATCATGGCCATCTGCGACGGCGTCCCGTTGCGAGACCTGCTCCTCGACCTCCGGTAGCGACTCTCGGGCGCAATCAACCCGCGTTTGGCCGAGCAGCGACGGCTGCTCTTGGCGACGGCCAAGCGTTCTGGACAACCGGATGATCACGTGGGGGGCGAGCGACGACGGTTGCTCTTGGCGACGGCCCTGCACCCCAGGTCATCCGGCCGCCTGGATCAGGAGTCGGCGAAGTCCACCACGACGGGAGCATGATCGGACGGCTTCTGTCCCTTACGGGCGTCGCGGTCCCGGAAGGCGCCAGTGGCGCGCTCCACGAGATCGTCGCTCACGAGCACGAGGTCGATGCGCAGCCCACGCCCCTGGTGAAAGTCCCCGGCCCGGTAGTCCCACCACGTGAACGTGCCGGGGTCGTTGAAGCGGCGGAACACGTCCTCGAGGCCCCAGCCTTCGACCGAATGGAGCGCGGCCCGCTCGGGCTCGCTCACATGCGTCGCACCGACAAAGGCGGCCGGGTCCCACACGTCGCCATCGTCCGGTGCCACGTTGAAATCGCCGCAGACGGCGACCGAGGTTCCCGCCGGATAGGTCTGGTCGAGCGTGGTGCGGAGGCGGGCGAGCCACGCCAGCTTGACCTCGTACATGTCGTTGTCCAGGGAGCGCCCGTTCGGGACGTAGACCGAGAAGACGCGCGTTCCTGCGCACTCCGCCGACACGATCCTCCGGCCAGCGTCGTCGTCCGACGTGCCGAACCCGCGGGTGACCCCCTCGAGACCGACCCGGCTGACGATGGCCACGCCGTTCCACCGCCCGTCGCCGTAGTGGGCGGACTCGTAGCCGAGCTCGGCGAACGCGTCTTCCGGGAACTTGTCGTCCGCCTGCTTGGTCTCCTGCATGCAGAGCACGTCTGGCTGCTGCGACTCGATCCACTCGGTCACCCGCGGCAGCCGCGCCGTCAACGAGTTCACGTTCCACGTCGCCAACCGCATCAGTTCGCCCCCTCATCGACGATCACGAACAAGAGATCGGCCTCGCAGGCGGTCTGGCCGCCCACCGACGCCCTGCCGTGTCCCTTGCCGGCACGGGCGGACAACCGATCCATTTCCACCTGGAGCTCGAGCGTTTCACCGGGCACGACCTGGCGCCGGAAGCGCGCCCGCTCGATCCCGCCGAAGAGTGGCAGCTTGCCTGCATAGCGCTGGTCGAGCAGCACGGCGATGCCCCCGAGCTGCGCCATCGACTCGACCATCAGCACCCCGGGGAGCGTCGGGCGCCCCGGGAAGTGCCCGCCGAAGAACGCCTCGTCACCCGTCAGCTCCCATCTCCCGGTGGCAGAGACGCCGGGCTCGACCGCCATCAGCTCGGTGACAAAGAGAAAGGGTGGCCGGTGGGGCAGGACATCGGCGGGTCGGGGAAGCTGCGTCACAGGAGCGGTCCGGCCCTCATTGGGCCCGAGTCTTGCCGGCTTTCTTCGCCGGCGCCTTCTTGGCGGGCACCTTCTTGGCGGGCGCCTTTTTGGCTGCGACCTTCTTCTTGGGCGCCTTCTTGGCCGCAGCCTTCTTCGCCACGGCCTTCTTGGTCGATGGCGCCTTCTTCGTGGCGGGAGCCTTCTTCGTGGCGGGAGCCTTCTTCGCCGCCGGTGCAGCCTTCGCGGGCGGAGTCGGCTCCTGCGGCGCCTCTTGCTCAGCCCTCGCCGACGGACGGATGGCCAGTTCGGCCACCCGGCGCGGCGGGTCGAGCCCGGCCAGCACGAACGAGCGCACCTCGCCCTTCTTCAGAACCTGGCGGGCCTTGATCGGCGGCGGCGTGCCCATGGCGCTCAGCGGGATGTAGCAGTGCAGCTCCCCGCCCCCCGGCATCGGGACGTCCACCATCGCCCCGTGCGAGGTGAACGAGACCACCTCGCCCTGGACAGCGCTCCCGACGGGGAACGCGGCAACGAAATTGATGAAGGTCAGTGGCTCGTTGACGGCGGGGGGCGGCGGCGGCCGTTGCTTCTGTTGTCGCCTGGCATCGTGGCCGGACCCCGAGCTCGACTCAGCGTTGGCGCGGGACTCCTTGCCACCAGCGGCTCCTCGGGTCGGGGTGTCCTTCTTGGCTCTGGCCTTCTTCTCGGGTGCTGCCTTCCTGGCCGTCGCGTTCTTCTTGGCGGCGTTCCGCGACTTCTCGGGCTCCGGCGGATGCAGGGCCTCCTCGACCGCCTCGTCGACAGCGCTCGAGAAGACCGGGCTCAGCTTGGCCCGGCCAGGGGGCGGCGCGGCGGGGGTGATCGGCCAGGACGTGTCGACCGGGGGCGCCGCCTGCTTGGGTGCGCTCTTCCGGGTCTTGGAGCCCTTCTTGGCGGCCTTCTTGGCCGCTTTGGCCAGTTCCGCGGCCTTGGCCGGGGCCGAGCTGGGATCCCTCTTGGCTCTGGCGTCGGCGGTCGCGGCCCGGCTCTTGGGCCCCCGTATGGGCAGCCGGGGCGTGAAGATCCAGCCCACGCCAGGCACCGGCTTGCCGCCGATCAGCCTTCCATCGTCGAAGAGCCAGGGATGCTCCCCGTGGAATTCCTGGAAGGAATCGTTGGACAAGACGGTGGCGCCGGTGCGTTCGGCGATCCGCAACACGAACGCATCGCCGCGACCGATGGCGCCGGCCGGCGGCGAGATCACCTCACCGTTGAGCATGGCCTCGCGCACCTCGTCGCGCTCGGCATCTCCCACGCGGTGTTCGAAGGTTGCGTCGACCACGACGATGATGCTGGCGTCAGGGTCCTCGGAGGCATACGCGCGCACGGCCTCGTCGAGTTGCTCGAGGCTGGGGAACGTTCGTCCTTCGGTGGCCAAGTTGGACCCGTCCACCACGACGTGGTGCGACTCAGCCAATGGCCCGTCGCAACAGGTCGGCCTGCTCCAACTGGTGCAGGGCGGCGCTCCCGATGGCGGGGCTCGCCGACTCGGGCCGGCTGACGTGGCGGAGCCGCAGGCGCTCCGGCAGGCAGGCGTGGAGGCGGGCATGCACGAAGGACCAGGCTCCCATGTTCTCGGGCTCCTCCTGCAACCACACCACTTCGGAGGCGTCCCCGTAGCGCTCGAAGACTGCGGTCAGGAGCGAGACGGGCCACGGGTAGAGCTGGTCCACCCGCACGATCGCCACGCCGGACGCCTCGTCGGGCTCGAGCTCAGTCCGCCGCTGCCAGGCCTCATGGGCGATCTTTCCGCTGCACAGCACGATGCGGTGGACCGTCGAAGGGTCCTCGATCGACGTGTCGTCGATCACGTGCTGGAAGGAGCCTGACTCCAGCTCGGCGAAGGTCGAGCGCGACGCGTGGGCCCGCAGCATCGACTTGGGGGTGACGACGACGAGCGGCCGCTTCGGGCTCGACAGCGCCTGTGAGCGCAACAGGTGGAAGTACTGCGCCGACGTCGAAGGGATCGTCACACGCAGATTGCCGCGCGCCGACAGGGACAGGAAGCGCTCGAAGCGCGCCGACGAGTGCTCGGGGCCCTGTCCCTCGTAGCCGTGGGGCAGCAAGAGGGTGAGGCCGGCGTACTGCCCCCACTTGACCTCCGCAGCCACCATGAAGTTGTCGATGATGATCTGGGCCCCGTTGGCGAAGTCGCCGAACTGCGCCTCCCAGGCCACCAGTGCCTCGGGCGCTTCGACGGAGTAGCCGTATTCGAAGCCGACGGCGGCGTACTCGGAGAGGAGGGAGTCGCGCACCGTGAAATTCCCCATCGGCTCCGACGGCTCCAGCGAGTCCGCGCCAATCCGGTGCAAGCCGTCGCGGATGTGGGCCAGGGGGACGAATTCCTCGCCGTTCGAATAGTCGACCAGGACGGCGTGGCGGTGGCTGAAGGTGCCGCGGCGGGTGTCCTGACCCGTCAAGCGCACGTTGACGCCCTCGTACATGAGAGAGCCGATGGCCAGCGCCTCGGCCAGGGCCCAGTCGACCTGCCCGCTGGCCACGAGCTGGTCGCGCTGGACGAACTGGCGCTCGAGCTTGGGGTGGATCATGAAGCCGTCGGGTACCGACCGCACCACGGCGGACAGGGCGTGCAACACATCCGCCGGCACCCCGGTCTCGGCGGAGGGTGCGTCGGCGGGCAACGGCTCGGGCACGGGCAGCTCGGTCGGGGTCAGCGACGGCTCGCCCCGGACCTCGTCCAGGACGACCTGCAGGCTGGCGTTGAAGTCGTCCAAGGCAGACTCGGCCTCTTCCAGGGTGATGTCGCCCCGGCGCACCAGCGTCTCCGTGTAGAGCTTGCGCACCGAGCGCTTGGCCTCGATCCGCTGGTACATCAGCGGCTGGGTGTAGCTGGGGTCGTCACCCTCGTTGTGGCCGTGCTTGCGGTAGCAGACGAGGTCGATGACGACATCCTTGTGGAAGGTCTGACGGAAGACGAAGGCCAGCCTGGCGGCGCGCACGCAGGCCTCGGGGTCGTCGCCGTTCACGTGGAAGATCGGCGCCTGCACCATCTTCGCCACGTCGGTCGGGTACACCGAGGTGCGGGCCGAGGCGGGCGCCGTGGTGAACCCGAGCTGGTTGTTGATCACCACGTGCACGGTGCCGCCGGTGCGGTAGCCGGAGAGACCGGACAGGTTGAGCGTCTCGGCCACCACTCCCTGACCGGCGAAGGCGGCATCGCCGTGGACGAGGACCGACATGCACGGAAACCCGGCGACACCGTCGGCGGCCGCGGCGGGGGTGCCGTCGGTGGGCGGCGAGATCCTGTCCTGCTTCGCCCGCGTCATGCCCTCGACGACGGGATCGACCGCCTCGAGGTGCGACGGGTTGGACGCCAGCGTGATGGGGAGCTCCTCTCCCGCGCTGCCGTGGAACACCCCCCGGGCGCCCTTGTGGTACTTCACGTCACCAGAGCCCTGCACCGAGTCGGGATCGAGGTTGCCCTCGAACTCCTCGAAGATGTCGCGGTAGGACTTGCCCACGATGTTGGCCAGCACGTTGAGGCGCCCGCGGTGGGCCATGCCCATCACGACCTCGGCCACCCCCGAGCCGGCGGCGGCATCGAGCAGCGCGTCCAGCAGGACGATGGTCGACTCCGCACCTTCCAGGCCGAACCGCTTCTGCCCGACGTAGCGCGTGTGGAGGAAGCGCTCGAAGACCTCGGCGGCGTTGAGACGGCCGAGGATGTGCCGTTGCTCCTCGATGTTGAGGGTCGCCGGCTGGCCTTCGACGTGCTGTTGGATCCAGCGCTTCTGCTCGGGATCCTGAATGTGCATGTACTCGATGGCGAGCGTCCGGCAGTAGGCGTCGCGCAGCACGTGGAGGATCTCGTCGAGCGTGGCGACATCGCGCCCGGCCAGGCCGTCGGCCACGAACTGGCGCGGCAGGTCCCAGATAGTGAGCCCATAGGTCAACGGGTCGAGCTCCGGGTGGATATGCGGCGGCTCCGCATCCAGCGGGTCGAGGTGGGCGATGAGGTGGCCCCGCACCCGGTACATGTTGATGAGCGTCTGCACGTGCACCTGCTTCACGAGGCGCTGGTGCTCCGCTTCCTCGCTCCCGGCGCCGGCGTTGCTGTCGACCTGCCAGCGGACGGGTTCGTACGGCACGCCCATCGACTCGAACAGCGCGTCGTAGAACCCTTCGGCGCCCGTGAGCAGAGCCGCCACCCGGCCCAAGAACAGGCCCGATTCGGCGCCCTGAATGATGCGGTGGTCATAGGTGGAGGTGATGGTGACGACCTTGCCGAGGCCGAGCTGGGCCAGCACGCGAGGGTCGGCCGCCTCGAAGCCGGCCGGATAGCCGAGCGCCCCAACCCCGATGATGGCGCCCTGGCCGGGCATGAGGCGCGGCACGGACTGCACCGTGCCGAGCGTCCCCGGGTTGGTCAGGGACACGGTCGTACCGGCGAAGTCGTCAGGGCCGATTTTGTTGGTGTGGATCTTGCGGATGAGGTCCTCGTAGACGAGGACGAAGGACCGGAAGTCGAGCGTGTCGGCGTCCTTGATGCACGGCACGAGCAGCGTCCGGCTCCCGTCGCTCTTCTCCTGATCGACGGCGAGGCCCAGCCCCACGTGCTTGTGGTGGATGACGCCCGGCTTCCCCTTCCCGCCGCCATCGGGCACGAAAGCCGCGTTCAGCGCGGGCACGTCGTGCAGGGCGCGCACGACTGCGTACCCGATGATGTGGGTGAAGCTGACCTTCGCCCCCGTGGTCCGGGCCAGCTGGTTGTTCAGGATCAGGCGGTTGACCTCGAGGAGGCGGGCCGGCACCGTCCGCACGCTGGTCGCCGTGGGCACGGTCAGGCTGGCTTCCATGTTGGCCACAATGCGCGAGGCCGCACCGCGCAACGGAGTGGCCTCCTCGGTCCCTGGCTCCACTATCGGTGTCGGAACCGGGGTGGCGGCCGCCGGAACGCCGCTCCCCGGCTGGGTCTCATCCGTCACGGGTGCAGGTGTCGGAGGTTGTGGCGCGGGGACCGGGGCGGGCCGGTAGTCGGCGAAGAACTCCCGCCAGCTGTCGCTGACCGAGTCGGGATCGGCCAGGAAGCGGTCGTACATATCGTCGACCAGCCAGGCGTTGGGGCCGAACGAGCCTCCTGCGCCGCCGAACTGGGTCATGTTCCAACCCTACCGGCGGCGGTCGGGTCTCATGGGCAGTCCGGGTAGCGTCTGCCCTGCAAATGAGCTATCCGGCCGCCCTCCACTTCACCACGCGGGCGGCTCCCGCACCGGGTGCGGCCACCGTGGTGTTCGTCCACGGATCGCTCGACCGGGGCGACAGCTTCCGGCTGGCGATGCGCCGGCTGCCCGAGTTCGCCACGCTGGCGTACGACCGTCGGGGCTACCAGGGCTCCCGGGGCGGCGGGGTCGTGGACATCGGGGGCCACGTCGAAGATCTGCTCTCCATCGCGGACGAGGTGCGTTCGCAGGGCGGCGGTCCGCTGGTGGCCGTCGGGCACAGCCTTGGGGGCATCGTCGTGATCGGCGCCGCGCTGTCCTCGCCGCGGGCCTTCGACGCCATTGCCGCCTACGAGCCGCCCATGCCGTGGCTGGGCTTCCGCCGCCAGGGCGGGACACCGTGGCCCCCGATGTCCGACGATCCCGGCGAGGAGGCGGAGCGCTTCTTCACCCGGATGGTGGGCGACGGCTCCTGGAGCCGCCTGACCGAGAAGGGCCGAGCCGAACGGCGGGCCGACGGCCCCGCGCTGATGGCGGACCTGCGCGGCATGCGGGTCGAAGGCCCCCCCTTCGACGTCACCGCCCTGGAAGTGCCCTCGCTGTTCGGCCGGGGCGGGCCATCGTCGGCTCACCACCACCGCCGCACGGTCGAGTGGCTGGGCGCCAACGTCCCCGGTGCCGTCGTCTATGACATCGTCAACGCGCAACACGGCGCGCATCTGTCGCATCCCGACCACTTCGCCGCCATGACGCGCCTCGTGGTGGAAAGGGCCGGCGGGTGGACCGCCTGATCAGGCCGACGAGAAAGGCGGCAGGCCGCTGTCGCTCACGGCGTCCTGCGCGGCGTGGTGCGGGTGCTTCAAGCGGCGCGACAGCATCTCGTCGTATTCGACTCCCTTGCCCTCGCTCTTCATGCCCGTGATCAACGGCGAGTTGGACAGGAACACCGCGCCCATGAACATCACCAGGAGCGACAACGCTTCGAGCGGCCCGTAGGGGGCCGAGGTGCGCAGGGAGTCGCCGAAGAGGGCGATGCCCATGGAGATGCTGACGAGCGGATCGACGAGCACCAGGGTGGACTGCGAGGCCGCCAGCGGTCCGGCGTGGAAGGCGTTCTGCGTGAGAAAGAGGCCGAGCAAGCCGAACGCGATGACACCGTAGGTCTCCCAGTGCACGAACAGCGTCACCCAATTGGTCGCCGCGTAGTCGCTCACGACCTTGATCAGCGCGGCCGTGAACGCGTACGAGATGGCCGCCGCGGTGCCGAACATGGCGGCCTTCCACCAGCGCGGGCCGTAGCGGGTGGCCACCACCGCGAGGACGATCAGCCCACTGGCGACACCCCCCACCACGATCCAGCCGAGATTGGTCGGCACCTGTTCCCCGCCGCCCGGGTCGGCGAAGTAGAGGAAGCCGGAGAGCCCGATGGCGATGGCGCCGGCGCCGACCCACTCACGGATGGAGATGGAGAAGCGGAAGTAGGTCCCGAGGATGAAGACGAGGAAGAGCAGCTCCATGGTCAGGATCGGCTGGACCACGGAGAGCCGCCCGATGTGCAACGCGAAGGCCTGCAACAGGAATGCGCAGATCATGAAACCGAAACCAAGCAACCACACGCCACGCCGGATGGCGTGGGCCAACAGGCTGAGGCGCATGGTCGACTCCTCAGGGGCGTCTTCGACGCCCATGCGTTGGAACACGCTGCACAGCGCATTCGAGAGGGCCGCAGCTACGGCAAGGACATAGACCATCGACTCGATGTCAATTTAGTGGTCGTTATCACGGTTCACGCAGGAAGCTCCCAGGTGGCACTCAGGTTTCGTCTGGCGCGTGAGCAACAGAGTTCGCGCAGGATTCTTGTGCAAACGGGCGATGCGCAGCGGATCGGGACGCCGCTCGGCGTCTTGCTGCATTAATTCTTGAAGTAGTGGCCCAAACGAATGTGGCAATTGGGTTACATTTGCCGGATTCTTCCGACACCGAGAGTGGGACTCGCAGGTGGAGGAAGGGGATCGGCCGTCACCGGGGCGGCCGACAAGCAAAGGGAGTGCAATGGGATTGAAGGGGATTCTCACCGGGAACCCGATGCGGCTCGTCAGGACACTGGCACTGGGTGCGATCACCCTCGCGGCCATGTCTCTGATGCTGATCGGCACCGCGGGCAGCGCAGGAGCCAGTTCCATCCCCACGGGAGGAACGAAGGTCAGCGGTGGCACGGTGCGATGGGCGGAGCCTCCCGGCTCGGCGCCGACCTACATCTTCCCCTTCATGAGCTCCTCGATAGAGAGCGTCAGCAACTCCAGCCAGTTCCAGTACATGCTGTACCGCCCGCTGTACATGTTCGGGTTCCCCGGCAAGAACAGCACCACGCTCAACCCCACGCTCTCGCTGGCGAGCATCCCGACCTACAGCAACAACGACACGACCGCCACCGTAGCGCTCAAGAACTACAAGTGGTCCGACGGTGAGTCCGTCACGGCAAGCGACGTCCTGTTCTTCATGAACATGCTGCACGCGGAGACGGCCAACTGGTACGACTACGTGCCCGGCCTCTTCCCCGACAACATAAAGAGCGTGGTAGCGACCAGCCCCAGCGAGGTCACGTTCACGTTCAACAAGTCGTACGAGCCGACGTGGATGACCTACAACGAGTTCTCGCAGATCACGCCATTCCCGACCGCGTGGGACGTCACGTCCGCAACTGCCGCGTCCGGCTCGGGCGGCTGCTCTTCCGGCGTTTACGGCGCGTCATCGACCGATGCGGCGTGCACCAGCGTCTACAACTTCCTGAACGGCCAGGCAGGCAACATCTCGGGGTTCTCGTCGAGCCCGATCTGGTCGGTCGTCGACGGCCCCTACACCATCGCCGCCTCCAAGGGCGGCTCGTTCAGCAGCTCCGGCCAGGTCACGTTGGTACCGAACACGAGCTATAGCGGGCCCCAGAAGGCCACCGTCACGGTGCAGGAGCTGCCCTTCACGAACGACAACGCCGAGTTCAACGCCCTGGTCGGCGGGAGCATCGACGTCGGCTACGTCCCCCAGCAGGACATCACGCAGAACACGTCGAACGCGACAAATCCGGGTCCGAACAACCCGCGGCTGACGAACTTCTACCTCACGCCCTGGGTCCTCTACGGCTACAACTACGCCGTCGACAAGTTCGATTCCACCGGTGACGGCGGGAACGCCGGCGCCATCTACAAGCAGCTCTACTTCCGGCAGGCCCTGCAGAGCGTGGTCGACCAGCCCGCCATGATCGCCAAGTTCCTCAAGGGCTACGGCGTCCCGACCTACGGGCCGGTGCCGGTGCTCCCGAAGAACAACCTGGTCGACGCGTACGAGCAGTCGAACCCGTACCCCTACAACCCCTCGCACGCCAAGAGCCTCCTGACGTCCCACGGGTGGAAGGTCGTTCCCAACGGCACCGACACCTGCCAGAAGCCTGGGACCGGTCCCAGCGACTGCGGCGCCGGCATCCCCAAGGGTGCGCAGTTGAACTTCACCATGGCCTACGCCAGCGGGACGGAATGGCAGGAGCAGATGATGACGGTCGAGCAGTCGGCCTGGAACGCCATCGGCATCAAGACCGCCCTGGTCAGCAACACCTTCCCGACCGTCATTCAGGATTACGCCGCGCCCTGCATGACCGGCTCCCCCTGCACGGTCGAAGAGGGCTGGTGGGGCGGCGGCTGGGAGTACAGCCCGGACTACTACCCCTCCGGTGAGACGCTCTTCCAGACGAACGCGGGGAGCAACTCGGGCAACTACAACGACGCCAAGGCCGACACCCTCATCGCGGCGACGAACACTACCGAAGCCAGCCTGGACGACTACCAGAACTACATCGCCAAGCAGCTGCCGGCGATCTGGGAGCCCAACGCCGATTACGAGCTCAGCGAGGTGCGGAGCACGCTCCGGGGTATCGCTCCTCAGAACCCCTTCGCCAACCTCTTCCCCGAGTACTGGTACTACGTCAAGAAGTAGTCGGACAATCTGACGAGGACAACGACCGGTCACGGATCGACCTGAGCGACGGGCAACGTGCCTAGCATCGGTCCGTGACCGGTTTCCTCGTCCGCCGGCTCCTGCAGGCCGTCATCGTCGTCATCGGCGTGATGGCCTTCATGTTCGTGCTCATCCACCTGATCCCGGGTGGGGAGGCACGGGCGGTGCTCGGCCCCAGGGCCCAACCTCCGGCGATCGCGGCGTTCAACAAGGAGAACGGGCTCAACCTCCCAGTGTGGGAGCAGTTCTTCCGCTACCTGTGGAATCTGGGGCATTTCCAGCTGGGCCGTTCCTACTACCTGAACCAGAACGTGACGGCGCTCATCGGCCAGGCGCTCCCGAAGACCCTGGTCCTGGTGGGGTTGTCGACCTTGTTCGCCGTCGTGGTGGCCATCCCTCTGGGCGTGTACCAGGTGGTGCGGCGCAACAAGCCTGAGGACTACATCATCACCGGTTTGACCTTCGTCCTCTACGCCATGCCGGCGTTCCTGCTCGGCACCCTGCTCATCCTGTGGTTCGGCATCTACATCAAGATCTTCCCGACCGAGGCCCCACAGAGCACGTCCATCCTCGGGATCCTCTCCGACCCGCGTGCGCTCGTCCTGCCGGTGCTCACCCTTTCCGCCATCACCATTGCGTCCTTCAGCCGTTATATGCGGTCATCCATGATGGAGACCATGACCGAGGACTTCGTGCGGACCGCGCGCGCCAAGGGCGCTGGGCCGCAACGCGTGCTCTACGTCCATGCGCTGCGCAACGCCATCATCCCCATCGTCACTCTCCTCGGGCTTTCCCTCGGGACCATCGTCAGCGGCGCCGTGATCACCGAGAGCGTCTTCAACTACCCCGGGATGGGACTCCTCGCCATCAATTCGGCTTTCCGGGAGGACCTCCCGACGTTGCTGGGCGTCACCTTCGTCGTGACCATCGCAACCATCGCGGGAAACCTCCTGGCCGACATTCTCTACGCCGTCGTCGATCCGAGGATCCGGTATGCAAAATCCTGACGACCTCGTCCGCGTCACAGAGGAGGAGCAGGCCGGCCGAGAGTTCGTCGGTGACATCGGACCGCGGGAGGATCTCGATGCGTTGAGCAGAGAGCTCGGCGGCGAGTCAGGCGGCCCGAGCGGCGGGAACGTCGTCGGTCACGGCGGACTCGGTCGGCGCATCCTCTCGGTCTTCATTGAGAACAAGCTCGCGGTGGTGGGCGTGATCGTGATCATCGCGTTTCTGCTGTTCTGCTACGTCGGGCCGTTCTTCTACCACACCAACCAGACGAGTGCCTCACAGGCACTCTTCGCCCCCGACAACGCCCCGCCCGGCAATGGGCACCCGCTCGGTACCGATAGCAGCGGCTTCGACATCCTGGGGCGGCTCATGTACGGCGGTCAGATCTCCCTGCTCGTCGGGTTCGCCGCGGCCGCCATCGCCAGTATCTTCGGTGCCCTCTACGGCGCCATTTCGGGATTCTTCGGCTCGTGGCTCGATCCCATTTTGATGCGGATCGTGGACGCCTTCTTGTCCATCCCCGTTCTCTTCCTGGCCATCGTCCTCGCCACCGTCTTCCGGCCCTCGCTCACCGTGTTCATCTTCGTCATCGCCTTCGTCTCGTGGTTGATCCCGGCCCGGCTGATCCGTGGCGAGGCCCTCTCCCTGCGCTTGCGCGAGTACGTGCAGGCCGTGAAGGTCATGGGCGGGAGCCGGACCCGGATCGTCCTACGCCACATCATCCCCAACAGCATCGGGACGATCATCGTCAATGCGACGTTCAACATCGCCGATGCCATCTTGTTGCTCGCCGCCCTCGGGTTCATCGGCCTGGGCGTACCGTCACCGCAGACCGATTGGGGCTCCATGTTGTCCAACGGGGTCAATTACGCCCTGGACGGCTACTGGTGGGAGATCTACCCGGCCGGCCTCTGCATCGTGTTGGTGGTCGTCGCCTTCAACTTCATCGGCGACGCACTGCGTGATGCGCTCGAGGTTCGCCTGCAACAGCGCTGATGCAGCGCTCCCTCAGGCGGGGCCGGCAACCGTCGGCACCAATTCGACCGCTACCGGCCCGAGAGGTGTCTGCAACGGGAAGTGGCAGGCCGCGAGGTGGCCCTCACCGAACGGGCGGAGCGGGGGCTCTTCGGCAGCGCAGATGTCCTGGGCGAAGGGGCACCGCGTCCGGAACCGGCATCCCGACGGTGGGTCGAGGGGCGACGGGAGCTCGCCGCGGATGTGTTCCCCTCGTCGCTCCCGCTGGGTGGGGTCGGCCACGGGGATGGTGCCGATCAGCGCCTGCGTGTACGGGTGCGCAGTCCGCCCGTAGATGTCGCGGGCTGGGCCGATTTCGACGAGCTTGCCCAGGTACATCACGCCGATCCGGTCCGCCATGTACTTGACGATGGCCAGGTCGTGCGAAATGAAGAGATAGGTCAGGTCGTGCCGCTCCTGGAGCTCCTTCAGCAAGTTCAGGATCTGCGCCTGAATGGAGACGTCGAGGGCCGAAACGGGCTCGTCGGCCACGATCAGCTTGGGCTCGAGCGCCAACGCCCGGGCGAGCCCGATCCGCTGGCGTTGGCCTCCCGAGAACTCGTGCGGGTAGAGCTCGGCCGAGCGCTGCGGCAGCCCGACCTCGTCGAGCATCCGCAGGACCTGTTGCCGTTGCTCGTGGTGGGTGCCGATGCCCTGCACGGTGAGGGGCTCGCGGAGGATGGATCCGACCCGCATCCGAGGATCGAGCGAGGCATAGGGGTCCTGGAACATCATCTGCATGTCGCGCCGGCGCCGGCGCATGGCCCGCCCGGAGAGCCCGACGATGTTCTCGTCCTCGAACTGCACGGCGCCCGACGTCGGAACCTCGAGCGCCACCACCATGCGACCCATGGTGGTCTTCCCGCAGCCGGACTCACCGACCAGGCCGAAGGTCTCGCCACGCCGGATCGTCAAGGACACGTCCGACACGGCCTTGACCGTGCCGATCTTGCGCTGCACCAGTGCCCCCGAGGTGACCGCGAACTCCTTGACGACATGATCGATCGTGACCAGCACGGGAGCCTCGTTCAGCGACTCGGCGCGGATCTGCTCCCGGGCCAGCGCCACCTCGTCCACCTTGACGTGCAGGTCCGCCGCCTTCGCCACCGCGTCGGGACGGTTGGCGATGGTCACCGGGTCGACGCCGACCTGGTGAAAGCAGCGGGCCAGATGGCCCGGTGCGCTGTCTGCCGCCGGCACGAGCTCGGGCTCGCTCGCACGACAATCGGTCTGAACGTACCGGCAGCGGGCCGCGAAGCGACAGTGGGTTATCCGCTGGGACAGATCCGGGGGCAAGCCGGGGATGCTGACCAGGCGGACCGACGGGTCCTGGTCCAGCTTGGCCACCGAGGCCAGCAGCGCCTCGGAATAGGGGTGCCGCATTCGGGTGAAGACCTCGGTCGTCGTGGCGCCTTCGGCAATCCGCCCGGCGTACATCACGAGCACACGGTCGGCTCGTTCCGCGATCACCCCCATGTCGTGCGTGATGAGGACAACCGACATGTCCAGGTCCCGGCGCAAACGGTCGAGCAGGTCGAGGATCTGGGCCTGGATGGTGACATCGAGAGCGGTCGTCGGCTCGTCCGCGATCAGGAGCTTCGGGGTGCAGACGAGGGCCATGGCGATCATCACCCGTTGGCGAAGGCCCCCCGAGAGCTCGTGCGCATAGGCATCGAGCCGTCCCGAGGGATTCGGCATCTCCACCATCTTCAGCACCTCGAGCGCCCGTTCGCGGGCCTCTTTCTTGGACGCTCCCTGGTGGAGCCGGGCGCTTTCGGCGATCTGGTCGCCGATCGACATGGTGGGGTTGAGCGAGGTCAGCGGGTCCTGGAACACCATTCCCACCTGGTTGCCCCGGACCTTGCACATCTCCTTTTCGCTCAGCGGCGCCAGGTCCTGACCGAGGAGCTTGATGGAGCCGCCCACGACGTGCCCGACATTGGGGAGGAGCTTCATGATGGAGAGACCGATGGTCGTCTTGCCGCAGCCCGATTCGCCGACGACACCCACGCACTCACCGGCGTCGACATTGAACGACACGTCGTCCACCGCGAGGACGTTGGAGCTCTTGAGGCGGAATTCGGTTCGCAGTCCCTCGACTTCGAGGACCGGGGTCATCGGGCCGACGCGTGGCGCAAGGCGCTCCGCCGTCGCCTCGCAATGCGCGTCACGGCAATCAACGCTAACCGGAAACCACCCCCCACCCGGGTCAACCTGCTCCGAACAGCTGTCCCTGGCGACCTTCCCGTAGCTCCCCGCACCACGGGAGGTCCCGCACGAAGGCCCAGCTGTGGCGGTGGATCGCCGTGGGCCCGTACCCGCGCAGCGCGGTCTGGTGGATGGGCGAGGGGTAGCCCTTGTTCCGCTCGAAGGCATAGGCCGGGAAGTGGTCGGCCTCCTGGCGCATGAGCCGGTCCCGCACGACCTTGGCCAGGACCGAGGCAGCGGCCACCGACGCGCACTTGGCGTCGCCGTCGACGATGGGGCGCACCGCACCCTCGAAGCGGTCCTGCGGATGGCGTAGGAGGTCGACCGGCCCGTCGACCAGGACGGCCTGGGGGGATTCGGTGAGGCCCGCCAGCGCGCGGCGGGCGGCGACCCGGAGCGCCTCGGTCATGCCCCACTCGTCGCACTCGGCCGGCGTCGCATGCCCGACAGACCAGTCCTGGCACCATGCGCCGACCGCGCCGAAGATCTCCTCGCGCCGCGCCTCGCTGAGCATCTTGGAGTCCCGCAGCCACGGCGGCATGGAGCGCTGCTGCACGCGGGGGCGCACGACGGCGACGCCCACGGTCAGCGGGCCGGCCCAGGCACCGCGACCGACCTCGTCGAGACCGGCGACCGATTCGTACCCCTGGGAGCGCAGGCGGCGCTCCTCCTTGAGGTCCGGTGAGCAGACAGTCATCTCATCGGGTACGAGGCGACCGCGCGCCCGCCTCGTACGATGGGGGGGGTGAGCATGGACGGGGGGGAGACGCCGGATGTCCAGACGCGGACTCCGTTGGCGCCGGGGACGAAGGTGGACGTGCGCAACCGCTTCCAGGGCACGTGGGTGCGCGGTTTCGAGGTCGCCGAGGTCACCGACGAGGGATACCGCATCCGACGCATGTCGGACGGGAGCGTCCTGGGCGAGCTGTTCTCACGTGATGACGTGCGCCGAGAACGGTCGCGTCAGTGCTTCTGGTGGCACTGAGGTCTCAGCCCTTCTGGGCCTTCAGCACGCTCTCGATGTAATCGTCGATCGGAATGGCCGAGAGCGTGAGCGTCTTGAGTGTCCCGCGCGACCCCAGGACCAACGACACCCGGGCCATGGTGGTCTCGTCGGGGGCGTCCAGCACCGTGCAGAAGTCGTATTGCCCGAGCAGCGCCCATTGCGCCACCACCCGCACACCCATGGCCTCCACCTCGGCATTGACCGCCTTGAGGCGGTCCGGGTTCTCGGTCAGGGTGGCGGCCCCGTCCGGCCCCACCGTCGAGAGCATGAGGAAGGTTGCCATGGCATGCACGCTACCGCAGGCGCCGGGCCGCTCCCCGTTCAGCGCAGCTCGCCCCGGACCACCTTGCCCAACGCGTTGCGCGGCAGGGCGTCGATGCGGCGAAGCTCGCGCGGGCACTTGAAGGGCGCCAGCTCGGCGGCCGCCAGGTCTCGCAGCGAGGCCAGGTCCGGATCGCCCACCACGTAGGCGACCACGGTCTCGCCCCACTCGTCCGACGCCTCCCCCACCACAGCCACCTCGACGACACCCGGGTGGCGGGACAGGACGGCCTCGACCTCGGCGGGGTAGACGTTGTGGCCGCCGGTGATGATGAGCTCGGTGCGGCGACCGCGGACCGTCACATAGCCGTCGTCCGCAACCGACACGAGGTCGCCCGTGCCGAACCAGCCTCCGCTGAGGAAGTC
>Ga0302325_10014249_pt1 | contig 16926 bp, 12 predicted proteins | sample Palsa_T0_2_FD_201948 | JGI IMG/M metagenome (GOLD analysis project Ga0302325, IMG submission 201948) | Peat permafrost microbial communities from Stordalen Mire near Abisko, Sweden - Palsa_T0_2 | ecosystem: Environmental > Terrestrial > Soil > Palsa > Peat permafrost | place: Sweden: Abisko... | reverse complement strand
TTGAACGTCAGCGCACCGCTCGTCACCGCGATAGTGGTGACGTGATTATCTGCGCCCAAGTCTCCCATTTCGAAATTCGAAAGATTGGCACCTGTATCGCTGATCGCGATCGACCGAGTGGGCGTGCCCGGAAGGCTCACGCCCTCGACCGTCGCGAGTTGCGCGACGGTGACGCCCGTGACGTCGACGGTGTAAGAACCGATGAGCTTCGCGAGGCCGGCGTGATCTGCCGACGCCGTGAAGTTCGCTTCGGTCAGCGTGATGGGGCCGCTGGTGACGGTGATCGATGTGACCTTGCTGTCGGCACCGAAGGTGACCAGCTTTGCACTGGTGAACCGCGAGCCGATATCGGCGACTGCGATGGACAAAGTCGGCGTGCCGCCCGTCGTGACGGCTTCCACCGTCGCGACATAAGCAACGCCGACATTCGTCACATCGACCGTATAGGCGCCGGTCAACTTGAGCAGGCCTGCGTGCTCGTTCGACGTGTTGGAATATTGTCCTTGCGTGAGCGTGATGGGGCCGCTCGTCACCGCGATCGACGTCACCTTGCTGTCGGCGCCGAGCGAAGTGAGTTTTGAAGCGGTGATGTTCGAACCCGTATCGCTGACCGCGATCGACAAGGTCGGCGTGCCGGAGCCGCCAATCGTGACGCCTTCGACCGTCGAAACTTGCGAAACAAGCACGCCCGTCACGTCGATGGTGTAGGCGCCCAGCATCTTGGCGAGGCCGGCCTGGTCGCCGGAATTCGTGTACTGCGCTTCTGTGAGCGTGATCACGCCGCTTGTGAGAATGATGTCCGAGACTTTGGGGTCGCTACCAAGGCTTACCAATGCTGCGCTGACCGCGGCGCCCGTGTCGCGGATATCCATGCCGACGGTGGGTGTGCCGCCGAGGCCCGTGACGGCTTCGACCGCCGCAATTTGCGCGACCGTGACGCCCTGAACGTCGACGATGTAAGATCCCGTCATCTTGGCGAGACCCGCGTCATAGCTCGCGGAGGTGTAGTTCGCTTCCGTGATCGTGATGGTGCCGCCGGTGAGCGCGATCGATGTGACCTTGCTGTCGGCGCCGAGCGTCGCCAGCGCAGGGGAGACTGCGGAAGCCGCATCGCTCACTGCGATCGACAAGGTCGGCGTGCCGCCGAGGCTGACGCCTTCGACCGCCGAGACTTGCGCGACGGTGACGCCCGTCACATCGACGGTATAGGAACCCGTCATCTTGCCGAGGCCCGCGCTGTCCGCAGTGAATGCCGATTCAGTCAGCGTGATGGGATTGCTGTCGTTGACGGCAATCGATGTCACGCTGGAGTCGCTGCCGAGCGTCGACAAATTGGCGGCGATGGTCGCGGCCGCATCGCTGACAGCGATGGACAAGGTCGCCGAGCCCGGAAGAAAGACCCCTTCAACCGTGGAAACCTGCGCAACCGTGGCGCCGGTCACGTCGACCGTATAGGAGCCCGACAGCTTGGCGAGGCCGGCGTGCTCGGGACCGCCCGTGAACTGCGCTTCGGTCAGCGTGATGGGATTGCTGTCGCTGACCAGAATCAACGTGACTTTGCTGTCAGCGCCCAGGGTCCGCAGCGCCGAATCGGTGAGATTGGTGCCGCTATCGCTGACCCAGATTTGCAAGGTGGGCGTTCCGGGCAGACTGACGGCTTCCACGGTCGCCACCTGGGCGACGGTGGCGCCCAGGACCTGGACGGTGTAGGCCCCGACGAACTTGGCGAAACCGGCATCGTCAGCCGCATTTGTGAACGGCGTTACGTTGAGCGAGACAATGCTGCTCGTCACGGCAATCGACGTCACATCGTTGTCGGCGCCCAACGTCTGAAGCGCTGCACCTGTGAAATTTCCGCCGGCATCGCTGACCGCAATCGACAAGGTCGGTGTGCCGCCGAGAGTCACGGCTTCGACTGCCGAGACCTGCGCAACGCTGACGCCGGAGATGTCGACGGTGTAGGCGCCTATCATCTTGGCGAGGCCGTCGTCGTAGATTGCAGTGGTGAACTGCGCTTCCGTGAGCGTGAGCGGATTGCTGTCGCTAACGGCGATCGACGTGATGCTGCTGTCGGTGCCGAGGTTCAACAGCGCCGCGCTGGTGATGTTTGCGGCGGCGTCGCTCACGGCGATCGACAATGTGTGCGTACCGCCGAGACCCGTCACGCCTTCAACCGTCGAGACTTGCGCCACGGTGACATTCGACACGTCGACCGTGTAGGTGCCCGTCATCTTCGCGAGGCCGGCGTCGACACCCGAGTTCGTGAATTGGTTTTCGGTGAGCGTGAGCGGATTTGAATCGCTGATCGCAACCGTCGCGACATAGGCGTTGCTGCCCAGATCGACGAGATTGTTGCCGATATGCATCGCCGTATCGCTAACCGCGATGGACAGCGTTGCGTTGCCTTCATTCGGCAGTCCCGTGAAGTCCGTGGCGATCGTCGCCGCCTGCGATGCGGTTGCGCCCGTGACGTCGATCGTGAACGAAGCGTTGGTGATCTCGCCCAGCACCGTGGCGCCGTTGATGAACTGCGAAGCCGTGATCGTGAGCACCGGCGTCGCGTCGGTAAAAGTGACTGACGCGATATGCGAGTTCGTCCCGAGGCTCGAGAACGCCGCCTGGATGTCGGAGGCGGAGTCCGTTACGTCGAGCGTGTAGGGGTTGGTGTCGTTGTTGACGAGTTCGGCGATCGCAGCCGCATCGTTCGTGATCTGGGCGACCGTCACTGCGATCGCGCCGCTGTCGGTCACATTGATCGCGGAAATTTCGCCGTTGTGCGCAAATGCCTGAAGCGCGTCGAGTGCGCCGGAAATGTTGCTCGCGGTGTCGGACACATTAAGCGTGTACGTGCCCGTAAGATCCGAGAACACGGCAGAATCGTTGTCGAGCTGCGTGATAGTCGCATTGATCGGATTGCTGTCGGTCACAGAGATCGACGTGATGGGCGGATTTGCAGACTCGATCGCCGCCTCGAGCGTTGCAAGATTTCCCGAGATGTTGCTGGCGGTGTCCGCAACCGCGACCGAGATGGGATTGCTGTTGTAAGTGATGAGCGCCAGGGCGTTTGAATCGTTGGAGAGCTGCGCAATCGAGACGGTGATCGGAGAATTGTCCGTCACCGCGATCGACGAAATGCTGCCGCTCAAGTCCTGGAGCGCATCGAGATTGGCGGAAACGTGGGCGCTCGAATCCGAAACGCTGAAAGTGGCCGGGCCGCTTTGGAAGACGACCTTTTCAAGAATTGCGAGATCGCTGGCGACCTGGGTGGCCGACAACGTCTCAAAGGTGCTGTCGCTCACCGTGACGCTCGCGATGAACGAGGAGACGGTTTCCAGAGAGCCAAGATCGGCTTCGATATGCGCGGCCGTATCCTTCACCAGGACGATGTCGCTGGTGGTCGTATTGGCGAAAACAAGCTTCTCGACCGCTGAGGTCTGACTGGCCTGCGTCGCGGTGAGATTGAGCTGCGTATTGTCCGAAATGACGATGGACGAGACCTGGCCGTCGGCGGCGACGTTGGCCCAGCCGCTGTGTAGGTGGGCGGAGGTATCGCTGACCGTGATCGAAGCCTGCGGTCCCCCAACCGACGTCTTCAGGATGCTGAGCGCCGTCGAGTCGCTGGCAAGCTGGGCGACTGTCGCATCGACGGTACCGCTCGCAACCACGATCGTCGTCACATGGGTGTTGGTCTGGAGGTTATTGAGGTAGGTCGTGATATTGGCGCCCGTGTCGGACACCACCAGTGTGTAGGCCGAGTTGTTGGCGTTCTTGAGCAGGCTGATCGCGTGGGTGTCGCTCACGAACAACTGGTTGGTCGAAACCGTGACCGCCGCATTGTCGGAGATGATCAGTTGCGTGATGTGCGTATCGAGGTCGAGCGCATCGAACGCGCCGGAGATATCGGACGCGGTGTCCGTGATGGTGAACGAAGGGCCGGAGTCGAGCGTCGACTGATTGGCCAGCCAGTAAGCAACTGTGTACGTCGTCATCGTTCGATCCTCACGTTTTTGGAGTGCGGCGTCGTTACGCCGGTCCCGCTAAACACCACGACGCACGCCGCGAACCCGGACCACCGGGCCTGCAGGCGTGTGATTCGATGCGGCAAACCCTCAGCGGACTTGCCGTATTTCCTGCGCAGGAATACCCGCGACCGTTCGCCGAGTGTCGGATGGCGCTCCGGTCAGCACGTTCCTGCGATCCAAAATTGGTTTGGGGGTCGCACGCCCGCTTCCATGTCGCCGGTGGGTACTCCCCAAACCGCGCGACTTCTTCCTTCGACGCGATTAACCTACCGTTCGGAAAAACCTGCCGCAAGTGTGGCAATCCCGTATCTTCAGAAATTCACAGTCCGCCAGGAGACATCTTCGGTCTCCGCGACCGCGGATTTCCATTTGTTTGCTTTATGTTAGTGACAGAGCCGCCAACGGCTCGACAGCAGTTCGTCCGCAACAGAGCGCCCCATACCTGGCTGCGATATCGCGGCCAACATGGCGCAGCCAATATTAACAGGCGGTTTATTACGATATTTTGGGTTTACGAATTCGAGCACTTTAACGCTGTTGGTGAAAATGGATTAAATCGATGGACCCAAACAACGATACCCCTGGAAACGGTTCAGTTTGAAAAAACCGTTGCCGCGATCGCGTCGATACCAGCCGGCTTGAGAGTCATATCGGTGTGGCCCAGTCCGGGCACGAGGGTGACGGCGAGGTCGGGGCGGACCGGCTTCAGCAGACCCGCATAGCGATTCGAATAGAAGATCTCGTCCCGCGACCCTGCGAGCAGGCTGACCTTGCCGGGGGCCGCCTTCAGATCGGCGAGATATTGGCGCCGCGGGCCGAAATTCATCAGCATCCGGTAGGAATAGAAGGCTGTCTGGACGTTGCGCTTTTCCGGCGGCACCGCGAAGGCCAGCGCCGGCAGACCCTCGAACGCGTGGATTCCGAATCGCGACAGAATCTGCAGCACCACGATTCGCGGCATTGCGACCGAGACCCAGCCCCCGGCATTGGGACGCATGACGGGCGAATCAACCGGCAATTGCGGCGACACGAGAATGAAGCGGTCGAAAATGCGCGCGGCAGGTGTGCCCGCGAAGCGCAGAACGAATCCGCCGCCCGAAGAGAAGCCCAGCAGGGTGCGCCGTTCGTCCGGCCGCTTCCGGCCCAATGTCTTCATGAAGTCGGCAAGGTCGTCGTCCAGTTGGCCGATATAGTCGATATCGCCGCTGCGCCCCGTCCCGTCATGGCCACGCATGCTGAGCGCATAGACCGCGGCGCCGCGCCCACCCAGCGCCTCGGCCACCGGACCCATGCTGGCGGCGTTGCCCGACGAGCCATGAATGAGCACGACCGTTTCCCGGGACCCTTTTCCCGGATAGGCACGGAACGCGAGCTTCGTGCCGTCGCGCGCCGCGAAGAACTGTCTGGGCGGCGCTTTCGAGAAATCGACATGATCGTAGGAATGTTCGACCGACGCCATTTCCGGCGGCGGAGTCGGAGAATCGAATGCGAGAATCGCCGCGGCCGACAGCACCGCGATGGCAACGAGACCGGCGAGAAGCGTCAGAAGAATGCGCATGTGAATTTCCCTCTTCTCGCCATGACCTATTCCGCTGCAACCGATGCGAAACCGTCGCGGGCGCGCAGCCGACGGACGACCAGCATGCGAAAGACGACATATTGTGCGCCGAACAAACCGAACTTCGCGGCGATGGGGACGATTGCGAGATAAAGCGCCCAGGTTTCGAGGCTGCAGGTCCACGCCACGACGAGATTGACAAGCCCCAGCGCGAACATCAGCGCCGCCCACACATAACCGGCGCCCGCGATGACGGCGGGCGAAAGCGTGTCGTGCACGATCGGCGGCAGATAACGGTCCATCCAGCCGCGTTTCAGCATCACAATTCCGATGGCGAAGTGAATGAGGCTGGGCTTGACCATCATGAAGCGCGCATCGTTGGTGATAAGCGCGAGACTGCCGAACATGACGACGAGAAACAGACTCAGCCATTGCATTGCGTCGATCTTTTTCCCGCGCAGCGATGCCCACAGAAACTGCGCAAGGCCCGTGGCGATTCCCAAAACGATCGCGAGCGTGTCGTTGCCGGTGACGAGCGCGACCGCGATGAAGACAAGCGTCGACAACAGATCGTTCAAGAGATTCAGGAGTCCGAGTCTCATGGCCGGCTGCCTTTGCTGCCTGCGACCTGCGCCGGCTGGATGAGGGTTTCGAGGTGGGCGACATAATCGAGCAGCGCCTTGCGGCCCGTTTCGGTCAGCGCATAAAGCGTCTGTGGTTTGCGTCCGACGAAATGCTTGTGCATCGCGACATAGCCCGCATCTTCGAGCTTGCGCAGATGCACGCTCGCATTGCCGTCGGTCATTTTGGTCGCGTCGCGCACGGCGGAAAAATCCGCTTCATCAGCGCCCGCAAGAAAGGCGACGATGGCAAGCCGCGCCCGGCTCTGCAGCAGTTCGTCGATCGCGGTGTGGTCGAAATCCGTCACGACGCGGCACGCGCCCCGCGAAGGAGAATGTAAAGGCCGGGACCCGCCAGCAGCAGAAGCATCAGCACACCGCTCAGCAGGCACGCCTGCGCGCTATGGCGAATGGCAAACAGCACGATCTCGCCGAGCCACCAGCCCACGGCGACGAATCGCATCCAGGCGAGCTTGAGAAGAGCGGCGCTGGCGAAGAAGCAGAAGCCGAACGCGCCGGCGACGACCGCATTCATCCAGCCGTCGCGAAGCGCGTCGCTCCAATTCGCTGCGATCGTCAGCGTGGTGAGAAAGATGCCGCCGCCGATCCACACGGCAGCCATCGCCTGCACGCTCGGGCGCAGCGGACCGCGTGGTCCGGAGCGTCCGACGCGGCGCAGAGTGAATGCCCAGGGTAGGACCAGAGTGATCAGCCAGATCCAGCCGATGCTGAGTCCGAAAGGACGCACGAGCGCGGCGTAATTCGCGAAAAAGCCCAGAGCAAGCGCGATGCCCCACACCAGAATGTCGGGACTTCTTCCGAACGCGAAAGCGCGCCCATCTTCGACAGTCTGTCGGATGAAGGCGATGTCATCCCGGGCGTCAGACATATTGGCTCCTGCTGCAATGTACTTTGAATAACAAAGTACATTGTGATGCGAATTATTCAAGAGATTGAAATATGTCTATATCGGTTTACCTATGTACCGAAATAGAGTATGTTTTGGCGCGACCTGCTTTCGATGCTTGGAAATGGACGTGCCGATCACCCAGTCATGCTCCAACATCCTGCCTGGACACCTGTGTCTGAAACAAAATTGCCCGACCTAAAGAGTTCTCGCCTGTTATTTCGCCTGTTTAACAGGGGAAACCCCGGCGCAATGGTCGCATTGGTGGAAGGGATGCGCTGGACAAAAATCGCGGGTCTGAAAGGTGCCGCCGCATGAACGTCTCCTGGCTGGCCCGTCTCACCTCACATGGCCGCCGCACCACCGCGCCCGACCGACAGGACACCGCGCCGATTCTTCCCTGGGCCGTGCGGCGCGACGTGCTGATCCTGATTTCGATCAAACTGCTCGCGCTCGCCTCGATCTACTGGCTGTTATTCGCGCCGCATGAACGGCCCGAACCGCGCCCGGCGGACATCGCCGCCCATCTTCTCGATCCCCATCTTCTCGATCATTGAGGCCTCGATGGACATCGTCGAACTTTCCCGCCTGCAATTCGCGATCACCGCGCTCTACCACTTTCTGTTCGTGCCCCTGACGCTCGGCCTCTCGATTCTGCTCGGCATCATGGAGACCGTCTATGTGATGAGCGGGCGCGCGATCTGGCGCGACATGGTGAAGTTCTGGGGCACATTGTTCGGAATCAATTTCGCGATGGGCGTCGCGACCGGGCTCACCATGGAATTCCAGTTCGGCACCAACTGGGCCTATTACTCGCACTATGTGGGCGACGTGTTCGGTGCACCTCTCGCCATCGAAGGATTGATGGCGTTCTTCCTCGAAGCGACGTTCGTGGGACTCTTCTTCTTCGCCTGGGACCGGCTTTCGAAGATTCAGCACCTGATGGCAACCTGGCTGCTTGCGATCGGCACCAATTTTTCGGCGCTGTGGATCCTGATTGCCAACGGCTGGATGCAATATCCGGTGGGCGCGCATTTCAACGTCGATACGATGCGCATGGAAGTGACGGATTTCTCCGCGGTGCTGTTCAATCCCGTGGCGCAGGCGAAATTCGTGCATACGGTCAGCGCAGGTTATGTGACGGGCTCGGTATTCGTGCTGGCCGTCAGCGCCTATTATCTGTTGCGCGGGCGGCACCGCGAACTTGCGCGGCGCTCGATGACGGTGGCTGCCAGCTTCGGGCTTGCGTCGGCGCTGTCCGTCGTCGTGCTCGGCGACGAATCCGGCTACATGGCCGGCCTCAACCAGAAAATGAAAGTCGCTGCCATCGAGGCGATGTGGGACACCGAACCCGCGCCCGCATCGTTCACGGTCGTGGGCCTGCCCGATGTCGCAGGCCGCAAGACGGAATTTGCCGTCAGAGTGCCCTGGGTGCTGGGGCTCATCGCAACCCGCTCCATCGACACGCCCGTGCCGGGAATCAACCAGCTCGTGCAGCTCGCCGCCACACGCATCAAAAGCGGACTCATCGCTTACGACGCATTGATCCGTATACGGAGTAATTCGCACAATGTGGCTGCGCGCACCATGCTCGAATCGCATTCCGCCGATCTCGGCTATGCGCTGCTGCTCAAGCATTTCCGCAGCGATATCCAGAACGCATCGCAAGCCGACATCGGCGCCGCCGCCGCCAGCACGATCCCGAACGTGCCTGTGCTGTTCTGGTCGTTCCGCATCATGGTGGGGCTGGGCTTTTGGTTCATCGCGCTGTTCGCCGCGGCATTCTGGCTCGCGGGTTGGCGCAGGCTGGATACGAATCGCGCATTTCTGTGGGCATCGCTGCTCACTCTGCCTCTACCATGGCTCGCGGGCGAACTCGGCTGGATCGTCGCCGAATATGGCCGCCAGCCCTGGGCGATCGAAGACGTGTTGCCGACCGCTCTCGGCGTCTCGTCGACCGATGCGGGCAATGTACTGTTCAGCCTGATCGGATTCGCGACATTCTATTCCGCGCTGCTCGCGGCCGATCTCTATCTGCTACAAAAATATATCCGGCTCGGTCCGGACGAGACTCTCGGTCGGCCGGTGAGCCCGCCATCCACAGCGCACGCCATCGGAGTTTGAGCGATGAGCTATGAACTTCTGCGGTTGATCTGGTGGGCTCTCCTCGGTGTCCTGTTGATCGGATTTGCGGCACTGGACGGTTTCGATCTCGGTACGATGATACTTCTGCCCTTCGTCGCGCGCTCGGACATCGAGCGCCGCGTCGTTATCAACACGGTGGGACCGGTCTGGGAAGGCAATCAGGCGTGGTTCATTCTTGGGGGCGGCGCGATCTTCGCGGCGTGGCCCGCACTCTATGCCGCGAGTTTCTCCGGGTTCTATCTGGCAATGATTCTTGTACTGGGCGCGCTGATATTGCGGCCCGTCGGAATCAAATTCCGCAGCAAGCTCGAAGAGCCCAACTGGCGGCGCAGTTGGGACTGGTTGCTGTTCGTGTCCGGCCTCGTGCCGTCGCTCGTGTTCGGGGTCGCGATCGGCAACCTGTTCGAAGGCGTGCCCTTCACCTTCGATGCCGATTTGCGCATGCATTCCACCATCACACTCGTCTCGTTGCTCAACCCCTTCGCGCTGGTCGTGGGCCTCATCAGCGTTACGATGATCGTGCTGCACGGCGCGTGCTGGCTCAATCTCAAGACGACGGGCGCAGTGCGCGCGCGCGCCTATGCAGTTATCCCGGCGGCGGCTATCGCCTTCGCGGTGCTGTTTGCGCTCGTCGGTTTCTGGGTCGCGCAATTGAACGGCGCACATTTGAGCGTACCCATGGCGCATGACGCGCCGTCGAATCCCCTGATGAAATCCGTTGCCGTTCTCAGGGGCGCGTGGCTGACGAATTTCGCGGGCGCGCCGATTCTCTGGGCGGCGCCCATCCTGGCGTTTGCCGGCGCGATCATTGCGCTCCTGCTCCGGTCTCGGCCCGGCTACGCATTCATAGGTTCCGCGCTGGTGCCGCTGGGTACGATCGGCACCGTGGGGCTTTCGCTGTTTCCGTTTCTGCTGCCGTCGTCCAGCAATCCGAATGCAAGCCTGACCGTGTGGGATTCCTCTTCGAGCAAACTCACGCTCGCGGTCATGCTGGGCGCAGTTGCGATCCTTCTGCCGATCGTGCTCGCCTACACCGCCTGGGTCTATCGCGTGTTCAAGGGGCCTGTGAAGCCGGAGCACATAGTGACCGAATCGAAATCATCCTATTGAGGAATTCGCATGTGGTATTTTTCCTGGGTGCTGGGGCTGGGCTTTGCGGTGGCGCTTGCCGTGCTCAATGCGTTGTGGCTCGAACTGAACGACAAATGACGATCACCGTAAATTGACCGCTTGCGCGGTTTGACCTTGTGCGCGTGCTCCGGCACACCTTGGCCCCGACAATCAAGCGAGCGGACGACATGAACAAGCAACGCACCTTGAAGCTCCTCGGCACGGCGGCAATGATTGCGTGTGTCTCATGGGCAGCCGCGGGCGATTCGCCGAAACCGCAATACGGGGCCTTCGGACTCGACACGGCCGGCGGCGATCCTGCCACGAAGCCGGGCGACGATTTCTTCCGCTATGCGAACGGCACGTGGCTCGACCATGTGCAAATCCCCGCCGACAAGCCGGCCTACAGCCTGCGCCTCGCGATGACAGACCTCACTGAGCAACGCTTGCACGGCATCATGGAGGAAGAAGCAGCCAAGGCAGGTCACGAACCTTCCGACACCCCGGGCAAAGTAGGCGCGTTCTACAAAGCCTTCCTCGACGAGGGCCGTATCGAGACATTGGGCGCCGAGGCAATCGGACCCGAACTCGCAGCGATACGCGCCGCCAAAACGCGCGAGGCACTGGCCGCCCTCATGGGCCGCAACAATGCCGATTTCGACGGCACCATCTTCGGCTTCGGCATCGACGTCGACGAGAAGGATCCTTCGAAATATGCGTTCTATCTCGGTCAGGCGGGCCTTGGGCTGCCCGATCGAGATTATTATCTCGAACCCAATTTCGCGGCGCAGAAGGCGAACTACCAAGCCTATGTGGCGCAACTTCTGCGTCTTCTGGACTGGCCCGACGCCGATGCGCGCGCGAAGGATGTCGTCGCGTTCGAAACGGCGATTGCGCAAGCGAGCTGGACGAAGGCACAGGACCGCGATCCCATCGCGACCTACAATCCCATGACCGTGACCGAACTCGAAGCGCTTGCGCCGAGTTTTCCGTGGAAGCCATTCCTCGCAAGTGCCGGGTTTGGGAATTATCCAGCCGTTGTGGTAGCCGAGAAAACCGCGTTTCCGAAGATCGCCGACATATTCGCGTCCGCGCCGCCAGACCTGCTGCAGGCATGGCTCGCCTTCACCGTTGCCGACAATTCGGCGCCCTATCTCTCGTCGCATTTTGCCGATGCGTATTTCGAAATGCGCAACAAGACTTTGTCGGGCCAGCAGGCGCAGGCGGTGCGGTGGAAGCGGGCCGTGCATGCCGTGAGCGGGGGAGATTACGGTCCGGGCGATCGTGCCGATCGCTTTGGCAATATGGGCTGGGCAGTGGGCCAGCTCTATACCGCGCGCTATTTCACCCCCGAGGCAAAAGCGAAGATCGAAGCGCTGGTGGACAATCTCAAGGCGGCCTATCGCGTGCGCCTCGAAAAGCTCGACTGGATGGATGCTGCGACGAAGACCGAGGCGCTGAAGAAGCTCGATACCTACAACATCAAGGTCGGCTATCCCGATCACCCGCGCGACTATTCCAGTCTCGTCATCCGCGACGACGATCTGACAGGCGATGTGCAGCGCACCGCCGCGGCAGACTGGGCATTCTATACCGGCAGGCTTGCGGGCCCCGTCGACCGCAGCAACTGGGACATGACGCCGCAAACGAACGACGCCTATAACGGCTCGCTGCGCGACATCGTGTTTCCGGCGGGCATTCTGCAACCGCCCGTGTTCGACCCGAACGCAGATCCCGCGGTCAATTATGGCGCCGCGGGCGCGATCATCGGCCACGAGATGACGCATGGCTTCGACGACCAGGGCCGCCAATTCGACGCCGAAGGAAAGTTGCGCGACTGGTGGACACAAGCAGACGCCGCGACATTCAAGGAGCGCGCGGGCCGGCTCGGCGCACAATATTCATCCTTCCAGCCCCTGCCCGCGGAACCCAGCGTGCATGTGAACGGCGCGCTCACCATGGGCGAAAACATCGCCGATCTGGGCGGGCTCACGCTTGCGCTCGACGCCTATCACACCTCGCTGCACGGCGCGCCTGCGCCCGTCATCGACGGGCTTACCGGCGATCAGCGCGTGTTCCTGGGCTGGGCGCAAGCCTGGCGCGGCAAGCTGCGCGACGATGCGATCCGCAAGCAGGTGGTGAGCGATCCCCATTCGCCGCGCCAATTCCGCGTCAACGGCGTCGTGCGCAACATCGACGCCTGGTACGCGGCCTTCGACGTGAAGCCTGGCGACAGGCTCTATGTCGCGCCGAAGGATCGCGTGCATATCTGGTAGGCCGCGGCGAACAGCTTCCTACTCGCCCGTGACGTTGTCCGTCCGGCGGATGAAGTCGGCCGCGTTGTCATGCAGCGTCTTTAGCGATTCCTCGTGCGCATAAACCATGTGGCCGGACTGGTAGAATTTGAACTCGATATGCGACTGCAGATCCGGCGGAATCGGCAAGTGCTGCATCTCGTAGACGCCTTCGAAGAAGGGCGTCGCAAGATCGTAATAGCCGGCGTTGAGCTGAACCCTGAGATTGGGATTGTATTTCATCGCGTTCGCAAGATCCGGCATCACATTCATCGCCTGCGGAAGGGGAAAAGGAACGCCCGGCGGCTGGTGATGAAAATCCCAGGTGCGATAGGTCTGGATCGACGGCTTGTAGGTTTTCCCCTCTCCGTAATGCAGGCTGTCGCGCACATAGGCGTTGAAGGCCGACACATAGGCCGAGCTGATCGCGGCGGATTGCGGATCGTATTCGGCGCTTTTGCTCAACGGGTCGAGCGTGGGCCCGGAGAAGCGCGTGTCGAGGCGACCCGTCGTTATATCCGCATCGCCCTGCAACGTCTTTTCGAACTCGCCGCCATTGATGCGCAGATTGGCCTTCTTGATGTACTCGACCGGCAAGCCCGTATAGCGATGGAGCTTCTCCGCGATCGCATCGCGGTCGGCGGGGCTGAGATCGGCCCCCGCACCAAGCGCCAGCGCATAATCCGTCAGCGCGAAATGCTCGACTTCGGCCAGCAGCGGCTCGACCGGCCCCGTGTAGTCTGGAAGTTTGTGGTGATACCATGCCGTCGCGGCATAAGTCGGCAGCGCGAGTTGATAGGGCAGATCGATACCGGGGTTGAAATCCGAGCGGCCCGTGCTGAGATCGTAATTGAGAATCTGCGAAAGCAGAATGACGCCGTTGAAGTCGACGTCGTAGGCCGTCTCGAGTTCGTTCACGAGCGCGGCCGAACGCGGCGTGCCATAACTCTCGCCGAACAGATATTTCGGCGAATTCCAGCGATCATAGACCGACAGGAATTGTGTGATGAATTCCGCGAAGGCGTGAACATCGCCGTCGACGCCATAGAACGCCTTCTCCTTGTCCTTGCCCGCGATGCGGCTGAAGCCCGTGCCGGGCGCGTCGATAAAGACAAGATCGCTCGCATCCATGAGGCTGTCGGAATTGTCGACGACGGAATAGGGCGCAGCCGGCGTATGCGAATTGTCGGCAGTCACCACGCGGCGCGGGCCGAACGCGCCCATGTGGAGCCACATGCTCGCCGAGCCCGGCCCGCCATTGTAAACGAACGTGATCGGGCGGGAGCGCGCCGGTACGCCGTTCTTGAAATAGGCGACATAGAACATCGACGCTTCGGCATTCGGGTTGGAATCGTCGGCGTCGGGTTTGTCCTTGGCGTTCGCGTCGGGCTTGTCGCCGGCCGGCGCATCGGATTTCTGCAGGGAATCGTCATAACCCTTGGCATGCACGACCAGCGTTCCCGCCACGGCGCGATAGTCGATCGACTGACCCTCGACCGTCACCGATCCTTCGCTCGCGCTCGAATCGGGCTGGAAGAAATGTCCCCTGGCGGCGTCATGATGTTCCTTGTCTGCCAGCGCGCCAAGCGAGAGCGACAGCAGCGCCGCGAAAGATGCGGCGGCAAGACTTCTACTCATGCGACATTCCCCTAACGACAACGATCTCTCGGCAACAGTTTTGATCATCCCGAACGGCCCATATCGTGGTCTCCGCGTAATCGCGGGCAAGTTTTCCGGAATGAACTTCCGGTGAGGCCCGGGCTTGCAGTCCCTTCCATCAGCCGCCATTGACGACGACCGTCGCCTGATCGAGACGGTCGCTATAAGCATCAAGCGCCCCGGCGGAGAGCTTGGCGTAGCGCACCGCATCGTCCCAGCGTTCGTCCTCGATCGCTTCGCGCACGCCGGGCAATGTCTTCGCGCCGTAACCCGTAAAGCGCCCAGGCGCGTATACGAGGTTCTTGTACCAGCCACGTTCCGGCAAACCCGTATCCGACAATAGCGTGTGGTCGATCGTCAGCATCAGAGACTGCAGCTTTGCGAGCCTGTCGGCCGAAAGCCCCGAGCCGTTCTTGGCAAGCGCGTCGTCATAGGCCTTGGCGCTGACCTTGAGCCGGCCGACCGCTGTTTCGAGGGGCGACAGGTCCAGCTTCGGGACGGAGGAAAGCGCCGTGGGGAGCCCGCTAGTCTTCGTCGGATCGGCCACAAGCTGGAATGCCTTGTCGCGCAACAGGCCTGCCTGGTTGTCCGCCTCTTCGCGCTTGTTGTCGGCGAGCTTCTTCACTTCGGTGAGATCGCCCGACATCGCGTCCGCAAAATCTTCCGCACGTTGCACGGGGATATCGGAGTCCGCGATCTGCATGACAAAACGTCCGATGGTCCGAGCCAGAAGCGCATCATAGACAAAGCCCGGATCGACGAAGCGGCTGTGATGCTCGAACGTGTCGTAGCGCGAATGATAGACGCCGGCGCCCGATCCTTCGCCGCCATATTCGAGGCTCAGCACGGGCACGCCGACATGCTGGAGGAACGTCGAATAATCCGAGCCCGAGCCCAACGCTTCGATCGGAAGATTCTTCGTCGGATCGGCTGCCAATTTGGCGTCTTCCTTGGCGCGCTCCCTCATGTCGGGCGGCAACGTATCGGGGTGCATCGCATCGACGCGCGTCTTCGCACGCATGCGTTCGCCGACCGTCACGCCCGTCTCCGGATCCGTCAGTTCGGCTGCAATCCGATTTACCAGGCTCGTAAAATCCTGGCTGCCACCCGCTTCAAGGAACCCGCGCGCATTGCTGTCCGAATTGATGTAGAGCACGGCCTTCTGCCTGAGTTCGGCATCGTGCGTTTCGGCCCATTCGGTCGAGCCGAGAAGGCCGGGCTCTTCCGCGTCCCAGCTCGTATAGACGAGCGTACGTTTCGGCCGCCAACCTCCGGCGGCCAGCGCGCCAAACGCTTTCGCCTCTTCGAGCAACGCGACCTGACCGGACAGAGGATCGGTGCCGCCGAACACCCAGCCGTCATGATGATTGCCGCGCACGATCCACTGGTCGGGCAAGGTCGAGCCTTTCATCATCGCAACCACGTCGTAGATCGTCTTGAGACTCCAATCGGATTTGACGGCCAGATGCACCAGCGTTTTGCCGGATCCCACATGATAGGTGATGGGCAGACTGCCGCGCCAACCTTTAGGCACGACATTGCCGCCCAACGTACCGAGCAACACCTGCGCGTCGGCATAGGAGATCGGAAGCGTTGGAATCTTGAGAATGGTCGGGGCATCGGCGCGTGAGACGCGTTTGGCGTCTTTTGTCGCGGCCATTCCGGGCGTCGACGGATCTCCGGGATAAAGCGTCATATCCTGCACCGAACCGCGCTGAATGCCGTGCGGCGGACGCGCGGGTCCGTTCGGATAAGTTTCGTCGACGGCATAGCCGTCATCGCCTGGATCGGAATAGATGATGCAGCCGATTGCGCCATGCTCCTGCGCAAGCCTCGGCTTCAATCCGCGCCAACCGGAGCCGTAGCGTGCGATAACGATCTTGCCTTTGACGCTGACGCCCAAACGCTCGAGCGTCTTGTAGTCGTCGCGCATGCCGTAATTCACATAGACGAGCGGCGCGGTCACATCGCCGTCGCCCTGATAGGCGACATAAGCCGGCAGCGCCGGGTCTTTGGCGGTGGAGCTGGAATCGCCCTTGATCGGCGGCTCCTGCAGCATCGCCTTGAACGGTTTGGGGCCGACGGTTTCGAGCGTTTCGGAAATCGGCGTGGGATAGAGAACCTCGAATGTCTCGATATGCGCGTCCCAGCCCCATTCTTTGAACCGGGCGAGAATCCATTCGGCATTGGATTTGTCGTGCGGCGAGCCGACATGATTGGGCTCGGCCGCCAGCAGCTTCAGCATGCTGCGCATATCGTCTGGTTTGATGTTTGCGTCGAAGCTTTGCAGCGCGACGGTATCTCCCGCCGGGGCCTGGGCGGTTGCGGTTGCGAAAATAGCCGCGGTGCAAAGAAGGCTCGCGACGGCGAGCGGGACGATACGATTCATGGCGATGGACCTCTGGAAAGCGGCGCCCCCGCGCGCGCAACTGCAAGTGCGCCAGCATCGTGACGGCGAGGCCGAAACGCAAGCACGAACGACAATTTATTGCGGCGGGTGCGATTCCAATATTGCGCCGCAGGCCTCTATCGCGGCCACCGCTGCGTCTGCGACATGGCCGCTCTGCGCAGCGGTCGTGAATCCGGCTAAGATTCGGTCCCAGGCGTCCTG
>Ga0302325_10014248_pt1 | contig 16926 bp, 12 predicted proteins | sample Palsa_T0_2_FD_201948 | JGI IMG/M metagenome (GOLD analysis project Ga0302325, IMG submission 201948) | Peat permafrost microbial communities from Stordalen Mire near Abisko, Sweden - Palsa_T0_2 | ecosystem: Environmental > Terrestrial > Soil > Palsa > Peat permafrost | place: Sweden: Abisko... | reverse complement strand
CTCGGCTGCGGCGGCCGCCACCGACCCGGTCGCTGCGCTGGCCGACGGCCGGGCGCTTGACCACTACCGCGCGATGATCAGGGCTCAGGGCGGCGATCCTGACGCGCCGCTGCCGCAGGCGGCGCATACCGAGGCAGTGACCGCTGGGGAGACCGGCTGGCTCCGCCGCCTCGATGCCCGCGCGGTCGGGATGGCCGCCTGGCGGCTCGGGGCCGGCCGGGCCAGGAAGGAAGATCCGGTGAGCCCGGCGGCAGGGGTCATCTGCCTGGCCAAGCCAGGGGACCGGGTCGAGCGCGGCCAGCCCCTGCTGGAGCTGCGCGGCGACGCCGAGCCCCGGTTCGCCGGCGCCAGGGATGCGCTGGCCGGCGCGATCGAGATAGGTCCCCGCCAGCCGGACGTCGGCCCGCTGATCCTGGAGCGCATCCGGAGCCGCGGCGGAGCGGAAGCCTGAAGCCCAGCAAGAAGCCTGAGTCCCAGGAGCAGCGGAAGCCTGACTCCCGAAGGAGAAGCGTGAGCCCGAGGAAGTCACGGTCAGCGGTGTAACGGCGTTGCAACTCACCTGCAACGCCGGTGCCTGACGATCGGGCCATCTCATCCTCACCCCGCAAGACAGAGAGGCTCGCCATGAACTCGCTCCAGCAAATTTCCCGGTCGGAGAGAATCACCGCCGGAGCCGGCATCGTGCTGCTCATCGGAATGTTCGCCTTCCCCTGGTACCACGTCGGCTTTGGCGGCTTCACTGAGGGCAACGTGACGGTGCCCGGGCAGAGCTACAACGCCAACGTGCTCCAGGGTCCCGGCTCCTTCTTCGGGGTCCTGGCGCTGATCGTGCTGATCGCGCTGCTCGGCGAGTTCGCCATCAGGCGGTTCGCCTCCACCGCGCTCCCCACGATCAAAGTTCCCTGGACCACGGCCGAGCTGTACGGCGCGCTCGCCGTGCTGGCACTGCTGGTGATCAAGGTCCTGTTCCACATCGGCACCTTCGGCTGGGGCTTCTACGCCGACCTCGTGCTGGCCGTCGTGATGGCCTACGGGGCATTCGGCATCAGCCGCCAGGGCTCGACAGCGTCGGTGCAGGCCGGCGCCCATGGCGGCAGCTACTAGCAGCGTGGACCCAGCTATCCGGCACCGCCGGCCAGGCCTCAGCGGCACCGCCGGCCAGGCCTCAGCGGCACCGCCGGCCAGGCCGGGCGGTGTCAGCACGGGCCCGGCCGGCCTGCGGCGAGCGCCAGCAGGCAGACCGGGCCCGCTCGCGCGCCATAATGTGGAGCGTGCCCCTGACGGTCGAGCAGCTCCGCGCGGTTCCCAAGGTGCTGCTGCACGATCACCTCGATGGCGGGCTGCGGCCGGGGACCATCGTCGAGCTTGCCCGCGAGACCGGCTACCGGGGGCTGCCGTCCGGAGACGTCGGCGAGCTGGCCCGCTGGATGGCCGGCGCAGCCCGACGCGGCCGCCTTGAGCTGTACCTTGAAGCGTTCCAGCACACGGTCGGCGTGATGCAGACCAGGGACGCCCTGATCAGGGTGGCCGCCGAGTGCGCTGAGGATCTCGCCGACGACGGCGTGGTCTATGCCGAGGTCAGGTTCGCTCCTGAGCTGCACGTCACTGGCGGCCTTAGCCTTGACCAGGTCGTCGAGGCGGTGCTTGAGGGCTTCCGCCGCGGCAGCGCCGGACGCGGCATCACCGTCTACGCGCTGCTCACCGCGATGCGGACCGCGGCCCGCTCGCTGGAGATCGCGGAGCTGGCGGTGCGGCACCGCGACGAGGGCGTGGTCGGATTCGACATCGCCGGAGCCGAAGCCGGCAGCCCGCCGAGCCGGCACCTGGACGCGTTCCAGTACGTGGCCAGGGAGAACTTCCACATCACCATCCACGCGGGCGAGGGGTTCGGGCTGCCGTCCATCTGGGAGGCGCTGCAGTGGTGCGGTGCGGAGCGGCTCGGCCACGGCGTCCGCATCGTCGACGACATCAGGGTGGAGGCGGACGGCACCATCTCGCTCGGCAGGCTGGCCGGCTACGTGCGGGACCGGCGGATCCCGCTGGAGATGTGCCCGACGTCGAACGTGCAGACCGGGGCCGCCCCGTCGATCTCCGGGCATCCGATCGGGCTGCTGCGCCAGCTGTCGTTCCGGGTGACGGTCAATACCGACAACCGGCTGATGAGCGGGGTGACCCTGGCGTCGGAGTTCGCCGCGCTGTGCGACGCGTTCGGCTATGGCTGGCCGGACGTGGAATGGCTGACCATCAACGCGATGAAGAGCGCTTTCGCGCCGTTCGACCAGCGGCTGCGGATCATCAACACGGTGCTCAAGCCGGGCTTCGCGATGGCGAAGGCCGCGAGCGATGCCGTCCTTCGGGCGTCGAGATAACGTCGGGGAGTGGGCATCGAGCAGGCGTCGCAGGTAATCCCGGGCCGCACGTGGCCGTCCGGTCTGGCGACGTCCGGCGTCGCGGCCTCCGACGCCGCACTCCGGCAGGTGCTGCACGGGCTGCCCGGGGTTGACCAGGTCGGCGCCGAGGCACGGGCGGCCAGCCTGGCCACCAGGTCCGTCAAGCGGGACGCCAAGCTCTGGGCGCTGGACATGTCCATCCGCATGATCGATCTCACCACGCTGGAGGGCGCGGACACCCCGGGCAAGATCCGCGCGATGTGCGCGAAAGCCCTGCGGCCTGATCCCGCTGATCCCGCGGTCCCATCGGTCGCCGCCGTGTGCGTGTATCCGGACCTGGTCGCTGTCGCCCAGGCCCAGCTGGCTGGCGCCCAGCTGGCTGGCGGCAAGCCGGGCGGCGGCAAGCCGGGCGGCGGCAGGGTCGCCGTCGCCTCGGTCGCTACGGCGTTCCCCTCCGGCCGCGCGTCGCTGGCGGTCAAGCTCGCCGACGTCGACGACGCCGTCAGCAGCGGCGCGGACGAGGTGGACATGGTCATCGACCGCGGCGCGTTCCTGGCCGGGCGCTACGGGCAGGTGTACGAGGAGATCCGGGCGGTGCGCGAGGCCTGCGGGGCGGCTCACCTGAAGGTCATCCTGGAGACCGGAGAGCTCGCCACCCTCGACAACGTCGCCCGCGCGTCGTGGCTGGCGATGCTGGCCGGCGCCGACTTCATCAAGACCTCGACCGGCAAGGTCAGCCCGGCGGCGACGCCGCCGGTCGCCCTGGTCATGCTGGCCGCGGTGCGCGACTACGCCCGCGCGACCGGCCGCCAGGTCGGGGTCAAGGTCGCCGGGGGGATCCGCACGGCCAAGGACGCGATCCGCTACCTGGTGCTCGTGCGGGAGACGGCAGGCCCCGAATGGCTCACTCCGGCGCTGTTCCGCATCGGCGCCTCCAGCCTGCTCAACGACCTGCTGATGCAGCGCAGCAAGCAGCTCACCGGCCAGTACGCCGGGCCCGACTACTTCACGCTGGACTAGCGGCCAGGAGGATGCCGGTGGCCTGGGACTACGCGCCAGCGCCTGAGTCGCGCGAGATCGTCACGATCGCGGGCGAGTACGGCCTGTTCATCGACGGTGAATTCGGCCCGGCCGCGGACGGGCAGCAGTTCCCGACGGTCAATCCCGCGACCGAGGAGACGCTCGCCCTGGTCGCGCTGGCCGGCCTCGCGGACGTGCACCGGGCGGTCGCCGCCGCCCGCGCCGCCTACCAGAACGTCTGGGGCCCGATGCCGGGCGCCGAGCGGGCCAAGTACCTCTACCGGATCGCCCGGGTGCTGCAGGAACGGGCCCGCGAGTTCGCGGTCTTGGAGAGCCTGGACAACGGCAAGCCGATCAAGGAGTCGCGTGACGTCGACGTGCCGCTCGCCGCGGCGCACTTCTTCTACCACGCGGGCTGGGCCGACAAGCTGGACTACGCGGGCCTCGGCCCGGCGCCCCGGCCGCTCGGCGTGGCCGGGCAGGTGATCCCGTGGAACTTCCCGCTGCTGATGGCCGCGTGGAAGCTCGCGCCCGCGCTGGCCGCGGGCAACACCTGCGTGCTCAAGCCCGCCGAGACGACGCCGCTGACCGCGCTGCTGCTGGCCGAGGTGTGCCAGCAGGCCGGGCTGCCGCCCGGCGTGGTGAACGTGCTGACCGGCGCCGGGGACACCGGCGCCGCGCTGGTCAGCCATCCCGGGGTGGACAAGGTCGCCTTCACCGGATCGACCGAGGTAGGCAAGCAGATCAGCCGCTCCGTGGCCGGCACCGGCAAGAGGCTGACGCTCGAGCTCGGCGGCAAGGCCGCCAACGTCGTCTTCGACGACGCGCCGGTCGAGCAGGCGGTCGAGGGCATCGTGAACGGCATCTTCTTCAACCAGGGGCACGTGTGCTGCGCCGGCTCCCGGCTGCTCGTCCAGGAGTCCGTCGCCGACGTCGTGGTCGATCGGCTCAAGGACCGGCTCGCCACCCTGCGGCTGGGCGATCCGCTCGACAAGAACACCGACATCGGCGCGATCAACTCCCGCGAGCAGCTGGACAAGATCACCGAGTTGTCGGCGGCCGGCGATGCCGAGGGGGCGCAGCGCTGGTCGCCGCCGGGCCGGCTGCCGGAGAAGGGCTACTGGTTCCCGCCGACGGTCTTTACCGGCGTGAGCCAGTCCTACCGCATCGCCCGCGAGGAGATCTTCGGGCCGGTCTTGTCGGTGCTGACGTTCCGGACGCCCCAGGAGGCGGTGACGAAGGCTAACAACACCCCCTACGGGCTTTCGGCCGGGGTCTGGACGGAGAAGGGCAGCCGGATCCTGTGGATGGCGCAGCGGCTGCGCGCCGGGGTCGTCTGGGCCAACACGTACAACAGGTTCGACCCGGCGAGCCCGTTCGGCGGCTACCGGGAGTCAGGTTTCGGGCGGGAGGGCGGCCGGCACGGGCTGGCCGCGTACCTCGATGCCTGACCGCGGCGGGGCAAAGCGGCCGTCCAGGGCGGCCGCGGTGCAGGGCGGCCCGGTGCAGGCCGGCCCGGTGCAGGCCGGCCCGGTGCAGGCCGGCCCGGTGCAGGCCGGCCCGGCGCAGCCGCAGCGGCTGGGCGTCAGGAAGACCTACAAGCTGTTCATCGGCGGGGCGTTCCCGCGGTCGGAGTCCGGCCGGTCCTACCCGGTGACGGGGGCGGACGGCACGTTGCTCGCCCATGCCGCCCGGGCCTCGCGCAAGGACGCCAGGGACGCGGTGGCCGCTGCACGGGCCGCGTTCGGCACGTGGTCGGGCGCGACCGCGTACAACCGGGGCCAGGTCCTTTACCGGGTCGCCGAGCTACTCCAGGGCCGCGCTGCGGAGTTCACCGATGGCTGCGTTAATGCCGAAGGTCTTTCCGCGGCGGCGGCACGGCGGTCGGTGGCCTTGGCCATCGACCGGTGGGTCTGGTACGCCGGCTGGCCGGACAAGGTCGCGCAGGTCGCGGGCTCGGCGAACCCGGTCGCCGGGCCTTACTTCAACTTCAGCGTGCCGGAGCCGACCGGCGTGGTCGCGCTGGTCGCCCCGGCGGGGTCCAGCCTGCTCGGCCTGGTCAGCGTCCTCGCGCCGGTCATCGCGACCGGCAACACGGCGGTCGTGGTGGCCAGCGAGGCCTACCCGCTGCCCTCGATCACGCTTGCCGAGGTGCTGGCCACGTCGGACGTGCCGGCCGGCGTGGTGAACGTGCTCACCGGCTTCGCCGCCGAGCTCGCGCCGGTGCTGGCCGGTCACATGGACGTCAACGCGATCGACCTGACCGGCGTGGACGCGGCCGGCCGCGGTGAGCTCGAGCGGCTTGCGGCGGGCAACGTCAAGCGGGTGTTCGCGGCGCAGGAGGACTGGGCGGCACCGCCGGGCCCGCGCCGGATGCTGGCGTTTACCGAGACCAAGACGGTCTGGCATCCGGTCGGGATCTAGCCGGCCGCCGCCGCTCGGGGCCGGCCGCCGCCCCGGGCGGGCCGCCGCGGGCCGGCCGAGATGCTGCGGGCCGGCCGAGATACGGTGCGGACGCCTGGCCGGGTGATCACCGCACGGGGAGCCCGAGGTCGCGCAGGTCGTGCCTGAGCCGCTGCGCCGAGGTGTACGGCAGTGCGACGATGCCCAGCGCCCGAGCCGCCTCGACGTTGCCGGCCGAGTCGTCCACGAACACCGTTGCCTGCGGCTCGAGCCCGTAACGCCGGAGCAGGATGTCGAAGATCTGCCGGTCCGGCTTTGCCACGTGCTCGATGCCGGAGATGACGTGACCATCGAACCACTCCATGAAGGGGAACCGGGCCCGGCGGACGGCGAACGCGTCCGGCTCCATGTTGCTCAGCGCGTAGCAGGGAACGCCCGCCGCCTTCAGCTCTGCCAGCATCCCGACGGTCGCGTCGAACTGGCCCGCGACCATCTCCTCGCCGCGCTCAGCCCACGCCATGATCATTTCCTGATAGCCGGGATGCCGGGTGGCCAGGCGCCGGCAGGACTCCGTGACGTCGTCACCGAGGTCGTGCGCGCGGTGCCAGTCGTCGGTGCAGATCCGGGCGAGGAAGTCCGCCATCTCGGCGGGATCGGCGAAGAGCTGGCGATACAGGTAGCGCGGGTCCCAGTCGATCAGCACCCCGCCGAGATCGAAGACAACGGTGTCCACCGGCCGGCCGGGCATGGGTCACCAGGGCCCTAGATCTCGCCGAACAGCCTGTCCCCGGCATCGCCGAGGCCAGGCACGATGTAGCCCTGGTCGTTCAGTCCCTGATCCATGCCCGCGGTCACCACCCGCACCGGAACCGGCAGGTCGTCAGGGAATGCCGCGGCGAGCCTGGCGGCGCCCTCCGGCGCGGCCAGCAGGCAGATCGCCGTCACCGCCGCCGCCCCGCGCGAAACGAGCATGCCGATCACCGTCTCCAGCGTCCCGCCGGTCGCCAGCATCGGGTCGAGCACGAACGCCTCGCGGTCGGTCAAGTCGGCCGGCAGCCTCGCCGCGTAGGTCGACGCGACAAGGGTCTCGTCGTCACGGGCCAGCCCGACGAAGCCGACCTCGGCCCTGGGCAGCAGCCTGGACATCCCGTCCAGCATCCCGATGCCTGCCCGGAGCACCGGCACCACGAGCGGCACCGGCCCGGCCAGCTTGACGCCGTCCGCGTGGCCGATCGGAGTCTGCACTCCGATCGGCTGCACCCGGATCTGCCGTGTCGCCTCGTACGCGAGCAAGGTCACCAGCTCGTCGCTGAGCAGGCGGAACGTCGGTGACGGCGTGCGAACGTCACGCAGGACGGTGAGCTTGTGCGCGACCAGCGGGTGGTCCACTACTAACGTCTGCATGGCCCGTAGTCTGACAGCCTGGCCGCGCCGACGCTGCCCGGACGCCGGGCCGGCTTAGCCCGGGCTTGCCGCTGCGGCCGGCTCGGTGACCAGACCGTCGGAGATACGCAGCTGCCTGTCGGCGATCGCCAGCACAGCCTGATCATGCGTGGCGACGAGCACCGTGACGCCTTCGCCGTCCGACAGCGCCCGCAGCAGCCGCATGACCTGCCGGGCGTTCTGCGAGTCGAGCTGCCCGGTCGGCTCGTCCGCGATCAGCAGCCTGGGCCTGTTCGCCAGTGCCCGGGCGATGGCGACCCGCTGCTGCTGGCCGCCGGACAGCTCGTGCGCCCGCTGGTGCGCGTGCTCGCCCAGTCCGACCATGCGCAGCAGCAGCATCGCCCGCTCGTCCCGCGCGGCGGGATCCGTCCCGGTCAGGCGCATCGGGACGGCCACGTTCTCGGCGGCCGTCAGGATCGGGATCAGCGCGTAGGACTGGAAGACGAAACCCAGCGTCTCCCGGCGCAGCCGGGCCAATTCGTCCCGGTTCATCCTGGTCACCTCGGTGCCGGCGATCTCGACCGTGCCGGAGTCCGGCCGGTCCAGGCCGCCGATGACGTTCAGCAGCGTGGTCTTGCCCGACCCGGAGCGCCCCTGCAGGGCCGCGAGCTCGCCCGGCGCGACGTCGAACGAGGCGCCGCGCAGCGCGCGGACGGCCGACCGGCCGCTGCCGTACGTCCGGACCAGCGAGCGGACGACGACCATGGCCCGCTGACCGGCGGAACCATCGCCCGTGACGGTCACGTCTCCTCCTGCCCACCCGGCCACACCGCGATGTGGTCGGTCTCCAGTGCGAGCCGCACCCGGTCCCGCATGCCAAGGGAGTCGGTGAAGTCGCGCGGCAGCTGCAGCCGGCCGGCCCGGTCGAGCACGGCGAACTCCTGCGCGCCGTCGGTCCCGGTGCCGTCCGCGCCGGTGCCCGCTGCGCCGGTGCCGTCCGCGCCAGTGCCGTCAGCGCGGCGGCCGTGCGCGGGCCGGTGCTGGCGCAGCACCTCGGTGCTCGTCCGGCCGTCCTGGATCGCGATGGTCCGCCGCACGTGCGCGGAGACCGCGGCGTCGTGAGTGACAACGAGCACGGTCACGCCCGACTCCGCGTTGGCGGCGGCAAGCGCGGCGAAGACGTGCGCGGCCGCAGCGGTGTCAAGCTCGCCGGTCGGCTCGTCGGCCAGCACCACCCGCGGCTGGTTGGCCAGCGCCACGGCGATGGCGACGCACTGCTGCTCCCCGCCGGACAGCTGGGCCGGATAGCGGTCAGCGCAGCGCGCCACGCCGAGCAGCGCGAGCAGGTCGGCCGCCCTGGTCCGCCGCGGCCGCCGGCCCAGCCCGGCGAACCGCATGGGCAGCGCCACGTTCTCGGCGGCGGTCAGGTAGCCGAGCAGATTGCGCCCGGTCTGCTGCCAGATGAAGCCCACCGTGTGGCGCCGGTAGGCCAGCCGTTCCTTTGCCTTCATCAGCAGCAGGTCATGGCCGGCCACGACGACCTGGCCCGCGGTGGGACGGTCCAGGCCGGACAGGATGTTCAGCAGCGTGGACTTGCCGCTGCCGGACGCCCCGACCACGGCGGTCAGCTCGCCCGGCCGGATAACCAGGTCCAGCCCCTGCAGCGCCTGGATCTCGATCCCCTCGACGGTGTAGATGCGGACCAGCCGGTCGCACGCGATGACGGCGCCCGCGCCGAACCCGCCCGTGCTCGGCGGGTCCGCCGCCGCTGCCTGCTCAAGCTCGGCCAGGGTCGCCCCGGCGTCGCGCGGCCGCCTGCCGACGCCCGTCATTGGTCCTCTCCCTTCCGCAGTGCCTGGCCGATGCTGCCTCGCGTCGCGGCGGCGGACTGCCCGATCGCGGCGAGGATCACCAGCATGGCGGCCCCGCCGGCGGCGGCGGCCAGCGGCGCCGGCGCGGCGTGCACGCTCACCGCCGGGCCGCCGCCGATGAAGACGGCGAGATTCAGCGCCGGGCCCACGGCTACCGGCAGGGCCAGCGCGGCGAGCAGCCCCCCCGCTACCGCGACGACGAGAAGCGGCAGCGCTTCACCCGCGGCGACCGCCCTGGCCTGACGGTGCCGCAGGCCGAGGGTGGTCAGGGTGACGAGCAGCCGCTCCCGCGAGTCAGCGGCCAGGGCGAAGCCGAGTACCACGGCGGCCACCGCAAGCAGCGCCGCGGCGGCGAGGCAGAGCGCGAAGATCCGGGTGGCCGCGCTCGCCAGCGGGCTCGCGGCGACGCCGCGGCGGAGCACGGCGGTGCGCAGCGCCAGCGCCCCGCCAGGGACCCAGCGGCGCACGACCGCCCGCAGCGCCGCCGCGTTCAGGCCTGAGCCGGTCAGCAGTGCCTCGTTGACCGGCCACGGCCCGTAAGCGCGGTTCGCCGCCCAGCCGGGCACCACGACGAAGGAGCCGTCCGGGACGGCGGGCGTGGCGGGCAGCACCCCGGCCACCCGGACCCGCAGCGGCTGGTCGACGTCTGTCTCCAGCGTGCCGGTGCTGCCGGACAGGCCCGCCATGCCGGGCGACACGAGCACCGGGACGGCCGCTGCGGGCTGCCCCGGCTGCCTGGCCCCGCCCTGGGCCCGCTCGGCGAGCAGCGACGGCGCGAAGGAGCCGAGCGGAGTGTCGGCGCTGAGCGCCGCGTACGGCACCGGGGGCGCGTCCACGGCCGTCGTGCTCACCACGCGCCCGCCGACGAGCAGGCGCCCGGCCTCGTCCGACACCGTCACCGCGCGCTGCGTGCCGGGCACCCGTGCCAGCCTGGCCGCTGCCGCCGCGGTGATCGGGTGGATGTCGGCGACGGTGACCGTCGCGTCGGCGCCGACCTGGCGCCAGGAGGCGGCCACCCGCGCGCCGTCGATGGTCGATGCGACCATGCCGCCGAAGCCCGCCAGCGTCGTCGCGAGGATCAGCGCGAGCGCGGGCAGCAGCGCCGTCGCGGCGGACCTGGCCGCCCGGGCCAGCCCCAGGTAGACGGCGGCGCCGCGGCGGCGGGTGGTGAGCCGGAGCGCCATCCGGAGCGGGGCCGGGTAGCAGCGGATCGCCAGCAGCGCCGCGAGCAGCGCGACCAGCATCGGGCCCGTCCCGGTGACCAGGTTCACGCCGCCGCCGCCGCCCGGTGCGCGGAAGCGCAGCGCCGCGACGACCAGCACCGCCAGCGCCGCGGCAGACAATTCGGCGACGGCCCGCCGCGGGGACCGGCGGCGGATCGTGACGTCGGCTCGCGTGGCACGGCGCGACTGCGCGCTGTCCCGGTGCCGGATGACGGCGAGCAGCGGCGGGCCGGCCAGCGCGACCACTGCGAGCAGCGCCGTCATCTCCCACGAAGCAATAACGCTGCCACCGGGGCTGACCGCCACCGCCGCCGCGATCCCGGCGGCCAGCGAGACGACGAGCAACGGGCCCGTATCTGCCAGGATGCGCAGCGCGAGGCCCGGCAGCGAGCTGCCCCGGGCCCGCAGCGCGGCGAGCTCGGTGTCGCGCCGCTCCACGACGAGGCGCGACGCTAGCAGGACCAGCACCATGCCGATCCCGAAGAGCCCCGTGATCGTCAGTGACAGGACCTGGTCGGCGGCGGCCTGCTGGGCCGGGACGGGCGCCAGCACGGTCTGCGGGTTCGGCGTGATCATTAGCGGCTGCGGATACGGCGCGCCTGCCGCGACGGCGAACCGGCTGACCTGGAGGGACTGCAGCGCGCCTTGCACCTGCGGTACCTGGCTTGCCGTCAGCGAGCTCATCCGCAGCGGGAGGTCCCACAGCAGGCTGAGCTGCTGCCCGGAGAAGACAGACGGCAGTGCCGCGACCTCGCCTCGGCCGATGAGGACGGCGCCCGCCCAGTACGGCTTCGGGGAGAACGCGTCCTGCAGCACGGGGCCCGCGGCGAGCGGGTCATACGTCCAGAACGCCGTGGCCGGGCCGGCCGGCCGCACTACCCCGACTACGCGCAGGACGGCGTGCGGTGGCCCGGTCGCGTGCAGCACGAGGTTCCCGGTCCTGGGGTTCACCGGCTGCGTGCCGATCCGTACGTCGGAGCCAGGACGCAGCCCGAACCTGGCCGCGGTGGCCGCCGTGACGGCCACGTCGAGGATCGTGACCCGCTGCCCGGCCACCGGGCCGACCGAGAAACGGTCCGGCAGGGCTCCCGCGACCAGCCGGAGGTGGCTGCGTGCCGGATCCCGGTAGACGATCTCCAGCTGCGGGTCCTTGACCCCCGGCCGGGCCGGGCCGGCCGGATTCAGCACGGCGAGGTAAGGAGTAGTGACGCTGGCCCACGCGCTGCCGGGCGGCGAGGCCAGTGGCGGCGCGATCCCGTGGCGCAGCACGGCGGTGGTGGCGCTCAGCTGATCGGCCGCGCGGCCGCCGCCTGGCAGCTGGCCGTTGCCGGAAGCCACCAACCCGGTCGTGACGCTGATCGTCCGGTCGACCGCCGGCGCGGCGGCCAGCGTCTCCCGCAGGACCCGGGTCTGGACCACCTCAAGGACTCGCGGCGCGGCCGCCGCGAGGAAGCACGTGACCAGCAGGACGAGGGCCAGCACGCGGCTCGGGCGCGGCGCCGCGCCGCCGCCAAGCAGCCGTCTCGCGGTCCTCATTCCCGTGCTCCCTGGCCTCATTCCTGCGCTCCCTGGCGCAGCACCGCGACGGTGTCACTCGCTCTCCCGGTAAGCGGCGCCGCGACGACGGGGAAGGCCGCGATAATGGCCGCCAGCCCCGCGGCCATCAGCCACGGGACTTCCACGATGACGGGCAGCGCGGGGACGCCGCCGGTGGGCGTGCGGGTCAGCGCCGGAACGATCAGGTGCGCGAGCACTGCCCCCAGCGCCACCCCGGCAGCGGCACTGGGCACCGCGAGCAGGATCTGCTCGGTGCGCAGCATCCTGCTGAGCTGCCCGGGTGGCATCCCGAGCGCGTCGAGCAGCGCCAGTTCCGGCCGCCGTTCCCTGGCGGCGGCGGCGCTCACGGCGAGGCCCGCGACGGCCAGGATGACGGCGGCCGCGGCGATGGCCAGCAGCGCCAGCCTGACGTCGACGGCGAACGGGTTGCCGGTCATCGCCGCCGCGACGGCCGTCCTGCTGGTGACCTGCAGGCCGGACGCGATGCCACGGAAGTCGGGCGCGTGGGCGGCCCGCAGCCACCACTGGGTGGCCGGCAACGGCAGCGCACCTGACGCCAACAGCGCCTGCTGCAGCGGCTCGCTGTCGAGTATCAGGCCGCCACCAGCCGCCGGGACGGTCGGGAAGGCCGACACCGACGCGACTATCCGCATCCTGAGCGGCACGTTCTCGACCGGGATGCTGACCACTGAGCCGACCCGCTGGCGGGTGGTGGCGAGGAACGCGCTCGTCGCTATCGCCGGAATGGCGGGTGCCCTCCGCAGCCAGCTGATCTGGGCCAGGTCGGCACCTTCCGGGGTACCGTTCGGCCCGGCGGGGAACGTGGTCATGGCGGCGGGCAGCGCGCGGGTGACCGGAAGCGCGTCCGGCCGGAACGGCCCGCTGCCGGCATTCGTGACCCGGACCGCGCCGACGCGCAGGATGCCGGTCTCCGGCCGCGGCGGCGGGGTGAAGGACAGCTGGACGCCGGCCAGCCGGAGCGGATAGGCGGCGTGATCGCCGGGCCCGATGCCGGCGACGAGCGTGTGCGGCCGCCCGTCGGCGGGCAGCGGGCCAGCGTCGATCAGGTAGTACAGTCCCGCGCTGTCGCGGATCTGCAGCTGCACCTCGGCGGAGCCGAGGCCGGCGCCCCGGCCGAGCGTCGCGGTGACGGAGACCCGCTCAGGCCGCCCGGGCAGTGCCGCGCCGGGCAGCGGCGCGGCCGGGGTGATCTGCCTGCTGAGGCCGGCCAGCGGCTCCTTTGCCAGGTCGGCCCGAAGCAGCACCGTGGAGGCCGTCTCGGCGCCGGTCAGGCCCAGCACGGTCACGGTCGTCACGCCATCACTGAGCGTCGCCTCGGCGCGGATCACCGGCATGACGGCGCTCGCGCCCTTCAGCCCGGTCATCCGGCCGGCCTGGTCAGGCGGCAGCGGGCCATAGGGCAGATCGACCCGGTAGTCCGAGCCGGTGGTGAACGCTGCCTGGTCGCGCGCCGCCTGCCGGCTCGTCTGGTACTGGCTGAGCGCGAGCACCGCGGTGGCCAGCGAGATCACCGTGATCAGCAGCGGCCCGGCGTGCCGCAGCGGGCGGCGCCCGATGGACCAGGAGGCGAGCGGGAGGACGATCCGGCGGCCTCTCGCCGCGCTGCGGTCGGCGAGCCGGGCGGCGAGCGGCAGCATTCGCAGGATCAGCACGCTGCAGGCGGGCGCGGCGAGCACGGGCGCGGCGATCAGCACGGGATCGAGGCTGAGCTGGCCGCCGGCCGCAACGGTCAGCGCGACGCTCGTGCGGGCGAGTTCCCAGCAGGCCGCCGCCGCGAGGACGACAAGCGCCAGGTCCGCGCCCGCCCGGCTGGCCGCGCCGATGGCGCGCTGCCGTCCGCGCGCCACGGCGACCGCGATCGGCGAAACCGCGGAGCGCAGCGAGGGCAGCAGTATGACCGGGAGGCTGATCGCGGCGATGGCCAGCGCCGCCAGCCAGATGCCCGCGGAGGCGCCCGGCGGCGCGGCCCCGCCCGTCGCGCCTGCCAGGTGCACCCGGCCGGCCGCCAGCCTGCCCGCCAGCCATATCCCGAGAAACGGCCCGATGAGCACGGCCGGCGCGACGAGCAGCGTGCTCTCGGCGGCGCCAAGCCGCGCGAGCTGCGCTTCGGCGCCTCCCCTGGCGCGCAGCAGCGCGGTCTCCGCCGTGCGCTCGCCGGCGAGCGCCCGTCCCATCACGGTGAGCGTCGCGGCAGCAAGCACCAGCAGTTCCAGCAGGCCGATCAGCAGCAGCGAGCGGGCGATTTCGGCGGCTGCGGACAGCCGGGAGAGCAGCGCGGGCAGGGGTGATGTCGCCACCGGGTTACCGGCCGCGGCGGACGCGTTCAGCTCGCCGAGAGCCGAGCTCAGCCGGTCGCTCAGTGGCTGCAGCCCCGCACGGGCGATGCTGGCGGCCGAGCTGGGCATGGCGACCCAGCCGGCCAGCGTGGCCGAGAGCGGGCCCGCCTGCATCACCGCGGCACTGGCGAACAGCGGGCCGTAGGTGGTGAACCCGCCTGCCCGCTGTATCCCCTTTCCGTGCAGCGGGTCGAGCTGCCAGTACGGACCTGCCGGGTCGTCCGGCCGGAAGATGCCGCTCACCCGCAGCCTGGCGTTCCTGCGGTCGTAGGGAGATCTCACGGTGAGGACCTGCCCGGCGGACACGCCAAGGCTGGCCGCGGCCCGCGCCGAGACCGCGACGGGCACCGGCTGGCCGGCCGGGACGGCCGCCGGCCAGCGGCCGGCGATCAGCGTCGCGTGCCCGGCGAGGGCATCCGCGGCGATGACCGTGGCGATCGGCCGCGTGCGGCCGGCGCCGGACCGGCTGGCCGGCACGTTACCGCGCAGCGCCAGCCCGTCTACCCGGAGCGACCCGTACAGAGTGAAAGGGACCGGGCCTAACGCGTGCCGCAGGTCGCCGCGGATGGCTGCCCGGGCCCGTGGCTGCTGCTGCGCGGACAGCGACCCGGTCATCGTGATCGCTAGGTTGTCCGGCCGGGCGAGCGCCGACCGGATCGCGCTGGCTGTCTGGGTCTGGGTGAAGGACGTCAGCGCGACGACGAACGTGATGGTCAGCAGAGTGGTCGCGGCGCCTGCCGTCAGCGCTGCCCGGACAGGGCTCATGCGCTTGATCACGAGCGGAGCGCGCCGGGTCGTCACACGTTCCCTCCTCAACTGCCTATAGTGCCTGGCGCACGGCCGCTGCGGGCCGTCCGGTCCCAACCGCGCGCCTGCGATCGCGCGAGGTCACGGCCATTCCGCGCGGCGCTGCGGCTCGCCGTGGATGGCGGCCAGGAGCTTGGTGCGGGGGTCGTACCGGTGGTCGACGATCTGCTCGGTCCAGCCCCGGATCTCGGGGAACGCCGCCCGGGCCAGGCGCAGCACCACGCGCCCGTGAGCGGGATCCCATGGCGCGTCGCGGAACGCCGGGTTGCCGTCGTCGCGGCGTTCGATGTCGAAGGCGATGGACGTGCGGGCGAACTCGATGTGCTCCTGCTCGCCGAGGAAGAACGGCCGGAGAAACTCCAGCCCGGACAGGACCGCCGCCCGGACATCGGTGTCGACCAGGTCGGGCGTGGCGAGCATCACCTCCACCAGCGGCTGCACCGCGGCGATGTGGTAGTGCAGGGCGTCGCGCTGGATGAAGTCGAAGGTCCGGCCGTCGCGCTCGCCGGCCGGGCCCGCAGCATAGTTGCGGGCCACGAACTCGCGCAGCAGCCCCGGCATCGCCGCCCGGGCCGCGGCGTCCCCGGCCACCGTGCACGCCACGGCACGGATCAGCAGCCGGCGGGCCATCCAGTTGTTGGCCCGCGCCGGGTTGCGGTCGGCCAGCCGCTGGTAGAAGTGGTCCCCGCTGCGGACGAATTGCGCTGCCCATCCCCGCAGGGTCGCTTCCTCCGCCGGGCTGAGGGACCCGGCCACCAGGTCGATGGCCTGCAGCAGCGGCACGAGGAACCACTCGTCGATCGGGTTTCCGGTGACCCGGTAGACCTGGGCCCAGGACATCAGCGCGGCGGCGGCTGCGTTAAGGCTGTGCGAGCGGAGCGGCTCGCGGGCGGACCGGCTGGCGACCGCCAGGGCAAAGATGCCGGGAAAGTTATCCTTTGCCCGGTCGGATCGCACGTGCCCGGGATGGCCATTCAGCGTGCCCGCGAACTCGAACCGCTCGATCGGCCGCGCCACCAGGTTCAGCGATTCCCCGGCCAGCTGCCACTCTCGCCCGAGATCCACCGGAACCCGCCCGGCGCGTCCCGGATCGAAGGACGTCAGGAGAGCCCAGCTCAGCCGGGGACCGCCGCTCACGGAGTCACCCTACAAACGAGCCCGGCGGCCCGGTCGCCGACGATACGTCCGGCAGGCGCGCGGCCTGCTCGAACGGGGTTCCGCCCGCCGCGGGATGAAGCTCCGGTCGCCGGGCGATGAAGACGAACTCGAGTCCGGGCCGGTCAGGAGCGTCCCGGACCTCGTCGACGACCAGGCTGGCCGCTGTCAGGGAGGCGGCGAGCTCGTCGCTGTCCCGGAACCGCAGCGTCGAGTCAGAGGTCAGCACCGCGCCGTCGCTGTCGAACACGAAGGTCGTCCGGAAGGAGACCAGGTTTCCCCTGACTTCAGTCAGGTCAGTCCACGTCTGCACGGGGCCGGCGCCCGGGATGACGACACCCCGATAGCTGCGGCGCCGGTTCCACTCCAGCCACGCCCTCCGCTCCGGATCCCGACTCTCGAAAACCAGCCGGCCCCCCGGTCGCAGGGCCTGATGGACTGCCCGCAGCGTCGCCGCCCACTCCCGGCCGGCTACGAAGACCTGCGCCACGTTCCCGGTCATGATCGCGAGATCGACGCGCAGCGGGGGCAGGTTCGAGGCGTCTCCGTGCAGCCAGCGGACGCGGTCGGCGCCGGGCTTGCGCCGCGCGACGTCCAGCGAGGCGGCCGCCGGGTCGACGGCGATGACCTGCACCCCGCGTCCGGCGAGCAGGCAGGCCAGCGTTCCGGTTCCGCAGCCGATGTCCAGGACGCTCATGGCGCCGAACTCGCCGGCCATGGCGACGTAGGCATCGAGATCGCGGCGGTCAGGGTCCAGCGG
>Ga0302325_10014247_pt1 | contig 16927 bp, 17 predicted proteins | sample Palsa_T0_2_FD_201948 | JGI IMG/M metagenome (GOLD analysis project Ga0302325, IMG submission 201948) | Peat permafrost microbial communities from Stordalen Mire near Abisko, Sweden - Palsa_T0_2 | ecosystem: Environmental > Terrestrial > Soil > Palsa > Peat permafrost | place: Sweden: Abisko... | reverse complement strand
CGCGTAGGGATCCAGGAGGAGCTTGCTTGGATTGCAGCGCGCGCCGGCGGCGGGTGCATAGGGACCGGAGACGCGAAACCCGTACTCCTGGCCCGCGCCGATCCCCGGGACGAACCCGTGCCAGATGTCGCTGTCGGCGAGCGTGAGCGCGTGCTCGGTCTCTGCGCCGCCGGCGTCGAAGGTCGAGAAGGAGACCGCTTCGGCGACGCTCGAGTACAGGGCCACGTTGACCCCACCGTCCACGATGGTCACGCCCAGCGGATGGGGGAAGCTCGCTTCGCCGGAGGCCGTCACGTGGTCACCTTCACTCGGGGGGGTGAGTCTATCGCCGGTGTCCGCCCGGATCTTTAATGTGAGGGGCCGATGGCGCACTGGTCAGAGCGATGACGATCCGAGCCCTGCTCGCGCAGACCGCGGGGATCGCTGCCGACTACCTCGAGGGGATCCCGGAGCGGCCCGTGGGCTGGTCCACCGGCGTGGACGAGCTCCGCGCGAGCCTGGGCGGGCCGCTGCCCGAGCGGCCCGCAGATCCCGGGGAGGTGATCGCTCACCTGGCCGCGGCGGCCGAGCCCGGCCTCGTCGCCAGCCCGGGAGGACGCTACTTCGGCTTCGTCATCGGCGGTACCCTTCCCGCCGCGCTCGCCGCGGACTGGCTCGTGTCCGCGTGGGACCAGAACGCGGGGCTGTACGTGTGCGGGCCGTCGGCGGCGGTTGTCGAGGAGGTGGCGGGCGCGTGGACGGCCGAGCTGCTCGGGCTGCCCGACGGGGTCTCCTTCGGCTTCGTCACCGGATGCCAGATGGCCCACGTCACCGCCCTGGCTGCGGCGCGCCACAGCGTCTTTGCCCGCGTCGGGTGGGACGTCAACGAGCGCGGCCTGATCGGCGCGCCGCCCGCCCACGTGGTCGTCGGCGCCGAGCGCCACGCCACCATCGACCGAGCGCTGCGCTTCCTCGGGTTCGGCGCCGCCTGCCTGGTGCCCGTCGCCGCCGACGCGCAGGGACGGATGGTGCCCGCGGCGCTGGCCGAGGAGCTCGCGCGGCTCGACGGACCCACGATCGTGTGCGCTCAGGCCGGCAACGTAAACACCGGCTCGTTCGATCCGCTCGAGGCGATCGCCGACCTCACCGAGGAGGCGGGCGCCTGGCTCCACGTCGACGGCGCCTTCGGCCTCTGGGCCGCGGCGAGCCCGGCCCTCCGGCACCTGGTCGCCGGCGCGGCTCGCGCCGATTCCTGGGCCACGGACGCCCACAAGTGGCTCAACGTCCCCTACGACAGCGGGATCGCCTTGTGCGCCCACCCCGAGGCCCAGGAGGCCGCGATGAGCGTGCGCGCCGGGTACCTCATGCACGCGGATGCCGACGGCCCCCGCGACGAGCTCGACTGGAATCCCGACTTCTCGCGGCGGGCCCGCGGCTTCCCCGTCTACGCGGCGATCCGCTCCCTCGGCCGCTCCGGGGTGGCCGAGCTCGTCGAGCGCTGCTGCGCCCACGCCCGCCGCTTCGCCGAGGTTCTCGCCGCCACCCCGAGGGTCGAGGTCCTCAACGAAGTCGTGCTCAACCAGGTCCTCGTGCGCTTCCTCGACGTCGACGAGGGCGGCGACCACGACGGGTATACCCGCGCGGTCATCGACGCGGTCCAGAGCGACGGCACCTGCTGGCTGAGCGGCACCACCTGGCACGGCATGGGCGCGATGCGGATCTCGGTCTCGAGCTGGGCCACCACGAGCGAGGACGTCGAGCGCTCGCTCGAGGCGATTCTCCGGGCCGCGGGGGAGGTGCGGAGGTGAGGGGCGCGTTGAATGAGCGCAAGCGAATTCACCTAGCGCGGATCGACTGGAGTCCAGACCGCGGGGCGCGACCACATCCGCGCCCAGTGAATGAGCGCAAGCGAATTCACCTAGCGCGGATCGACTGGAGTCCAGACCGCGGGGCGCGACCACATCCGCGCCCAGTGAATGAGCGCAAGCGAATTCACCTACGTCATGCAGTCGTGGACGTACCCCAGACCTGAGCGGTCATGAGGATGAGCGGGAGCGCGAAGAGGATGCTGGTGACGATGGCGAGCGCGACGCGGGGCGAGTAGGAGTCCGTGCTCCGGGCGTAGCCGGCGATGGCCACCGGGGCGGCGAGGACGAGGGCGGCGAGGACCGCGAGGCTCGCGAGCGTCGAGCCGCTTCCGCTCCCGGTGGCGCATTCGCGCACGGTGGTGGCGGTGCTCGCTCGCGTGAATCCTCGGGCGGCCTCGCGCGCGGCGGGCCGCGCGCGCCCGAGACTCCAAGGCCGTGCTACGAAAGGCCGGACAGTCATGCCAAACGCAGCACGCCCCTGGTTCCCCCCCCGCCCCCCCGCCCCAACCCCACGACGCTCGGACAAACGAGCAGCCAGGCATCACCCCCGAGATCCTCACGGCCACTTTCCTCGAGCGCGGACGCTCTCCGGCGCGTACTGGCGCGCGGTCGAGGTCACCGGCGAGCACGCCGTCGTCGACCTCTGCACCCGGCGCAGGCTAGGTTTGTGCCATGGCCGAAACCTTAGTCTGGATCTCCGGTGCCTCGAGCGGCATCGGCAAGGCGCTCGCCACCACGCTCCCGTGGGAGCGGGCGCGGCTGATCGGCGTCAGCCGACGACCGCCCCCGAGCGGCGAGCACCTCGAGGCAGATCTCGCTGACCCTCGCTCGTGGGAGACGGTCGGTGAGTCCTTCGAGCGCGAGCTTCGGGGCTGGTCGGGAGAACGGGTCGTGTTCGTGCACGCCGCGGGTGCGGTGGGGCCGATCGGTTTCGCCGGTGAGGTGGGCACCGAGTCCTATTCCCGGAGCGTGATCCTGAACAGTGTCGCTCCGCAAGTCTTGGGGCATATGTTTCTGGCCGCCGCCCGAGAGGTCGACGCGCGGCGCCATATCGTGATGCTCACCTCGGGCGCGGCCGCGAGTGTCTATCCAGGCTGGGCCGCGTACGGGGCGGGAAAGGCGGCCGTCGATCAGTGGGTACGCGACGTCGGCGCCGAGCAGAGCCTTCGAGGCGGCGTCGAGCTGATCGCGGTGGCACCGGGAACGGTCGACACGGGGATGCAGGAGGAGATCCGCCAGACCGACGAGGCGGACTTCCCCCAGCGGCAGAAGTTCGTCGATCTCCATGATGCCGGCGCGCTGGCGGATCCGGACCGGGTCGCGCGCGACATCTGGGCGCTGCTCGACCGCGGCCTCGGGAACGGAGCCGTGGTCGATCTGCGCAAGCTGACACCCCTGTAGGGTCCACGATCCCATGGCGTCCACGCTCGATCGCCTGCACAAGAAGACCCGCCGGGTCGTAGAGCGCAATCTCCCGGGCGGCGAGGACATCATCGCCGTCATCGCCGGCCGTTCCAAGCAGGCCATGATCGTCACCGACCGCCGGCTCCTGATCGTGAAGGCGGGAGTCATGGCCGGCGGTTTCCGCGCCCGCGCGGCCGAGTTCGGCTTCGAGGAGGTCGCTGCCATCAACGTGCACACCGGGCCCGGCATAGCCGCCCTCGAAGTCGTGATCGCCGGACCCAAGCGGTCGAGCAAACCGAACCTCAGGGCGGCCTACCAGCTCCCGAACTGGCTTCCGTGCCATCCGCCGGTCGGCGACTCGCCCCTGATCGCCGAGCTGCGCACCTACGTGCAGAGTGGCGGTCGCTCGCGATCCGCTCGGTATGCGCTCGGCGACTTCTAGCGGCGGGCTTAGGCTTCCCCCGCGAGGACGTTCAGTAGCCGTCCCAGGACACGACGTTATCTGCGAGCAGTGCGCCGCGGCCGGGCGGAAGGATCGGCGGGGCGGCGGCGTCCTTGAATGCATATGTGTCGGAACCGCGATGACGTTCCCGACCAGGTCCTTCAGGACGCCGATCGCGCCACGTACCGGACAAAGCATCAGAACGTGGATACCCGGCAGCTGCCGGACGTCGCCGAGGACCAACGCAACCTGAAGGACGAGCTGCCCGGGGCCGCGGAACGCGGCGAGCTGCACCTCGAATACCAGCCGATCGTTGCCGCCACCAACAGGCAACTCACTGGCGTCGAAGCGCTCATACGCTGGAAGCATCCGACCCACGGGATGGTCGCCCCCAGCGTGCTCATACCACTCGCCGAGCAGTCCGGACTGATCATCGAGCTCGGTCGGTGGGTGCTCGAACAGGCTTGGGCAGACCGCCAGCACTGGCATCCCCAACGAGCCAAAGACCTCACCATGTCGGTGAACGTATCCGCGCACCAGTTCATGTCGGCCGGATTCGCTGACACAGTGCAGACCGTGCTCGACGGGGCCCCGACCGATCCGGGCTTATTGACCCTGGAGGTCACCGAGAGCGTCTTCGTACGCGACAGCGAGCCTGCCCTCCAGGCGCTCAACGGCCTCAATGAGATTGGGATCAAGCTGGCGCTCGACGACTTTGGGACCGGCTACTCCTCCCTCGGCTACCTGATGAAGTTCCCCATCGACACCTTGAAGATCGACCGAACATTCATCGCCAACATCGAGCGCGACGCGGCCAGCCACACGATCGTGACCGCCGTCATCCAGCTTGCCCACGACCTAGGGATGACCGTCGTGTCCGAGGGCGTCGAGAGCGTCGGGCAGCAGCGCGAACTCACGCGCCTCGGCTGCGACTGCCTCCAAGGCTTCTACTTCGCTCGACCGATGCCCGCTTCAAACGTCAATGCCCTCATCCAACATGCCCCTAACGGGTACACGCGCCTCCCCGCACCGACCATACCCACCAACAGGTAGCGAAGCGCCCCGCCGGACCAGTTCAACCAGACGCAAGCTGATACCGAGGGCCGGCAGCTTGCTGGATGCCGCGTCTCATGCGCAGTCGAAGATCCGTCGTTTCGGGAGAGCTAGTGACCTGGCGGGAAGGATTGGCAGGGCGATGGCGTCCTTCCATGCAGATGGCTTCACCTTCACTAGTGGCCAATCGCGCCGCCGCCGGCAATCCGAGCAAGCCCAAGCTGCCAACGCCTTCCGCAGGCTGGACGGGTACAACGGTGCGTCTGTTGTTCGGGCTGATCTGGGCGATCGATGCCGTCCTGAAGTGGCTGCCCGGGTATCGTCACGACTACCTCAGCAACCTGAAATCGGTCGCACAGGGCCAGCCATCGTGGCTACACGGGTGGTTTCACTTCTGGATCAGCCTTCAGTCGCATGCGCCGACACTCTTTGCCGTGCTCACCGGGGTCATGGAAACCTGTCTTGCTCTCGTGCTTGTGCTCGGAGTGGCGCGGCGGGCGGGGCGTCAGCCTGGACCGAGTTCTCGTCAAGCGCTGGCCCTGGTGGCGCATCCTGGCCGAGCCGCACGCTGTTGATCGCGTCTCCGGCGCCCCGCTAGTCGAAGCGGTAGTTGTAGGGAAGGTCTAGTCCCGAGGGCCGGCCACCGCAGTCGCCGTGGCAGCCTCCCAGCACTTGGTTGGAAACACCACCCCCTCATGCAGAAGACCGCAGAAGACCGCATGAGTTCTCGACCTCCTCCTCCTCCTCGGTAAGTAGTGGCCTTCAGCGGTCCTGATTGGACTTTGCCTGAGGGTCGCGTTACGTAATCCACACTGGGCAGAGGAAAGTGAACACGCCCCCGGCAGGCGCCTGGCGCGCCCTCAGCCCCCGCCCGGCCCGGCGCAAACGCCATGACCTCGACCAGGCGCCCCGCCGAGTCAGGAGATTCCCAAAAAGGCATGCCGTCTGTCGCGTACAACCGCGACCGGCGGTAGGGTGGTGGCGTGGATCTGGGGTGTGCGGGCGTTTCGACGGCGAAGCAAGGATCTCGATCGTCAGATCGACGCGCTCGAGCAGACCGACCTCTCGCCGACCGCCCCGCGCCCGTGACCGGGGGAGGGCATCGAGCCGTGCTCCTCGCGTGTCTCGCCGCCGTCGCTCTCCTCCTCCTCGCGGCCGGCGCTGCGGCGTCGAGCGCGCGGCTCTCGACCTCGTTTCGGTTGAGCGGGACGGAGCTCAGCGTTCGCGGGACGGCCCGGGGACGGGGCGTTCTGGCGCGCGGGCGGGCCGTTCTCGAGCAGCGCGTGATGAAGGTCGGGGACGACCGGTCGACTTGGGTGACGCGGGCGAACCGACGCCTCGAGCGGCACGGCAGCTTCTCGCTGCGCTGGGCGGCGCCGGCCTCGGCGAATCCCCTCGTCGTCCGGGTGGTCGTGATCTCGGGAAGGCGCACGCTGGCCACGAGCCCCGTCAGGCGCTTCGTGATCGCGGCCAACGTGCCACCCGCGCCGCCACCCCCCACGGCGCCGTGCGGGGGTGAGGTGCCGGCGCCCAAGCCCGGTGGTGGGAAGTGGACGTGCACCTTCGATGACGAGTTCGACGCCTCCACCGGCGACGCCACCGCGCTCAACACCTCCTGGTGGGTCCCCCAGGTCACCGCCACCAGCGGCTACACCACCGGCCCCCTCGGCAACGAAGCCTGCTACGTCAACTCCCCCAACAACATCTCCGTCTCCGGCGGCGCGCTCCACCTCACCGCCCGCAAAGAAGCCGCCCCCTTCACCTGCGCCGGCCTCATCACCACCCAATACACCGCCGGAATGGTCAGCACCTACAACACCTTCAACCAAACCTACGGACGCTTCGAAATCCGCGCCCTCCTCCCCCAAACCACCGCCACCGGACTCCAAGAAACCCTCTGGCTCTGGCCCATCAACGACACCCTCTACGGCGCCTGGCCCGCCTCCGGCGAAATCGACCTCTCCGAGTTCTACAGCCAATACCCCACCCTCGACATCCCCTACCTCCACTACAACTACACCCCCGCCACCACCAACCCAGCCACCAACACCAACACCCCCACCACCTACAACTGCCAAATCAACCCCACCCAATACAACAACTACGCCCTCACCTGGACCCCCGGCACCCTCACCATCACCATCAACGGCAACCCCTGCCTCACCGACAACTACATCCCCGACAACGACCTCACCACCCCCGCCCCCATCCACCAACCCGTCTTCAACGCCCGCACCCAAGCTCTCGGCATCAACACCAACGCCTTCAACCCCACCACCACCCCCCTCCCCGCCACCACCTCCATCGACTACGTCCGCGTCTGGAAGTGACGGGCGGGCCCCGCGGCGAGCTCACCGCTCGCCGCGTGGGCGCCGCTGCCACCGGCTACTTGATCGCCTTCCCCGACGGCGCCAGCACGTACCACGGCGCTCCGAACTGGGCCAGCGCCTGACCCGTTGTGTCCCCAGCGGCGGTATCGCCCGCGTAGTAGTACAGGGGATGGCCGGCGTAGGTCACCTCCAGGGTGCCGTCGCTGCGCTTCGTCGTTCCCAGCAACGACGCGGTCACGCCGGCCCCGGCCACCGGCTTCTGGGTCGTGGTCAGGGGCGGCCATGCCCCCGCGCAGGCCCCGCTGCACGTGCTCGAGCTCCCGGTGTCGGCCACGAACAGATACAGGGTGCGCCCCTTGCTGTCGACGAGGATCTTGCCGAGCTTCGACGTCGCGACATCGACGGCGGTGCCGGCACTCTTGGAGGCGGCCGGGGCGGGCGAGGCGCCATACGCTCCCGACGCCCCCGAGCTCGACGCAGCGGTGGAGCTCGGCGTGCTCGCGGGCGTCGTTCCCGAGCTGCCGCCGCACCCGGCCACTCCCACGGCTACGGCGGCGAGGCCGGCTAAGGAAAGCAGCGCCGGCCGGTGGTTCTTGAAGGCGGTTGTCATCTCTTGCTCCTGGTTTGCGTTGGTGCGCAGTTTCGCGCTTACACACAAGGACGCCAAGGGGACGGCGAGGCTTCCCGTCAGCCCTGAACGGCCTCGAGCGCCGCGGCGAGCTCGGACGCGCGTCCGGATGCGCGGGAGTCGAGCTTGGCCGTCAGCGCCGCCCGAAGCCCCTGGCCCACCGCCGGCCCCTGCGGGACACCGGCGGCGATCAGGTCGTCGCCGTCGATCTCCAGCCGCACGTGGCGCAGGCGCTCGAGCCACTCCCGCGCCTGGTCCTCGGGTCCGAGCGCCCCGGCGAGGGCGACGAGCTCGGGGCGCGCGCTCGCCACCGCGGCGGCGATCTCCGACGGCCGCGTGGCGGCCGCGAGCGCGCCGGCGACGAGCTCGGCGCCGCTCGCGGTGGAGACGATGGCGTCGCGCGAGTCCGCGTCGAAGGCGAGCTCGTCGAGCAGGATCGCGAGTTCAGAGGACGGGATCGCGGCGGCGGCGAGGGCGAGCGAGAGCACGTCGCGCCGCCCATCCGGGGGCAGGAGCGCCAGGGCACGGCGCGCGAGGCCGGGATCGGCGATCCCCAGACGAGGGTCGATGGCGCGGTCGACCCCGAGTTCGGCGAGGGCGGCGAGCGCGGCCACGGGATCGTCCTCACGCGCGAGGAGGCGCAGCTCCGAGCCGATCCGCGGGCCCGAGACGGTGCCGAGGGCGCCACCGGCCACCGCCGCTCGGGCCAATGCGAGCGTGGTGGGCTCGACCTCGAATCCCAGCCTGCTCGCGTAGCGGGCGAGCCGGATCAGCCGGGTGGGGTCGTCGATGAAGCTCCGCTCGTGGAGGACCCGCAGGCGGGCGGCCGCGAGATCCTCGCGCGCGCCGGGGGCGGCGGTGAGCTCGCCCGCCTGCGGGCCGCCCAGCGTGATCGCCATCGCGTTGACGGTGAAGTCGCGTCTGAGCAGATCCTCGCGCAGCATGGCCGGCGCGACGTCGGGGAGCGCGCCCGGGCGGGCGTAGGTCTCGCGCCGCGCCGTGGCGAGGTCGTAGGCGTGTCCGTCGAGGACCACCGACGCGGTTCCGAACCGCTCATGGACGACGTAGCGGCCTCCGAGCCGGGCGGCGAGCGCGGCCACGTCGCCCTCCGCCACGAGGTCGAGATCGACTACCTGCTCCAGTCCCTCCGCGCCGCCGAGCAGGAGATCGCGCACGGCCCCGCCGACGAGATGAACCCCCGGCTCGGGCCCGACCGCGGCGAGCAGGGGAGCGGCCGCGGGAAGGGCCCGGACTCGCCTGATCAGCTCTTCGCGAGCGGGTATCTGCATGCGGGCATCTTCGCTTGCCGCCAAGACGCCCGCGCGCGCGGCGGAGGGCGAGGGTCGGATCGGATCATTAAGATGGCCATCAATGAGTCCCGGTTCGCGGCGCCGGGGGCGGCGCGGGCCGCTCCTTGCCATGGCTGTGCTCGCCCTGGCCGTCGCCGGGGTCGTGGTCGCCGTGCTCCACAAGCCGGGCAACGTGTCGCACCCGCGCGTCGAGTTCACGACGACCACTACGACGACAACGATCAAGCCCAAGACGGTCGTGCGCGACTTCCTCTGGCCCCGCTACGGCTACGACGCGGCCCGCACGCGCTTGTTCGCCTCGGGATCGACGCTCGATCCTCCGTTCCGTCGCGGCTGGACCTACCGCGGGTCGGCGCTGCTCGAGTTCCCCCCCGTGATCCGGGGCGACACGCTCTTCGTGCTCAACGACTCCGGCGTGGCCCTGGCGATCGACAAGCTCAACGGGCGCGTGGTCTGGCAGCGCAAGGTGGGAACCCTGTCCGCGGCCTCGCCGGCCGTGGGCGACGGCCTCGTCTTCCTTCCCCTCCTCTCGACGGTCCCTGGCGCCACCACGCCGGCTCAGGGGAGGTTCGTCGCGCTCTCCCAGGAGACCGGCCGGATCGTGTGGTCGATGAACATCCCGCCGGGAAGCGAGTCCTCGCCGCTCGCCTGGGGGCAGATGCTCTACTTCGGCGACCAGGACGGGACCGTGTACGCGATCCACGCGAGCACCGGCCACGTGGCGTGGACTTACCACGCCTCGGGGGCGGTCAAGGGCGGTGTGGCCTTCGCGGACGGCGTCCTCTACTTCGCCGACTACGACGGTCGGGCCTACGCGGTGCGCGCGAGCGACGGCCATCAGATCTGGGCCGTGAGCACCGACGGCGCCGACGACGGATTCGGGTCGGGGAACTTCTACTCGACCCCGGCCGTGGCCTTCGGCCGCGTCTACATCCGCAACACCGACGGTTACGTGGACTCGTTCGCCCAGGCCACAGGCCAGCTCGCGTGGTCGACGGGAACCGGGGACTACGTCTACTCCTCCCCCGCCGTGGCCAACATCCCCGGCCTCGGCCCGACGGTGTACATCGGCTCCTACGACGGGAACCTCTACGCCTTCAATGCCAGGTCGGGAGCGGTGCGCTGGGCCCACAACGCGGGCGGCCGGATCTCCGGATCACCCACCATCGTCGGTGACGTCGTCTACTACTCGAACCTTGCCGCCAAGACGACCACCGGCCTCAATGTCCGCACGGGCCATTCCGTCTTCTCGTTCCCTTCGGGGTCGTTCAACCCGGTTATCGCCGACCCGACCGCGATCTACCTGACCGGCTACGCGGACCTGTTCCAGCTCGTGCCCAAGAACCCCGTGGCCACCACGGACACCACGACCTCGACTCGCTAAGGCTAGCCCGCCTCGAGCCGGCGCCGAAAGGAATCGGCTCCCTCGACGGCGGCGCCGTGGGCCCGGGCGCGGTCGGCGAGGAGCCGGTCAGAGGTCACCACCCACACGTGGCCGGGTCCGTCCTCGGCGGCGAGCCGCCGCACGATCTCGTCGTCGGCGGCGTCGGCGCGGGGGCGCGGGGCGTGGGCGACCTCGATCACCGTCGAGCGGATCGGAGGCGAGGGCGGGCGCTCGAACACGACGGTCACGTCGTCGCCGCTTTCCGCGACCCAGCGCTCGAGCAGGTCGACGAGCCGGGCCATGGCGGCGTCGCGGTCCCGCCACCACGCGTCGGGGCGCGAGCCGATCACGTTCATGCCGTCGACGAGCCAGCGCATCCCATCAGCGTAGGCGGTCGTCGGCGTCAGCCGGCCTTGGACCACGCGGCGGGCAGCGCCGTCTTCGCGAACGACTTCGCCGCGCCCGCATGCCCGAGCGCCTTGAGCGCGTAGAGATCCTCGATCGAGCGCAGGACCGAGTACGGCGTGTACCGGTCACGGTTCGTGCTGCCGCCCTTGGCGTAGCGCGAGATCACGAGCGCGCCGGTGCGGAGCGGGTGAGCGAAGGCCGTGCCCGCTGCGAGGCTCGTGTGCGAGGAGGCGAAGACGATCATGAGAACGCCGTTCTTGCGGTACGCGGGCGAGTGCAGCACGGCCGGAACCCATTGCCGCAGGAAGGCATCGGCGGCGGCCGGCCCGGTGGGCGTCACGCCCGGGCACGGGGTGTCGGACCCGTCGTCGCACAGACCGGGCGCCATATAGACGAGATTGGCCGTACCCCGAGCCGAGCGCAGTCCATCGCTCAGCCGCGTGAGCGGGAGGTCGTCGCTTGTGCAGTCGCCGAGATCGAGCAACGAGTGGAAGTACACGAACGGGTTCTCGCTCGTCGCGTAGTCGTCCCCAGCGACCGGGGTGAGCGTGGTGTCGACGGCATCCGAGTTCGGGTGCTGGCAGTCCTGCTCGGCCGGCGGGAGGGCGGCGCCGAGATCCTCGAAGTAGCCCTTCCAGCTCTTGCGGGCCGCGTCGAGCTCGTCGCCGACGGTGAGAACTGTGTCGGGGTACACGCAGCCCCTCCCCCGTACCTGACCGGCCTTGTCGGGCGTGGCGCCGACGGCAAAGCCTGCGTAGGTCGTGCAGTCGCGCTCGGTGTCGAAGTTGGGGGCCTGGCCGCTGATCATCGCCAGGTAGTCGGGCAGGTCCGTCTCGCCCAGCGTCTGGTAGCCGGTGAGCAGGTCTCCCTTGGGGCGCAGCACGTGATCGAGGTAGGTCATGGTGGAGCCCCGTCCGAACGCAGCCCGGTAGCTCGGGGTGGTCAAGGCGATGATGAAGACGTGCTTGACCTTGGAGCGAACCGGAACGCTCGTGGTCGTCTTGCGCTTCGTGGGGGTAGCGGCGGCGTGCGTGACCGTGCGCTTGGGCGTCGGGACGACGGTGGCGGCCGTCGGCGGCGGCGCTAGCGGCGCCACGGGCGCGGTCGGGACCGGCCGTGGGGGCAGGACGACGCGCTCGACCCGGGGGCGGCCAAGCAGCGCCGCGACCTGAGACTGCGCGCTCGTCCTGCCGAGCGCGGTCGCGATCACCAGGCCGGTCGCGAGCGCCGAGACGGCGCCGAGCGCGCACGACGCCGTCAGGGACAGGCGGACGTCGCGAAGCCGGCGAAGCTGGCGGAGCATCCTCACTCAGAGCGCGGTCGCGCAGCTGGAGCAGTACGCCGCCCCTCGGAGGTAGGGCGCGCCGCAGCCCGGGCACTCTCCCCCGCCGCGGTCCGCGAGCCGGCGCTCGAGCTCGGCGAGCTCGAGGTCGACGCCCTGGAGCTCGGCCGCCTTGGCGATGAGGACTTCCATGCGCACGTGGTCGCGGATCGCCATCTCGTAGAAGAGACCTCCGAGCTCTGACTGCATGACCGTCATCCGCCGGGTCAGGCGCTCGCGCTCGCTGGCGAGGTCCGGATCCGGCGCGGGGCCGGGCGCCGGCTCGACGGTCTCGAGCGCGGGGTCAGCACGCTTGGCGATCCGGAGGTTCACGGCACCGAGACCTGTCCGGGCAGGCTGTTCTGAGCCTGGACGTAGCCCTTCCCGGTCGCGTGGCTGATCCGCTTGACCTCGCCCGCACCCTGCGCGAGCTGGGTCTTGGTCGCCTTCACCTTCACCTGCCCGGAGCTCCCCGAGCTCGAGCTCGAACTCGGCTGGGCGCTCGCGCGCACGGCGATGACCAGGGCTCGAGGGAAGTGTCGCTTGAGCTTCGCGAGCGCCGCCGCTGCCTCGGGCCGGGTCCGGTACTGGCCGGAGTAGAGAACGTAGACGACCCCGGCCGGCCTGGGAGCGATGCTGAAGTCGTTCGCGTCGATCACCCCGACCGCCGCTGCGCCTTGGGCCGTCGCCGCTCGCTCGGACTTGCTCACCGCCGCCTGATCTGTCCCGTGGACGGGGAGGGTGAGCAGCTCCACGGCGTAGCCCCTGCTCAGCGAGAAGGTGCTGGTCACCGGCTGCGAGGCCACGGTCGCCACCGGCGTACTCGCGCCGCCGCCGATCATCTTGACGATGGGCGCCTTGCGCGCCTCCGCCGCGGCGATGACCTTGGCATAGCCACCCGAGTTGGCCCGACCGACGATCACCCCGACGGCGACGGCGAGCGGGATCACCGCGATCGCCACCGCCGTGCCGAGGCCCGCTGTGCGCCGCCGGGCGGCTCTCCCGGAGCGAGGCGCCTCGGCCGCACGCAGCCGGCTCGTGGCGCGAGCGAGGTACCGTGCCACGGGATCGTCCGCGCGCTTGTTGCGGGACCCGCACACAACGCAATAGCGCTGGGCTGCGTCCACCGGTGCCGCGCAGTGATCGCATCGCTCGTACGCGGTCTCCGTGCTCGCGGGAGTGATCGGGGTCTCGGTCTCGCTCAAGGTCGATCTCCTACTGGAACATCGTGGGCAGGGCCTCGAGCTCGATCGACGTCGGGCGCGGGCCACCGATCAGGGTCAGCGTGACGATCGCGCTGCTCTGCGTCCCGAGGTGGCCGATCGTCGCCCGACCCGCGGCCACGTACCGGCCGCGAGCGAGCCCGAGGGCGTAGATCTGGACCTGGTACTGGGGTACCGCGGAGGCGTTGGTGACCTTGATGTGGAGCTTCGACCGGGTCGGCGAGCCCACCGCCGCGACTTCGAGCCGGGGCAGGGAGCGGACCGTCGTCGCCGGCACCGAGGGCCGGGCGCCCACGGCCGCGACCGGGGTCGCTCCGGCGGGGAGCGCGTCGGACGTGGTGAACACCCAGGTGGCCGAACGGCGGGCCCCGATGGACGCGAGGTGGGTCTCGAAGTAGTAGGTGTTGGCCGCTGCGTTGAGATAGGTCTCGCGCCCGCCTCGTGCCACGATCCCGACCGAGATCGGGAGGTCGTTGCGCGGACGGAGCGAGCGATTGCGGAGGCGGACGGCGATCGCAGAGCCCCGAGACCCCCGCAGCAGGGTGACCGCGAGGACGCGGACGTCGGGGTTGCGACGCCGGACGACGGTCCGCCCTGAGCTGGCGATGAAGCGCGCGGCCTTGAGCCGGGCGCGTGCGGCCTGCTGCTGGGTGGAGTCGCATCCGGCTATGGCGGTGAGCGCGAGCACGGTCATGACGCAGCTAGCCGAACGCGCCGCTGACATAGTCCTTGGTCCGTTGCTGGCGGGGCGCCGAGAACAGCTGCGGCGCGCCCGCGTACTCCACGAGCTCACCCAAGTACATGAACGCCACGTAGTCGGCGACTCTGAACGCCTGCTGAAGATTATGGGTGACGATGACGACGGCGACATCCTCGCGCAGCTTCACGATCAGGTCCTCGATGACCTGGGTCGAGTGCGGGTCGAGGGCCGAGCACGGCTCGTCGAGCAGGAGCACCTCGGGGTTGGCGGCCAGCGCCCGCGCGATGCACAGGCGCTGCTGCTGGCCGCCCGAGAGCCTGAGCGCCGGGTGATCGAGATCGGCGCGGACCTCGTCGAGCAGGCCCGCGCGGCTCAGCGCCTCCTCGACTGCGCCCCGCAGAGCCGGCTTCTTCGGGCGCCTCGAGGCCTGCTCGCGGAGAACGTAGGCGACGTTGTCGAACACGCTCATCGGGAAGGGGTTGGGCTGCTGGAAGACCATGGTCACGCGACGTCGCAAGGCGGTGGGCTCGATCGTGGCGATGTCGACGCCGTCGAGGGTGATCCGTCCCTCCGAGGAGGCCGTCCGGGTGAGCTCGGTAAGCCGGTTCAGCGAGCGCAGCAGCGTCGTCTTGCCGCACCCCGATGGGCCGATCAGGGCCAGGACCTCGCCCTGCCTGATCGGGAGCGAAACGCCGTTGACCGCGCGCTTGGACCCGTAGTCCACCGACAGGTCATCGACCTGCATCCGGTCGATCGCGATCGTGGACGGGGCGGCGCGCCGGCGGCCGCCGACGAAGGTCGGGGAGGGCACGAGGGGGAAGCCGTTGCCGTTCCCGTTGCCGTTGGAATGTCCGTTTGCGCTCGGGAGTGCCGGCTGGGCCAGCCCGGCCTCGCGCGCGGCGAGCCGCCGCACAGGCGGGGGGGTTAGGAACTCCATCGTAGATCCCTTCCGCGCCGGCCCGCCCGGTCGACGCCGAGGTTGAGCGCGAGCACCATGAGCAGGAGCACGAAGGCCGCAGCGTACGCCTTCCCCGGCTGGTCGCCGTCCCCGGTCGGCGCGTTGTAGAAGATGTAGCTGGTCAGCGTGCTCCCGGTTCCGCGCAGCATGCTGAGGATGGGCACCGAGCCGGAAGGGACGTTGGTCAGCGTGTTGCCGAGGAGGAGGACGACGATCGCGGTGTCGCCGATCACCCGCCCGAGCCCGAGCATCGAGCCGGTGAGCACCGCCGGGCGCGCCGCGGGCAGGAGCACGCGCCGGGTCGTGGCCGATTTCGTCTTTCCCACGGCATACGAGGCCTCGCGCACGTGGCTCGGGATCGCCTGGAGGCCCTCGCGCACGCTGGTCACGACCAGGGGGAGGGCGAGCAGCGAGAGCATGGCCGCGGCGGCGAAGAAGGACCGGCCGTACACCACCCCGCCCGAGGTGCGGCTGAGGAAGCCGAGCCACGGCGCCTCGAAGAGCAGCGTGCCGAAGAGCGCGAGCAGGATCGAGGGCGTGCCCGCAAGCATCTCGATCGTCGACTCGACAACCCGGGCGAGCGCCGAGGGGCGGCCGAACTCGCTCAGCCACACGGCGATGGCGATCCCGATCGGGATGGCGATCGCCATCGACATGACCGCGATCACGACCGTGTCGAGGAGCGGGTCGAAGAAGCCGCCCGTCTGGCTCTCGTTGTAGCCCGCGGTCGGGTTGGTGACGAGCAGCGACGGCCGCAGGTACCGGATCCCCTGCACGAACAGGTAGAGCACGAGCGCCGCCGTGATCAGGCAGAAGATCACGCCGAGGAACCACGCGAAAGCAAGCCCGAGACGATCGATCAGGCGCCAGGAGGCGCTCGACTCGTTGCGCCGCGGCGCGGTGGGCGGCGCGGGAGCGGCGAGGGCCTCAGCGCCGGTCACGCGAGTACCCCGTAGCGCCGCAGCGGCTGCTTGGCGAGCCACCCGGCGAAGGAGAGCATGGCGGCCGAGAACAGGAGCACCGCGCCCAGCGCGTAGAGGGTGTGGCGCATGGGCGGCGAGGTGAGCTGGTCGACGTTGTCGATGATGGTGGCGGCGATCGGACGCGAGGGCTCGTAGATGAAGGCGAGGCCGTCGGCGGGATTGGGAGCGAAGCCGACCGAGCCCGAGACCATCGAGAGCATGACCGCCTCCCCTACGCCGCGAGCGTTGGCGATCACCGTCCCCGCGAACAATGCGGGCCGCGCCGTCCTCACCCCGACCTTCCACATCGTGCGCCACGGGTTGATGCCGAGCGCCAGCGAGCCCTCGAGCCAGCCGCGGGGCACCGCGCGCAGGCCGTTGACGAAGATCGCGATCATCAGCGGGGCGATCATCACGGCGAGGATCACCACCGCGGCGAGCAGGCTGTATCCGTCGAGGGTGATGATGGGCGAGACCGACGCCTTGCTGTGCGCGCTGATCAGGTCGTTGTTTATGAAGGGGACGAGCACCAGCACTCCGAGCAGGCCATAGACGACGGAGGGGACCATGGCCAGGAGCCGGACCACGGGCTGGAGCATGGCCCGCATCCACTCGGGCGCGAACTCGACGATGAACACGGCCACGAACAGCGAGCACACGAAGGCGATCAGCGCCGCGCCGCCGACGATAAGGATCGTGCTCCAGATCAGCGGCCAGGCGTGAAAGGTGTAGACGGCCCGGGCGGCGTTGTCGCCCGAGGTGTAGATGGCGTCGATCTGGTTGTCGACATTGCCGCCGGCCCCGAACCAATGCAGCCCGTTATGGGCGAACGATGGCCACGCCTCGTGCAGGACGAACACGAACATCGCCAGGACCAACCCCACCACCACGCAGACCAGCGGGCCCGGCGGGAGGGCGGCGCGCGGGGGGGGGGCCGCGGGGGGTTACACGTCGCTG
>Ga0302325_10014246_pt1 | contig 16927 bp, 17 predicted proteins | sample Palsa_T0_2_FD_201948 | JGI IMG/M metagenome (GOLD analysis project Ga0302325, IMG submission 201948) | Peat permafrost microbial communities from Stordalen Mire near Abisko, Sweden - Palsa_T0_2 | ecosystem: Environmental > Terrestrial > Soil > Palsa > Peat permafrost | place: Sweden: Abisko... | reverse complement strand
GTCCAAATTTTGGGGTCCATTACAAACCTCCTCTGAGGATTACTTGCCCCTCTCAAGCTCGGCGCCCGCCCCATAGCCCGCTCGATTCGATTGCAAATCCGCGAGGATCGCCGCGGGCTGCACTTCGCGATCCAGATGGCTGGCGAAGTTGCGGCGCCGGTCGCAACAGGCCATTGCCACATAGGCCACCGCCATGCCGCCGGCAACGATCGGGTGCAACGCCGCCACCGGTAAGACATACTTCTTCTTCAGGAATGCCTCGAAGACGCCGCGGACAGCTCCACTGCGCGGCAGCGTACCCGGCACCTGGGCAATGACAAAGCACGAAAACTGAAGATCGGAATGGCGCTTGCTGTAAGTCACCAGCGACTTGGCGATCTGCTTCGGCGTAGTGATGCCCTGGTCGGCAAACAGGCTGCGATGGGTGGCGTGCGGGTAGTACGTGTTAATTATGCCACGCGAGAAGTCCGCGCAGTTATACAGAAACAGATTGAAATGAGTCCTGTTCGTTGCCGAGTTCAGCTTTTCGATCAGCTGCCGGTCCTGTGTTTCCGTAGTCTCAATTTCGAAACTGTAGATCTGCCGGTCGTATGCGGAACCCACCAGTTGGGTCCAATCCCCTTCCGGCGTTTGGCCCCCTGCGGAGTCGGGTGCGATCTGCTCCAGATGTTTGCGGCGATAGTTATCCCGCAGGCTGGCTACCATTTCCGCGTTGACGTACAGGGGAGCCTGTTCAGGCTCTTCCACGGCGTAGAGATAGGGGATCAGCGGAATGGCTATCCAATCGTAGCCGCCCACGCGATGATAACGGCTGATCACCACGCCCGTTTCTCCGGGTTCGCATGCCCGCAAGACGGTAGGAGACGCGGCGCACAAGTGCGACAGATAGACGGCCGCATGGCCGGTGGGCGTCACGTGGCCAAACATACCGAACGGCTCTTCCAGGAAGAGGGCGGCTGCCGCGTTGGCGGTCCCGGCGCTGAATAACACCAGCGTCAGTAGTATCGGGACCGCGGCGAGTCTCGACCCGGCCCTCCGTTTTGCAAGTGGCATTGTAAGTGGCGGCAAGCGTCCTTTTCTCCTCCTGCTGACGCTTGCAAGTGGAGAGCCGTTTCAATGAACTATTCTTCACAAGCCTCCGGGAACGAACCAGGCAATTGAATTGGACCGTGCATTCGAATACGGATCTCACGCTGTCATCGCGAATTCATCTTCTCGTCATCAGCCCGTTACTCCTCGCTACTATTCTCGCCGGATGCAGTCGCATCTGACGTCTCAAGGATGGAACCCGATGCCGTCTCAACGAGGGAAATCCATGTCGTTACAGGAAGAGAAAACCATCGTTGGCTAAGAAGGAACGGAATCTAGTGTCAGGTTGGCCCGCGCAGGCAGGCTGAGATCGTCGAACTGTGCACGCGCGAGCCGCGGAAATGCGGCGGCGGCGATCATGGCGGCGTTATCGGTAGAGAGTCCAATCGAGGGAAATAGAGCGGGGTAGGGAAGCCGGGCTTCCCGCGCGGCGGCGCGCAAACCCGAGTTGCAGGCCACTCCGCCGGAGACGATCAGGGTGCGTGCGCCGATACTCCCGGCCGAAGTTGTGGCGCGGCGCAGCAGTTCCTCGATCACGGTGCGCTGGAACGATGCCAGCAGGTCGCGCGTGGTTTGCGGAGTGACGGCCAGCCATTGATCGAGCGAAGGGCGGGGATGCGCACGCAGCAGGTCGCGCCGCGTCGCGGTCTCGACGGCAAGATCGTGGCTTTCGACCCAGCGCAGCACCGCAGTCTTCAGGCCGCTGAAGCTGAAATCGAGAGGGTTTCCCTTCATGCGCGCCAGGGTGAAACGTACGGCACGCGGATTGCCGTAGGGCGCCAGGCAGTCGATCACAGGGCCGCCCGGATAGCCGAAGCCGAGCAACTTGGCGACCTTGTCGAAGGCCTCGCCGGCGGCATCGTCCCGAGTCTTACCCAGCAGGCGGTAACGGAATCCCTCGCGCACTTCAAACAGGTGCGTATGGCCGCCGCTCACTACCAGCGCCAGGGCCGGATACTCGACCGGATGCCCATCGCGCGCGGATTCGAGCACCACCGAATGAATATGTCCTTCGATGTGGTTGACGCCGATCAGCGGAATTCCGCGGGCGAACGACAGCGCTTTGGCGTAGGTGATACCCACCAGTAGCGAGCCGACTAGGCCCGGTCCGGCGGTCACCGCGATGGCGGATAGGTCCGCCAGCGACGTCCGGGCCCGGCCCAAAGCTTCGCGCGTCACAGGCACGATGGCGCGCAGGTGCTCGCGCGAGGCTAACTCAGGCACTACGCCGCCATATCGGCCGTGGGTATCCAACTGCGAGGCTACCACCGATGAGAGAATCGTGACGCCATCCTCCACTACCGCGGCGGCGGTCTCATCGCAGGAGCTTTCGATTCCCAGGATTCGCATGGCTGCTTTCACTCTAGCGTAGTGTCTTCGAAATAACGAGACAGTTCCGGCGGCGGCGTGGCGCGGACGATCGTTGTTTGTCGTCTGCGCACTGGGCTCGAACTGGCAGGCCACCAACAACGATGGCCTGCCCCACCACTACATTAGTAGATCGTTTTAGTAAAACATATCCATAAGACTTTGTTTTAAGCGATGCTGGGTCCCATGGCACGAGCATCCCGGCGCCAAGCTGGTTCTTACCGACGAGGAGAAAAAACATCTTGATCAGCTTCGCCAGTCGCAAAGCGCGGCTTTCCGCGACGTCCCGCGCGCGCCCTGAAGATGACCCGCAAGAGCGTGTTGAAGTGGGCCGGCATGAAGGACCCGTCGCATCAGCCGCGAGAGGCGGTCATTACCGATGATGCCAAGGCCTGGGTGGTCCATTTGGCGTGTTGCAAGCCTAGGGAACTCGGGTATGCCGCGGAGTTGTGGACACGCTCGGCACTCGCACGGCATGTGCGCGTGCATGCGTTGCAAGCCGGTTACCCGGCCCTGGACAAGGCGGCTAGAGCCACGGTCCAGCGCATCCTGGATGCGCAACCGCTGCATCCTCACAAGGTCCGTATTACCTGCAGCGCCGCGATCCGAGCTTCCTGCCTAAAGTGCAAGAGGTGCTGCTGGTGTATCAACAGGTCGCGCTGCACACCGAGGCCGCGCAGAAAGGCGCTCCGCAGCCTCTGCTGATAACGGTTTCGGTGGACGAAAAACCCGGCGTACAGGCCATTGGTAACACCGCTCCGGACCTGCCGCCGGTGGCCGGTAAATATCCCACGGTTGCCCGCGACCATGAGTACATCCGCTATGGCACCTGGTCGATTCTGGCAGGTTTGGATCGCCCGCGGCGAGGGCATCCCGCACGGAGGGGGTCCTGCGCGAGTTCGGGCTGAGCCAGTGAGCGATGGCGCCGCCCCGGACCGGATCGCGGCCATCTCTCGCACCCCGGCATCGTCGATCGCCGAAGGATCGCCCAACAGCAGCAGGAAAACATGATCCTGCCCCTTGTTCGTGATCAATCGGCCCCATTCCCGTTTTTTCCCACCCGCTCCGGTCTCACAAAGGGTCCTTTGTGCAACGACCCGAGCCAGGGATCTGTTACTATAAGAAAAGTACTTTGAATTGACAAGTACGCAGGAGGTGTTGTGCTCAAATCGCAGGTGGAAATCCGGCAGATGATGAAGGAGCCGAGCGCTTTTGTTCCAGTAGCAATGTCGGTGGCCGCCATCGCACTCGTCGTTGTTAAGGTCCTTGGTGACCTCGCAACCCACGGGACCGTTGTCCATGAAGCCGACGAGGGGGGCGCTGCGCATTTATGGCAGTTACTCATGGCGGGACAGGCGCCGGTTCTGGCATTTTTCGCGATCAAATGGCTGCCACGGGCCCCAAAACAAGCGCTCTATATCCTCGCTTTGCAAACTGGAGTTGCACTCACATCTTTAGCCGCCATGTTTTTTCTACGCTTATGAGCGGGTCATGGAAGCGCAGGAAGGCCGCCGTGCGGCTATGCTAAAAAGAGAACGAAATGGACGACACGCCAATCATACGCAAGTACACCGGCTTCGCCGAGATGAAGGCGGACGAGTACCGCTACTGGCAAGGCCGCCCGCCGCATGAGCGGCTGGACGCGGTCGAAGAAATGATCGAGACCGCTTATGCCCTCAAGGGGTGGGAGATCGAGCCGGATGTACCAAGACTACAAAGACCTTTTGTCCGCCTTCCAATCCCATGGCGTTAAATACCTCGTTGTGGGCGGCTTCGCTGTGATCTTCCACTCGCAGCCGCGCTTTACGAAGGACATGGACGTTTTCATCAAAGCCGACCCTGAAAACGCAAAGGCGATTTACGCGGCGCTTGTCGGGTTTGGCGCACCGCTCCAAGGCATCCGCCCGGAAGATTTCACCGACCGTAACAGCTTCTTTCGCTTTGGGCGCGACCCGAACGGCTTCGATATTCTTCCGGCCATCCCCGGCGTTGATTTTGACGCCGCTTGGGAACGGCGGGTTGAAACCGTGGTGGATACGGCCACCGGCTTGAAGGCGAATTTCATATCCGCCGACGACCTCATAGCCTCGAAACTCGCCTCAGGACGCGCCCGCGATCTTGCGGACGTTGAGGACATCCGTAACGCGGCGGAGAGCCAGTTACCACGACCCGCCAACAAACAACCACCAGAACCGGCACAGAGCGGCCCTGGTCGGTGAATGGCCCTGTCTCTGATTGGGTAATTGCCGGTTAGGAAGTGCCTGACGAAGTAATTGTGGGGGAACCAAGCCATCACCATGAAAAATCCACCGCATCCCGGAGGCGTCGTTTTCCGTCAGTGCATCGAGCTTTTTGGCTTAAGCATCACGGACGCCGCCGCCGCCCTTGGCGTAACGCGCAACACGCTTTCGGAACTCGTCAACGAGAAGCGCGGCATATCCCCCGAAATGGCCGTCAGGCTGTCCAAGGTTTTCGGCGGCACTGAGGAAGGCTGGCTTGTGCAACAGGCCCAATACGACCTTGCCCAAGTACGCCGCGGCCAGATGAAGCTGAAAAAGCTGGAACTCGTCTAACCCCAATATGGTCCACTTTGGTGGGGCAGACCATCGCCTTTCGTGGTCTGCCGCCTTCGCGTTCGGGAACAGGCAACCGCCCAAGACCATACAAAAACATTCTTTGCCGAGGCTTGGCCGCTGACTGATATCCCGTCAGTAAGGGGATCGCAGCCAGATCGCCGATTCCACTTGACGCCGTCTCCCTCGTGCACTAACAGGGTGTACTAGAGAGTATATTGACGGTAGTATACTTGCAACGCGTGACGACCTTGAGCAGCGATCGTTAACCAGCGCGTGTACAGCCGCTGGGAGACCGGTGACGCGCCTCCCAATTTCGGCACATAGTCCACCACGCCGACGACCGTCTTACCGGAACGGTAATCGGCTCTCGGACGCCGAAAGAACGGCCAAAAGGAAAACTATGGAACCGAATCTCAATCAGGAACGCCGGCAGGCCCACGCGCTGCTGGACATGTTACCCCCCGAGAAACTGAACGCCGTGCGGAGTCTGCTGGGAGTGATGGTGGAACCGTTGGCGCGCTCGCTGGCGCTGGCTGCGGCGGAGGACGAAGATCTCGCGCCCGAGACCGCCGCGGCATTGGACCGCGCCCGCGATTCGCTGGCCCGCGGCGAGGGCATCCCGCACGAGGAGATCCTGCGCGAGTTCGGCCTGAGCCAGTGAGCGAGGGCGCCGCCCCGGACCGGATCGCGGTCATCTGGTCGCCCGAAGCCCGCGCCGATCTGCGCGTCATCGAGCGGCAAAACGGCCATGCAGATTCTCTATTGCCTGGATCGCTACCTGGCCAGCCGCACGGGCGACGTGAAAAAGCTCAAGCCTCCGCGGACGAACTTCCGTCTCCGCTGGCGACCATCGGGCGTTCTTCGATCTCAAGGACGGGAACACCATCGAGGTCACCGGAGTCCGAAACCGTCGCGAGGCCTACCGCTGACCCTATAAGAGGCGACGACTCACCCCTCCGGTCACACGTCGACGAAAAAACGCGCACGCCCTGATTTTCCAATTACCTACGCGCCTTTCCTACCCCATCGCGCGCCCGGAATCCGACGCCGCCGTGGTAGCTTGAGACAGGAAGCACTCAACCAACTCGCCCTTGTAGCGCGGCCAATCTTGGCCCATATTCCAACTTGAACACCCTGGAAGACTTTTGAGGCGGCCTCCAGCCGGTTCCCCATGGACGACACAGCCGGCGCAGTCGGCCGTCGAGCCCAAATCGGATCCGCGAAACGAACCCAATTCGGCCTTTCCTTTCAACAAAAGCCCGAAACCGAACCCAAATTCCAGCGGGCGCCTGCCTGGCGGCGCACGCCCTGGAACCTGACAACCCGGGGATAGCTCAGACACACCAAATGCAGCCCTATGCAACATATCGCAACCCGAACCCCCCGAAATCGGGAGACCCGGAAACCCCGCCCGACTGTCCCCATGCGGACGCGCCTTTCGCGAAAACGGACAACCCGGCGTCACATCACCCGGCTAACCATCTGCCAGGCCAGCCCATCCGGTCCGCAACCGCGTGGCACGCAACGTGCCCTTATCCCTTCCCTATGTGGATGCTGCTCAAGGACCTTCGCTACGGCGCGCGCCTGCTGCGCAACAACCCCGGCTTCACCGCCGTGGCCATACTGTCCCTGGCGCTCGGCATCGGCGCCAACGTCGCCATCTTCCAGTTGCTCGATGCCGTCCTCCTACGCGCCCTCCCGGTGCAGGATCCGCAGAAGCTGGTCATGTTGCAACTGGCCGACCGGACCGGCTGGAGGGGCAACCAGATGAGCCCTTACGAAGCCCTCACCAATCCGATTTGGGAGCGCTTCCGCGATACCCAGGCCGGGACTGCCGCGTCTTCCCCATTTGCGGGCGTCATGGCCTGGGCCGGCAATGGGTTCGGGTTCAGTCTGTCGCCCGGCGGCGAGACCCGCCCGGCGCGCGGCCTCTTCGTCAGCGGCGATTTCTTCCGCGTGCTCGGCGTCCAGCCCGTCCTGGGGCGCGTCTTCAGCGCCGCCGACGATCGCAGGGGATGCGGTTTGCCCGGCGCCGTTGTCAGCTACAAGTTCTGGCAGCGCGAGCTCGCCGGAGATGCCGCCGTTGTTGGCCGCCGGCTCACGCTGAACGACCATGCGGTGGAGATTATAGGCGTAACCCCCGCCGGTTTTTCCGGCGTTGAGGTCGGGCAGGTATACGACGTGGCGGTTCCCATCTGCTCCCAGGCGGTGCTCTGGAGCGATGGAAACGTGCTCGACGTGGGCACCACCTGGTGGCTGACCGTGATGGCCCGCCTCCAGCCCGGTTGGACGTTGCAGCACGCCAACGCACAGTTGCGCGTCAGCTCGGCCGGCCTGTTTCAGGCCACGCTGCCCTCAAACTATCCGGCGAAGAACGTTAAGGACTATCTGAAGTTCAAGTTGCGGGCCGTGCCCGCGAAGACCGGCGTGTCCCAGTTGCGCACCGAATATAGCGACCCGTTGCTGCTGCTGCTGGCCACTACAGGGCTGGTGCTGCTCATCGCCTGCTCCAACTTGGCCAACCTCACGCTGGCGCGCGCCACCGCCCGCGAGCACGAAATCGCAGTGCGGCTGGCCATTGGCGCGTCGCGTGGCCGGCTGGTGCGGCAACTGATGGCGGAGAGCGTTTTGCTGGCCTTGGCGGGCGGCGCGTGCGGGCTGCTGCTGGCGGGCGAGCTGGGGCGCCTCATGCTCGCCCTCTTACGCACGCCTGGTAGCTCCCTGTTTCTGGATCTGGAGCCGGACGCCGGTGTCTTCGCCTTTGCCGCTGGAATCGCGGGGCTCACCTGCATTCTGTTCGGGTTGATCCCCACCTTGCGCGCCACCCGCAGAGCCCCCGCCGACGTCATGAAGACCGGCGGACGCAGCCTCACCACCAGCCGCGAACGATTCGGATTGCGGCAGACGCTGGTAGTGTCCCAGGTGGCGCTTTCAATGGTGCTGCTGGTCAGCGCCCTGCTGTTCTCCGGCAGCCTGCGCAAACTGCTCGCCGTGGATGCCGGCTTCCGTCAAAACGGAATCCTGGTCGTCGATCTGGATTTCCGGCGCTTGAAGATTCCCGTGATCGAGCGCACCGCCTTCAAACGGGATATGCTGCAGCGGATTCAGGCGCTGCCCGGCACCACCTCCGCCGGAGAGGACTACATGCTGCCACTGAGCGGAGGCAGCTGGAGTAACAGCGTATGGATAGACGGACCCGAATCGAGTCCGAAGATGATCTCGAACTTCGCCACCATCGGTGCCGGCTACCTCAAGGCCATGGGTATGACCCTTTTGGCGGGCCGCGATTTCGACGGCCGCGATACGATTTCGGCGCCGCCCGCCGCCATAGTCAACGAAACCTTCGCCCGCAAGTTGGGGCTGGGCGTCAACCCGGTGGGCCTTAGATTCCGCAAAGAAGCGACGCCGTCGCAGAAGGAAACCGTCTACCAGATTGCCGGCCTGGTGAAGGACACCAAGTATGTCAGCTTGCGCGAGGAATTCGTGCCGATCGCATTTCTCTCGACAGCCCAGGACGCGGACCCCGATTCGTCCGCTGAATTTGTGGTTCGCTTCACCGGACCTTTGGCGGATATCGCCTCCAGGATCAAGCAGGCCGCCGCCGGGGTCAGTCCGTCCATAACGGTGGACTACCGGGCGTTTGACGCGATGGTCCGCGAGGGGCTGTTGCGCGACCGCCTGATGGCCACGCTGTCGGGCTTCTTTGGCGCTCTGGCGGCGCTGATTGCCGCCCTGGGGTTGTATGGCGTGATGTCGTACCTGGTGGTGCGGCGTACTAACGAGATCGGGATCCGCATGGCGTTGGGCGCGAATCGCGGCAACATTCTGGGCCTGGTTCTGCGCGAGGCTGCCGCGCTGCTCCTCGTTGGCCTGGCGGCAGGTTTAGTACTAGCAGTTGCCGCCGGATACGCCGCCGGGTCTCTGCTCTTCGGACTGCGGCCCACGGATGCCGGCATCCTCGCCATGGCTGCGGCCCTGTTGGCTGCGGTGACCATCGCGGCCAGCTACCTGCCGGCCTGGCGCGCCGCGCGGCTGGACCCCATGGCGGCCTTGCGGGAAGAGTGAGCGTCGGAATTGACTAATTTAGTACTTATGCCCCATCAGTTTACTAACTTAGGACTGGTAAATCGGCGATAAGTGTGCCATTCTTAACTCTTGCTGGCAAGCTACGAAATCAAAGCGGCGGCTGCCGGGCTGGCTATCTGCCTCGTCGGCATCAGCGCCGCTGTTTATCACGCTTCGACCAAGCTGGTCGAGAATGCCCACTGGGTGGCTCACACCCACCAGGTTCTTACGCAACTCGAAGCTGCTGCTGGAGTTGTGGCTGGCGCAGAAATCCGTGGCCCGCTCGAAGCGCTCCGCCAGCTTACTGCCGACAACCCGGTGCAGCAAGCCCGCATCGGCAAGCTGGAGCGCCTGATTCAACGCCGTCCGCACCCGGAAGAAATCCGGCGGGGCGTTCAGGAGATGGCGCACGAAGAGCAGGAACTACTGGCATCTCGCTTTGCCCAGCAGGAGTCCGACAGCCTGCGCCTGAAATGGATGGTGGTCCTGAGCTGTGCCGCCGCGCTGTTTCTGCTGTGCGTGGCGCTGGCCGTCCTCTTCCACGATCTATCGGCGTTCGAAGCGGCTTTCCGCGAGGCGAAATACACTGTCGCGCACGATACGTTAACCGAATTGGCCAGCCGTGACAGCCTCATGGTCCAGCTTGACGTCGCCATGGCGCAAGCCGCACACACGGGCCAGCCGTTGTCGGTATGCATCTGCGATATCGATCGGTTCAAGTCCGTCAACGATACGCACGGCCACGCCGCGGGCGACGAGATCCTGACCGCTTTCGGAAAGCTCGTCCGCGGCGGCATCCGCATCGGCGACATCGCCGGCCGCCTGGGCGGCGATGAATTCTGTATCGTACTGCCGAACACTAGTGGCGACCGGGCCGGCCCGCTCATGGAGCGCTTGCGCGAAAGCTGGGAACGCCTGGAATATCGCGCGCCGGATGGTCGCGCATGTTCGGTAACGGCCAGCTTTGGCGTGGTCCAGTACGGCGGAGAGAGAACCGCCAAGGCGTTGCTCCACGCCGCCGACCAGGCTCTCTACTGCGCCAAGGGCCAAGGCCGCAACCGCATGCATCTGGTTCTAGCGGCCTGACCCGGCCCCGTTGGCGCGGCTCATCTTCCGCGAGATGAACAACGCCATCTCCAGCGCCTGTTCGTAATTGAGCCTGGGATCCAGGCCCGATTTGTAGGCCAGTTTCAGGTCCGCTTCGCGCAGCCCCCGGGCCCCGCCCAGGCACTCCGTCACGTCTTCCCCAGTCACCTCGATGTGGATGCCGCCCAGCCGGTTTCCGCAGGCCGCATGGATGTCGAAGGCCTGGTCGATCTCGCTCAGGATCTCCTCGAAGTTGCGGGTCTTGGTGCCGTCCGCTGTCGCATGTGTGTTGCCGTGCATCGGATCGCAACACCACAGCACGGTTTTGCCCGTGGCGCGCGCGGCCTCGATCAGCGGCGGCAGAAACCGGGCGATCGAGTCCGCGCCGAAACGGTGAATCAGCGTCAGCCGCCCGGGTTCGTCGTCCGGATGCAGAACCTCGATCGTCTCCTGCAGCTTGCCGGCCCCCATTCCCGGTCCGATCTTGACCGCGATCGGATTGCGGATGCCGCGGAAGAACTCCGCGTGCGCACCCCGCGGATCGGCGGTGCGCATCCCAATCCAGGGAAAGTGCGTGGAAAGGTCGTACCAGCCCTCCTGGCGCGGTACGCGGCGCGTCTGCGCCTGCTCGTAAAGCAGATGCAAACCCTCGTGGCTGGTGAAGAAATCGATCCATTGCAGCTCGCCCGGATGCACGCCCATCAGGCTTTCCATGAACCGTATGGACTCGCCGATCTGCCGCGCGACGCGCCGGTATTCTTCGGCCATGGGCGAATCTTTGACCCAGTCCAGGTTCCAGTAGTCCAGGCGCGCGGGATCCACGAAGCCGCGGCTCACCAGCGCGCGGATGAAGTTGAGCGTCAGCGCGGCCCGCTCGTATCCGCGCAGCATCAGTTGCGGGTCCGGGGTGCGCGCCGCGGCGGTGAACGCCGGGCCGTTGATCAGGTCGCCGCGGTAGCTGGGCAGCGTAACGCCGTGGCGTGTCTCGAACTCGTCGGAGCGCGGCTTGGCGTACTGACCTGCAAAGCGGCCCACCCGGATGACGCGCCGCTGGCCGCCCAGAGCCAGCACCAGGCTCATCTGCAGCAGGATTTTGAGCTTGTTGGCGATGGTGCCGGAGTCGCAATGGTCGTAGCGCTCCGCGCAGTCGCCGCCCTGCAGCAGGAAGCGCTCGCCGCGTGCGGCCTCCGCCAACTGCGTGCGCAGCGCATTGATCTCCCAGGAGGTCACCAGCGGCGGCAGCTTCGAGATTTCATCCACCACCCGCGCGACGTCGGCTTCGCGCGGGTAGAGCGGCTGCTGCTCGGCGGGCTTGCTCTTCCATGAGGTGGGGCTCCACTCGGCCATGCAGCCAACAGCTTAGCAACTTTGGCTAGCTGCGAATGACCTCGATATCCTCGCCCTCCACGTGGTTGTCGCCTCCGCGCGTGGCCGTGTCAGCACCACCGTCCGGCGCAACAGGTCGAACGTGGTTTTCTTGAGAACGTACCAGTCATCTGAAAGCGTCTCGACGGCTTTGATCCGAATCTTGCCCTGCATGGGCCTCATGGCGCGGACAAGCCCAGGCCGGCCAGACTCAAGGTCTGGGGACTGTTCTTGAGCGCGTCAACGATGCTTACCGACCCGCTTCGTATCCCGGTTGCCGAGGGTTTGAAAACTACGGCGATCGTGCAGGACGCTCCCGCCGCAAGGCTCGCGGGACAGTCGTTGGCCTGGCCGAAGTCGCCGCTCGAAACGATACCGCCAATCGTCACGGGTTCGGCTCCGATGTTTTTCAGGATCGCCGCCTTCGGAGCGCTAGCGATGCCAACGGCTTGGCCTTCGAAAGTCAGCGTCCACGGAGTCAAAGTGACAGGGGCATTGAGACACCCGGTCGGCGGTATCAGCGACGGTGTCCAGATGGCGCTGTTGTAGAAGCAGAATGTCTCGACTTCCGTCACCAGGCCTCCAGTGAAGCCCGCCGCCGGGCTCAGCAGCAGGAAAGACGAGGCGTTTGTATAATACGACCCCGACGGCCCGTCGTTGTCGATCCATAGTTGTGCCGCGATCGGGCTTCCTTGAGGGTCGGCGGACAGAACACGTTTGACCACCGCCCCCTGCCCGGTGCTCGGATTATGCACCGCGAACCACCCTCTGCAAAGGACCAGGCCGGGCTCAACGCGGCAGCGCCGGGCGCGCTTTCCGGACCGGTACACCCGTTCGGGCAGTTGGAAGCGTTCATGACCGCCAGGGTGCCGCTGGTGGCCGGATACAGCACTTCCGTGTAACCTGAGTCCATATTGAGGCGGGGAATGTACGGGCGAATGTCATGGGGGAACGCTGTCGCGGTGAAATCGAAAACGCGCTGCACGCCAAACCAATTGACACCGGGCTGGCCGGCATCGAAGAATCGATACGTCGTTTGCACATTGATTCCGGCGGAAGACGGCGGACAGTTTGTGGAGTTCGAGTTGATAGTGACCTGCGCAGCTCCGGACGCCAAGAGATCCGCCGCCCACGGGACTGTTCCCGGTGGAGTGATTGTGCCCCCACCCACCAGTACCAGGCTTCCCAACTGTGGAGCTAGCCCTGACCAGCTGTTTCCGAAGTATTGGACGTTGCCGCCGTCGGGGCCGAGGTTGCCGCAAGTGTCCACCTCATATGAGTCTGTCACGTTTGACCCTCCCATCCAGTTCAGCGTGGTAATCGCTTCGGTGTCGGCGTCCGTGTTCCATGTGACTTGGAAGTTGCTGGTTGTGACCGTTCTAGTGGCGGGATCGATCGAGACATTCGGAACAGCCTTAGATTGGGGGAACGCAATCCGAGTGGACGGAATTGCGATCGATGCAAGAAAGATCGAGACACTCCCGAAAATGTGGCCGATGCGAGTTATGGTGCGCGTCATCATGCAGTCTCCTTTACTCAGGCGTTGTTGTAGACCGGAAAATACACGCGGGCAACGGTCTCGGGCGCCACCACTGCCGCGAAGCTGAAGGCCTGCCATGCCGAGAAGCCCGCGCGATTCGTCGCGGCCACGACTTTGCAAGCCTGGTCGCCGCCGGCAGTCCAGATGGGTGGGATCAGGAAGGCAGCCCGGCAAATGTACCAGCCGCCCGGTGCCACTGGCCCTTCCACTTGCGGCGTGATCCATTGCGAGAGCCCATCGTCGGGATCAAACCAGGCAGGCCACGGGGCGTCCACCCAGGCGGGGCCGAATGTCGCCAGCGAACACGGATCTGGCGCCGGCTGGTTGTAAGGCGCCGAGGGATACGGTGTGGCCAATTGCCAGTTGCCATCTACGCTCGGGCCACCGGACTCAGATTGACGGGAGTCACGAGGGCACTGGTCTTGCACCCCTCGGGCGGCGGGCATCGCTGCGAGAGCGCACAGAATCGTTTTGGACTGCGTTCGAACGGAAGACATCGTTTCGCTCCTTACCTTACATACAAACACGTGCCGGGCAAAAAAGTTGCGCGCAGCCCTAATTGAGCCCGAGCGTGGCCGGCAGTTCGATCTCCACCAACAAGCCCGGCTGCGCGTTCCGCGCGCGGATGACGCCATTATGCAACTCGACGGCCCGCCGCGCGATGGACAGCCCCAGGCCGGCGCCGCCGCTGGCCCGGTCGCGATCCGTTTCCACGCGATAGAAGGCGTCGAAAATGCGCGGCAGGGCTTCTTCCGGCACGCCCGGTCCGTAGTCCCGAATGCGCAGCACGGCCCGGCCACGCACGGCCTCCAGACTGGCCTCCACCGCGGTAGCTTCGGGCGCATGGCGAATGGCGTTGCGGATCACGTTCTCGATGGCCCGCCGCAGCAATTCGGCATCGCCCTGGACGGTCACCGGCGGCGGGGCCGCGACGCGCACATCGCTCCCGCGCGCCTGCGCTTCGAGCGACGAATCGGCCACCAGTTCCTCCAGCAACCGATCGAGGCGCACCGGCTCGCGCCGCAGCGAGCCTGGGTCGCCCTCGACGCGCGTGACTTGCAGCAGACCGCCGACCAGGGAGTTCAGCCGCTCGGCTTCCTTGTCGATGCGGTCGAGGTGCTGCTCGCGGTTTTGCCCCGACCGCGCCAACTCCACGGCTACACGCAAGCGCGCCAGCGGAGAGCGCAGCTCATGGGAGATATCCAGCAACAACCGGTGCTCCGCGTCCACCAGCGTTTGGATGCGGTCCGCCATGCGGTCGAAGGTACGCCCCAGATCGCCCAACTCGTCATGTCTGCGAGGCTTGGCGCGCGCGGAAAGATCGCCGCGGCCAAAGCGCTCCACGGCACGCTGCAGCTTGCGCACCGGAGAGGTCAGGTAATACGCCAGCAGGTAACAAAGAAAGACGCCGGCCGCCATCATGGACCAATGCTGCGGCAACAGAAACCAGGAGCTGAGGCGCTGATGCGGGATCACGAAAATGAACCAATACCGGCCGTCCGCCGAGTTGCGCGCAATGGCCGCGCCGCGCATGCGAAAGGCCGGAAAGCTGGAGTCTTCGTGCGACTCGCCGAGCAGGGCGGATTCATCGGCGCCGGTGAGCAAGTCGCGCCCGGCCGCTCCCGTCAAAATGCCCTCGCCCGCGAAGATGGCGTGGAAGCGCCGCATGAACTCCTGCAGACCCGGCCGCCCGCCGGACTCATACGCGGCGCGCGCCTCGGCCAACTGGAAGCCGATCAGCCGCGATAGCACGTAGGGGTGCGGCCCCGGCAACCCCGAGATGAATGCCGATCCGATGGTGGTGATCACCAGCGTGGCCCAAAACCACAGCAGGATTTTGACGAACAGCGAATTCATTCGTGCGCCTCGTCATGCGGCGACAGCAGGAATTGGTAGCCGACGCTGCGGATGGTCTTGATGAACGGGCGCTTGGTTTCCAGTTTGCGCCGGATGTGGCTGATGTGCATGTCGATGGAGCGGTCGTATGCGGTGGCCTGGCGGTTGTACAGATTCTCCATCAGGTCGTCGCGCGAGAGCACCCGGCCGGCGGCGCGCATGAGGATCTCCAGAATGTCGAATTCGAAGGTGGTCAGATCCACGGCCTGGCCGTCCACGGTGACCTGGCGGGTGGCGGGGTCGAGCGCCACGCCATTCACTTCCAGGCGGGCGGAGGAGGAGGCGCGCGGCTCGTACCGGCGGAGTATGGCGCGCACGCGGGCCACCAGCTCACGCGGGTTGAAGGGCTTGGGGAGATAATCGTCCGCGCCCAGTTCCAGGCCGATGATGCGATCCACGTCGTCGGCGCGCGCCGTGAGCATGAGCACCGGCACGCGGCTCTCTTTGCGCAGCCGCCGCAGAATCTCGAAGCCGTCCAGACCGGGCAGCATGACGTCGAGAACAACCAGGTTGCAGCCGCCGTGCAAGGCCCGTTCCAGGCCGCGCACGCCATCGTGCACGCATTCGATCGGGAATCCCTCTCCTTTGAGAAACTCCGCCAGCAGAGAACACAGTTCGGTGTCGTCGTCGATCAACAAGAGTCGCACGGCTCCGAATGTAGCATGTCCCAAGATGCCTGGCATGCAGAATACCGGCCGACGCAGCCGACAGAATGTCCGCGCCACGTGTTTGAAAATACCGGCCGACGCAGACGACAGAGAACGAACGTCCGCGCCACGTGTTACAACAGAGATGGGTGACAACGCCTGGGTGAGGCGTTTGTACGTATGAGGACCATTGGTTGGCTGCTGTCCTTCGCGCTATGGGGCACGGTCACGCAGACGGTCAATTTCGATTCCGCCAAGCCAGGCTCGGTTCCACCGGGATGGACCGTCACGCCGCACGCCGGCAAAGCTCCCCAGTGGGAGATTCGCACGGACCCCAGCGCGCCTAGCCCGCCTTATGTTTTCGCGGAGATCTCCAGACATGCGGCTGCCGATGCGGCCGGCGACCCGTGCCCGCTGGCCATTCTGAATAAGACGACCGTAAAGGATGGCGACTTAAGCGTCAAGGTGAAGCCGGTGGCCGGCAAGGAGGATCGCGCGGGAGGCTTGGTGTTCCGCTACCGCGATCCGGATAACTACTACCTGGTCCGCGCCAACGCGCTGGAGAACAGCATCTTACTGTATAAGGTTGAGGACGGAAAGCGCATTCCACTGGCGTCGCGCGGCGCGCCGCCGAATAGCTTCGGCGTGAAGCATCCGGTGCCGCTAAACCAGTGGAGCATGTTGAAAGTGCAATTCCGGGGTCCCCTGTTCAGCGTCTATTTCAATCACCGGCGGTTGTTCGAGGTGCTCGACACCACCTTCGGCCAGCCCGGCAAGGTGGGGCTGTGGACCAGAGCCGACGGCGTCACTTACTTCGACGACTTCCGCATTGCGGGTAAGTAGGCCGTTTTCCTGGCTATGCTCGCTGTGACTGGTGGCCGTGTTTGACGATCAAAGCCCAAATCGTGGTATTTGAAAGAGGGTTGTGGGCGATGTGTGCTTTTGCGCGCCCGGCGGGGCTCGGTCAGGGGTTTTCGGACGGCCAGAAGGCCTATCCTACTCTATCCGGCTCTGGTGCAATTTGGGGGTTGAGAGACGCGAAGAGTAGTTTTGCGTTGTCAATCTGAGCGGGAGTTGGTTACGCAGCCAAGGCAGCTTGCCAGATTTCCGGCATCATTGCCGTCCGACCGCCCAGCTTCCCGATTTTGTACTGACCCTTCTTGATCTGCTCAGCCAATTCGATGCCACCGATCACAACTGCCGCCGTACCGAAACTCTTCAGGCCCAGCATCGGACGCAAGCGTTGCTTGATACGGCGGTGGTCCTGTTCAATCATGTTGTTCAGATACTTGCTG
>Ga0302325_10014245_pt1 | contig 16927 bp, 9 predicted proteins | sample Palsa_T0_2_FD_201948 | JGI IMG/M metagenome (GOLD analysis project Ga0302325, IMG submission 201948) | Peat permafrost microbial communities from Stordalen Mire near Abisko, Sweden - Palsa_T0_2 | ecosystem: Environmental > Terrestrial > Soil > Palsa > Peat permafrost | place: Sweden: Abisko... | reverse complement strand
GGATGGAGCGCATCAACCTGGTGCGCTCGGAGCGCGCGCGCGAACTTTCCCGCGCCAATAAAAGCCTCTACGAATTCCTGCACCCGGATGAAGGGCGGCCCGCCGAAGATCCGGTCATCAACCACACGGTGATCAAGGCGGACGTGCGCGGCTCGACCGGCATCACCAAGGATTTGCTCGCCCGCGGCATGAATCCGGCCTCGCACATCAGCATGAATCTGCACGAGCCGGTCAAGCGCATGCTGGAGCGCTACGGCGCCGCTACCGTATTCATCGAAGGCGACGCCATCATTCTCGCCATCTATGAAACGGAAGCGACCCGCGCCACCACGCGCGCTGTGGCTCGCGCCTGCGTGCTCTCGCGGGAAATACTTGCGGTGACGCAATCTTATAACCAGCGCGCCAAATCCTCGGGCCTGCCCGCGCTGGAACTCGGCGTGGGGATTGCCTTCCAGGATTCCGCCCCATCGCTCTGGATGGACGGCGACTCCAAGATCATGATTTCGCGCGCGCTGAACCTGTCCGACCGCCTCTCGAGCTGTTCGAAAATCGCCAAGCGCCTGTTTCAATCGAACGCCGCGCCCTTCAACGTGTACGTCCTGCAAACGCTGATGGAGGACGCCGTGGCGGACGAAGGAGAGGAGCTCCTGGTCCGCTATAACTTGAACGGCATCGAGCTCAACGAGGAAGGATTCAACAAGCTGAGCGCGGAGATTTCTCTTGCCCCCATGGCTGGGAATTTTCCGCTACCCTGGGGCAAGGAACGCGTGCAGCTTTATTTCGGCGAAGTTCCGCTCGGCGAATCACTGGAGCCCATCATCGTGCGCAAGGGTTTCGTCCGCCAGTTACTGCCCGGCGCGAAAATCGGCGCGCAGGGCGCGCGTCCGTACTATGAAGTCTGCACCGATCCCAAGCTGCTCGAGCTCGCCCGCAAGAAGTTCGCTTCCGTTTCCCCAAAAAGTTGAACCTGCGCTGCCGCGCCCCTATAATCGTTTGGGATTAGGCGACCGCTTCGCGCCAGGCTCGCTCACTCCAGAGGAGGCGCATGGGGCCCGGTGGTCCTCGCAGCCTTCAAAGCTGCCGTTCGAGCCCTTCGCGGGCTTCGAAGGTGGGTTCGACTCCCACACGCTTCCGCCATCCGCCCAAATCGGCGGGCGCGGAATCTCAGGCGCAAATTCCCAGGCCAAACGAAAATTCGCGGAATAGGAGGAGAAATCCATGAGCGCCTCGTCGCCAGCCACGCCGGCAACAAACTCCGCGGGGTTTTCGGTTGCCTTAAGCGGCTTGATGATCTTTGCAGGTCTTCTGGCCGTCATTTTGCCGCAGGTGGCTGGGATCGCGGTGAGTCTCCTGGTGGCCTGGCTGCTGATTTTCAGCGGGATCGCGCACTTGGCGTTCGCCTGGCACACGCACGAGCATGGAGGAGCCATCTGGGAGTTTCTGGTGGGAATTTTGTATATCGCCATCGGCGTTTATATCCTGATCAATCCCGTGGCGGGCTTGGCCTCGATTACGTTCTGGCTCGCGATTTATCTGTTCGTCAAAGCGGTGCTGGAATTCGCCATGGGACTCAAGCTCCGCCCGCGCCCGGGATCAGGATGGCTTTTATTTGACGGGATCGTCACACTCATCCTCGCCGTGTTGATTTGGAGGACCTGGCCATCGAGCTCGGAGTGGGTGGTTGGCACGCTGGTCGGAATCAGCATGCTCTTCAGCGGCAGTTCGCGGCTGATGCTTTCTCTGGCCGCTCGCGGTGTTGTGAAAGCGCCGGCCGCCTAGTCGATTCGAACAAGAATTCGCCGCGAATGGGCCTCGAACGCCCCGGTAATCTCGCGGGTTGCGGGATTCCTCTACAGCAATTACCCTAGAGGGATTACATGATGAAGCGGATGGTGTGTTGCGCGGATTCGTCGAAGAATTAGCCCGATTGCACGCTTCAAACGGAGAGACCATGAAACGCTTCAGGATTGGCCCCGCCCTGGTTCTGGTGTTTTTCGCCGCCGTTTCTCTGCGCGCGTTCGTTCGGGAATCCCCCCAGCAGCAAAATAACACCCCCATGTCCTTCACCGGCGAGCTCATGGACAACGAATGCGCCGCGAAGCAGTCCCACGACGCCATGATCAAGCAGGAAGGTTTCAAGAACGCCAAGGAATGCACGCTCGGATGCGTGAAGGCCGGCGGGGTATTCGTTCTGTACGTCCCGGCCAACAAAACCGTGTATCAGCTCGACGATCAGGAAAAGCCGGTGGACTTTGCGGGCCAAAAGGTCACCATCATTGGGACCTACGACGGCGAGACGAAGACAATCCGCGTCCAGACAATCCAATCCGCTCCCTGAGCGCACCATACCGGCAGACTTGCAAGCGCCGCCTCTGCGTTCAGCCCATCCATCTATCCGCTAGTTGATTTGGCCGCTAAATACAGATCCTTCTGCGAGAATACTGATAGGTCGAGATGTGAGATTTTGTAGAACTACAGGGAAGGCCGCAGGTGAAATCTGGAATTCGCCCGACGAGTCGCGCGTGCGGGGAAAGTTCAAGCCGGGGTTAGTGCGCCCCGGCTTTCACTCTCGAGCTTGCAAACTATTGCGACTAGCGGCAGCCCATGGTGCTGGCTACCTCGGACGGCAGGTAGGCGCAGACGTAGAGGCGCGCGATAGAGGCGGCCGATGCGGTGCGCGTGTCGGGTGCTTGCGGCGAGCCGTAGCGTGCTCCCGACCCGGATGTTGCGGAAGCTACGTTGTTGTGCAGCGTGCCGAACGTGGCGCTGGCGCGTTCCGAGCCGCTACTGATGCGCGTTGCCGGGCCCACGCTTGTCGTTACGCCTGAGAACGCCTTCGTGAGGCATGCGAACGAGGCAAACGTGCGCAGCCCGCTGCACGATTCCGCCGGAGTGAGGATGGCGGAAGGCTCGTGCGTGAGGCCTGGGCCGGAGCCGAGCAAGCTCGCCGAACGCGTCCAGCGCGCGGGAGTGCCGGTGGCTGCGCCGAGCGATGCCGAGGCTGGCGCGGGAGCAGCGGCGGTGATGGTCAGGATGGCTTCGGTGCCGTCGTAAGTGATCATGCAGCCGTCGCCGTTCGAGAAAGTGCAATCCACCGAGCTGAAGCCGCCGCTGACCGAGCCGTAGTTGAGAATGTCGTATTGCTGGCCCGCGGTTGGTTTGTAGGTGCCGATAGCGTCCACATCGAGCGTGCCGCCCAAGGTCGCCAAGCCGGAAATATTGAGCACGTCGTAGTTGGTGCCGGCGGTGGTGCCGCCGAGATCGATATCCAGAATTCCCGCGCCGCTCTGCGTGTAGTTGCCGGTGATGCTGAGCTTGCCGGCCTTTTTCACGCCATCGCCCGGGTTTAGCGTTCCGCCGGTGAGATCAAAATTGCCGGTGAGCGTGCCGGCGTTGCCGTAAACGAAGCCGCCGGAAATGTTGATTCCTGCCGAAGTGGTGAGCAAGCCGTCCACGGTGGTGGTGCCGCCGGTCTGCGTGTAGCTACCGGTGATGGTGAGCTGCGTGTGGCCCGTGCCGGTGGATTTCTGGACGTCCACGGTCCCGGCGTTGGTGAAGCTGCCACCGGTGGTGAAATTGCGGTCGGTGGTGAGCGTCAAGCTGCCGGTGCTGCCGTTGGCATTGTAGTTGGCGAGAGCGTTCGCGCCGGTCTGATCGATGAAGTTTGACTTGGTGGTGTCCACGCCGGCCAGAGTGATCTTGGCGTCGTTGGTGACGATGTCGGAAGCGTCGCCGCCATTGTTGAACTGGATTTGCCCCGTGCCGGTGAGGATGTAGGTGCCGCCGGTCAACGTGGAGGTGCCGCTATTGAAATTGGTGAGACTGTCCGCGCCGCTCGCGCCCACGGCGAATTTCGCGCCGGAACCCACACCGAGCGTGCCGCTGTTGGTGAAATTTCCGCCGGTGGTGAAGGTGGTGCTGTCCACGGTGAAAGTGCCGCCGGAAGCATTGTCGTTAAAGCCGGACAAGGCGCTCGCGTCGCCTTCGTTGGTGTTCAGGATCTTGCCCGTGGCGCTGGTCAGCGTGATGTTGGCGTCGTTCGTGACGATGCCGAGCGTGCCGGCATTGAATTCGAGCGTGCCGGTAACTTTGTAAATGCCGCCGGTCAGCTCGCCGGTCGCGCTGTTGTAGTTGTTGAGCGGGCCGCCTTCGATAATCAGCGTGTTCTTGTTGCTCACGCTCAGAGTGCCGTTCTTGGTGCCGCTGTTGTTGGTGAAGCCATTCGAATTCGTGTCGATAATCAGAGTTGACGGCGCATTGGCGCCGGTCTCATTAGCTTCGATCGTGCCGGTGTTGACGATGCTGATGTCCCCGTTGCCGACGTTGCCGCGCCCCTCGATGGTGCCCTGGTTGGTGAGGATGCCGCCGTTTCCGTCAATAAAGTTGGAACCGGTGGCGGTCAGAATCACTTTTCCCGGGCTCGTAAGCGTCACGTTGCCGTCGATGTAGAGCGTGCTGCCGTAGCTCGTGCTTTCGATGTTGATGGTGCCCTTGTTGGTGATGGTTCCTTCGAGAATGAGTTCCTGCCCGCTCTGGATGTCAACGGACGAGCCGGAGGAAATGGTCACTCCGTTCAAGTACGGAGTGTTCTGCGCGTAGAATGCGCCGCCGGAGGAGCTGGTGAGCGTCCCACCGTTGATGGTCGAGCCGTACAGGATCACTTCGGAGCCCGTGCCGCTAGCGAGAATGACGCCGCCGGTATTCGTCACGGTATCGTCGACGTGCAAGATGCCGCCGTTGGTGGCTTCCATCGTTCCTGTGTTCGTGGTGGTGCCGGTGGATCCGTTCAAGGGCTGAACGGTAAGCGTGCCACCCGTCACATTCGCGTCAATCGTTCCCTGGTTGATGATGTTCAGTCCGCTTTGGTTTCCGATATTGCCGACGCCGGAAATAGTGTTGTTCGTGTTCGTCAGCGTAGTGCCGACTGTGTTGGTGTCAATAACGTTGCTGCTGTCGTTGGACAGGGTCACCTTGCCGCCGCCGGAAAGCGTCGTGTTCGCGACGATTTCTAGCGTGGTGCCGTAGCTCGATGTATTTTGGAAGATGGTGCCTTCGTTGATGATGGATCCTCCCACGTACATTATGTAACCGGCGGTGAGCTCCACGGTGCTGCCGGAGGAAATCGTAATCGGGTGGGAAGAAGTGCCATCCAGAGTGGCGTTGTAGCTGTAAATTACGCCGGTGCCGACCGAGGTCAATGTCCCGCCGATGAAGTCGGTGCTGCCCAAAATCACCGTACTTCCGGCCAGAGCTTCCACCGTGCCTCCGGTGTTCGTAAATGTATCTTCCAGGTAGAGGGTGCCGCCGCCCGAGGCTTCCATCAACCCGAGATTCGTGGTCGAAATGCCGGCTTGTGTTCCGGGCTCGACAAAAAGGGTGCCTGCGGAAACGTTCGCATTTATGATTCCGGCCGAGTCATTGATGATGTTCAGGCCGTCGTCGTTGCCGATATTGCCAACGCCGGAAATCGTGTTGTTCGTGTTCGTCAGCGTTGTGCCAACCGTGTTGGTATTCAAGACGTTGCTGCCGTCATTGGAGAGCGTCACCTTGCCGCCGCCGGAAAGAGTTGTGTTTGCGACGAACTCAAGCGTGGTGCCATAGCTCGAAGTATTTTGGAAGATGGTGCCGTCGTTGACGATGGAACCTTCGAGATACATTGTCTCGCCGGCGGTGAGCTGCACGGTGCTGCCCGAGGTTATCGTGACCGGGTGCGTAGACGTTCCATCCAAGGCCGCGCCGTAGCTGTCAATCACGCCGGTACCGGTGGTGGTCAGGTTGCCGCCGATTACGTCGGCGTACAGGTTGACGGTCGAGCCAGTCAGGGCTTCGATGGTGCCGCCCGTGTTCGTGACTGTATTTTCCACGGTCAGGATGCCGCCGTTGGAGGCTTCGAGCGTGCCGAGATTCGTGGTCGTGCCGACGGTGTTGTTGTACGGGTTGATGGTAAGAGTGCCGCCACTGACGTTCGCATCGATAATTCCGCTCGCGTCGTTGACGATGTTCAGTCCGCTGCCGTTGCCGATACTTCCTACTCCGGAAATCGTGTTATTCACGTTCGTCAGCGTGGTCCCGGGTGTGCCAGTTGTAATGACGTTGCCGCTGTCATTAGACAGGGTGACGCTGCCGCCGCCCGTAAGAGTCGTGTTGGTGGCGATATTAAGCGTGTCGCCGTAGCTTGCAGTATTCAGGAAGATGTTGCCGTTATTCGTGATTGTTCCGTTCAAGTACACCGTCTGGCCCGCCAGCATTTCGAACGTCGTGCCGGTGGAGATGGTGAGGGTGTTGAGCGAGGCGCCCTGCCCATAGATCACGCCGCCGGACGAGCTGGTCAGCGTGCCGCCGGTTACCGAAGTGTTGTACAGCGTGACCTCGGAGTTCGTGCCCGAAGCCAAAATCGTGCCTCCGGCATTGTTCACCGTCGAAGCATAGATGTCCAAACCGGCCGCTGCGGTCGCTTCGATCGTGCTGGTGTTGATCAGCGTGCCGGCGGTTTGAATCTCCATCGCATAGCCGCTGTTGGCATCGATCGTCCCGGAATTCGACAGTGTCAGAGTGCCGCCGCCGATATATCCGCCGCCCTGGATGGTGGATTGGTTGGTCAGCGTGCCGCTGCCATCGATCTCGTTGCCGTTGTTATTGCCCAGATTGATGGTGCCCGCGCCGCTAAGCGTGGAGGTTCCGGAGATAATCAGTTGGATGCCGTAGCTCGGCGTATTCAGAGTGATCGTGCCGGCGTTGCTGATGTTACCGCCCACGGTCAAGGTCTCGCCGGCGCCAAAGCCGAGGCTATCCGTCGAACCCAGCGTCAGATTGCCTGTCGCGTCGCCGCCGTTTATCGTCACCGACGAACCCGCCGTACTGATGCAAGTGTTGCTGCTGCCCGAGGGCGGACCACTCGGCGTCCAGTTGCCGGCGACGTCCCAGCTTCCGCTCGTGCCGCCGCTCCAGCTGATGGTGCACTGCGCGAGCGTCGAAAGCGGGCAGAGCAACAGCGCGATGACCGCAGCCCAAAGAAACCGGCTGCCCCCGTTCGTGCGCTTTACGAATTTTGCGGCGAAGTTCTGCGTGTTCATGGTCTAGCTCCTCCTCGATTCTTTGATTGGCGATGTCGGCGATCCAGGGCGCACCAGCGATGCTTCGATTCGGTCGTGCGAAAATCGTTGTACGGGTGCCTTCCGGGTGGAAATGTGCGAAGGGAATGGGACCTGCGCGCTCTCGAAGCGAGCGGGCACGGACGCGTACTCTAGTAGCGGTGACGAGCTTCGAACCGGTACTTCCCCAACTCTGGACAAAAATTGTCCCTCGAATGTCATGCTTTCCGCTACTCCCACCCAGGACGGGGGGGCGGAGTACAGACTTTCCCGCATTCCGAATACCGCAAACCAGAAGCAGAGAACGGGTATAATCAAGCCAACGCAGGTCCTGGGGCAAGCGTCATATAAGGGCAAGTCGGGACAAATCGGGAAATGACCGCCTCGGACAGGAAGATAGGCCCCAATCGCCGCTTGGATACCTGGAAAGAAATCGGCGCGTTTTTCGGACGCGACGAGCGCACCGTAAAGCGATGGGAAATCACGCGCGGCCTTCCGGTGCACCGCGTCCCCGGCGGCGGCCGTGCCAACGTTTACGTCAATACCGACGAACTCATAGAATGGCTCAAGGGCAAGAATGACGCAGTCGAGTCCGGCCAAAACGCGCAGGAACCCGCCGGCCCGGCAATCAGCCCCGCCCCCACCGACCAGCCAAACGACGGACTCACCGCGGACTCGGCCTCCTTCGGCCGGCGCATCCAGGAGCGTCGCAACGAGGATAGTAGCCGCGATGTGTCGCGGCTCTGGCATCGGCTGCGTTACGTCGCCGCCGCCGTGGTGGTGCTGGGAAGCCTGGCCATCCTCGGCGAGGTACACCGCAGTTCCTCCGCGCGATCCGCGCGAACCACTACGGAGACGCCTTCCACTCACCACGCCATTGATCCCGAGGCCCAACAGCTCTACCTGAAGGGCGTCTTCTACTTCGATAAGCGCACTCCGGAGACGCTGAACCAGGCCGTCGATTACTTCACGCAAGCGGTGGTGCGCGACCCGCAGTACGCCGAGGCCTACGTGGGCCTGGCCGATTGCTACAATTTGCTCCGCGAATACTCGCTCATGCCCGCCAGCGAAGCCTATCCGCGCGCCATGAACGCCGCGAAACGCGCCATGGCCCTGGACGATTCGCTCTCCGGCGCGCACAGCTCCCTCGCTTTCGTTGACTTCTATTGGTCCTGGGACGTGGCCGGCGCGCAGCACGAATTCGAGCGCTCTCTCGCGCTCGATCCCAAGTCCGTGCTCGCGCATCACTGGTACGCCACTTTCTTGCTGCATCTCGCCCGCTACCAGGAAGCGCTCTCGGAAATCGAAAAAGCGCAACAGCTCGAGCCCATGTCCTCTTCCATCCTCGCGGATAAAGGCTTGATACTTTTCTACGCCGGGCAAAAGGAGCAGGCGCTGGCCCTCTTGAAGCAGCTCGAAGCCACCGAGCCCGGTTTTCTCTCCCCGCATAATTATCTGGCGTACATCTACCTCGCCCAGGCCAATTACGCGCAATACCTTGCCGAGTCCAGAAAGAGCGCCACCTTGCTCCACGACGAACATCGTCTCGCGGTTCTCGCCGCCGGAGAAAAAGGCCTCGCGCGTTCCGGATCGAGCGGCATGTTCACCGCCATGCTGAAAGCGCAGCAGGGCTTGGATGCCACGGGCCAGGAATCGGCCTACGGACTCGCCCGCATGTTTGCTTTGCTGGGAAACAAGCAAGACGCGCTGAGCAATTTGCAGGTTTCTTATTCGAAACGCGAACCCGAAATCCTGGCCTTGAAAATCGATCCGGCGCTGTCCTCACTCCGCGCCGAGCCGGGCTACCGGGAACTCCTCGCCCGAATCGGCCTGCCCGCACAGCCGTAAAATTTCGCCCATCGTCATATCGGAACGATATCCCCGGCCGCTATTCCGCGCAAAGACGGCAGGTTAGCGCTCTCGGAGCAAAGAAAAACGCGGGCGGGAAGCGCTTTGCCTCCGAGCCCGCGTTTTTTAGAACGCCGTTCCGTCTTCCGCTACCGCGTCTTTCTAGCGGCAGCCCATGGTGCTGGCAACGTCCGACGGCAGATAGGCGCAGACGTACAAGCGCGCCAGAGACGCCGCCGATACTGTGCGCACGTTCGGGGTCCCGGGCGCTTGCGACGCTCCGTAGCGCGCCGCCGACCCGGATCCTGCAGTGGACGCGACGGCCACGTTATTGTGGAGCGTGCTGATGGTGGCGCCGGCTACGTTGTTGTGCAGCGTACTTATAGTCGCGCTCGCGCGTTCCGATCCGCTGCCGCTGCTGCTGTGGAATGCCGGATCCGCGCCTGCCGTCACGCCCGAGTAGGCCTTCGTGATGCAAGCGAACGAAGCCAAGCTGCGGAAGCCGCCGCACGTTTCCGCCGGAGTAAGAATGGCGGAGGGTTCATGCGCAAGGCCTGCGCCCGAACCGAGCAGGCTCGCCGAGCGCGTCCAGCGTGCCGGCGTCCCGCCTGCGCCGCCGAACGCCGAGGTTGTGGCCGGCGCGGCGGCCGTCAAGTCGTTCACATACTGCGTCGGTCCTGGTCCGGCAATCAGTTTGATCACCACATCCTTCGTGTTGTAGGTCACCGTCCAGTGATCGCCCGACACCGTCGGCAGGTTGACCGTGCTGAACGTCCCGGTTTCCGAGCCGTAATTCAGAATCGTGAAAGTGGCGTTGACCGCCGGCGCGTAACCGTTCACCAGGTCCACGTTGAGCGTGCCATTCAGGCTCGCGGCGTCCGTGATGTCCAGCACGTCGTACTTCGTGTTCGCCGTTGTCCCGCCGAGATCGATATCCAGAACAGCGGAAGCGGCCTGCGTGTAGTTTTGCGATACCTTGATATCGCCGATCCCGCCGATGCCGTCGCCGGGATCCACGATGGCGCTACCCGTGGCGCTAACGCTTCCTGTGATCGTCCCGCCATTGCCGAACAAGTCGCCCGCGGAAATATTCAGGCTGGCCCCGGAACCCAGAGTGAGCGTCCCATCCACCGTGGTCGATCCGCCCGTTTGCGTGTAGGCATTCGTGCCGCCCACGGTGAACGTGCTGCCCTTGTTGATGGCCAGGGCGCCGGCATTGCTAAACGCTCCGGCGCTGGTGAATTTCGCGTTGCTCGCGAGGGTGAAACTTCCGGAAGCGGAATTGGTGGCAAAGTTCGCGAGTCCGTTGTTGCCGCTCTGGTCCTTGATCGCTGCGGTCGTGCCGCTCATGGTGATGTTCGCCGCGTTGGTCACAATATTCGCGCCGTCGAACTGCAGCGTCCCTGTGACGAAGTAGGTGCCTCCGGTGAGCGTGGTTCCGGAGAAGTTGGTCAGCGTGCCGGTGCCGCCCGTGCCCACCGCGAACGTGCTTCCGCTTCCGATGTTCAGCGTTCCACTATTGGTGAAGGTGGACCCGGTAGTGAAGTTGGCTTTGCTCGTGAGCGCAAACGTGCCGCCGCTCTCGTTGTTGTCAAATCCCGTCAGGGCGTTCACCGCGCTCGAATTTTCGATGGCCGCCTTGGTCCCGCTCAGGATGATGTCCGCGTCGTTGTTGACGATGTCCGCGCCCGCAAATTCCAGCGTCCCGGTGATGTTGTAAGTCCCGCCCGCGAGCGTGTCCGTGCCGCTGTTGAAATTGGTCAAGCTGAAGGACGAGTTGACCACGAACTTGCTGGTGGTGCCCACGATCAGCGAACCGTTGTTGGTGAAGTTCCCCGTGGTTGTGAAGGTGATGCCGCTCGTGATGTCGAAGGTGCCGTTGGCTGCGATGGTGTTGAGATTCGTCAGCGCGTTCGTGCCGCTCTGGTTCTCGATTTTCGCCGCCGTGCCGGACAAGGTGATATTCGCCGCGTCCGTGGTGATACTCGCGCCGTCGAACTTCAAAATTCCGTCCACCACGTATATGCCGCCGGTCAGCGTGCCAGTGCCGCTGTTGAAGTTCAGGAATTGGTTTGACGTATTGTTGATGTAGAGCGTGTCGCTCTTGTCCACCGTGAGCGTGCCCTCGTTGTTGAATCCCGCGCTGCTCGCGTCAATTTCGAGCAGGGTAGTGGTGTCCGCCAGAATCGTTCCGGTGTTCACCAGTCCCATGTTCCCGTCGCCGATGTTTCCGGCGCCCTCGATCGTGTTCGCGCTGGTCAGCACATCGGTTGACGCCGCGCCCGTAATGATGTTGTTGGCGTTGGTCGAGAGGATCACCTTGCCCGTGCCGCCAAGCGTCACCGCGCTCGCTCCCACCACGATTTCCGTCACGTCGCCCGTCGAGTTCAGGTCAATCGTGCCCGTGCTGGTGTTCGACCCAAGCAGCGTCGTGGTCGTTCCGTCCGCCAATTGCAATTTGCCGGTGCCCGAAAGCGAAATGCCATTGAGTGTCAGCGAGCCGCTATTGAGCTCCACCGCGGCCGTCGTTCCGGTGATGGTGATTTTTCCGCCCTTGATGGTCGTGCCGCTCTCGAGCAGCACGGTCGAAAGCGCATTTCCGGTTTCCGAAGCCACGATCGCGCCCGTGCTCGTCTGGCTATAGGTTCCCGCGTCAAGCTGCAGCGTGGCCCCGGCGGTGGCTTCGAGCGTGCCGCTGTTGGAATTCGTGCTGCCCGAAGAAATCTGGATGATCAGCGGAACGGACTGGTCCGCATCAATCACGCCCGCGTTCGAAAGCCCCATGGAGTTGTTGCCGATATTCCCCGAGCCCTCGATCGTCTGGCCTTTCACCACCGTGAGCACGTCGGAGCTCGAGGCTCCCTCGATGATGTTGCTCGCCTCGTCTGACAGAATCACTTTGCCTGCGCCGCTCAAGGAAACGTTCGCCTCAATCTCCAGCTTCCCGCCCCCCAAGCCGCTGCCGATATTGATCGTTCCGGTGTTCGTCAGAGTTCCGGCCTTGGAGATTTCGAGCGTGGACCCATTGCCGACACTTACCGTGCCGCTGTTGGTTAGCGTCCCCACGCTGTCCGTATCATTGGCGGGGACGTTGTTCGTTCCCACGTCGAAGTTCGCGCCGGAGTTGTTGGTGAACGTGCCGCTGACGGTCAACGAGCTGCCCGTGCCGCAGCAGTAGTAGTCGGTGTACACGTTGCCCGAGTTGGTGATATTGGCTACGGACAGCGACGAGCCGCTCTGGATGTCCAGTACGCCTGTGCCGCTCACCGTCAGCGTGGTGACCGTATCGGCCGTGGACTTTCCATTCGCGAGCTGCAGTTCTCCTTCGATGCTGGCTAGCTCGTAGAATCCGTTGTTCGCGCCCGCGCTGATCGTCCCGGCATTGCTTATCAGCGAGCCCGCGCCTATGTCGGTGATGCCGTTGGGCTGATTGGTCAGGTTTAGAGTCGAGCCGGTGCCAACATACACGTTGCCGTTGTTCACCAGCGTGCCCACGCTGTCCGTATCGTTCGCGGGTACGTTGTTCGTTCCCACGTAGAAGTTCGCGTTGGCATTGTTGGTGAACGTGCCGCTGACGGTAAGAGAGCTGCCCGAGCCGCAGCAGTAGTAGTCAGTGAACACGTTCCCCGAGTTGGTGATATTGGCCACGGAGAACGACGTGCCACTCTGTATATCCAAAACCCCGCTACTGCTGATCGTAAGCGTCGTGACGGTATCGGCTGTGGACTTTCCATTCGCAAGCTGCAGCTCTCCCTCAATGCTGGCCAGCTTGTAGAATCCGTTGTTGGCCCCAGCACTGATCGTCCCGGAATTGCTTATCAGCGAGCCCGCGCCTATGTCGGTGATGCCGTTGACCTGATTGCTCAGATTCAGAGTAGAGCCAATGCCGACATATACGTTGCCGTTATTCACCAGCATGCCCACGCTGTCCGTATCGTTCGCGGGTACGTTATTCGTTCCCACGTAGAAGTTCGCGCCGGCATTGTTGGTGAAGGTGCCGCTGACCGTGAGCGAGCTGCCTGTGCCGCAGCAGTAATAGTCCGTGGCCACCGTCCCGGAGTTCGTGATATTGGCCACGGAGAACGACGCGCTATTCTGCAGATCCAAAAACCCGGTACTGCTAATCGTCAGCGTAGTGGCCGTATCCGCCGTGGATTTCCCATTCGCGAGCTGCAGTTCTCCCTCGATGCTGGCCAGCTTGTAGAATGCGTTGTTCGCACCCGCGCTGATCGTCCCGGAATTGCTTATGAGCGAGCCCGCCACGACATCGGTGATGCCGTTAACCTGATTGGTCAGATTCAGCGTAGAGCCGTTCCCGACATACACGTTGCCGTTATTCACCAGCGTGCCCACGCTGTCCGTATCGTTGGCCGGAACGTTATTCGTTCCCACGTAGAAGTTCGCGTCGGCGTTATTGGTGAACGTGCCGCTGACCGTGAGCGAGCTGCCCGTGCCGCAGCAGTAGTAGTCCGTGGCCACCGTGCCGGAGTTGGTGACATTGGCCACGGAGAAAGACGAGCCATTCTGCAGATCCAAAAACCCGCCGCCGGCAATCGTCAGCGTTGTGGCCGTATCCGCCGTGGATTTCCCATTCTCCAGCTGCAGTTCTCCCTCGATGCTGGCCAGCTTGTAGAAAGCGTTGTTCGCTCCCGCGCTGATCGTCCCGGAATCGCTTATGAGCGAGCCCGCTGCGACGTCGGTGATGCCGTTCGCTTGGTTCGTCAACTTCAAAGTGGCGCCGGTGCCGACATACAAGTAGCCGCTATTCACCAGCGTTCCCACGCTATCAACATCCGTGCTGGCGTTGTTTAGGCCCACGTAGAAGTTCGCGCCGGCGTTGTTGGTGAAGCTGCCGGTCACGGTGAGTGAGCTGTTCGTGCTGCAGCAGTAATAGTCAGTCAGCACAGTGCCGGAATTGGTCAGGTTCCCCGACACGGAAAGCGAAGACCCGCCCTGCAGGTCGATGTTGCCTGTGTTGGCGACCGAACCCGCGCTTACCGTGCTGCCGTACCCCAGGCTCAGCTCGCCCGTGGCGTTCACCGTCAAGGCCCCGGTAATGGTCAGCGTTTCGGGCGAACCCGAAGCGTCTTCCAGGTACGCGCTGCCGCCGCTCGCCCCGCCCAGGTTCAGCAGATTGATCGTCGGGCTGATATTCAGTGTCACCACGTCCGTGCCGCCGGAATCGATGGTGACGTTATAAGTGCTTCCGCCGTTGTTCGGCACCGTGCCCGGCGTCCAGTTGCCGGCCGTGTTCCAGTTGCCCGTGCCGCCGTTCCAAGTGGAATTGGTCTGGCCCCAAGCCAGGCCTTGCCCGCCGAAGCACAGGACAATCGCGCACAACCCCAGCAGCACCAAGCGGAACGATAGGCGTTTCATGATTCCCCCCGAGCAGATTTCAACCGAAAAATGCGTGCACTTCTGAAACCAAACTTCGAGTTTGAAGATTGCCCGCCAACTAGCGCGTGCGATGCGGTTTGCGAAAAACGAGGTCACCTGCACTGACGAGGAAGATGCAATTCGTTGCACATTCTTGGGAAGCGGATGCTCCAACGGTGCGCACTCCTGTGCACAACAATCGCTTCACAACTCGGCGTTTTTATTTTCACCCGCGCAGAAATTCACGCGCAAGTGCATGGCACGGTTCGCCCAGGAAGGACCTGCCACTACGCTACGCCACCGAATTCAATCACAAGTCGCCAGACTCACGATTACAGCTCTGTAAAACCTAGTGCTTCTCTTGCGCGATCAGTTGAGCCACCTTGGAATCTTTTCCCACCGGCTCGACGAAGATAATCTGATTCGGGCTCAGGTACATCCTGTCCGGTTCATGCAGCTCTTTCCCGCGCTTCACCAGCACGTTGCTCACCGCCTTGGTGTTCGGGTCCGTCTGGCTGACGATATAGAAAACGTCCGTCAGCACCGGCGTATGCCCGCCGTAGCCGCTCAAGTGCCCGAAATAGACCGAACCATTAGCCAGCAGCACCGCTTGATACGGCGTCTCGAACTTCTCCGAGCTGTCATGCATCTCGTGCAGGAGATGAGCTCCCGCCGCTAGGATTACCAGGATCGCCGCCAAGGCCACAAGTATCGAGACACCGGCAGCACCGCGCTGTTTCTTCATGTAAGTTCGTCCAGTTAAGTAAGAGTTTGACAAGCTGTATCCGGAGGCCAGGCCCACCGAAGAGCGCGAGCTTAGCAAACTAGCGCGCGCCACGCAAGGCCCGCTCCGGAGCGCCTCCCGACGAATGAAAGATTTCTCCCAACGCTACGGCCATGAGCAGCATCACGATCGGGTCAATGGCCAGCCGGTAACGCGGCAACACCAGCGTCAGATAGTAGGCCCAGGGGAACACAACGGGAAAGACTGCCGCGGGAAAAGCATAGATACTCCGCCTGCGGACTAGCGCGAAAATCCCGGCGAGCGTTCCTGCCGCGGCGAGCAGGTTGAACAACACCACGAACCGAAACCAGGCCGAGCCGGCACGAATAAAATCCGTCACCGGATTGGGAGTTCCGCCGGACCACACGGCAATCGCTCGATTTCCAATCAAATGCGCCTCGCGCGCTGGATGCGCCAGCATGTACTGGACCGCCTCATGCTGCTTTGCATGCATGTAGGCCATTTCACCCATCTCGATGTATTTTGCGCGCTCATCCCCGTTGTAAATCGGATGCAGATCGCCCAGAAAAACATCCTGTGTCTGGTCGTTGTTTCCCAGCCACAGCTGCAGGCCCAAAATCGAGCGCACCGGCACGAATTCGTGGAACACTTCGTAATTGCGGATGGTCCACGGCACGCAGCACAGGACCGCCACTCCCACCGATAGGCACGCTTTGCCCAGCCAAACCTCGCTCCGTTCGTGCGCGCGCCACGCCAGCCAAGCAAGAAAAAATGGCAGCGCGGCCCCGAGCGTCGTATTGGTCAAAAGCGCGACGCCCCACAGCAACCCGTAGCCGAGCCAGTCCCGCACGCGCCGCGATTCCGCCAGCTCCAGTGTGGCCCAAAAAATCACGGCCACGAGCAGCGCCGAAAGGCAAGCGTCCCACATGCTTTCGATGGGAATTAGAATCGCGTTGGGGAAAACGGCCCAGAGCCACGCTGCCCCCGCCGCCACGCCCGGCCCGCCGATCCGTTTGCCCGCAAAATAAATCGGAACGCAAGCGAGCGTCACAAAGAAAATATTGAGGAAAACCGCCGCGAGATAGGAATGAAACGTGTACACCCCAAAAAGCCGGAAAACTCCCGCGAGCAGCAGCGGATATACCGGAGGCAGCCACGCCGTCGGCCCGGTATCCACGCGAAACGGCGAACCGAACCCGTTCCCGCCGGCCAGCGAATGCGCGATATTGCCGGATTCGAAGAGGAAGGGAATCACGCTGACCGCTTGCCGCGGATGTTCGTGCGTGTACTTCCACAGATATCCGGCCCGCAGCAGAAACGCCACGCTTAGAATGATCCAAAGCGACGCCGCTGCGGCTCGAAGCGTTTTATTCATCGGCTCAGTATAGAATACCCCCGCGTGACGAGGGCGCCGATGCGCAAGAAGAAGCCCGGGATCCGGATCGAAAAGGAAGCGCGCCGCCGCGCGCGCCAGGGAATCGGCATGCCTCCGGCCGAGCGCCTGATCCCTGACAAGCGCCGCAAGCCTCCCAAATACAAAAAGCCGATTTTGGATTCAGACCAGGTGTAAGAAGAGCAGGACTTCGTTCGATCCGCTCGCTGCTTGGGGATTAGGTCCGCACGGAACCTAGTTTTTGGACCCTCAACCGGCCTTGGTGGCCGGCACCACTTCTCCCGCCTTGAAAAGTGGCGCGGGACTCTTGCCCGTCGCGCGGGCTACGCTTGCCGCGATAGTTTCAAGATCGGCCTTCGAAAATCCCACCGAACTATTTTGGATTTTGCCGTCTGAGCCAATCAGGAAAAGGGTGGGCACATTCGTAATGCCGTACTGATTCGAGGCCGGGTAGCCCTCGGCGTCAATCATGGC
>Ga0302325_10014244_pt1 | contig 16928 bp, 13 predicted proteins | sample Palsa_T0_2_FD_201948 | JGI IMG/M metagenome (GOLD analysis project Ga0302325, IMG submission 201948) | Peat permafrost microbial communities from Stordalen Mire near Abisko, Sweden - Palsa_T0_2 | ecosystem: Environmental > Terrestrial > Soil > Palsa > Peat permafrost | place: Sweden: Abisko... | reverse complement strand
GCTCCGGCGCGCCCGCCGAGCGCATCGACGTCGGCCGAGGCCAGGTTGCTCGAAGCCGCCGCGCCGCTCGCGGGCGCGCTCGTCGGGGGCTTGCCCGATGCGTTCGCGTCGGCGATGTCGTCGGGCGTGAGCTGGTCAAACGCCTTCTGCTCGCCCCCGACCTCCTGAACCAGCGTGCTCTGGGCCTCGTCCCGGAGCTGGCGCTCCAGCGGCGAGAAGAGCGCGAGCGCGGCCACGGCAAGGGTAACCACGGTGCTGACGAGCAGCGCGCCGACGATCCGGCCGCGCAGGCCGAGGGCACCGTGGCGCCGCAGCACTACGGTCCCCGCAGGCGGTACCCCGCGCCGCGCACGGTAAGGATGTACCGCGGGTTGTCGGGCTCGGGCTCGAGCTTCTCCCGCAGGTGCCGGATGTGGACGTCGATCGCCCGCGGGTCACGGTAGGCGCTGTCGCCCCAGATCGCGCGCAGCAGCTCTTGGCGGTTGAGCAGGCGGCCGGGATCGGCCATCAGGGCGTCGAGGAGCTCGAACTCCGAGAAGGTGAGCCGAACCTGCTCGCCGTCCATCATCACCTCGCGTTGCGCGCGGTCGAGCGCGATCGGCCCGACGACCAGGACCTCATCGCCCATCGCTCGCGTGCCCGCCCGCCGGAGCACCGCGCGGATGCGACTGCGCAGCTCCGCGAGCCCGAAGGGCTTGGTCACGTAGTCGTCGGCGCCCGCCTCGAGACCGAGCACGGCGTCCGCTTCGGAGTCGAGCGCCGTGAGCATGATGATCGGCACGACGTTGCGCCGGCCGCGGAGGGTCCGGCACACCTCGTACCCGTCAGGGCCGGGGCCGAGGGCGACGTCGAGCAGGACGACGTCGAAGTGGTCGGTGCTGGCGCGGTCGATGGCGGAGCGTCCGTCCGCGACAGCCATGACGCGGTGCCCCTCACGCGAGAACGAGCGCGTCAGCATCTCGCGCAGGTCGGACTCGTCGTCGACGACGAGGATGCTCAGCGAGGGATCGGCGCTGCGCGCGGCGGCGGGCAGGGGACCGGCCGCTGCGGGGCGATCTGCGGTCATAGAGGTGTCGATCGTAGCGGGACGTGGGGTCTCGACAGACAAGTCATACCTCCTTTAAGCCAGCCCCGGGACCACGGTCGTGGGCGCGCCGGATCGGTTGTAGGTGGTGAAGTAGTAACCCTGGAACGACGTGTGCCCGTCCACGATCGAGTACGTCCCGAGCGCCGAGGGCAGGTCCCTTATGTGCAGGAACGCTTTGACGATATTGGCACGAGGGTCTTGTGCGCGGGCGCCCAGCGACTGGAGGGCCTCGAGGACGCCGCTCATCGCCACGTATCCGAAGATCCCACTCTCCCACGAAACGCGGCTCCCGTAGGTGGCCAGGAAGTCCGTCTCGAACTGGCTGCCGGCGCGGGGGAGCGCTCCGTGCAAGAGGCCGGGGGCGCCGAGGAAGGTGTTGTAGCGCGCCGCCGCCGTGGTCTGAGCCCAGGAGGGAGTTACGGCGATGGTGGCGGACGCGAACTTCTTGATCGTGCCGTCGGCGGTCGAGAGCGCGTTCCAGAATGCCGCCACCGGGGACCCGGGCGAACCGGCGTAGATCAGCGCATCCGCCTTGGACTTCCTGATCTCCCGCACCAGAGCGCGGGAGTCGGGCGCCAGGTACCTGTCGCGGGCATTGACGACGTCGATGCCGTAGCTCGAGGCATCGTTCCTGACCGCGGCGGCGATGTCGCGCCCGTATGTCGTCCTGTCTCTAACCAGATAGACGGTCTTGACGCTGCGGCTGCCCGCCGCCGCCAGCTCCGCCTCGGCTTCGTCCGAGTCGGGCGGGACGACCCGTGCGAACGTCTTACCGGTGAGACCGGTGGCGGTGTCCCCAGGGCTCACCTGGAGGATTCCCTTGCCGCTCAGGATCCGGATCGATCCCACCGACGAGCCCGGCGTGAGGTCTCCGATGTACGCGATCGTGCTCGGATCCCCGGCGGCGATTCGGGCGTTCAGTGCCACCTGGGTAGTCGTCGAGCCCGCGCTCGAGCCCGCGTCGTCGAGCCGCCTGAGCACGACCTTGTACCCGTCGACCACCCCCCCCGTCTGCGCCCACGCGAGCCGCTCGGCATCGTAGATGGCTTGCGCTTGGGAGGCATAGGGACCCTCGAAGGGCAGGCTCGTGTAGATCGACAGCCCCCCGCTGTCGGTCCGCAGGCGCCGGCTGTGGCCGCCGCAGCCGGTGGCGCTCAGGGCGAGCCCGATGCACAGGACCGCCGGCGCCGCGAAACTTGGTAGGCGCACAGGCGGCGCGGCTAGGGGACGGCTCCACCGACGGGATCCGGGACCCGGACCTCGTCTGGGCGCGCCTCGGCTGCGGGTGCCCGCGCGGACGGCGCCTGCGGCACGAGCCGGCCCGCCGCCGCGACCGACCACAGGATCGTTAGCCAGGTCGCGGTCGCGAGACCGACGTGGACCCACACCATCTCCGTGGGCAGCTGGAGCTCGTACTGGACGCTGCCCACGAGTCCCTGCGCGGCAATCAGGACTCCCAGGGCGGTCAGCGGCTCCATGATCGTGGGCGGGGCGCCGCGGCGGCGCCACAGAAGCCATACGGCGATCACCGCGACGCCGAGCAGAGCGGCGATCGTCGCGTGCTGCTGGACTACCCATTTGAGGGTGTCCGCTCCCTTGAAGTCGAGGCGCTTGATGACCTGGCCCGTGAGCCCGCCCGAGTGCGGACCCGCCGCCGTGCTCGCCGTCCCCGCGAACAGGGTGATCGCGCCGAGGACGGAGAGCGCGCGCACCGACCACACGCCGAGGCGGTCGCTCGAGCGCGGGCGCGAGCCCGGCTCGAAGGTGGCTCGCCAGGCGAGCGCCACCGCGAAGATGAGGATCACCATCGAGAGCAGGAAGTGGGACATCACGAATCCGGGGGCGAGGTGCTCGCGGACCGTGAAGCCGCCGAGCACGGCCTGCGCGAGAACGCCGAGGGGAAGGCTCCACGCGAGCCAGACGAGGTCGCGCCGGAAGGGCCGGCGGGTGTACGCCAGCACCACGACCACAACGCAGATGATGCCCACGAACCCAGATATGGCGCGATTACCGAACTCGATCAGCGCGTGCGTCGTCAGCGGCGGGTAGATCTTGCCGTAGCACTTCGGCCAGGTCGGGCAGCCAAGGCCCGAGTCGGACAGCCGAACGGCGGCGCCAGTGAGGACGATAAGCGACAGAGCGACGAGCGCGATGTAGGTGACGCGGCGATACTGGACAGGCGTGACAGCGAGGCGACGGCGCATCGGCCAGGCAATGATGCCGGATGCACGCGCGCGAGGCGCCGTGAGGCGCCCTCAGTAAGGCGCTAGCCCGCGTACTCGAAGGGCAGCGACGCCGCGATCTCGGCCAGCGGGGGAGCGCTCGTGTCGCGCTCGGAAGCGATCAGCTCTGAGCCGCGGGGCCACTCGATGGCCACCTGCGGGTCGTTGTAGGCGAAGCCGCGCTCGAGCTCGGGGGCGTAGTAGGCCGAGGTCTTGTAGACGACGTCGGCCTCCTCGCTGAGTACGCAGAATCCGTGGGCGAAGCCGTCGGGACAGTAGAGCTGGTAGTGGTTGGTGTCGCTGAGCTCGAATCCTTCCCACTCCCCGAAGGCCGGCGAGCCGCGCCGGACGTCGACGAGAACGTCGAGGACCGCTCCCCGCGCGCAGCGCACGAGCTTGGCCATCCCCGGTTGGAAGTGCATCCCTCGAACGATCCCGCGCCGAGAACGCGAGTGGTTGTCCTGGACGAAGTCGTCGCGGATCCCCAGCTCGGCGAATGCGCTGCGCCGGTAGGTCTCCTGGAGGAAGCCGCGGTCATCGCCGTGGACGTCGGACTCGATCAGGACCGGTCCGTCCAGTCGGATGGGCAGCGACTGCATCAAAGGTGCCGACGTGAACTCTGGCCCTCGAGAAGGGCGACATCGGCGTCGACCATCATCCGGATCAGCTCCTCGAAGCTGACTTCGGGCTCCCAGCCGAGCTTGGTCTTGGCCTTATTGGCATCGCCGATGAGATGCTCAACCTCGGCCGGGCGCAGGAACGATGGGTCGATCACCACGTGGTCGTCGACCGAGATGCCCGCGTGCTCGAATGCGACTTCGACGCAGTGGCGGACCGAGTGGGCGACTCCGGTGGCGATGACGAAGTCGTCGGGCTCCTCCTGCTGGAGCATCAGCCACATCGCGCGCACGTAGTCCCCGGCGAATCCCCAGTCGCGCTCGGCCTCGAGATTCCCGAGGCGCAGCTCATCGGCGAGCCCGAGCTTGATCGCCGCCGCGTGCCAGGTGATCTTGCGGGTGACGAACTCGAGGCCGCGGCGGGGCGAATTGTGGACGACGATCCCTCCGACGCCCGCGCAGAACACGCCGCTCTCCGTCTCGAGGTCGAAGACGAACTCGTCGTCGGAGAGGTCTGGCTCCACCACTCTCCGGACTTCCGCCGGGTCGCGGCGCAGGTGTTGGCCCTTGGCCCCGACCCGGACGGCTGAAGGAAGATTGAGCTGGTAGTAGGTCTTGCCTGCCCGGTGCTCGGCGTACACCGACGCCGGCCGGCCTTCGAGGTGGTAGAGCCAGTACAGCCCCTGGGCGAGGACGGCACTGTTGGTCTTGATCGATTTCCCGTTGCCGCGCTTGAGCCCGTCGCCGGCGTAGTAGCCCTCGAGGAAGGCGCTACGGGCCTCGGCGTCGCCGTTGAGGACGAGCGGCGGGACTTGCTTGAGGCCGGTTGGCGTGTAGAGCTGCTCGCGGAGCCAGGGAAGGGCTTTCGATGCGCCGATCAGACGGACGTGCTCCACGACGCGGTCTGGGTCCCAGCCCGAGGGGAGCACCTGTCCCGTCGCACGGCCGAGGAAGAGCTTCGACCAGAGCTGCGTGATCCGGAAGCGGAGCTCTTCGTCGTTGTTGGCGAAGTCCGCCTTAGTCGCGCCGGGCGGCACGCATCCGCCGGCGGCCATGAGCCCGAGGAACTCGGCCATCTCCGGGCTCACCACAGACCAATTCTGCGTTGCCGGCATCTCGTCAGCCAACGCCAGCCGCGTTCCTGCGTCCACCGCGCGTGCTGGCAGCGCGTCGCGATCGGAATCGAGCATCTGGTGGTGCGCGGTGACCTCGACGACACCGGCACGGGCCTCGATGGACAGCAGCCGGTGATCGGGGTCGGTGCGCCGGCGCCGGGTCGCAGTGATCGCGGTGATCGCTTCCCACGCGCTACCGTCCCAGACCTCGACCAACCCCTGTGGGACATGCGTCTGAGTGCTCTGGCCCTTCCGCCTCAGCGGCATCAGATCAGCTGGGGTACTCACCCCTACCACCCCGTTCTCCCGCACCATCAGGGGTGTCGTGGCCGATACGCACTCGTGGTTGAAAAGTATCCCGCTGCTCGCATGCAGCCCATAGCTCTCACGGTAATTGACCGTGATGTGGTGCCCATAGACCTTGGCCACCCCATACGGAGATCGCGGGTAGAACGGCGTCCGCTCGGTCTGGGGAATCTCGAGGACCTTCCCGAACATCTCGCTCGAGGAGGCCTGATAGAAGCGCGCCTCGGGGCTGGCCTCGCGCATGGCCTCGAGCATCCGCGTCACCCCGACGCCGGTGAACTCGGCGGTCAGCGTGGGCTGGATCCAGGACACGGCCACGAACGACATCGCCGCGAGGTTGTAGATCTCCTGCGGATTCGCCGCGCGGAGCGTGTCGACCAGCGAGCGTTGGTCGAGCAGGTCGCCCTGATGCAGCGTGACGCGGTCGCGTACGTGCTCGATCCGATCGAACTTCTCGGTCGAGGCGCGGCGCACCATCCCGTGCACCTCGTAGCCCTGGTCGAGGAGGAACTCAGCCAGGTAGGAGCCGTCCTGACCGGTGATGCCGGTGATAAGGGCGCGGCGCATAGAAGGGACAAGGCTACAAGTGACGCGCGCGAATCGTCGCTTGGCCGGACGCCAAACCGCGGCCGGTGCCAACCCCGCGACATCGGCTATAGCCAATACAATCACGGTGGTGGAGGAGTCGTCCCGCTACGTCAAGGCCCCCGTCGAAGAATCCACGGTCGAGAGCGCCCGGCGAATCGCGGCCCTGATCCGCCAGACGGTGATCGAGCAGTCCAAGCGGGCCAACGTCGGGCACATCGGTTCCGCCCTCTCGATCGCTGAGCTCCTGTCGGCGCTGTACGCCGGGCCGCTGGCCGGCGGCTTACCGGACGACCCCGACCGCAACCGGCTCGTGCTCTCCAAGGGCCATGCCGCCCTCGCGCTCTACGGCGCGCTCTACGCCTCGGGACAACTCAGCGACGAGCAGCTCGACAGCTTCTGCGGCGACGGCACCGAGCTCGCCGGCCATCCCGAGCACCTGCTCGCGGGCGTCGACTTCTCCACCGGTTCGCTCGGGCACGGCCTCTCGTTGGCCACCGGCGCGGCGCTGGCCGCGCGCCTCCAGGGCTCTTTGCGCAGGGTCTATGCCTTGCTGAGCGATGCGGAATGCAATGAGGGGTCGACGTGGGAGGCCGCCATGTTCGCGGCCCATCATCGGCTCGCCAACCTCACCGCGGTGATCGACGTCAACGGCCAGCAGGCGCTCGGGTACACCAAGGACGTCCTCGACCTCGAGCCGCTCGGGGAGCGCTGGCGGAGCTTCGGCTGGGATGTCCACGATCTCGACGGGCACGACCTCGACGCGCTGACGCAGACGCTCGCGTCCCTGGAGGCCGACGAAGGCCGCACGCCGCATGTGATCCTCGCGCGCACCACCTTCGGCAAGGGGGTCTCCTTCATGGAAAGCCGGATCGAGTGGCACTATCTGCCGATGTCCGACGACGAGTACGGGATCGCGCGCGGGGAGCTCCAGGGGAGTGCGCCGTGAGGCGCGAGCTCGTCGAATCGCTGGTGGAGCTGGCCACGGACGACGAGCGGATCGTCCTGCTCACCGGCGACCTCGGCTTCGCGGCGCTCGAGCCGTTCACCGAGCGCTTCCCCGACCGCTTCTTCAACGCCGGGGTGGCCGAGCAGAACATGGTCGGGGTGGCCACGGGCCTGGCCGAGGCCGGCTTCACGCCGTACGTGTACTCGATCTCGACCTTCGCCTCCATGCGGCCCTACGAGTTCATCCGGAACGGGCCCGTCCTGCACGAGCTCCCGGTGCGCATCGTCGGGATCGGCGAGGGCGTCGACTACGGACACAACGGGATGACCCACTACGCCGTCGAGGACGTCGCGCTGATGCGGGTGCAGCCCGGGCTGACGGTGGTGGTCCCGGGTTCCTCCGGCCAGGTCGGCGCCGTGCTGCGGGCCGTACAGCCGCTTCCCGGCCCTGCCTACATAAGGGTCAGTAAGCAGTCGGTGTCGGTGCCGGCACTCGACGACAACTTCGAGCTCGGCCGCGCTCAGTCGCTGACCGATGGCGATGATGTCGCCATCGTGGCCCTCGGCTCGATGTCCGAGCAGGCGCTCGCTGCCTCAGACCTGCTGGCCCAGGCCGATGTCTCGGCCGGCGTCACCGTCGTCGCGAGTGTCAGCCCGCCGCCGGTCCGTGACCTCGTCAGCCTGCTCGCGGGCGTCCCGGTGGCGATCTCGGTCGAGGCGCACTACACCACCGGCGGGCTCGGCTCCCTGCTGGCCGAGGTAATCGCCGAGCACGCCCTGGGAACGCGGCTGCTGCGTATCGGCGTCCCGGGGCTGCCGATCGGGATCTCGGGCAGCCGTGACTATATGTACGAGCAGCTCGGCCTCAGTCCCGAGCGCCTGGCCGCCAGGCTCCTGCGGGCGCTGGCGGTCCGGCAGCCGTAACGTACGCCGCTCCTACCTGATGAAGCTCTCCGCGGTAATCGCCTGCTATCGAGACGCCCCCGCGGTGCCGATCATGTACGAGCGCCTGGTAAAGGTCTTCACCGAGATCGGTTGCGAGTACGAGATCATCTTCGTCAACGACGGCTCACCCGACAACGCGCGCGAGGTGCTCGCTGAGCTCGCCGGGCGGGATCGGCAGGTGGTCGTGATCAACCATGCCCGAGCCTTCGGCTCGCAGAGCGCCTTCACCTCCGGGATGCAGATCGCCACCGGGGACGCCGTGATCCTGCTCGACGGCGACCTTCAGGATCCCCCGGAGCTGATCACCGAGTTCGTCGACCGGTGGCGCGAGGGCTACGACGTCGTCTATGGCGAGCGGGTGAAGCGCGAGGCTTCCCCGTTCATGCGCTTCGCCTACCGGCGCTTCTACCGCGTCTTCAAGCGTCTCGCCTACGTAAATGTCCCGCTCGACGCCGGCGACTTCGGGCTCATCGACCGTCGCGTCGTCGACGCGATGAACTCGCTGCCGGAGAAGCACCGATTCATGCGCGGCCTGCGAGCCTGGGTCGGCTTCAAGCAGCTCGGCGTCCCTTACGTCCGGCCCGAGCGGATGTTCGGCACCACCACGAACTCATTGCGCAAGAACGTGGGATGGGCCCGCCGGGCGATCGTCTCCTTCTCTTACGTCCCCCTCGACGTGATCACGCTCCTGGCGGGCGCCGTGGTCGCGTTCTCGGCCCTGGCGCTGGTCGTCGAGGTGGTGATCCGGGTCCTCGACCCTTCCTCGGCGCCGAAGGGCCTCACCACGGTGATCGTGGTCGTCCTCTTCATCGGCGGGATCCAGCTGCTCTGCCTGGCCATCATCGGCACCTACCTGGCGCACATGTACGAGGAGGTAAAGGGACGACCACCGTTCATCGTCGAGTCGATGCTCAACCGGCCAACGGCCGAGCCTTCGCCGGGCCGGCCGTTCGACAACGCCACGGAGACCGGTGCCGAACCCACCGCCAAGCCAAATCCTTCCCAGGAGCCGCCGCCGGTACCGCCGGCCGGCGAGGAGCGACCCGCCTACCACCAATGACTTCGAGCCCGACCACGATGCTGGAGCACCTCCAGCCGACCGAATGCGCGATCTGCGGCCCGCAGGCCGCCGGCGAGGAGCTGTACCCGGCGAATCTCGATCCCGAGGCGTTCACTCCCGCCGTGTTCTCGGCGCGACGGCTCCCCGACCGGATGCACTACCGGATGGTGCGCTGCCGCCAGTGCGGTCTCGTGCGCTCCGATCCCGTTCTCGGTGCCGCTGCGCTGGCAGAGCTCTACCGCGACTCGAGCTTCGACTACGGCGAAGAGCTCGAGGGGCTCCGTGCCACCTACGGCGCCGCGCTTGACCGGGCGGCCGGCTATCTGAGCTCACGCCACGGATTGCTCGACGTCGGCTGCGGCAGCGGATTCGTGCTCGAGGTGGCTAAGGAGCACGGCTGGACCGATGTCCGGGGAGTCGAGCCGAGCGGGGACGCGATCGCCAAGGCCGCTCCTGGGATTGCGCCGCTCATCGTCCAGGACATGATGCGCGAGGGCCTGTTCGAGGACGGCTCGCTGTCGCTGGTGACGTTGTTCCAAGTGCTCGATCACATGCCCGATCCGGCCGGCCTGCTGCGAGACTGTCGCCGCATCCTCCGTCCCGGTGGGGTGATTCTCGCCTTCAACCACAATGTCACCGCGTGGTCGGCGCGCGTGCTCGGGGAACGCAGCCCGATCATCGACGTCGAGCACACCTTCCTCTATTCGCCACAGACGATGCGGCGGCTGTTCTCCGAGGCGGGCTTCGAGGTGCTCGGCGTCACCCCCGTGAGCAACACGTACTCGGTTTCCTACCTGACCCATCTGCTGCCGCTGCCGCGGGCGCTCAAGCAGTCGCTGATCCCACGCCTGCGGGCGACCGCGCTCGGACGGCGCCAGCTCACCGTCCCCCTCGGCAATCTCTGCCTGATCGCCCGCCGCCAGGCATGAAGGCGCTGGTCACGGGGGCCGGCGGCTTCGTCGGGGCCAACCTCGTCCGCCACCTGCTCGCCGGGGGCCACGAGCCCGTCGCCGTGGTCCGGCCGAGTGGAGATCCTTGGCGTCTGGCGGAGCTTGGCAACGATGCGGCGCGAGTGAGCTTGGACCTTGGCGATCCCGAGGCGATCGAGCGCACAGTGCTGGCCGAGCGTCCCGAGGTGATCTTCCATCTCGCTGCGCACGGCGCCTACTCCTGGCAGCAGGACCTGGCGAAGATGCTGGCGGTCAATGTCCGGGCTGTCGATGTGCTGCTCGGGACGGCGCGGCAGCTCGGCGCCACCGTGATCAACGCCGGGTCATCCTCGGAGTACGGCTATCAGGACCGTCCCCCACGGGAGGACCAGCTCGTCAGACCGAACTCCCACTACGCGGTGACCAAGGTCACGGCCACCCACCTGTGTCAGCTGGCCGCGGACAAGGACGACGTGCGCGCGATCACGCTGCGGCTCTACTCCATCTACGGTCCGTGGGAAGAGCCGGGACGGCTGATACCGACACTCGTCAGGCGCGCTTTCGCCGGCGGCTGGCCGCCACTGGTCGGCCGCGACACCGCCCGTGACTTCGTCTGGGTCGAGGATGCCTGCGAGGCCTTCGTGCGGGCCGCCACGAGCGAGCGGGCGCAGGCCGGTGCGGTGTTCAACGTGGCCAGCGGCGTACAGACGACGCTCGAAGAGCTCGTGACGCTGGCCGGCGGGGTCTTCGGGGTTGTGGTCGAGCCCGAGTGGGGGACGATGGCGCCGCGGGCCTGGGACACCTCGGTCTGGGTAGGGGACCCGACCTCCGCGGCCGAGCAGCTGCGCTGGAGCGCTCGGACCTCGCTCGGCGAAGGCCTCGCCCGGATGGGCGCGTGGCTGGCCGAGCATCCCGACCTCGAGGCCCGGTACGGATGAGACGTGGCGCGGGGCCTGAGAACCTGGCGTTCCGCGAGGGGGAGCGCTGGAGACCGCCGATCTTCGTACCGCTGGACAGCCGGCGCGCTCGGCTGATGGCGGTCGTGCGGAGGTTCTTCGACCTCCAGGCCGGATCGCTGTGGCTGCACCTCGCGCCGGTGCTCTCGCGAGCTACCGGCACCGTGGCCGACGTCGGCTGCGGAGCACAGCCCTACCGCGGTCTTCTGCCCCCGGGCACGCATTACGTCGGGCTCGACAGCGAACAGGCGCTCGAGCACTTCGGCTACGAGGTCGCGGACGTCCGGGCGATCGGGGCCGACGGCAGGTGGCCGCTCGAGGATGGCGAGGCCGATCTCGTGCTCGCCACCGAGACGCTCGAGCACGTGCCCGAGCCGCCGGCCTTCCTCGAGCAGGCGTTCCGGGCGCTGCGCCCCGGAGGCAGGCTCATCATCACCACTCCGTTCGCCGCCCGCTGGCACTACATCCCCTTCGACTACTGGCGCTTCACCCCGAGCAGCCTGCGGCTCCTGCTGGAAGGGGCCGGGTTCGAGGATGTCGTCGTCCACGGGCGCGGGAACGAGAGAACCGTGGCGTGTTACAAGGTGCTCGCCCTGCTCCTGCCGCGTGTCCTGCCCCAGGACGCGGACGGGACGCCCCACCTTCGTCCTGCCGGGCTGCTGCTGGCGCCGCTGATCCTGTCGCTGACGGTGGTGGCGAACTTCTCGCTCAGGGCGCCCGCCGGCGACGACTGCCTCGGCTACACCACATTCGCGACGCGCTCGCGCTCGGGTCCGGTCTCATGACTGGGCGGGGAGGAATGGCGTGAGCGCCACCCCCGAGATGATGGGGGTGAAGTAGTGGACGGCCAGCGACCTCGGGTCACCAGGGGCGAGCCCGGCCGGCGCCGTGCTGGCGAAGCTGACAGTGCTTATCCCCGGCGGGGCGGTGAAGGCGAGCTCGATCGGATGCGGCGTGTCGGTAATCGTGAAGTGGCCCACCGCACCGCCCGGAGCGGTAACGGTCAGGCTGTAGTGACCGTGATCGAGGGTCTGCACGTCGGAGTAGAACTCGACCCTGCGCGCGGTGCGCGAGTCGTTGTCCACGGTCGCCTGCGCGCTGGGCACCGCCCACAGTGCGCCGTCCGCGTCCGGCGCGTAGAAACCGGTGCCCCACGTGATTTCCGGGGGATGGAGCATGGCGTCGCGCAGGCCGGCAATCTGGGCTGGGGTGCAGAGCCTCCGTAGCCGCGTCGCGAAAGCGCGCAGATCGAAGAACAGGAACCGCCCATCGTCGCTGCCGATCGGCGGCGTCCCCAGGGCCGCCTGGATCTGGCCCGCCAAGGACACCCCGTTGTCGGCGTAGCCGAAGCGATCGATCCATATACCGCTGAAGCCCGCCGCCACCACTCCCGCCATCAGCGTCGGCACGGGCATCGCGGTTGTCTGACTCTCCCAGTCGGCGGGCCGGCCCTTCATCGCACCATAGCTCCAGCGCAAGCCGGTGGTCGTCTGGATGTAGCCTCGCCCCTCGTCGTAATCGGTCATCCGGACGACCGGTGGGTTCTCCGGGAAGGGCACGTAGGGGAGCTCGAACACCGCCGCCCCGTGCGGTACCAGCGACTGGATCCGATCGACGAACGCACCGTCGCTGCCATAGGAGGCGGCGTTGGCCGCGTACGGAGGAATCGCGCTGGTGCTGGACTGCTCGTAGACCCCGAAGCCGAGCACTACGGCGAGGGCGGCCGCTGCCCACCAGCGCCGCGCCGTCCCGAGGCGCCGCCGCAGCGCGTCGAGGCCGATCCCGACGGCGGCGAGGGCAAAGAACGAGATGAAGATCGAAATCCAATCCCACACGCGTATCTCGGGTGTGACCAGGTAGGCGATGAGCGCCGAGATGCCGCCGAAGGTCCCCGTCAATAACGTGATCAGCGCCGCGAAACCCAGGTAGCGCTGACGTTCCAAGAGTGGGCCTGCGCGGCCGAAACCGATCGCCGACGCCAGCGTCAACCCGCACAGCCAGAGGAACCCGAGGGCGGCGACGAGACCAAGCGACTCGTCGCCCGCGCTCGGCACCGGGGTGCTCGTGTCATACCGCTCGCGCAGCCGATTCAGCGGCCCGATTCGATCACCCGGGACGGGCAACACGAGCGAGGTCAGGTTCAGCGAATAGATCTCGCTCTCCTGCGGCAGGCGCTGCGCCACCGCCGTGTCGGTCCCGTGCTCGTGGCGGTAGACGATCGTGGGCGCGTCGTCGATCACGATCATCCCCCCGATGGCGATGAACACCATCGCTGCGGGAACAAGTGGCCTGACGGTGTGCCGGGCGGCGGCCGTGAGCACGCCGGCGATCGCCACGAGCACCATCGTGAACACCGAGTAGTAGACGCCGATCGACCCGATGAGCACGCACAGCAGCAGCCGCAGGACCGGTCGGCTCGGTAGCCAAGCCCTCCAGCTGCGGACGCCGCCCCCGATGCGAATGCTCGACCAGCTCGAACCGTCGAGCACCGACAGGATCAGGTACGCGCCGATCGGCACCGCCACGTACTCAGATAGGAATATGTGCTCCTCCCCCTGCAGCAGGTGATACGGCGCCACCGCGAACAGGATCGAGCACACGACGCTCGCCGGCACCGAGATCCGCAACCAGCGGAACACCGCATAGCCGGCGATCGCGTCGGCGGGAAAGGTCAGGAGGAAGAACACGTTCATGACCCGCGCCGGGTTGTTCGTGACGATCCCCATCAATTTCACGATCAGCCAATGCAGGTTGTCGGTGCCCAGCGGATAGTCGAAGAGCTGCGTCCCCAGCGGCGCCCCGAGCGAGTGGTTGGTGAAGATCCAGCCGCCGTTGACCGCCGACTTGACGATCATCTCCGTGAAGATCCCGTCCCACGTGTACGTCATCGGGATGTGCAGGTGGAGATGCCAGAGCTGCAGTGAGAACGCCGCCGCCAGCATCGCGCCGAGCGCGGCGAGGATCAGGCCCAGCGTGTCCGCACGGCCGACCGCAGGCGACCGACCCCTCCGCACCCACGGGCTCGCGGCTGCCGGCGCGGCGTCCGTTTGCGGTGTGGTGCTCAGAACCGACCTAGCCTCACTTCCCGGCCGCGGAGTTACCCGGGAAGAATGGCGCCATCCCAGCGCCGGAGATGACCGGCGTGCCGTAGTGCACGGCGAGCTGGTCCGGATTGCCAGGCGCCAGAGTGGTCGTGGCGTTGGAGCTGAACTCGATCTCGTGGGTACCGGGGGCCAGGGGGAAGGAAAATGAGATCGCCTTGGGCGTGCTCGTGATCACGAAGTGCTTGACGACGCCACCGGGAGCGGTAATGGTCAGGTTGAAGCGGCCCTTGGCCAGCGTCTGCACGTCCGAGAAGAACTCCGCCCGCCGGGTCACGGGCAGCTCATTGTCGGCGGTCGCCACCGAATCATCGAGGGACCAGTGAGAGCCGTCCGGGTCAGGCGGGTAGAAGCCATTGGCCCAGACCACCACGGGGGGATGCAGTATCGCCCTGCGCAGGTTGGCGAGCTCGGCGCCCGTAACCGCCGCCCGTAGTCGCGCCGCATAGGGACGCAGGCTGAAGAACGAGAACCGCCCGTCGGGGCTGTTCATGGGGCCCGCGCCGAGCAGCGCCTGAACCTCGCTGATGATCTGTGCGCCTGCGTCGGCATAGCCGTCGTGGTCGATCCACAGGCCCTGGAAGCCGGCGGCGATGAGCCCGTCGATCAAGGTGGAAGCGGGCAGAGACACAGTCTGGCTGTCCCAGTCCGCGGGCCGGCCTTCCATCACCGGATAGCTCCAGTCGAGATCGGTTGAGTGGATATATCCGCGCAGGGGGTCGTAATCCTGCATGTTGTTGATCGGCGGGACCTCCGGGAACGCCATGTAAGGCATCTCGAACACCGACGATCCCGGCGGCAGAACCTGCTGGATCGCGCTTACGAACAGGCTGTCGCTGCCCCACGACGCGCCGTTCGCCGCGTAGGTGGGGATGGCGAGCAGCGAGGACTGGTCGAAGATCCCGACCACGAGCACCACCGCCAGGCCGACGAGGGCCCACGGTCGGCGGCCACGTAGCCAGCGACGGGCGATGACGTCGAGCCCGATCGCGACCGCCGCCAGCGCAAAGAAGTCGATGAAGATGGAGATGCGGTCCCAGCCGCGGATCTGAGGGCTGATCAGGTAGCCGATCAGGGCCGAGATGCCGCCCAGCGTCCCGACCACGAACGCGACAATCGCGGCGAACGCGAGCTTGCGCAAGCGGGTCAGCGAGGGTCCCGCGCGCCCGGCGCCGATGATCGCGCCGATGCCGATGAGCAGCAGCGCCGCCAGGCCGATTACGCCGACGATCCCGAGCGACTGTTGACCATCCTCGCTCGGCACCGGATTGGTGGTGTCGTAGTGGAAACGGATCGCGGCCAGCGCGGGGATCCGGTTACCGGGCACCGGAAGGACCATCTCGGCCAGCTTCAGCGCATAGATCTCGCTCTCCTGCGGCAGCCGATGCGCGGCGATCGGGTCGGTGCCGTGCTCGTGCCGGTAGATCGCCGTCGGCAGATCGTTGATGAATATGACGGCGCCGATGGCGATGATGATCACCGCTGCCTGGGCCGGTGGGGCCCAGCTACGCAGGCGAGCGCCGCTCGCGAGACTCGCAGCGATGAGGATGATGATCGCGAACACGGCGTAGTAGACCCCGCAGGACCCGATGACCACGCAGAGCAGGAGCATGAACAGGTTGCGCGAGCTCAGCAGCGAACGCCAGGCGAACGGGCGCAAGCCGCCGGTCAGGATCCGTCGTCCGTCGAGGATCGAGATGATCATGTAGGTGGCCAGCGGGACGCTGATGTACTCGGAGAGCAGCAGGTGGGTCTCGTTGCGGAGCAGGTGATAGGGCGAATCGGCGAACAGGATCGCGGCCACCACGGAGCTGGCCACGGAGATCTTCATCCAGCGCAGCACGGCGTATCCCGCGATCGCCTCCGCCGGGAAGGTGAGCAGGAAGAAGATGTTCATCACCCTCGCCGGATTGCTCGTCACCCGGCCGATCAGCCACATCGCGACGTAGTTGAGGTTGTCTGTGGTCAGTGGGTAGTCGAACAACTCCAGTCCGAAGGGAGCGCCGGTCTGATGGTTCGTGTACAACCAGCCACCGCCGCTGACCGCCCATTTGACGGTCGCCAGGCTGATCATCCCGTCCGATCCGTAGACGAAGGGCACGTGGAGATGCGCATTCCACAGCTGCAGCGAAAAGGTGGCAGCGACGAGCGATCCGATCGCCGCCAGAGTGACCCCAAAGAGATCGGCGCGGGTCACGCGGTGACGGCCCACCCTGATGTTGCTTAGCCTGGCGGGGCCTCCCGAGGCGCGACGGACGATTCCAGGGGTCAGCTCGGCTGAGGCTCCGGACATCGACCGCAGGGTAGCGCGGGTCAGCTGGGCTTAGAGCCGTCCGGAGCCGGCGCCGGTGCCTCGGCCACGACCGCGTAGTCCGACTGCTCAGTGCGATCGCGATCGGGATCGCCGCTGCCCTGGGGGTGCCAAACGTACGCGCTCGCGAACCCGGTCAGCCGGCACAACGCCACCACCACCTCTGGGTACAGCGGATGCTGGTGGGTCGGGTCGATCCAGAAGTGCTTGAGCGCCTGAGGGGCGTGGGGATTGACCGTCTCCACCACGAGCAGGCCGCCCGGCGCCAGCGTCTTCCGGGCCGCTCGCAGGAACGGCAGCAGGGACGGGTAGGGCAGGTGCTCGATCACCTGCCCGGCGAACACGGCGCCGAGCGAGCCGGCTTCAGTCGCCTCCAAGTAGTCGACGGCGTTGGCCACCTGCACGCGTTCGAGCCCTTTGGCCCGGCAGTGCTCGACCATCGCGGGGTCGATGTCGATGCCCTCGACCTCGACGCCCCGCGCGCGCAGCAACTCGACCATCTCACCGCGTCCGCAGCCGATGTCGAGCACCGGCGAGCGCGCGTCGAGCAAGGGCATGTAGGCGAGCTGACGCTCGCGGATGAGCTCCTCGGTGCCCCGGAAGAAGTCTTCGAAGCCCAGGTACACGCGCGTTTCCGCGTCTGACCCGGAATCGCGAAACCCGACGACCTCGCCGCCCAATCCGGCATCGAATCGCTCGAGCGTGAATGCTTCCGACCCGTACAGCGGGACCGCATCGGGAACGCG
>Ga0302325_10014243_pt1 | contig 16930 bp, 17 predicted proteins | sample Palsa_T0_2_FD_201948 | JGI IMG/M metagenome (GOLD analysis project Ga0302325, IMG submission 201948) | Peat permafrost microbial communities from Stordalen Mire near Abisko, Sweden - Palsa_T0_2 | ecosystem: Environmental > Terrestrial > Soil > Palsa > Peat permafrost | place: Sweden: Abisko... | reverse complement strand
TACTGGCTGGTGGCTTCCGACGGCGGGATCTTCACCTACGGCGACGCCGCGTTCCATGGGTCGGCCGGCAAGATCGCATTGAACCAGCCCATTGTCGGCATGGCGGCCACTCCGGACGGCGGCGGCTACTGGCTGGTGGCCTCCGACGGCGGGATCTTCACCTACGGCGACGCCGCGTTCCATGGGTCGGCCGGCAACATGGCGTTGAACCAGCCCATTGTCGGCATGGCGGCCACACCGGACGGCGGCGGCTACTGGCTGGTGGCCTCCGACGGCGGGATCTTCACCTACGGCGACGCCGGCTTCTTTGGCTCCGCCGGCAACATGGCGTTGAACCAACCCATTGTCGGCATGGCGGCCACGCCGGACGGCGGCGGCTACTGGCTGGTGGCCTCCGACGGCGGGATCTTCACCTACGGCGACGCCGCATTTGAAGGCTCCGCCGGCAACATCGCGCTCAACAAACCCATTATCGGCATGGCCCGCACCAACAACGGGCAGGGCTACATATTGGTGGCCTCCGACGGTGGCATCTTCAGCTACGGCAATGCCGTGTTTGAAGGCTCTCCCGCCTGAGTGGACTGAGTGGGGGGCCCTGCACCCGTTGGTAGCCTGACCGCAATGCGCCTCGCCGTTCTGGTCTCGGGTAGTGGAACCATATTGCAGGCGATGTTCGAGGTCGGCCTTCCGGTGACGACAGTGCTCTCCGACCGGCCCTGCGCCGCCCTGCACATGGCGCGGGACCACGCGGTGGCGGACGAGTTGGTCGACCGGCAGGCCTATGGAGGGTTCGGGCCCACCTTCGACCGGGACGCCTTCACCGCCACGGTCGCTGCCACCCTGGTGGCCCATCAGGTGGACCTGGTGGCCATGGCCGGTTTCGGCACCGTGATGACCGAGGCCGTGCACGCCGCCTTCCCCGATCGCATTCTGAACACGCACCCCGCCCTCCTCCCGGACTTCCCGGGCTGGCATGCCGTGCGCGATGCGTTGGCGGCCGGGGTGCACGAGACCGGTTGTACGGTGCACCTGGCCACACTCCTGATGGACGCCGGGCCGATTCTGGCCCAGCGGGTCGTCCCCGTTCTCTCCGACGACACCGAGGAGACGCTGCATGAACGGATCAAGGTGGCCGAGAGGGTCCTCTACCCGGCCACCGTGGCCTGGGCCCTGAGCGAGCTGGAAGCCGGAAGGTCGATCGAACCGCCTGCCGGTCGGGCGCGGGCACTACGCGAGGAGATGACGAGATGAGAGCGCTGTTGTCGGTCTACGACAAGGAGGGCCTGGTTGTCCTGGCCGAGGGTCTGGCCGAATTGGGCTGGGAGCTGGTGGCCAGCGGCAATACCTCAGCTGCGCTGACCGAGGCCGGTCTTGCGCACCTGCAGGTGGCCCAGGTCACCGGCTCTCCGGAAATGCTGGGCGGGCGGGTCAAGACCCTCCACCCGAAGATTCACGGGGGCATTCTGGCCAACCGTGACGAGCCCAGCCATCTGGCCGACCTGGAAGCCAACGGGATCGATGCCATCGACCTGGTGGTCAGCAACCTCTACCCGTTCTCCTCCGACCCCTCCATTGAGTTGATCGACATCGGGGGTCCGTCCATGGTGCGCTCGGCCGCCAAGAACCACGACCATGTGGGCATCCTCACCTCCCCGGAGGACTACCCGGTGGTCCTGGAGGAGCTGCGTGCGTCGGGCTCGCTGTCCGCGGCCACGCGTCGGCGTCTGGCCCGGGCCGCCTTCGCCCACACGGCGGCCTACGACGCCGCCATTGTGGCCTGGTTGGACGCCGGCGGACCGTCGCCGGTCGAGGGAGGCGATGCGGAGGAGGCGGCGTTGGGGGCCGTGCTCCCGCAGACGCTCCATCTCACGCTCGAACGCACAGCTGTCCTGCGCTACGGCGAGAACCCGCACCAGCGCGGGTCCCGCTACCGCACGGCGGGCGCCGACAGCTGGTGGGATCACCTCGAGCAGCACGGCGGAAAGGAGCTGTCCTACCTCAACATCTTCGAAGCCGACGCGGCCTGGCGGTTGGTGCACGAACTAGCCCGTGACTCGGGGCAGGCGGCCGTAGCCATCATCAAGCACGCCAGCCCGGCCGGCGCCGCGGTGGACGACAGCCTCGTGATGGCCTACCAGCGGGCGTTGGAGTGCGACGTGCAGTCGGCCTTCGGCGGGATCGTGGGGATTGGAGGTGTGGTCACTGAGGAGGTGGCCGATGCCATTGCGGCCGGACCGCAGGCCGACGTGATCGTGGCCGCCTCCTACGAGCCGGCGGCACTGGCGAAGCTGACCTCGCGCCGCAAGAACACTCGGCTGCTGTCGGGCCCGGCTCCAGAGACGGCGGTGCGCCAGCTGCGGAGCCTGGGTTCCAGCGTGCTCGTGCAGGACATCGACGCGTACATCTCGACGCGCGCCGACTGGCGGATCGTGACGGAACGCCAGCCCACCGAGGACGAGTGGCGCGATGTCGTCATGGCGTGGCGTGTGTGCGGTCGCACCACCTCGAACTGCATCGCCATCGTCAACAACGGGCAGGCCGTCGGGGTCGGTGCCGGACAGCCGTCCCGGGTCGGCGCGGCCGAAATCGCCGTGGCCAAGGCGGGGGAGCGGGCCAAGGGCGGGGCTGGGGCCAGCGACGCCTTCTTCCCGTTTCCCGACGGCTTCCTTGTCCTGGCCGACGCCGGCGTGAGCGTGGTGATCCACCCGGGCGGTTCGATTAAGGACGACGAGATCTTCGCGGCGGCCCAGGAGGCCGGTCTGGCCATGGTCGTGACCGGCGAACGGCATTTCCGCCACTAATGACGGCAATCGTGCTCAATGGTGAAGCGGTGGCCGCCCGCATATTGGGCGAGGTGACCGACCGGGTGGACCGGCTGCGCCGCGAAGGGATCCAGGTCGGTCTCGGGACCGTGCTCGTCGGCGACGACGGTCCGAGCGCGCGCTATGTGGAGATGAAGCATGAGGATTGCGCCAAAGTCGGGATGTATTCATTGGGCGAGCATCTGCCGGCGAGCGCCACCCAGGCCGAGGTGGAGGCGGTGATCGGCCGCTTCAATGCCGATCCGGCCATCACGGCCTACCTGGTGCAGATACCCCTGCCCGAGGGCCTCAACGAGGAGCGCGCCCTGCTGGCGGTCGACCCGGCCAAGGACGTCGACGGGCTGCATCCGACCAACCTGGGACGGCTCGTGATGGGCACGCCGGGACCCTTGCCATGCACGCCGGCCGGCATCGTCGAATTGCTCGGTGCCTACGACGTTCCGGTCGAGGGTCGCCATGTCGTGGTGATCGGTCGTGGGCTCACCATCGGCCGCCCGCTGTCCCTCCTGCTGGCCATGAAGCGTCCCGGCTGCAACGCAGCGGTGACGGTGGTCCATACGGGCGTTCCTCTGGGTGACCTGGCCTCCCTCGTCAGGACGGCGGACGTTGTGGTGGCGGCCGCCGGTCGAGCCGGGCTGGTGACGCCCGACATGATCAAGCCCGGGGCAGCTGTCGTCGGCGCTGGTACGACGTTTGTGGGCCGCAAGGTCTTGTCCGACGTCCATGAGGACGTGTCCGAGGTGGCCGGTTGGATGACGCCACGGCTCGGAGGCGTCGGCCCGATGACCCGTGCCATGCTGTTGCGTAACGCCGTGCGAGCCGCTGAGCAGGCCGCATGAACTGCGCTGAGCCAGTCAGGGAGGCCGCGTGAGCGAGAACGAGTACGCCGAGCGCCCGTGGGGGAACTACACCGTCCTGGACGAAGACGCGCCCGATCACAAGGTGAAGCGCATTGTGGTGCACCCGGGGAAACGGCTCAGCTACCAGCGCCACGCCAAGAGGGCCGAGCACTGGTTCATTGTGGCGGGGACGGCCCAGGTGACATTGGATGGCACGGTGTCCGAGTTGCACCCGGGGGATTCGATCGACATCCCCCTCGAAGGCGCCCATCGCATCGCCAATCTCGGCGACACCGATGTCGTCTTCATTGAGGTGCAATACGGCGTCTACTTCGGCGAGGACGACATCGTCCGCCTGGAAGACGATTACGGGCGAGCCGACGCCGGGAGCGTGTGATGGCCCGCATCGCAGATCTGCTGGCGGCCGGGCAGACGTACTCTTTCGAATTCTTCCCACCCAAAAACGACACCGAGCTGGCCACCCTGGCCCGCACCATCGGCGAGCTGCAGCCACTGGACCCATCCTTCGTGTCGGTGACCTACCGCGGTGGGGCCGAGTCCCGGCAGCGCACCTTCGATCTGGTCAGCGGCATGCTGCACACCACCTCGCTCAACCCGATGGCCCACCTCATCTGTGTGGCCCATACCCGCTTGGAGTTGGCCGACATCCTCGTCTCGCTGCGCAAGGCCGGGGTGGAGAACCTGATGGCCCTCGGGGGCGATCCGCCCGATGACCCGGCCTCCGGTCCGGGTGAGCTGGTCTACGCCGCCGAGCTGGTGGAGCTGGCACACGCCATCGGCGGTTTCTCGGTGGGCGTGGCGGCGCACCCGGCCGGGCATCCCCGCTCGCCCAGCACCCCCAGCGATCGCGACTTCCTGGCGGCCAAATTGGAGCTGGCTGATTTCGGGGTGACCCAGTTCTTCTTCGAGGCGGCCGAGTACGAGAGCCTGATGGCTGACCTTTCAGCCCGCAAGGTGACGACGCCGGTGCTCCCAGGCATTCTGCCGGTGACCTCGCTCAGCACCATGGGTCGTTTGGGAGCGATGGGGGCGGCCGCTCCGTCATGGATGCAGGAACGCCTGCGGGGAGCCAACGAGGACGGCGGGGCCGAGGCGGTCCGCAAGGTCGGTGTCGAGTTGGCCACCGAGCTCTGCGCCGATCTGTTGAAGCTGGGGGTCCCTGGGCTGCACTTCTATACCTTCAACACATCCAGCGCGACCCGCGAGATCTACGCATCGCTCGGCCTCGGGCCGCACACGGCGACGGAGGGCTGAGAATTCTGGCGCACCGCCCACTATAGTGGGTGGTGCGCTAGAATGGTGGGCGTGGCGTACGTCGTGGCTCGGTCCAAGGGCAGATTCGAGATCCGAGAGTCGGTCCACACGCCGAAGGGCCCCCGGGCGCGTTCCCTGGCCAATTTCACGTTGCTGAGCGAAGAGGTCCTGGCGCGGGCCGGCACACGGGCCACCCGGCCGTTCGATGCAATCGCGGTGCTGGCCGCAGCTGACCGTGCCGGCGCTCCCATTCGTTCAGGCACCGGGGGAGCCACCAGCGCGGCAAGTCCCGGGCCCGAAGCGCGACAGTTCGTGGAGTCCTCACGCCGCATGGCACGTGCGCTGGCGTCGCATCCGATCGGCAATCGGCCCGAACCCGGGGACGCCCTCATCGACCTCTTAGAGTTCGTGGCGGAGATCAAAGCGTTCCAGCCCGCCAGCGACCCCGAGCCGCTTCGATTCCCACCACTGGCCCGTCTGCGGGCAGAACGGGTGATCCCAGAACCTGATCAGTGACCGGCCCGACCCAGTTCGGCAATCTCACCCCGAAAATCATCTCCCTGCACGAGATGCTCGAGTCGGCCGGAGTTCCACACCAATTCGGTGGTGCCATCGCGCTGGCGTGGTATCGCAACCCGAGGGCGACGACCGATATCGACATCAACCTCACGGTCCACCCGACAGTCGCCGAACCAGTACTGGGCCTGCTGTCCCGGATCGGCGTGGCCGTCACCGACGTCGGGCGCGCCGCCATCGCCAGTGACGGGCAGGCCCGGTTGGACTGGGACGGCTCGTATCTCGACGTGTTCTTCGCCACCTTCGAGCTGCACCATGAAATGGCGCAGCAGGCCCGCCTGGTGCAGTTCGGGCCGGTCCAGATCCCCATCCTGTCCCCCGAGCACCTGATCGTGTGCAAGGCGGTCTTCGACCGACCCAAGGACTGGCTCGACATCGGCGAGATGATTGGCTGGGGAACCCGGGTTGATGTGCTGCGGACATTGCATTGGGTGACCGACATCCTCGGCCGGGACTCAGGGCCGTACCTCCGCCTGGCCGCCATACTGACTCCGGACGGCTGACGTCCGACCCGGCGTCGGCACTCCCACCTCGGCAATTGGGACGTTGCCGCTCCGCCCCGTAGCATCCGGTCCATGGCAGACCTCATCACAATGGGCGCGGACAACGTCCTGTCCGTGCCCGACGAGCCGATCATCCCCTTCATTGAGGGAGACGGGACGGGCGTCGACATCTGGCCGGCGGCCAAGCTCGTGTTGGATGCGGCGGCGGCCAAGCACGGCCGCACCGTGGCCTGGAAGGAGGTCCTGGCCGGCCAGAAGGCCTTTGACGAGACCGGCAACTGGCTGCCCGATGAGACCGTGGATACCTTCCGGTCACACCTCATCGGGATAAAGGGCCCGCTGACCACGCCCATCGGAGGCGGCATCCGCTCCTTGAATGTGGCGCTCCGCCAGATCCTCGACCTCTATGTCTGCCTGCGTCCGGTGCGGTGGTTCACCGGTGTCCCTTCACCGGTCCTGCACCCCGAGCTGGTCGACATGGTCATCTTCCGGGAGAACACCGAGGATGTCTATGCCGGATACGAGGTCAAGGAAGGCTCACCTGAAGCGCTCAAGCTCATCACCTACCTGCGCGACGAAATGGGCTGGCCCATCCGTGACGGTTCCGGCATCGGGATCAAGCCGATTTCAGAAATGGGCTCCAAGCGCCTGGTGCGGGCCTCTATCAAGTACGCGCTGGAACACAAGCGGGCTTCGGTCACCATGGTGCACAAGGGCAACATCCAGAAATTCACCGAAGGCGCCTTCTTGGATTGGGGCTACGAACTGGTGCGGGACGAGTTCGCCGATGTGGCCGTCGGATGGGAAGACTGTGGTGGAGATCCGGGCGACAAGTTGCTGGTCAAGGATTCCATCGCCGACATCACGCTCCAGCAGGTGCTCACCCGCCCGGCTGAGTTCGACGTGATCGCCACCACCAACCTGAACGGTGACTACCTATCTGACGCTTTGGCGGCTCAGGTGGGCGGCATCGGCATCGCGCCCGGGGCCAACATCAATTACGTCACCGGCCATGGCATTTTCGAAGCCACCCATGGGACGGCGCCGAAGTACGCCGGCCAGGACAAGGTCAATCCGGGCTCGGTATTGCTCTCTGGAGTGCTCATGTACGAGCACATCGGTTGGGGCGATGCCGCGGCCGACATCGTCCGCGCCCTCGAAGCCACCATTGCCGACAAGGTCGTGACCTACGACTTCGCCCGCCTGATGCAAGGGGCCACCGAAGTCAAGTGTTCGGAGTTCGCCTCCGCCATCGTCGACCGTCTCTGAGAAAGGACCATCCCATGGCAGCAAAAGCCCCCATCCACGTCACCGTCACCGGCGCCGCCGGCCAGATCGGCTATTCCCTGCTGTTCCGCATCGCCTCCGGGCAGTTGCTCGGTGAGGATCAGCCCATTGTGCTCCGACTGCTCGAAATTGAGCCGGCGCTGAAGGTGCTCGAAGGGGTGGTCATGGAAATTGACGACTGCGCTTTTCCCATGGTGACCGACATTGTGGCGACATCGGATCTCAAGACCGCCTTCGACGGGACCTCCTGGGCCCTGCTGGTCGGCTCAGTCCCGCGGAAGGCCGGCATGGAGCGGGGCGACCTGCTCAGTGTGAATGGCGGCATCTTCAAGCCGCAGGGTCGGGCCATCGCCGAGCACGCGGCATCGGACATCCGCGTGCTGGTGGTTGGCAATCCGTGCAACACCAACTGTCTCATCGCCCGCTCCAATGCGCCCGATGTGCCAGCCGACCGTTGGTTCGCCATGACCAGGCTGGACGAGAACAGGGCCAAGGCCCAGTTGGCGCAGAAGGCCAACGCCCCGGTGGCCTCCGTTTCCAATGTCGCCATTTGGGGCAACCACTCGGCCACCCAGTACCCCGACTTTGCCAACGCGCGCATCGGCGGCAAGCCGGCTCCCGAGGTGATCACCGACAGCGAGTGGCTCCATGGTGACTTCATCTCCACCGTGCAGAAGCGGGGCGCGGCCATCATTGAGGCCCGCGGCTCTTCGTCGGCCGCATCGGCCGCCGCCGCCGCCATCGACACCGTGGTGAGCTTGCGCACCGCCACCACGCCGGGGGATTGCGTCTCCGTCGCCGTAGCCAGTTCAGGCGAATACGGTGCGCCCGAGGGCTTGCAGTTCGGCTTCCCCGTCATCGCCGACGGTCAGGGCAACTGGAGTGTCGCCGAGGGCTTCGCCCATGACGCGTTTGCCACCGAGCGCATCGCCGTGACGACAGAAGAGCTGTTGGGCGAGCGCGGCGACGTGGAAGGGCTCGGATTGCTCGGCTGATCCTGGCAGTACGGTGGTGGAGGTGCCTCCCCGACGAATAGGTCGTCATCGACCGTTCGCGCCGGCGAAACCCCGGCGAAACACTGGACGGCCAAGCTGAGCAGCGTGGGCGATCTCTTCGATGGCTACGGCGCGGCCGCTCGTGGCCTGACCAAGGACGCCTTTGACGAGATGGTCGGGCATGACGGGGCGACCAGGGCGCCCTACAGCAGTGTGGCGGCGTCGCTCTCGCAAATGGGTCCCGAGGACCTGTCGGCCCGGGCGACGCGACTGGCCCGGGCCTTCATGGATCAGGGAGTCACCTTCGACCTGGACGGAGAGGAACGGCCGTTCCCGCTGGACGTGATGCCCCGGATCTTCACCTCCAGTGAGTGGACCCAGGTCTCCGAGGGAGTGGCTCAGCGTGTGCGCGCGTTGGAAGAATTCCTGGCCGACATTTACGGGGCTGCCCGCATCGTCAGCGATGGGTTGATTCCGCACGAGGTGGTCACCAGTTCACCCGGGTTCGTGCGAGCAGCGTTTGGCCTGAACCCGCCCAACGGAGTCCGCATCCACGTGGCGGGCATCGACGTCATCCGCGACGAAGAGGGTGAATTCCGTGTCCTTGAGGACAACGTGCGCAGTCCTTCCGGAGTCAGCTACGTCCTGGCCAACCGAGCGGCCATGGCGCGGGTCCTGCCCGAAATGTTCTGGGGCCAACCGATTCAGGCGGTGACGGACTACCCGGCGCATCTGATTCATGCCCTGCGCCGCGCCGCGCCGACCGGTGTGCAGGATCCGACCGTGGTGGTGCTCACGCCGGGTGTCCACAACTCCGCCTTTTACGAGCATGCGCTCCTGGCCCGGTTGATGGGGGTGCACCTGGTCGAAGGGCGCGATCTGGTCTGCCACGGCACCGAGGTCTTCCTGCGTACCACCGAGGGTGAAGTTCCAGTCCATGTCATCTATCGACGCATTGACGACGAATACCTCGACCCGCTGCAGTTCAGGCCGGATTCCCTGGTGGGTTGCCCGGGCGTGCTCAATGCGGCGCGGGCCGGTCGGGTCACCATCACCAACGGTGTGGGGAACGGCGTGGCGGACGACAAGCTCGTCTACGCCTATGTGCCCGACATGATCAAGTACTACCTGGGTGAAGAGCCGATACTGCAAAACGTCGAGACCATGCACCTGCAGGACAACAAGGTGCGGGCCGACGCCATCTCCCGCCGCGACGAGTTGGTCTTCAAAAGGGTCGACGGATCTGGCGGCAAGGGATTGGTCATCGGACCGGCCGCCACCGGGCCCGAGCTCGACGAGTTGGCCCTGGCCGTGGAGACCGATCCCCGCCACTGGATCGCCCAACGCGTGGTTGCCCTTTCCACCTCCCCCACCTGGGTCGACCAGAACATGGTCCGTCGCCACGTCGACCTGCGCCCCTTCGCGGTGAACGACGGCGAGAACGTCTGGGTGCTTCCCGGCGGTTTGACCCGGGTGGCTCTGCAAGAAGGTGGACTGGTGGTGAACTCCAGCCAGGGTGGCGGATCCAAGGACACCTGGGTGGTCGGCGGTGGTCCCCCGGTGCCGATGCTGCCACCGCGCAAGCAGGCGCCCGTGAGTGCGGGACCGCCCATGGATACAGGCCCGCGTGGCGAGAGTGAGCACGGCGTCCAACAACAGCAGCAACAACAATGACGCGCGCGCTGCTGAGCCGGGTGGCTGAATCCATCTTCTGGGTGGGCCGTTATGTCGAGCGGGCCGAAGGAACGGCGCGCATTCTCGACGTCTCGGTCTTCCAGGCCTTGGAACAGAGTGACGTGGAGGGCGGCTATGCCGCCCGTCGCCTGTTGGCGGTCATGGGACTGCCGGACTCGGAGAACGAGACCCTGTGGCAGGCCACCGAACGACTGGCCACGGACCCGAAGAGCCTTTCATCGATTGCCGGAGCCATGGCGGCCGCTCGGGAGAACACCCGCGGCGTGCGCCACGTGGTGCCGGTCGAATTCTGGGAACACATCAATGCCACGTGGTCGGCCCTCCCCGTGCAATGGGAGGCCACCCGGAGATCGGGCCCGGCCCCGTACCTCTCTTTTATCAAGACCCAGGTAGCGGGCATCACCGGCCTGGCCGACACCATGATGAGCCGGGACCAGACATGGCTCTTCTTCACCCTCGGCCGATGCCTGGAGCGAACAGATGTGGTGGCCCGCCAACTCGCCACCGTCGCCTTTGACGAGGTGTTCGACAGCGGGCTGGTCATGCTCCTGCGCTCCTGCGGTGGGTATGAGCCTTACCTGCGGCTCTCCCAGGGTGTGGTCGAACCCGGTCGCGTGCTCGATTTCCTGCTGCGGGACCGGCTCTTCCCCCGCTCGGCATTCGCCTCGCTCACGTTGGCCGAGGAGTGTCTGGACCAGATCAACGTCGGTCGTGACGGCACGTGGGAAGACGCCAGAGGACTGGTCGGCCTGGCCCGGGCCGAACTTGAATACTCCGCTCCGGCCACGCTCTCGCGGGGACTGGAAACCCGGCTCGAACGCCTGCAAGCCTCCATCTCCTCGGTCAGCGATGCCGTGACCCGGCGCTACTTTGCCCAGGATCTGCCCACACAGTGGCGTCGCGGGGGTGACGGGGGATGAGCCGGGTGGACGGGTGGCGGTTGCGGGTGACGCACGAGACCAGGTTCGACTACGACGCCGTGGCGCGGGCGTCCTACAACGAATTGCGTCTGACGCCCCGCACCGAGCGGCGTCAGACCGCGTTGGAGACCAAAATCGTCACGACCCCGGCGGCATCGCAGTACAGCTACCTCGATTACTGGGGCACCCAGGTGGTGGCCTTCAATATCGACCGCGGGCACGAGCTCCTTTCGATTCTCGGTTCCGCCCTGGTTGACACCCAGGCACCCGAACAGCCGGACGACGCCTCATGGGAGGAGGTGGCCGATGCTTCGTTCACCATGGCCGACTACCTGTCCCACAAGCTCTATACCGCACCGGGCCCGGAACTCACCGAGCTGGCCCTCAGCCTGAGGGCGTCCCGCCCCTTGGAAACGGCGCAACGCATTATGGAGCACACCCATGAATCATTGCGCTACGTCCGGGGCGTGACCAGCGTGCACACCTCGGCCAATGAGGCATTCGCCGACGGTGCGGGTGTCTGCCAGGACTTCGCGCACCTGGCGCTGGCCATGACCAAGGCCGTCGGATTGCCCTCGCGCTACGTGTCGGGATACTTCCATCCCGAGGTCAAAGCCACCATCGGGGAAGAGATCACCGGAGAGAGCCATGCCTGGATTGAGGTATGGACCGGAAGTTGGTGGGGCTACGACCCCACCAACGACTGTCCCGTCGGTGAACGTCATGTGGCCATCGGGCGCGGGCGCGACTATTCCGACGTGCCACCGGTCAAGGGTATCTACGCCGGCAATGCCGAGCACACCATGCATGTCTCGGTCCGCATCACGAGGACGCACTAACGGTGCTGACCCGGATACGCATCTGGCTGCCTGACGCGCCCGGTGTTCTCGGCGCCGTGGCGGCGGAGATCGGGGCGGTCAACGGCAACGTCATCGGACTGGAGGTTCTCGAGCGCGAGGCAGGCGTGGCCATTGACGAGCTGGTCGTCGAACTTCCCGATGAGCCGGGAGCGGTGGACGCCGTGTGCAAAGGCGTGCGCAACGTTCCCGGGGTGGGGGTCGAAGAGGTGCGGGAGATGTTCACCGAGGTACAGGACCGCGAGGACACCGTCCTCAGCGCGGCGGCGAACATTCTGCAGGCGGCCACACCGACGGCGACCATGAACGCCCTGCTGGGCCACCTCATGCCGCTCTTTGACCTGACCTGGTTGGCCTTGGCGGACCTGGCGGTCGAGTCGTTCATGGAGGTCCACGGGGACGTCCCGTCCGTGCAGTGGGTGGCCGCCTTCGCCGAGGGGGCGCGTAGTGGAGCGGACCCTGCCAATGACACCACCAGCTCGGGCGTCTTCATAGAGTCGCTGCCTGATGCGGAACTCACCATCTGCGGTGGTCGCTCGGCGCCGATACGCCGGCGGGAGCGTCATGAGATCTCCATGCTGGTCGTGGTGGCGGCCCGCTTCATTGATGCCCTGAGTTCGCGAGAGCACGTGCACTGAATGGCTCGCGTAGTGTCCCGGGAATGCTGCGGATCGGATTTGCCGGAACGGGACTGATCGCTTGGGCCCACGGGTTGGGTCTCAAGGCAATGATCGACAACGGCCTCCTGGACGCCTCCATCACGGTGGTGCACGACCAGAGCGACAAACGGGCCCACCGGTTCGCCGCCGTCTGCGGTGGGGAGGTGGTGGGAACCACTGACGAGCTGATGCAGGGGTGTGATGCCGTCTGGGTGTGCACGCCGACATCGGCCCACCGCAGCGCGGTGGATGCCGCACTGGCCGCCGGGCGGGCCATATTTTGTGAGAAGCCGTTGGCCACCAACCTGGCCGGGGCCCATGCGTTGGTCGAGGCCGTGGCCCAGACCGGCGTGCCGTCCCAATCGGGTCTGGTGCTGCGGTCGGCTCCCGTCTTCCGCTCGCTGCGTGCGCTGGTGGAGTCCGGCTCGCTCGGACAGCCCATGGCGGCCATTTTCCGGGATGACCAGTACTTCCCGATTCAAGGGACGTACGCCTCGCAGTGGCGGGCCGATGTCGATCAGGCCGGTGGGGGCTGCCTGATTGAGCATTCCATTCACGACGTGGACATCCTGCGGTTTTGTTTTGGCGAGGTCGACGTGGTCGCCGGCCGGACATCGAACTTTTCGGGTCATGCGGGCATAGAGGATCTGGCCACGGTGTCGCTCTCGTTTCGTTCAGGGCTCGAAGCCCACCTGACCAGCGTCTGGCACAACATCCTCAGCCGGGGCTCAACGCGTCGGGTCGAGGTGTTCTTTGCCGACGGCATGGTGTGGTTGGACGATGAGTTCAGGGGGCCGTTGCACCTCCAGACCAGCGAGGCCACGGAGATTCAGGAGTGCCCCTCACCGGCCTGGGTCGACGAGCTCGACTTGGGTGACGACGAGGTCGGGTTAGCGGTCAAGACCTATGTCGAGGCCGACCGCTCGTTTGTCGATGCCGTGGTGGCCGGGCAGACTCCGGAACCGAGCCTGGAAGTCGCTCTGGGGGCGCACCGTCTGGTTGATTCGGCCTACCGGTCGGCCGAGGGCGGAGGCGTGCCGATCACGCTGGCGTGAGCCGTCATCCGCTTAGGCCCTCGGGACACGCCAACGGACATGTTCGCGATAGTGAAAAAGCGTCTCGTAGCCCAGCTTGGCGTACAGAGGTTCTCCCATCGGCGAAGCCTGCAATGTGCAGGAGCGCGCCCCCATGTCGAAGGCGGTGTTGGTGGCCCACAAGGTGACAGCTCGGCCCAATTGCATCTGGCGGGCTTGCGCCACGGTGCCGACCCATTGCAAGCTCGCCGTGCCCTCGCTCACATAGGTGAGCGCGGCGGCCAGGGCATGTTCGTCGCGGTAGGCCACCACCATCGCCACGTCAGGGTCGGCCAGCACGGCATCGGGCTTGCTGAAGAAATCAGGCATCACGTCAGCCGGCAGGCCGTACACGGCATAGGCGTCAGCATTGACGGCCACAAAATCCCGAACGCCCTCTTCGTCGACCACGGGGCGCAGGGCCACCCCGTCAGGCAGTTGCGGTTCATCGAGTCGGTTCCGGCAGATCATTTCGGGCACCGGTTCGCCGAAGGCCGCGATCCCGCTGGTTTCGCACGCGACCTGCAGGTCAGCGTCCTGCCCGGTATCGCGCACCTTGATGCTGTAGCCCCGCTTGAGCTGGCCGAAGAAGGCGTCAGCGCGGGCGATCATCGATTCACCGGAGATGCCGTCATCGGTGCGGAAAGCTCCGTTGCTTCCGACGGGGAGCCACGAGCCACCGGCGAAGAGGAGGATTCCGCCTTCATCAAGAAAGGAGCCACCACTCCCCCATGCAGTTGTGGCCCGGCTGTAGGCGATCAAATTGCGGTGGCCTTCCACCGCGTCGACGGCGTCGCTCACGTGGCTGCGTGGAGCCTTTCCAGGTCGCCCTTGACGAAGCGCCGGGCTGATATGGCTAACAGCCCGCCGCCCAGAACGAGCAGGGCGAGAAACACCATGGCGGGCCGTTGGCCGTGCTTGTCGGCGAAGGCTCCGATGACCCCAGCCAGACAGATGGCTCCCAACCCGTAGAAGAACAATGACCAGGCGTAGGCCTGACTACGCAACTCCGGTGGAGTGATCACCGAGACGAAGGTGACATAGGTCGGCAGGAAACCGACGGCACCGAAGGCCAGGATGAAGGCAGCGGTGATGGAGCCGGCCCGGTCCGGTGCCAGCGCCATGGCCAGAGCGAAGACGGCGAATTCGACCGTGAACAGACCCGTCACGACCGGGAACAGATCAATGCGATTGCCGGCGATAAGGCGTTGGGCGATCACCCCGCCCAAAATGATGCCACCCAGCCCGCCGAGCCCGACCAGGGCACCGATGGAGCCCCGTTCGGTTGATCCGAGGTGGTACACGTCGTGGAAGAAGTTGGAGACGAAGGTGGCCAGGAATATTGTCCCGGCACCGAAGAGGAAGGCGGAAGCCCAGGTCCGGCGGAGGGTCCTGATGGCCCGCACCGCCCTGAACCCGTCCATAATTGAGCCTTCCCATTTACTGGTCGACGGCAGTCCGGGCAGCGACATCGCATCATCGGCGCCGGTCTGGACCACTCGCCGAGGTGGCTCCTTGAGGATGATGAGCACCAGGGCGACGATGATGAATGTAGGGATGGCCAGCAGGACAAAGGCCGAACGCCAACCGAGTTCCGTACCCAGCCATCCGGCCAGGGGGCTGCCGATCAGGCCGAGGCCAGCCGAGCCGATGAGGAACACGGTGAAGACCTGGGCCAGGCCCTCGGGGGGGTAGTAGTCGGCCAACAGACTCGGGTAGATGGTCTGGGAGGCCAGGAGGCCGATGCCACCGGCCAGGCGGGCCGCCACCAGCACGCCGACCACTGGAGCGAGCCCGGTGAAGATGGCGGCGATGGCAAAGAGGGTGGCGCTCCCGGCGGCCAGGCGGACCCGATTCCGGCGGTCGCCGACGAAACCCAGGAAGACAGCGCACATCACCGGCACGGCGGCGGTGAGCGCGGCGATGGCGTCGATGCCGGCGTTATTTAGGTGAAAGGTGTGTCGAATTTCGGGCGAGAGCACACCGAAGGCCGCCACATCGAACCCCTGGGTGACGGCCAAGCCGACAAGCAGTATCAGAGGCAGCCGACCTGCCGGTCCGAAATTGGTGTGGCGTGGAGACCACCCGGTGGAGTCAGATGCCGCGATCTCTCCGTGCTGCGTGTCAGCCATGGGCCCGCCCCCCGTAATTGTCAGCTGCGCCGATGAGATGGTCTAGCGCAATACCGGGTGGCGCGCCCGGAAATCAACGCACCATGAAGACCGGATGACGCTCGGCGCAGGCAGCGAACTCGGCGTCGGAGGAGTCCGGCCCGACACCGTCGAAGAACTTGCCGACCTCGAACTTCCAGCGGCGGAGGTAGGCGCGGAGAATCTCCGTTCGTTCGGCCGGCGGAATCTCTACCGCCGTGCGGACCTGGCGCCGCCGGCCGAGAATGAGGACCAGGCTCCCGCCGGCCGCCCTCACGTTGCGCACCCACTCGGTGTCGCCCCGGGGGGACACCAGGTACTCGCCGCCCTCAAATGCCAGGAGATTGACTGGAGTGCGGTGAGGAGTCCCGGTGACGCGTCCCCGGTGTTCGAGGACCCGAGCCCCCCACACGCTGAAGCCCAGGCGTGTCAGCAGGTTCACGAGCGGATTTAAGACCCACCGAGTGAAGGGATCCGGACGCTTGTAGTGGGCCGGACGTGGGCCGGTGGTCGCTGGGCTGGTGGTGGTCTCCATGGGTCCTCCCGGAGTGACGAAGGTGAGAACATTGATCTAAATACAGAACAATGTTCTTGTCAAGTACTTGTGTTCTCTAACCAGACCCAGCAGACTGGCCGCATGTCAGCGCCACAAGGGGCCCGAGCCCGGATACGCCAGGAGGTGACCGGCGAGATACTGGCCGTGGCCCGTGACCACCTTGGTCGCCATGGTTCCTCAGCGCTCTCCCTCCGTTCCATCGCTCGTGATCTGGAGATGGCGCCGTCTGCCCTTTACCGGTACTTCCCCGGACGCGATGCCCTCCTCAGTGCCTTGATTCTGGGGGCGTACGAGTCGCTGGCCGACGATGCCGAGGCGGCCTGTGCGGCGGCCCTCGGGAACGGCGGCAGTGAGGGCGCTCGATGGCCGGCCGTGCCGCGGGCCATGCGGAGCTGGTCGTTGACCCATCCGCATGAGTGGAGCCTCATTTTCGGCACACCGGTGCCCGGCTACCGGGCTCCCGAGGACACCGTTGTCCCCTATGCCCGCCTGGCCACTGCCCTGGTGCGGCCGGTGGTTGACGCCAGGGCCGCCGGCCGTCTCGGCTCGTCGACGGGCCACCCGCCGGCGTCCGACGCCCTGCGTGATGCGGTGGCACCGGTGGCAGAGGCGTTGCTCCCGGGGGCGCCGGCGTCGCTGGTGGTGCTGGTGCTCCAGGCATGGTCGACCCTCATCGGGGTCATCAGCCTTGAGCTGTTCGGCCACTGGAACAACACCATTCTC
>Ga0302325_10014242_pt1 | contig 16930 bp, 15 predicted proteins | sample Palsa_T0_2_FD_201948 | JGI IMG/M metagenome (GOLD analysis project Ga0302325, IMG submission 201948) | Peat permafrost microbial communities from Stordalen Mire near Abisko, Sweden - Palsa_T0_2 | ecosystem: Environmental > Terrestrial > Soil > Palsa > Peat permafrost | place: Sweden: Abisko... | reverse complement strand
CGACAATCTGGCGAAGCCGGATCTCCTCCGATGCCGTCGTGTTCTTCAGCATCTCCGCATAGAGACCCTTGACCGCGTTCTCGTTCACCGCGTTGCCGACGGCGTTTTCCAGGACGATATCGCCCAGAACCCGGTCCCTGGCGGCGACAAGGCGCCGCTGAACGGCCGGGTCTCTGTCCAGGCGGCGGCGGACCGCTTCGGCGGCCAGCAGCTTCTGGTCGACGACCTCGTCGAGGACCTGGCGAAATTGCTCGGAGGACGGATCGAGAGGCTCGCCCGGCCCTATAAGGCCCTGGGCGACGGCCTCCCGCTTTACATCCGACGCCCAGATCAACGCGCCGTTGACGGTCGCGACCGCTCGATCTCCCGGCTGGGGGGGCGTGGATGGGGTCTTCTGCCGGCCGCAGGCGCTCAGGACCAGCAGGCATGCCGCCGCGACGACGATGTGTTTGCCTGCGGTAAGCCTTGACTTCATGGAGGGACGCCGTCCTGGGCAACTTCGAAGCTGGCGGCGCGCATGGTCCAGAATGCGACGTCCGTCAATCAAATGCACAGCCGCAAGAGAGCCTCGACCGCCGAAGATGGGGACCGCTCGATCCGGCCATCAAGTCCGTCTCCGCTGTTTCAGTGCGGGAAGGCAAGACCAATCGCGGCGTGGGCGCTGACGACCGCCGCCCCCATCGCGTTGACACCGCCCGGCGGGCTCCCTAAGTCTCGCGCGCGCCAAAGGGCGAGGTCTGCTTGGCCGGCCGTGGGCTTTGCCGCGCCGTGCGCAAGGCCTTCAACAGGACGCTCTCGCCTTCTCATGCTCGATCTGAAAAAGCTCTTCGGCTCCTCCAACGACCGCAAGGTCAGGGCGATGGCGGCCAAGGTGTCCAGAATCAACGCCATGGAGCCGCAGGCCTCCGCGCTCTCGGACGCGGACCTGAGAGCCAAGACCGAGGAATTCAAAGCCCGGCACGCCGCCGGCGCGAGCCTCGACGATCTGTTGAACGAAGCCTTCGCCGTGGTGCGCGAGGCCGCCAAGCGCACCCTCGGCCAGCGCCATTACGACGTCCAGATGGTTGGCGGCATGGTGCTGCACAAAGGCGGAATTGCGGAAATGAGAACCGGCGAGGGCAAGACCCTGGTCGCGACCCTGCCGATCTACTTGAACTCGCTGGCCGGCAAGGGCGTCCATCTGGTCACCGTCAACGACTATCTCGCTAGCCGCGACGCTGAATGGATGGGACGGATTTACGGGTTCCTGGGCGTTTCCGTCGGCGTGATTATCAATGGCCTTTCTCATGGCGAGCGCCAGAGGGCCTACGCTGCGGACATCACATACGGCACCAACAACGAATTCGGCTTCGACTATCTGCGGGACAACCTCGTCTACGATGCTTCGGAGATGGTCCAGCGCGGCCACAACTTCGCGATCGTTGACGAGGTCGATTCGATTCTGATCGACGAGGCTCGCACCCCACTCATCATCTCGGGCCCCACCGAAGATCGCTCGGATTTCTATCGCACTATGGACCTGCTGGTGCGAGATCTGATCAAAGACGCCGCCACATTCGAGCATGACGAAAAACAGCGTCAGGCCCTACTCACGGAACACGGATCGGAAGTGATCGAGGAGATCCTGGAACAGGCCGGGCACCTCGAGGATGGATCAGCAGGCCTCTACGACCCGGCCAACATCAGCGTCGTCCACCACGTCAATCAGGCGTTGCGCGCGAACGTCCTTTATCAGCGCGACCGTGACTACATCATTCGCGACCGCGAGATCATGCTGATCGATGAGTTCACTGGCCGCATGATGCATGGCCGACGATTGAGCGAGGGCCTGCATCAGGCGATCGAGGCCAAGGAAAAGGTCGATATCCAACCTGAGAATCAGACCCTGGCGTCGGTGACGATCCAGAACTACTTCCGACTCTATTCCAAGCTTTCAGGCATGACCGGCACCGCCGCCACCGAGGCACAGGAGTTCATTGACATCTACAAGATGGATGTCGCCGAAATTCCTACCAACCGCCCAGTGACGCGGATCGACGAGGACGATGAAGTCTACCGGACGGCGGCGGAAAAAAACCAGGCGATCATAGGCCAGATCGAGGACTGTCACCGTCGCGGCCAGCCGGTGCTCGTGGGAACAGTGTCCATCGAAAAATCCGAGCACCTCTCCAATCTGCTGAAGGCGCACCGTTTCGAGATGGACGGCAAGTCGATCGCGGGCCTTCCGCACAGTGTCCTCAACGCCCGCTATCACGAGCAGGAAGCTTACATCGTCGCCGAGGCGGGTGTTCCCGGCACGGTCACCATTGCCACCAACATGGCGGGGCGCGGCACTGACATCCAACTTGGCGGCAACCTCGACATGCGAATGGCGAGATGGCGCGCGGAACAGAAGGGCTTGGGAATCGAGCCAAGCGCCGAGGGCGAGGTCGGCGAAAAGATCGCCATCGAGGCCGAGATCGGGAGTAAGCGGGCCAAAGCGCTGGCCGCGGGTGGCCTTTTCGTTCTGGGCACCGAGCGCCACGAGAGCCGGCGGATCGACAACCAGTTGCGAGGCCGGACTGGCCGCCAAGGCGATCCCGGTCGCTCGAAGTTCTTCCTCTCGTGCGAAGACGATCTGTTGCGCATCTTCGCCGGCGATCGGCTCGACGCGATCATGCGCACCTTCGGAGTCGAGGAAGGCGAGGCGATCACCCACAAGTGGCTGAACAGCGCCATCGCCACTGCTCAGAAACGGGTCGAGCAACGTAACTACGAAATCCGCAAGAACCTCCTGAAGTACGACGACGTCGTCAACGACCAGCGCAAGGCCGTGTTCGAGCAGCGTCAGGAGTTCATGGAGGCCAGCGATCTCTCCCAGATCGTGGCCGAGATGCGACACGACACGGTAGAGGATCTCGTCGCCCGCCACCTGCCGCCAAAAGCCTACGCCGACCAGTGGGATGTCGAGGGCCTCGACGAGCGCGCGAGGACCCTGCTCGGCCTCGAACTCCCGATCAAGGAGTGGGCGGCGGAGGAAGGGATCGCCAACGAGGAAATCCAGCAGCGCCTGATCGCCGCCGCCGACGCCAGGGCGACCGAGCGCGAGGCCGCGCTCTCGTCCGAGCAGACGAGATTGATCGAAAAGAACTTTCTGTTGCAGATGGTCGACATGCAGTGGCGCGAGCACCTGATGCACCTGGACCACTTGCGCAACGTCATCGGCCTGCGGGGTTACGGCCAGCGGGACCCGCTGAACGAGTACAAGACCGAAGCCTTCTCCCTGTTCGAGAAACTGATCGGCGATCTGCGCCAGAACGTCACCCGGTGGCTGATGACGGTCGAGATCCAGTTCGCTCCGCCCGAACCCGCTCCGGCGCCGATGTTCGAGGTCCACGTCGACCCGACGACCGGCGAGAACGAGCGGGCTTTGGAAATGGCCGGCGCGGCGTTGGCCGCGGGTTCCGCCGAACAGCGCGCCGCCGTGCCGCTTTCCGCTCTGCCGGAGGGCTTCGAGCGGACAGGACGCAATGCACCCTGCCCCTGTGGCTCCGGCCGCAAGTTCAAGCACTGCCACGGAGCGCTGGTCTGAAGTGAAGCCCGCCTCGCCTACCTCATCAGCATACGGATTATAGGTAGTTTCGATCTTGAGCTCCCCTGACAGCTCGGCGCGGATGCGTGACTGGCCGTTCATCGCCGGAAGATCGACGCGGATCACCGGGGGAGAGGGCGCCTGGCTCATCGCCGACGACGGGCGCAGGATCCTCGACGCCGCCGGCGGCGCCATTGTCGTCAATGTCGGACATGGACGAGCCGAAGTCGCCGAGGCGCTGGCCAAGTCGGCCAGCGGCGCCGCCTTCGTCGTACCGCCATGGCGGACGCCGGAACGGGAGGTGCTGGTCGAGCGGCTGCGCGCGGACTGGCTGCCCGAGGGGCTCGGCCACATCCACCTGACCTGCGGCGGTTCGGAGGCCATGGACGCGGCGGTGAAGATCGCCCTGCAGCACTTCGCCGCCCGCGGCGAATCTCGACGCACCAAGATCATGGCCCGCGAAATTTCCTATCACGGCACGACCATCGCCATGGCCGGCTTCTCAGGTCATCCCGGCCGCAAGCGGGGCCTGGCGGGTTTCCTCGCCAGCCATCCCCAGGCCCCCACGCCCTCGCCTCTGCGCTGCCCTCAAGGCCCGGATTATCCGCACGCCGGCCGGCACTACGTCGAAGCCACTCGACGAGCGATCGAGCAAGCCGGCTCTGACACTATCGCCGCGCTCGCCATAGAGGCGATAACGGGATCGAGTGGTGGCGCCATCGTACCGCCTACGGACTATCTCTCAGGGGTACGTCAACTCTGCGACGAATTCGGCATCCTGCTGATCGTCGACGAGGTCATGACCGGGTTCGGTCGCACCGGGGCCAAATTCGCCTGCGACCACTGGCGACTGAAGCCCGACATCCTGGTCAGCGGAAAGGGGCTGGCGGGCGGCTACGCCGCCATCAGCGGCGTCTATGCGACTGCAGAGGTGGCCGAGCCGATCCGCGAGGCCGGCTTCGAAGTGATGTTCCATACCTTCGCGGCCATGCCCTCGGCCTGCGCCGCCGCCGACACGGTGCTGCGGATCCTCGATCGGGAGAATCTCGTCGAACGAGCCAGGGTTCTGGGGGACCAGCTTTCGGCCCGGCTTGGCGACCTGCTCGGCCAACATCCCCACGTCGCCGAGGTCCGCGGCATGGGCTTGCTTCAGGCGGTCGAGATCGTCCGCGACCGCGACACCCTCGAGCCCTTCGACATCGCCGACCGAATAACCAACCGCGTCGTTGCTCAGGGTCTGAAGAACGACGTCTTCTTTTACCCAGGAGGAACCGGCGAGGTGCGCGACATCATTTGCCTGGGGCCACCTTTCGTTTGCACCGACGCCGAGATCGATCTGATGGCCGAGGTCCTCGCGCGCTCCATCGACGAAGTGCTGTGCTGACCACGCCCGCTGGCAAGCCGCGCGCCCGCGCTATCTCGATCCCGTTCGACGGCGAGCCGGGGCCGCTGAACGCCATCACCGATGTCGCCGGCGTCGAAGTCGGCTATCGCACCATCATCCGTGGCGCCGGCAAGCGCGTCGTCGGCGAAGGCCCGGTGCGCACAGGCGTCACGGCTATCCTTCCCAGAGGCAGGTCCGGGGCGCACCGTGGCGTCTTCGCCGGCATGTTCAGCCTCAACGGCAACGGGGAACTCACCGGCTCACATTGGGTCACCGAGACCGGGCGCTGCGATGGCCCGATCACGATCACCAACACCCATTCGTGCGGGATCGCACGGGACGCGACCATAAAGTGGCTCGCAAAGAGGTTCTCGAGCCTGGACGGCTGGTCACTGCCCGTCGCCGGCGAAACATTTGACGGCTACCTGAACGACATTAACGGCTTCCACGTCGGCGAGGACGATGTCTTTGCCGCGCTCGACGCGGCGGCGGGCGGCGCCATCGAGGAGGGAAGCGTCGGCGGCGGAACGGGGATGATCTGCTACGGCTTCAAGGGCGGCTCGGGGACGGCGTCCCGCAAGGCGCGCCTGGCGGGCGCGTCCTTTGTCGTCGGCGCCTTTGTCCAGGCCAACTTCGGCCGGCGCGAACAACTCGTCGTCGCCGGCACGCCGGTCGGCCGGGCGCTGAAGGACTGGCGGCCCGACCCGCGGGCGGGGGCGGAGGCGGGCTCGGTAATCGCCATTCTAGCTACCGACGCGCCCTTGCTTCCCCATCAGCTCCAGCGCCTCGCCCGACGCGTGAGTCTGGGGATCGGCCGTAGCGGCGCGATCAGCGGCCACGGATCAGGAGACATCTTCCTGGCCTTCTCCACGGCGAACGGCGAGGCCCTTCAGGCAGGCTCGGAAGCCTTGGCGCAGGCGCGTTTCATACCGGACGCCGCTCTCGACCCCCTGTTCGCCGCCACCATTCAGGCCATCGACGAGGCCGTAATCAACGCTCTGATCGCAAACGAGACCATGATCGGCGCCGACGATCACGTCATCCACGCCCTGCCTCACGCGGAGGTGCGAAGGCTGCTAGGCCTCCAGGCCTGAGCTCCAGGCGCCCTGATCAGACCTTTTCGAGCACGTGGATGGCGCAGGCGGAGCCCATGCCGACCACGTGGGTGAGGCCGATGCGCGCGCCCTCGACCTGGCGCTTGCCGGCCTCGCCGCGCAGATGGGTCGAGATCTCATAGATGTTGGCGATGCCGGTGGCGCCGAGGGGATGACCCTTGGAGAGCAGGCCGCCGGAAACGTTCACCGGGATCTTGCCTCCGTGGGCGGTCTCGCCATCGTCGATCAACCTGCCGGCTTCGCCGTCGCCACAAAGGCCGAGATTCTCGTAGTGGACGATTTCAGCGGTGGCGAAACAGTCATGGAGCTCGACGAGATCCAGATCCTCGGGCCCCACGCCCGCCATCTCGTAGGCTTGCTTGGCGGCCAGCCTGGTCGCGCCGTTGAAGTCCGGCATCACCAGGTTGCGCGGCGAGTAGGGATCACTGGTGAGCGCCGAGGCGCGGACGCGGACGGCGCGGCCCATCAACCCCAGCCGCTTGGCCGCGCTCTCCGAAGCCAGGACCGCGGCCGCCGACCCGTCGACGTTCACCGAGCACATGAGCTTGGTGTTCGGATAGGAGATCATCTCGGCGCCCATCACCTCCTGAAGCGGGGTTTCGACCTGGTACATCGCCTTGGGATTGGCCGTTGAATGATGATGGTTCTTCACCGAGACCTTGGCGAACTGCTCGAAGGTCGTGCCGTATTTACGCGTATGCTCCAGCCCCACGTGGGCGAACACCGAAGGCATGGTGCCCGAGCCCAAGAGGCCTTCCACGGGGATGCCTGAGCCCCCGCCGCCGCCACCTAGCAGGCCCTTGCCCATCTGCTCGACACCAACGGCCAGCACCACGTCGTAGAGCCCGGCCTTGATCGACGCCCAGGCCTCGCGGAACGCCGTCGCACCGGTGGCGCAGGCATTGGCGGTGTTGACGACGGGGATCCCGGTCTGTCCGATCTCCCGCAGCACTCGTTGGCCCACCATGGCCCCGGCCTCACCGAGGTTGCCGCAATAGAGCGCTTGCATGTCGTGGATGGTGAGGCCGGCGTCGTCGAGCGCCATGAGCGCCGCCTGGGCGCCCAGTTGCGGCACGGTGCGATCGGGGAACCTCCCGAATTTGATCATGTCGGTTCCGACCACATAGACTTCGGTCATGGCTCAGTTTCCCTGGTTGTTCAGGCGGCGGGCGTGAAGAAGTAGGCGAGGTAGGAGGCGCCGTCCTTGTCCTTTCGGCCGGCGTCCCGGTAGACGAGCTTGACCGGCATGTCGAACTTGATCGCCTCGGGGCTGGGCGGAAATTCGATCAGATTCCCTTTCACCGTCCCCCCGCCGTCGAGGTCGACGATTGCCGAGATGAAGGGCACCGGCACGCCCGGGAAATTCCGGTGCACGACGGTGAAGTTGTAGAGCTTGCCCGTGTCGGCGAGGCGCACGGTCGTCATCTTCCCGCGCGTGCCGCAAGCGCCGCAGTTCTGGCGATCCCCGAGAAAGGTCTCGCCGCAGGCGTCGCACCTGCAGCCTTCGAGATAGGGCTCGCCGTCGTCGGGAATCTTGAGGAACGGGACGGCCGGCAACGGCTTGGCGGAGGGTTCAGGCGACGGCATCGATACCTTCCAAGGGGGGCGATATCCCCGCTTACCACGCTATCGGGCGGGTGCGTAGAGCCAGCGGCGCCCAGGCCAACGGCGGCCTGGGGCGGCTCGCCCAGCAGGCTGGCCCGGCCGAGCGGCCTTTCAGCAAGCCGTCACGCCGGTCACGAGTTGCCGTGGAAGCCGAAGGGAACGCGCCTCCATGGCCAGAACCTCCGAAGGCTATTTCTTACGTTGTAAATTTATGACGTACGCGATACAGCGATGCAATCGCAATTTTCAGCAGAGGGTCTTTCGTGCCGCGACCGCTTTCCGACGACGACATCGCCGAGTTTCGCGAGCGCCTGTGCGATGCGGCCGAGACCCTGTTCGCGGAACACGGGACCGAGACCGTGACCATCCGCCAGCTGGCGGAAAGGATCGGCGTCAGTCCGATGACCCCCTATCGCTACTTCAAGGACAAGGGCGCCATCTTGGCCGCCGTGCGGGCTCGTGGCTTCGATCGGCACGCCGACGCCCTGGAGAAGGCCTTTCGCGAGACGCCAGGTGATGCGGGAGCTAAGGCCCAGGCCACCGGAGAAGCCTACGTGCGCTTCGCATTCGAACATCCCCAGGCCTACCGGTTGATGTTCGACGTCGACCAACCCACCGAAGGGTACCCGGATCTGGAGCGCGCCGGCGAGCGGTCACGCCGGACCATGACCAGCTATCTCGAGCCTTTCGCCGAGGCCGGCCAGCTCCGCGGCGACAAGACGCTCGTCGGCCACATGTTCTGGGCGGCGATCCACGGCGCGATCATGCTGCAGTTCGCGGGAAGGCTCGGGGCGACCTGCGACGCTTCGGTCATCATTCCTGCGCTGGTCGAGACATTGAGCCGGGGCCTCTCTATGGGCGTTGGAGACGCTTGACCGCCGCTGCGGTAAGTGCGCGCGACTAGAGCGGGCCTCACGGGAGATCACCATGGCCGAGATTGAACCGTTCGCGCTCGCCTGGGACGCGATCGATGTCGAGGAGGTTCTGGGGCGGGTGCGAGCCTATCCCTGGCCTCCCGCCCCCAAGGTCGAGGATGGCTGGGCCTATGGCTGCGATGGTCGCTTCCTTCAGGGTCTTTGCGGTCATTGGCTCGATGGCTACGACTGGCGCGCGGCGGTGGCCGAGCTCAACCGCTATCCGCAGTTCATCGTTCCGGTCGAGAATCTCGACATTCCATTTCGTCCACATCGTAGGCGAGGCGGCCGGCGCGCGGCCGTTGCTGCTGAGCCACGGCTGGCCGGGAAGCCACTACGAGTTCTGGGGCGCGATCGAGAAACTTGCGCGGCCCTCGCGCCATGGCGGTTCGCGGGCAGACGCGTTCGATCTGGTCATCCCATCCCTGCCGGGTTTCGGCTTTTCATCCAAACCCGACAAGCCCTTTGGCCAGCGAGCGACCGCCCGTCTCTTCAATACGCTGATGACGGACGTCCTGGGATACGAGCGCTATCTCGCCCAGGGCGGCGACTGGGGCGCGCTGGTGACCTCATGCCTGGGCTTCGATCACGCCGCACATGTCAGGGCCATTCATCTCAACATGGTGGGCTTCAGACCGCCCGGCGGCCCCCAGAGTCCGGAGGAGACCGCCTGGATCACGCGCCAGAACAGCATGATGGACAGGCTGGGGGCCTACTTCCGCCTCCAGGCCTCGAAACCGCAGTCCCTGGCGTGGCTGGGCGCCGGCAACCCAGTCGGCCAGGCGGCCTGGATCGTCGAGCGGTTCTACGACTGGTGCGACCGGCGCGCGAAGCCCTTCGAAAAAATCTTCACGGCCGAGCAGCTCCTGACCAATGTCATGGTCTATGTGATGACCGGCAGCTTCACCACCGGGGCCTGGTACTACCGCGCCCTGATCGAGGAGGGAGGCGTGGTGCTGAAGCCAGGGGAGCGCTGCGAAGTCCCCACGGCCTTCGCCAAGTTCCCCGGCGAAGCGCTCTACACCGCTCCACCCCGATCCTGGGCCGAGCGCGCCTACAATATCGTCCGCTGGACAGAAGCGCCGCGCGGGGGCCACTTCGCCGCCATGGAAGAACCCGACCTCTATGTCGACGATCTGCGGGCCTGGGCGAGGGACATGGGTGACTAAAGGGAGAAGAAGACGATGACCAAGGCGACGGGCGGATGTCTGTGCGGCGCGATCCGCTACGAAATAGCCGCCGAACCGATGTTCCAGTTCGCGTGCCCTGCCGTGACTGCCAGTACACCTCCGGTGGCGCGCCGACATTGGGGATCGCCGTTCCCAAGGCGGCGCTGAGCATCACCAAGGGCGAGCCCAAGACCCACTGGGTCACGGGCGACAGTGGGGCCAAGGTCGGGCGCGGCTTCTGCGCCAATTGTGGCACGCCGCTCTTCTCGGAGCCGGTGGGCATCGGTGAGATCGCCGTGATCAAGGTCGGCAGCCTCGACGACGGTTCGAAGTTCAAGGTCCAGGCCGACCTCTGGATGAAGAGCGCCCAGGCCTGGCATCGGCCGCACGAAAGCGCAGGCCAGTTCGAGACCGCGCCGCCCCGTCCCGGCGCCTGAAGGCGTGGCGCGCGGCGATTTCGTCTCTGACAATGTCGCCGGCGCGATGCCGGAAGTCATCGAAGCCCTCTCGCGATTCAACGGCGGCTCGGCCTCCAGCTACGGCAAGGACGAGGTCAGCGCCCGCGCGGCCGACTTGATCCGCGCGCTGCTCGACGTCGACGCCGAGGTCGTCTTCGTCGCTTCCGGCACGGCGGCCAACGCCTTGACCTTAGGCGCCCTCGTCCAACCGCACGAAGCCTTCCTGGCGCACGAGCACTCCCATGTCGCCACCGATGAAACCGGCGCCCCCGCCTTCTTCGGGGGCGGAATGGGCGTCATACCCTTGCAAGGAAGCTCGGGCCGAATCGATCCGGCGGCCCTCCAGGATGCCTTGGACGCGCCCGACCACGCCCACCGGCAGGGTCCAGCGGCGCTCTCGCTCACCAACGCAACCGAGTATGGCGCCGTCTATTCGAGAGTTGCGTTCAGCGACCTCGTTGGGCGAGCCAGGACCGCGGACCTCAAGATCCAGCTCGACGGCGCGCGGCTTGCCAACGCCGTGGCCGGCGGCCTCGATCCCAAGGACATAGTTGGGCGCCCGCCCCTCGACGTGGTCGTCCTTGGTGGAACCAAAGCCGGTTCGACCCCTACCGAAGCGGTCGTCATCGTCGACAAATCCTTAGCTCGGCGCCTAGGCGCTCGCTTGAAGCACGCCGGCCAGCTGGTCTCGAAAACCCGCTTCCTCGCCGCTCCCTGGATAGGCATGCTCGAGGACGGCGCCTGGTGCCGTCGCGCCGCCCACGCCAACGCTATGGCCACCCGGCTCGCGGCCCTGAGCCCGTTCGCCGTGGCCCATCCTGTCGAAGCCAACGGAGTCTTCCTGAAGATGGACGATGCGGCCTACGTGCGGTTCCGCAATTCCGGCTGGTCCGCCAACCGGGTTCTGGACGGCTCGATTCGGTTCATGTGTTCCTGGTCCACGACTACCGAGGCCGTCGAGGAACTTGCCGTGGCGCTGAGGGCGGTCGCCTAGACCACGCCGGCGCTCCTACTCCGCCGCCACCTTGACGCGCGTGTCGACCATCCCCGCCAGACGGTTCCGAATGATGTCTTCGGCTTCCGCGACGATCCGATGAATCAGCTCGGCGCAGCTGGGGACGTCGTGGATCAGACCCTGGATCTGCCCGGCCGACCAGATGCCGTGGTCGGGATCACCGGTCTCGTAGACAACCCGGCCGCGCGTGCCGGCCACGAGTTCGCGAACCTCTTCGAACTTGGCGCCCCCGCGCTCCAGTTCGACAACCTGTTGGCTGATGGCGTTCCTCGCGACCCGCGAGGTGTTACGCATGGTGCGGAAGATGAGGTCGGTGGCGCGTTCGTCGTTCGCCACCATCTGCTGCTTGATGTTCTCGTGGATCGGCGATTCCTTGGTCGCCATGAATCGGGTGCCCATGTTGATGCCGTCGGCCCCGAGCGCGAGGGCCGCGACGAGGCCGCGGGCGTCGCCAAAACCGCCCGAGGCGATCATCGGAATCTTCAGCTTGTCGGCCGCCGCCGGAATCAGGATCAGGCCCGGGACATCGTCCTCCCCGGGGTGGCCCGCGCACTCGAAGCCATCGATGGAGATAGCGTCGACACCCATGCGCTCGGCCGAGAGCGCGTGGCGGACCGAGGTGCATTTGTGGATGACCTTGATCCCGTGCTTGCGAAATTCGTCGACGTGTTCCTGTGGCTTGTAGCCGGCCGTCTCGACGATCTTGACACCGCTTTCGATGATCGCCGCCCGGTAATCGGCGTAGGGCGGCGGCTTGATCGCCGGCAGGATTGTGAGATTGACGCCGAAGGGCTTGTCGGTCCAGTCGCGGCAGCGCGCGATCTCCTCGAGTAGAGCCTCCGGCGTCGGCTGGGTGAGGGCGGTGATGAAGCCAAGCGCGCCGGCGTTGGCCACCGCCTGGACGAGCGTCGCCCTTCCCACCCATTGCATCCCGCCCTGGGCGACCGGATGTTCGACGCCGAACATCTTCGTGAAGCGGGTCTCAATCATCGAGGTCCTCCCAACGAGCGTTTGAATTCCTCACTTAAGGCGGCTTTCGCGTTCTCAGGCAAGCCCGTCAGGTTGGGCGGCGCCGTTCGAAGGTCATGGTCTGGGCGTAGGTCTCGAATCCCAGCCCGAAATAGAGCTTGCGTGGCACGGGATAGTCATCATCGCCTCGGACGCCGACCGTAGCGGTTCCTGCGCCGGCGGCGCGCAGGGCGTGCAGGGCGGCGAGCATCACCGCACGGCCGTATCCGCGCCGACGAAAGTCGGCGTCGGTCCCCACGGGTTCGAACTCGCCCACGCCATTGGCGTCGTCGAGCCAGACGCAGCAATTGGCCACCCAACGGCCGTCCGGCGCTTCCAAGACCCAGTCGAGTTCGGGGCGGTAGGGCCAAGCCGCCATGACGCAGCGATAGCTCTCGCCGGTCACCCGGGACGCACCAGGCGGCTGGTCCTCTCGCCCGGCCAGACGCGACCAGGCGGCCCGATGGGCGGCGGCGCGGCGCTCCGCATCGCTGGATCCGACCAGCGGACGTGCGATGAAACCTGGTGGGATATGGATCGGCGGCAGGCTGGCCAGCGATCGGTGGGTCAGCAATCCGAATGGGCCGCGCGTTTGGGGCGCATAACCCCTCGCCGTAAGAACGGTGATCAACGGTGTTTGACGGTTGCTGACGTCGACGGCCAGTTCGTTCGACGTCGAGGTCCGCTCGAACCATCCCAGCACGTCACAGGTAAGCTCGATCCTCGCCGGATCAACCTGGAGATAGAGAAGATCGGGGTCGCGTTCGTAGATCCAGCCCCACGCCACGACCTCGCCGTCGACTTCCCAGAGCCGCGTCGGCCAATCCGGCTCGCGGCCGACATGTTCGAAGCGCTGCCAAGCCAAGCCTCCCGGCTGATGTCGCTCGTCGAAGTTCCAGAGCCTCTGGCTGAGACGCTGCATCGCTCGCAAGTCGTAGGGCCCGGCGTAACTCCGGCCGACGGTGGCCATCACACCCGTCCGATAGCCGTGAATCGATCCTCCCGCTGGCGGCGCAACGCCTCCGATGACAGGGGCAGCAGCGCCCTCAGCTCGGCTTCAACCACATCGCCGACACGGCTGATGGCTAGGGCCGGATCGGCGTGCGCTCCGCCGACAGGCTCCTCGATGATCCTATCGACAATCTTGAGCGCGATAAGGTCATCGGCGGTGATCTTCATCGCCTTGGCCGCGCCCTGCGCCAGCGACCGGTCGCGCAGCAGGATCGAGGCGCACCCCTCGGGCGATATCACCGCGTAGATGGCGTGTTCGAGAATGAGGACGCGATTGGCCGCAGCAATGCCTATCGCTCCGCCGCTCATCCCCTCGCCGGTAATCGTGGCGATCATCGGCACGCCCAGGGTGAGGCAGCGCTCGGTGCCTCGGGCGATGGCTTCGGCGACGCCGCGCTCCTCGCCGCCGACGCCCGGATAGGCGCCGCCGGTGTCGATGAACGAGAGCACCGACAGACTGAATTGTTCTGCCAGATCCATCAGCCGAACCGCCTTTCGGTAACCCTCTGGACGGGCGGCCCCGAAGTTGTGCTTGATCCTGGTGGTGGTGTCGTGGCCCTTCTCGTGCCCCAGCACCATCACCGGCTGACCGCGAAAGCGACCCAGACCCCCGACGATCGCCTGGTCGTCGGCGAACTTGCGGTCGCCGCGCAACTCAACGAACTCCTCGATCAGCCCAGCCACGAAGTCGACAAAGTGCGGCCGCTGTGGGTGGCGCGCGATCTGGGTCTTCTGCCAGGCGTCGAGGTTCGAATAGGCTTCGGCCCGCAACTCGGCGACGCGCTCGCGCAGGGCGGACAGTTCGGCGTCGAAAGTCCCAGGCCCGTTGATTTCGGAGAGCTTGTGCAGCTCCTCGATCTTGGCCTCAAGTTCAGCGATCGGCCGCTCGAATTCCAGGTAGTGCGCGGCCATCGCTCTTTCGAATGTTCCCCAACCCGCAAGGGCGGCGAACCTAGGCGCGGCGAAGCCGAGGAGCAAGTTGGAGGTGGCGCCTCGCCAGGATCTCAGTCCCTCCCGCGTCGCCGGGCGAGCGGATGTTTCGTCTCCATAACCTCGCGCAGCCGATCCTGGGTCAGGTGCGTGTAGATCTGGGTGGTGGCGATGTCTGCGTGACCGAGCAATGTCTGAACGGCGCGCAGATCGGCGCCCCCCTCGAGCAGGTGGGTGGCGAAGGCGTGGCGCAGCACGTGCGGGCTGACCATCGCTGGATCCAGCGCGGCGGCGATGGCGGCTTCGTCCAGCAACTGGGCGAAGCGGCGTGTTGTCAGTCGTCCGCCCTTCGCCCGGGACGGGAAAAGCCAGGGACTCTCCTTGACGCCTTTGGGCAGGAAAGCGGCCCGGACCGCCAGGTAGGCCCCGATTGCCGTCCGCGCGGCTTCGCCTAGCGGCGCGATCCGCTCCTTGCCGCCCTTTCCCTTGACGAAGACATAGGCGGGGTCGCGCGCCACCTGCGCCAAGCCCAGCGCCACCAGCTCCGAAACTCTCAGGCCCGAGGCGTAGAGGAGCTCGACCATGGCGCCCAGTCGAAGGCCGGAAGCGCCGTCCTTGCGACCAGCGGCGGCGATCAATCGCTCGACTTCGTCCCGGGTCAGAACCTTGGGCAATGGTCGGCCGCGCCTGGGTGGCTCGACCCGGCGCGTTGGGTCATCGGGGCGCCAGCCCTCGCCCAGGACGAACCTGTAGAATTGCCGTAGCGCCGCGCGCCGTCGCGCCGCAGTGGCCGGGGAAAGTCCGCGTGTCCCCAGATCGGCGAAATAGGCCTCGATATCATCTGTAGAGACGGTCGAGAGGTCCTGACCGCGGCGGAGAAGGAACGCCTGGCTGTCGGCCAGGTCGCGGGCATACGCCGCCAAGGTGTTGGCTGCGGCCGCCCGCTCGGCGGCCATCATCTCGAGAAACGCCTCGGTCCAGTCGGCGCCGGTCAATACCGTTCCTCCGTTGCCGCTGAAACTTGGCGCGCGCCGCGCCGCTCGTGTAAAGCCGCATTCGGACATGCCCCCCTTCTCTCCATTGAATCGAAAGACCATCGCCCTCGTCGGGCTCATGGGCGTCGGCAAGAGCAGCATCGGCCGCAGGCTCGCCGCGGCGCTCGCCATGCCGTTCAAGGACGCCGACGCCGAGATCGAGGCTGCCGCCGGCCGTTCGGTCACCGATTTCTTCGAGGCTTACGGCGAGGCCGCATTTCGTGACGGCGAGCGGCGGGTGATCGCCCGCCTCCTGGACGGTCCCCCTCACGTTCTCGCCACGGGCGGCGGAGCGTTCATCAATGAAAGCACCCGCGCCCTCATCGCCCAGAAAGCCATATCGATATGGTTGCGCGCCGACCTCGAGGTCCTCGCCCGCCGAGTGGGTCGTCGGGAGACCCGACCGCTCGTCAGGGGCAAGGATCCGCTCGAGGTCCTCGAGGCCCAGGCCAGCGAGCGCTACGCCGCCTATGGCTTGGCCGACATCATCGTCGACACCGGCGAAACCGCCCACAACGTGGCTGTTGACGCGATAATCAAAGCCCTCACAGGCCTGGCGGCCCAGGCGCCGCCGTGACCTCCTCGATCACCGTCGGCCTGGGCGAGCGCGCCTACGAGGTGGTGATCGCGCCTGGTTTGCTCGAAGAGGCCGGCGGCCGCATCGCGGCCCTGAGGCCTGGGGCGCGGGTGGCGGTCGTGGCCGACCCGGCCGTCAATGCGCTCCACGGGGCGCCGCTGCTGGCCTCCCTGACCTGCGCCGGTCTCGACATTCGCCTCATGGAGGTGGGACCGGGAGAAGCTTCGAAGAGCTTCGCCGGCTTGGCTCAGCTCTGCGATAACCTTCTCGATCTCAATCTGGATCGAACCGATCTCGTGGTCGCCTTCGGCGGCGGGGTGGTCGGCGACCTCGCGGGCTTCGCGGCCGCGATCTACAAGCGCGGCATCGACTTCATCCAGCTCCCCACCACCCTGCTCGCCCAGGTGGATTCCTCCGTAGGCGGCAAGACGGCCATCGACACGGCGCGTGGCAAGAATCTCGTCGGCGCCTTCCACCAGCCGATCCTAGTGCTCGCCGACCTTGATCTTCTCGCGACGCTGCCCTCACGCGAGGTCGCCTGCGGCTATGCCGAAATCCTGAAGTACGCGGTGATGGGCGACGTGGGCTTCTTCGCTTGGCTGGAGACCCAGGGCCGTGAGGTGCTCGCCCTTGAACGCGGCGCCATCTGTCAGGCCGTCCGCCGCTCGGTCGAGATGAAGGCGCAGATTGTCGCCGGGGACGAGCGTGAGGTGGGCGCGCGGGCCCTGCTCAATTTCGGTCACACTTTCGCCCACGCCCTGGAAGCCGAGACCGGTTTCAGCGAGGCGCTGAAGCATGGCGAGGCGGTCGGACTCGGCTGCGCGCTGGCCTTCCGATTTTCCGCGCGCCTGGGCCTCTGCCGCTACGAGGACGCCGCTCGTGTCTGCGCCGTCGTGGCGGCCGCCGGATTGCCGACCCGTCTCGAGGAGCTTGCCGGCCATTCATTTTCCTCCCACGCCCTGATCGGCCATATGGCCAGGGACAAGAAGGCCCGCTCGGGCGGACTCACATTCATCCTGGCGCGAGGAATTGGAGAGGCCTTCGTCGCCGATCACGTGGATCTCGACCTGCTGAATGGGTTCCTGATTTCCGAGGGCACCGCGGAATGATAGCGGCCCTGGTCGCGGTGGCGCCAATCA
>Ga0302325_10014240_pt1 | contig 16931 bp, 15 predicted proteins | sample Palsa_T0_2_FD_201948 | JGI IMG/M metagenome (GOLD analysis project Ga0302325, IMG submission 201948) | Peat permafrost microbial communities from Stordalen Mire near Abisko, Sweden - Palsa_T0_2 | ecosystem: Environmental > Terrestrial > Soil > Palsa > Peat permafrost | place: Sweden: Abisko... | reverse complement strand
TTTGAGATGACGTTCGGCATTGACGGCAAGACGCAAGCCCGCCTCGGCCAGCGTGCATTTCTCCCGCACGCAGGTGAGTACGTCGAGCAGCGGCCGGCGTTCCGGTACGTGATAGGAAACGTCGTTGACGGCGACGAGCGGGGCGCCGAGGCGCTCGCCGAGTTCGGCCAGCACACCGAGACGGCGCGGTTCGTCGCCGCGATGATTGTGGATGCCGGCGACGAAGGTTCGCCCCGGCGCCGCGCGCGCGAGGGCGCAGAGGCGATCGGTGAATACTTCAAACCCTCCCCTGGAGGGGGAGGGTGGCAAGCATCGAAGATGCGAGCCGGGTGGGGTGGCAAACTTCGCCGCTCTATCACCCCCTCCCGTCGCGCTGCGCGCGACGACCTCCCCCCTCCAGGGGGAGGTTTTTTGGGCCTCCGCAATTGGATCAGCAAATAAACCATGCGGCGGGATCGCGATCAAAATCTGGCCTTCGCTGGCGTTGAGAATCTGCTCGAAGGTCAGATGGCATTCGCCTTTTTCGGCTGTGAGATTTCCCGTCGTGAGAAGCTTGCAAAGCCGGCCATAGGCGGGGCGGTCGGTTGGGTAGGCGACGGCTTCGAACCCATCAATGGTGACGAGCCGCGTTCCGACCAAAAGCTTTATTTTTCGATTTCGCGCCTCATCAAAGGCGCGCACTATTCCGGCAAATGAATTGCGGTCGGCGATGCCAATGGCAAAGCAGCCGAGCTCATCGGCGGCAGCCACCATTTCTTGGGGATGCGAAGCTGCGCGCAGAAAAGAAAAATTAGTTGTTACAATGAGTTCGGCATAAGCGATCATCTGCGGTCTCACGCGAAAAAACTCACGCAAATAGTCCCTGCACGAACCAGCGTGCCGCGGCTGTTTCGCGTTCGTAGAGACCTTCGCGGTAAAGCCAGAAGCGATGACCGCCGGTGTCCTCGACAAGATAATAATCGCGCGTCGGTTCAGCCGATCGGTGACCGTTGTGATTGCGCCACCATTCGCTGGCTATGCGTTCTGGGCCTTCGGCGCCGGCGATCTCGTAAGTCACGCCGCGCCAGCGAAAACGCCGCGGCGGCCCGTCGGGAATGAGCGCCACGACTTCGGTCGGCTCGGCCTGCGGCAACAAGAGAAGCGGGCGCGGTTTCTCCTCGGTCGGTTCTGCTCCGGCGGTCGTTTTGAGCTTCGCGGGATTTGAAGCATTGGCCGGCAGCAACATTTCGGCGCGCTCGGGAATGTGGCTTGGGACCGGTGTAAACCAGCGCACGCTGTGCGGCCCGAGCCGCTGGCGCAGCGTATCGATCAAGGCGGCGCACCGCTCAATGCTGTGCTCATCAGGGACTTCAGGGTGATTTTGAATATCTAACTCCGTCTGCTGCGCCGGCATGGGCTCGGCCCGGGTGACAGCAAGCCCGATGGCTTCAAAGCCGAAGCCGGCATCGTGCATGGCGGCTTGGGCCTCGAGCTTGAGATCGAGAAGGCGCGTCACGTGAGAGACATTGCGCGTCGGCAGCGTCAGTCCGACGTCGATCGTTTCCACGGCCCCGTCGACGCGATAGAGCGAAAGCCGTAACGCCCGCGCGCCGACATCGTCCCGCGTCAGCACATGCGTCAGCGTCTGCATCAGCCGGCGCGTCAGCGCGATGACGGCTTCCTGGGTAATGATCGGCTCGATGAGATAACGCAGAGAGTGATAGACCGGCGGCGCAATGATAGGGACGAGAGGCTCCTCGATGCGGCCGAGCGCCTGATCGATACGGCAAAGAAGCTCGGCCGGAAAACGCGCGGCAAAAGGCGCGCGCGGCTTATCGAGCAACGCACCGACGGTTTTAAAGCCGAGGCGGCGCAGCGTTGCGCACGTCTCCGGCGAAAGCCGCAACGCTTCGACCGGCAGCGGCAGCAACGCTTCGGCTTCGCGTCCGCCGGGAAGGATACAATTGCGCGCGGCATGAAAGCGCGCCAGCGCCCAGGCGGTGCCGGACGTATCGGCGATAGCGATCCGCGCCGGCAGGCCGAAATTTTTTTCAAGCCGGGCCGACAGATCGGCGAGCAGCGCTTCCTCGCCGCCGAACAAATGCGCAGCCCCCTCGATGTCGAGGAAAAAACCGTCGGCGCCGTTCGCCGCGCTCCAAGGCGAAGCGGTCGGCGTATAACGCGTCGCCCACAACGCCAGACGGCGCAACGCGGTGGCGTCGGTGGCGCTGTCAACGGCATGTAGCTGCAATTCGCCCGCTTTGGCGCGCGCATCGGCCAGCGGCTCGCCGAGCACGAGGCCCACGGCCTCTGCCGCCTCGTTCAAGGCGGCGATGCGCGGGCCTTTGCCGCCGCTACCGATCAGAACGAACGGCCGGTCCGGATCAACCGGCTTGACTGAAGGAGTTTTCGTTTGCGTCGCGAGGAAGCGCAGAATCGGCCAGCGCGGCAGCCAAACTGAAACGATGCGCGACATGATCGTACTCCACCATCCATTCGCCTGAGCGTCCGTTGCGGCAGCGTTCCAACATCAGCCGCCAGCGGGCGCGCGCGATCAGGCCGAAGCGATCGCGCGCGGCAGGGAGCGCGTCGACGCGCCAACGCGTCGCTGCGGCGCTCGATTGCAAAATTTCCGCGGGTCGGAGCAGGAAAAGCGGCAGGCCCGCGTCGGTGGCGGCGAGCTGCAATCTTTGACTTAAGCGCAAGTCGAGCTTGTCGATTAAGCCGACGACGGCGGCGGGCGCGCGCGAATGCAACGCTTCCTCGATGGCCCACAAGGTGTCCTGGCGGCGCGCCGTTTCCACCAGGATGAGACGGTTCGGATCAAGCCCAAGTGCGCACGCGCCGTGGCCGTACAGGCGGCCGTAGCGGCGAAACCCATAAGCCGGGACGACGAAAAAGAGCGTGTGAACGCGCGCAAGACGGGCCAGCAGCGCCACCACAAAACCAAAGGCGGCCGACAGTGCGTCTGGTTCGGGGACGATCTCATGCAACGCGCCGCCGGCAAGGCCGCCTTGCGGCAAATAGCGATCGATGGCGGCAAGGCCGAAGGGAATGGGGGCTGCCTTCCTAACCCCTTCCATTTTCGGCAATAAGCGGCGCAGTTCCTCTGCCACGGCCGTGCGGTTACGCAATACGGAAAAACCAGGCCCAAGCGTCATATCGCGCTCCCTTCAAGGGGAGAGCGATCCTAGAACAAAACAGGAACATTGCAAGCGGACTCTTTGCGCATTGCCCTTAGCGGCCGGAAGTTTGGCTTGCCGTGCGATGCCGATATCTGCGGCTTGACGCGGTGAGCGGCGCCTTGCTGCCGCAACTACGATGCAGCATAGGTTGCCCCAGCGCAGGCGCTACGAGACTGCCCACCCAACGAGGAGCCGATGCCGGAAGTCGACAAGGAAGGCCAACGCTATGCGGCCAACCAGCCGCAGCAGACGCTAGGCTTTTATCTCAAGGGTTCCCACCAGCTCGATTGGGGAATGAAAAACCGCCTGGCGCGCGTGTTTTCTCCCGCCAGCGGCCGCACCGTGATGCTCGCGATCGATCACGGCTACTTTCAGGGTCCGACCACCGGACTCGAACGCATCGATCTTTCCATTGTGCCGTTATTGCCGTCCTGCGACGCGCTGTTTTGCACCCGCGGCGTCTTGCGGTCGCTGATCCCGGCGGACTCAACAAAGCCCATGGTGCTGCGCGCAAGCGGCGGCCCGAGCATTTTGCGTGACGACCTTTCCGACGAACAGATCGCGATGGATATGGACGACGCGGTGCGCTTGAACGCCGCCGGCGTCGGCATTCAAGTCTTCATCGGCGGTGAATTCGAGACTCGTTCCATTCACAACATGACCAAGCTCATTGATGCCGGGCTGCGCGCCGGCATGCCGGTCATGGGCGTCACCGCCGTCGGCAAAAATATGGTGCGCGACGCCAAATATTTTCGGCTCGCCTGCCGCATCATCGCCGAGCTCGGCGCCCAATATGTGAAGACCTATTATGTCGATGAAGGTTTCGACACCGTCACCGCCTCGTGTCCGGTGCCGATTGTCATGGCGGGCGGCAAAAAACTTCCCGAGCTCGACGCGCTCACCATGGCGTATAACGCCGTGCAACAGGGTGCGGCCGGCGTCGACATGGGACGCAATATTTTTCAGTCGGAAGCGCCGAAAGCGATGCTTGCCGCCGTCAATGCGGTCGTGCACCAGCAAGCAAAGCCGAAAGAGGCCTACGCGCTGTTCAGTTCGCTAAAGCCCGGCGGCTGAATTCTTTATCCGTAGGTCCGCTGCGGCGCGGCGCCGATCAGAAACCAGGCGATTGTTCCGGCGGCGACCGCGCCGGCCAACGCCGCCATGACTTGGGCGATCCAACCGGGACTGCCGACCGCAGTCTGAGTGGCCTCCGGAGCAGGGGCGGTAAGGCTGGCTTTGATGGAATCGGACTTTGAGGCGGTGTCACTGACGACAGCCGCGGCGGGCGCCGACATAGCCGCCATTTTGTAGCTCGGCGCGGCGTCATTTGGCGTGGCATTGACCGGCGGGGCATTCGCCGGTGCGTCGGCGGCCTTATCGGCGGCGAGATCGAGGGCATTGACGTCGTTCTGCGAGGCGATCTCGACGGGCTGATCGCCGATGACAAGCGGTCCCATGACCGGAGCGCCGGGTGACGGTGCGGCCGGTTCCGCCGCGGCGAAGCTGGCCGGTGCGGTGGTGTCGGCGTCGTCAGCGCTCACCATAGGCACCGCGTCCTGAGCGGTGGGCGTGCTTTGCTCAGCCTTGGCTTCCGCAACAACGGTGTGCCGCCTAAGGCTCCTTGCGGCGACGGTGCGATGCAACGCAGCGTGAATTCTGGTATGCGCCACGGCCTTCGGTCTGGCCGGTGCCTCGACAATGCGCAGGAGCTGAAGCGGCTTGCCAGGCGTGTCGGCCGTTGCGGTCTGCGCGATCGCGCCGTTGATCGCCGCGCCGGACACAAACAAAACAACAGCGCCAGTGGTGACCGCGCGCAAGCTCAGCATTTCGTTCTCCGTTGCTGATCCACCAGCCGCATACACGACAGAGTGGCATGTCCTGAGCGTGACCCAATTGCGGATTTTTTGGCGCAAAGCACGGACTAAAATCAGTCAACCTTAACCGTGGCTTGGTTACTCCGACCGGCGCTCACAGTCCCTCCGAGGCGTGGTATCGTCTATGGAACTTTTCGGACACTGTGCCGCCCCAGCGCGAATGAACCCGCATGATCGACCTAAAAGACAATAACGGCATCGCCACCGTCACCATTACTCACGGCAAGGCCAATGCGTTCGACATCGAGCTTAGCGACGAGCTGGCGGAATGCTTTGAGCAAATTTCCGAATCAGCGGCGCGCGCCGTCGTCATCACCGGCCAGGGCCGGATATTTTCGGCCGGCGTCGACCTCATCCGCTTAAGTTCCGCGGGGCCGGATTACGTGCGCAAGTTCCTCCCGGCGCTGCACCGGTCTTTTAGCGCTGTGTTCTTTTGTCCCAAGCCGGTTGTGGCGGCCGTCAACGGTCACGCCATCGCCGGCGGCTGCGTGCTCGCCTGCGCCGCCGATCGGCGCATCATGGCGCGGGCCAATGGCCGCATCGGTGTCACCGAGTTGCTGGTAGGGGTGCCGTTTCCGGCCATGGCGTTCGAGATCATGCGGTTCGCGGTGCCGGCGCGGCATCTGCCGGAGGCGCTGTTCACCGGAGCCACTTACGACGTCGACGCCGCGTTGGAACGCGGCTTGGTCGACGCGGTCGTCCAGCCGGACGAACTCATGCCGAGCGCGATGGCGGCGGCGGAGCAACTCGCCGCACTCTCGCCGGCGGCGTTCGCCCAAAGCAAGGCGCAGTTGCGGGCGGAGGCGCGCGAGCGTCTCGAACGCACCGGTGCTGCAACCGACAAAATCGCGACTGATATATGGGCGGCCGAGCCGACGCTGCGCTACATCCGCGATTACGTGGCGAGCACGCTGAAGAAAGCCTAGCCGCGTACTCGTAGATCGATAGGCTGCGTTAGAAGGAGATTAGGGGCTCGATGTCGTGTCAATGTTATGCGCAGACCGATAAGCCGCCGCCTCTTGGTGAAGCTTTCGGACGTCGCGAGCCATTTCGAGGCAGGTGATCAATTCAGTATAGCTCGATTCCCCGCCCATCTCCGATTCACTTATGCAATGTGCCCGGTCAGCCGTATCGAACCTTTCCCATGCAGTCATTAGCTGATTGCGAATGCGCTGTTCGCTATTAACGCAATCTCTCTTCGTGTCTACCGTCTCGGGTTTGGGAGCGTGCGCCATTAGCGGTTCGTGCAAAGTGGCGCCGCCTTGCTCGGCGATTCCTCGGCAGACTGGCTCTACATCCAGATTAGGAACTCTATCCGTCGCCGGCGACGTCGCCATAACGGTTGATATTTTTGTCAGTCGAGGTCGACTGCATGCCTCGTCGACACAAGTTGAATATCTAGTTTGCCGCTGAGCCTCTGCATAAAACTGCGGAGGCCGGTCAACACAAGCCGCCAGCATAAGGCCGAGCAGCGCGCCCGAAAGGCCAAACCGCATTGCGATCCCCGGATCAGTTCGTGAATCATCGAACCGCGCAGACGCGCGGGCCAATGAAATGCATAGACTTCGGGACTTGGTGATACTGTGCCGCCGACACGGCGGCTGCGACATGGCGACGACAACGCCGCAAATTACGGAAGCGAAACGTAAGATAGTCGCGTATCCGAATCGCTCGCGACCTGCGACCATCGATGTTGTTGGTACGGAGCTTAAAGAATCCCTAAGAGTGAGTTCCTGAATCAAAATCCCCTAATTGCCGCGCGATTCGCTTCTTGGCACCTATCGAAGCCCCGATGGCGGTGCATAAAATCAGACACATGGCGGATGGAGCTCGAATTCGACGTTTCCGCCATCACTTCTCGCAGCAACAATCCCCGAAGGCGGAGCGTTCCCAATTGCTGCAGCACCTTCGGGGCAACCGTAAAAAGGTTGCGTTGCGGCATTCAACTGTTTTGCATAGGCTCTCAGAACTCGGGGCACAGACGAACTATCGGCGGCGGATTGATTTTATCGACTTCAGTGCCGCGATACTTAACCGCACTGATCAGGTATTACAGAAGTCTAATGGACCCAACCGGGTTCGGGTTATTACAGTGCGGGCCTGAAATCTCATGCGAATCCGCCTCGGTTGCGAGCTCCGCTTCGAATTTCCGCAAACGACGCCCATGATTGTAATGTTGAACGTGCACTTCTCGCGCACCTCCGAACTGGAAGGTCCAGATTATCTGATAACGAACCCTCCGGTTCCGATTGAAGGCTACCGCGACAGCTTCGGAAATTGGTGCAATCGCCTCGTTGCGCCCGGTGGGCATTTCAGCCTCGGCACGGACGCGGTTATTCGCGACTCGGGCATGGCGGACCCGATCGATCACAACGCTTTACAGCACCAGGTCCAGCGGTTGCCGGCGGAACTTATATTGTTTCTGCTTGGCAGCCGTTACTGTGAAACCGATCGTCTATCTGACGAAGCTTGGCGCCTCTTCGGAAATACGCCGCTTGGCTGGCCGCGGGTGCAGGCTATCTGCGACTTCGTACATAAACACATTGCATTCGGTTATGAGCATTCACGTCCAACCAGAACGGCGTTTGAAACATACACAGAGCGCAAGGGAGTGTGCCGTGACTACGCTCATCTTGCCGTCACTTTTTGCCGCTGCTTAAATATCCCGGCACGCTATTGCACCGGCTATCTCACCGATGTAGGCGTTCCACCGCCTTACCCGCCTAATGATTTTGCGGCGTGGATCGAAGTCTATCTCGGCGGCCGTTGGCACACGTTCGACCCGCGCAACAATACCCCCCGGATCGGGCGCATCCTCATCGCGCAGGGCCGCGACGCCGCCGACGTACCTCTCACCCATACCTTTGGTCCAGGAACTTTGTCGGTGTTCCGAGTTTGGGCAGATGAAGTGCCGCCAGAATGAATGATCTGCTTTCACACGAACTTCATCCCGACTGGTCCGCTTTTATCGTGCATATCAATACCTGCCGCCACTTCGACCACGCGCTTTAGAAAGTCTTCCTTCCGTCGCGGGACGACCGCTCGGGGGGCCCGCAACCGTCGCGGGCCGCGCTCATCGACCCATGCCGGTGTCGGCATCTGCCTCTGCGAGGACCTTGACCGCGACTTTCATGGCGAGGTGATCCGATGCAGCTCCTACCCACGTGCCTTGCAGGGGAATCGCCTCGCGCGGCTCTTGGACGACCGCGACGCGCACGAGATCCTGATTCCCCACCCTGCCGCTCGACGGATCGAAGTCGACCCAGCCCGGGCCGGGAACGTAGACCTGTACCCAGGCGTGGGTGTTGCCGCCGGTGACAAGACTAACGCTGTCATCGGCAAGGTGCAGATATCCGGAAACAAACCGCGCACCCAATCTAAGCGAGCGGAGCGCCGCGATCATGAGCATGGCAAAATCCCGACAACTCCCGCTCATGAGTACGAGGGTCTGGACTGGGTCCTGGATACCTTTGTCGTGCCGCGGCACGTGCTTGAAGGTCCGGTGGATAGTCTGCGTCATGTCGACGAGAAGGTCGCGAGTGTCCGCCGATCCGTCCGGACGGAGGAAGCTCGCGGCCCAGTGATCGAGCGCCGGACAGGTGGACAGCGGCGCGACGAAGCGCACGAGGCCGGCCCTTTCATCCGCCCCGTAAGCGAACGGATAGGTTCGCGCGAACTCCTCGATATCGGCCTCGCCGAACCCGGCCGGCGTGTGGTCGAGACGAATAGTGCTTTCGAAGCGAAGCTCCGAAGCTCGGTTTTCGAAACGGGCGGTCGTGACATGATTGCCGAAGACATCCCGCGTCCAGGAGAGCCCGCTCGGCTCAGGCCTGATTTCGAGTTCGGATTCGAGTACCTTCTGGTGCTCATCGTCGCGCGGACGCAGCATCATGCGGTGCTCGCCGAAAGCGACCGGTCGCTTATAGTGATATGTCGTGACGTGCCTTACGGTGAAGATCGGCATTGCAATCCCACAATGTTGCTAGTCTCGATACGTGCATTTTTCGCGCCAACATGAGCCTCCGCCGTACCGTCTTCGTTTCCAAGGGCATGACGGCTGATGAACCAGATGCCGGATAGCTTGTCGGCGGGATGAGCGGGCGCCGGTCACAATATACAAGGCCGGTCGCCGATCCTGATTTTTGCCGATTCGCGCGGGCAATTCTATGCACCGCCCCTCGGGCGGCTCGGTGTGTTCCGGAAGCCGAATGCGAGCGCCACATCGCCCGGCACATGGCATCATTGCGGTCTGCCACTTTATGGCGGGACGCACTCTCGACGCCACTCCAGTGCATAAGCACGGGCAAAGGAAATACCAAGACTCGGGACTGGTGATACTGTGCCGCCGACACGGCGGCTGCGACATGGCTACGACAACGCCGCAGATTACGGGAACGAAACGCAAGATCGTCGCATATCCGAATCGCTCGCGATCTGCGACCATCGATTTTGTTGGTACGGAGCTTAACGAACCCTAGGCGTGAGTTCTTGATTCAAAACTCTCTAATTGCCGCCCGACTCGCCGCATTGTCGTCGTCGGCAATTAACGCGAAGCGCCAATTGGAGACATCATGCCGGGTCACGGGCTTCACGGCCGCAAATGCATCGCCGTCGCAGCGGACAGTGCCGCCAAAATAAAGAACACCAAACCGGGCCCGTTGGCCATCACCGCAACAATGACGAGCCCGATGCCGTACCACCGGACGCAGCTTCGATGGCAAGGGCGACGCCAACGATGAGGAACAACGTCGCTAGGATCGCCTGAAGCAAAAAAAAGAACTTGCGTCCTGCACGCTCTGACATTTGTGCAGCCCCCGAAAGAACCCGACCGGCGGTCGGGTGGGCATGATCCAAGCCCATCGCCTAGAGTGCAAGTGTCAGCCCGTCCGGATGGCGACCTCGATGCGAAGTCGCTATGGTTTCAAATCGACCGTTGTTACGGGAGGCCCCATGAAACTCACGCTTTGCTATGCGCCGGTCGCATGCTCGCTTGTACCGCTGATTAACCTCAACGAAGTCGGCGCGTCGTTCGAGGTGCGCAAGATCAACTTGCGCAAAGGCGACAACATGACATCGGATTATCTGGCGATGAATCCGCTGCACAAGGTGCCCGTACTGATTGTCGACGGGCGCGCGCTGACCGAAAACGTCGCCATCAACACCTTTATCGCGCGGAACCACCCGGCGGCCAAACTGCTGCCGTCCAATTCAATGGACGAACTGGAAGCTATTTCGATGATGGGCTGGTTCAGCGGCGGCCTCCATCCGCATCTGACCCGCATCTTCAATCCGACGAGGTTCTGCGACGCTCCGGGCTCGGAGGAAGCCACGCGCGCGCTGGCAAAGAAGGCCCTGGAGGAGAATTTCGCTGCCGCCGACAAGCGGCTTGGCGGCCGCGAATTCTTCTTTGATCATTTCACTGCGCCGGACGCACATTTCTTTTGGTGCACGCGCCGCTCCACGCAGCTCGATTTCAAGGTGGACGGCTATGCGAACGTCGTTGCGCACCACAATCGCCTGCATCAACGCGACAGCGTGAAAAAGGCGCTCGCGTTCGAGAAGGAGACGATGGCGGAGTTCGCGACGGCGTGAAGCGAACGAGGGAAGATCGTCGCATTATGAGGCGACCGGCGATTATCTCAGCAGCCGCTGTGCTTTTTAAAAAGAGGGACCAGAACCTGCCGCCTATGGAGCCCCGTGAGAATGTGAGAACAACGACGCCGCGTTTATGCACAGCAGCAAAATAACGATAGCCCACCAAGAAAGCGGCAACTTAACTCGAGCCCGTGGCGGCAGGCCGGCGCGTTCGCGAGCGCGTGCGCCAACGAATCTTAAATAGCCGTATCCTGCGACCAAAGCGATGAAGAGCAGCGCAACAAGACAATAGGTCATGCCGGCTTCTAACGTAAATGGGTTTCAAACAACTTAAACGAGAACACCAAGTTCGATGGCATGACGCCTCAGGCTATTACTGACGGGGCCGAACCAAATAGCAAATAGACAGCCAAATTCGACCAATTCAGTGTGGGTTCGGGATGTCGGCTCTAACCCCGGAACCAGACATCAAGGACCGCCGGCGTTTATGACTACACGCCACAGTCAGGTCAGCCGAGCTCGGTGATGATTTCCGGAAAGGCGTGGAGGCGTTCGCTCGGACCACCAGCCTCGATCAAATAATTGTCACAGACCCACGACAGCACGCCGCCGCGGATGTAGGTCGGGTGCACGACAATGTTCATGTCTTTGGCGATCGCCATAGGCTCGTCGTGCCGGATCAGCGGTCGTTCGACCAGGTCATAGCCCTGGCCGTGGCAATGCAGGCGTCTTTCTTCCGGCCGGCCGTTTTTGCGCATGAAATCGTTATAGGCGGCGAAAATCTCCTTGCTGGGCGTACCGGGCTTAAGCAAGCCGAGATTGAATTTCCGCGCCTCAAGCGTAAAGGCGAACTCGTCCTTGAGTTCGGCCGAGGCTTTGCCGACGACGCAGGTGCGGCCAAGCTCGGTATACATGCCGCCGGGACCGGAATCCTCGACTAGCAGCGCGACCGTGTCGCCTTCTTCGATGACTCGATTCTGGAAATGACGCTGGCTGAACTGCGCCGGCTCCTTCGCCGGCATTGATGCGCACAAATAGATGCCGTTCTCGCTGCCGTGACGCTGGCTGTAACATTGGGCGATGGCGGCAATGTCGCGGTCGCGCAGTCCGGGCTCGACTGCGGCAAACGCCGCGCGCATGGCGCCATCCTGCATGCGGGCGGCGCGGCGGATCAGCTCGCGCTCTTCGGCGCTTTTGATCACCTTGATGCGGTCGATGAGATCGGAGGCGTCGACGAAGCGCGAATTGGAGAACCGGCCTTTTTGCAGGTAATCGACCAGCGCGAACGACATCTGATAGGTGCCGAGAAGTCCGATAGTCCCTCCGGCGTAAGGAGCGAGCGCTTTGGCGGCGAGTTCGGGATCGTAGCCGGCGGTGTAATAGCACGAGGCGAAACTTGGGGTGGTGAACCACTGCTTGACGCCGCGCGCGGTGCCGTCGCCATTCGCAGTCGGCGCGCCGCCGCCGTTAAACGGTCCCATGCTCACCATTGTCATCAGGTCGTCGCGCGGAAATACCACGGTCAATGGGTAGCCGTTGGTGGCCGGCAGATCCGTGAAATATTTGACGTAGCCGCCCATGTAATCGTTGTTGTTCTGCATCAGCAGCGCGTCGATCTTTTCCCGCTCCATGGCGGCGCGCACGGCCGCCCAACGCCGTTCCAGTTCGGCGGTCGAGATCGGCGTCTGCAGGCGCGGCGAAAGCTGTTCCATTGTTCTCTCTTTCAGTTCCAATTCAGTTCCAAGGCATCAAGCGCGTTCATCAGGCATAGTTCAGGCAGCAGTCGCACTTAAGCGCAAGCTCGACTAGACTATCCTGGTTCGTCTTTGGGCTGGCGAGACAGGAGCGTACAATGCCTATTGATTTGGCGACTGTGAATTGGACCTTCGTGGCCTTGATGGCGGTCTTGGCCTTCGTCGCCGCGTTGCTCGGCAGCCTTATCGCCTTCAGGAGCCGTTTTCTGGGCGCCATCCTCGCCGCGATATTATTCGCCGTTGGTTTTGTCGCCTGGAATTACTATCCGCACAACTTCGGGCTCCCCATCATCAAAACCATCGGGCTGGATGGCATCCCCGTCTAGCCCGCTAGTTGACCTTTCCGCCGCGGTAGTTATCCCTACGGCGACATTTGGGGGCAGGAAAGGGAGCGTCATGAATAAGGTCTATGCGGACGCGCATTCCGCGTTGGCCGGTCTGCTCAAAGACGGCATGATGATCATGGCGGGCGGGTTTGGCCTTTGCGGCATCCCCGAAACCCTGATCCTCGCCATCCGCGATTCCGGGGTGAAAAATCTCACCGTCGTCTCCAACAATTGCGGCGTCGACGGCAAGGGTCTCGGTGTGCTCCTTGATACCAGGCAGATCAAGAAAATGATCGCGTCCTATGTCGGGGAGAACAAGACTTTCGCGCAGCAATTTCTCGCCAACGAGCTTGAGATCGAATTCAATCCCCAGGGGACGCTGGCCGAGCGCGTCCGCGCCGGCGGCGCCGGGATTCCGGCCTTCTACACCCGGACCGGAGTCGGTACCGAGATTGCGAAAGGCAAAAACGAGGACGAATTCGACGGCCAGCGCTATGTTATGGAGCGCGGCTTGGTCGCCGATCTTTCGATCGTCCACGCTCACACGGCGGACACCGAAGGCAATCTTGTGTATCGGAAGACCGCGCGCAACTTCAATCCGGTGATGGCAACCGCCGGCAAGGTCACGGTCGCCGAAGTCGAGCACCTCGTAGAGCCCGGCAACATCGACCCCGATCACATCATCACGCCCGGCATTTACGTGCAGCGGATCGTTCCCGTTCCGAACGCCGTGAAATACATCGAGCAACGCACTGTGCGGCCGCGCAAGTAGGCGGCGCACTGGTCGGAGCAAAGGAGAAAACCTGATGCCTTGGACCCGCGACCAGATGGCGGCGCGCGCCGCGAAGGAACTGCACGACGGTTTTTACGTCAATCTCGGCATCGGCATTCCGACGCTGGTGTCGAACTACATTCCTGCCGGCATCAGCGTGCAGCTCCAGTCGGAGAACGGCATGCTCGGCACCGGCCCGTTTCCGTTCGAGGGCGATGAGGACGCCGATCTGATCAACGCCGGCAAACAGACCGTGACGGAATTGCCGACCACGAGTTATTTCAGTTCCGCCGATTCCTTCGCCATGATCCGCGGCGGCCATATCGACATTGCCATCCTCGGCGCCATGCAGGTCGCGGAAAACGGCGATCTGGCGAACTGGATGATCCCCGGCAAGATGGTCAAGGGCATGGGCGGCGCCATGGATCTCGTCGGCGGCGTCAAAAAGGTCGTCGTCGTCATGGAGCATTCGGCCAAGAACGAGCCGAAGCTGTTGCATCGCTGTAACCTGCCGTTGACCGGTGCCGGCGTGGTCGACATGGTGATCACCGATCTCGGTGTGTTCACCGTCGACCGCCAAGGCGGCGGTATGACGCTCATCGAGTTGGCGCCCGATGTAAGCCTGGACGACATCAAGTCCAAGACCGAGGCCAGTTTCGAAGTCGCCAATACGCTCAAGCAATAGCGCGGCGCAAAAGTCGCTGCCCAGCGTCGGTCCAAAGAAGGCAGTCGCTGATTAAATGTTGGCGGGTGGAACGGTATGGTCTCACGCTCGCGCGTGAGTCTCCCACGCGGGCAGCCTAGGGCGTCCACTCATAATTCCGCCATGTCGCTTTTGCCCCAAAGGCGACATCGTCGGGTGACAGGGGGATGCCTGTTTTGTGCCAAAAGCGACCATCGTGTAATTCTTTCTCGCGAGCGGAATCGCAAGGTCGCGACGGCAGGCTAGCCCCGTTTTTCACGCTGAAAACTTCGGAAGGCGCAAGCGGCGCGCCGCCTCAATCATTTCAAGGAACCAAAGGCGCAGAGCCCGAGGGCCGCGAACGCTGCCAGCGCGCCGCCGTACTGTTGTTTTTGCAAAATCCTGGGCGGCTGTCAGACCAAGCGTCTTGCGCTCTCTATTTAGCTGCGGCGCGAATGCCGCCGCCTCCTCCCACTGGGGCTACGTCGGCGTAGAACGGTATCTTCACAAAAACATTGCCGCCGAAGACGCTAGTATCGGCGCTCGTGCTGTAGAAGCCGCTCACGCCAGCCTGAATAGCTGCACGGTTTATAACGCTAAGACCGGCTTGCACGGTCCAAAACGTGGTGCTTTCCCCGAAAAAGATCGTATCTGCGGCAGTGGCGGCCTGCGCCGGAATGTCGAAGGTGTGGGTGAAGCCGACGAGCTGGTCGACGCCCCCGCCGACGAACGGCATCCAGGAGAAGCCAGTGCTCGGCACGACAGCGATCAATTGAACCTTTGCACCTAAGTCCGTGTAGGAGAACTGCTCAGTCCCATAGACAAATCCACTTGTGTCGGTAAATCCGTTGTTCCACTGCTTTTGATAGCCGAGGTCGCCTTCCACATTCAAGAAAAGGCCGTAGCCATTTATGCGGGACGGCAAGGCTTTAGTTGGTATCGTTGAAGACGTCACATTGCCCGTACCGAACAGAGGCAACAGATAGCCCGCAGCGGCGTTTAGCATGTATCCTTGGCCCGCCATACTCCCGCTTGCGTTAGCAGCGCCGACGTTGCTGGTGATGTTGGATTGGCGTACATCGTATTGCGCCATACCGGTCGCATAGAACCGGTCGTTAGAGTAAGACGCCGAGCCCGAGAAGGACCAAGTATTGCTTTGCTCAGAGCCGGCGCTTGAGACGCCCGGCGTCAGCGCCGACGTTCCGTAACTGGTAGTCAAGCGTTGGTAATCGACGTTTATTCCGAACAGGAGCTGTTGATAGGTCGGGATAGGGAGCGCCTTGGTGGCATCGATCACCAAATTACCGCCGCCCCCACCGCCCAGTGAATTGAAGCCCGGCGCCAGCGAGCCCGGTGCGATGGCGCCCGCGCTATCGGAAACGCGGTAGCCGGTGTTGTGAATGCCGAAAATGTCGCCATCGACATACGGTCCGGCAGGAGTATCTGAGCTATACATGCTGAAATAAACAGGACCGTCCAAGTGAGAGAGGTTAGTCGATCCGACGTTTGGCATACCGTGATTGCTGTTATTACTCGAAATGGAGTAAGCGGGGAGATAAGGCGCAGGGGAGTATTTCGGCGCACCGTGATTGCTTGAAGTCGGCGGAGTTGGACTGGCGGAACCGCAAATCGACGCGCCGGCTACGGCTGGTGAACCGCCCGAGCAGAAATTGCTTCCGTTATAGGTAATGACGACGCCATTTTCGGCCGCGCACGTCGCGGCCGAAACGCAAGCGATAGAAGCGGCAGCCGGCAGATTACCTACGCAAACACCAATACCGACCGAGGCAAGCGTGATCGGTATGATGTAACGCAGCCGCGGCGCCCTGCAGGCATTGGCTTGCCAATCAGTCTTTGATCGCCCACGCCAAAACGGCCACATATGCCCCGACATCACCCCGCCCCCTTTCAAAAATGTCGCCCCTTCGCCATAGTTTCATCGGCTGCGATGGCAGACAATGTGACGCGCCGCAAAGACGACAAAAACCCTGCCACGTTGCAGGTTTGCCACACCGCATCCGCCTGGGAGAGTGCCGCAAGCTTCCGCGGCGTAATGTTCGGGCTTTTCCACAACGTATTGTCGGGGCCCAGACCGCAGCGCATGGCCGGGTGATGAGACTTCCGCGTTTGAACGCCCTTATCCTGACGATGCTCGCTATTTTTTTAGGCAGTCCAGCCGGCGCGCAACGACTGCCTTCTCTCGGACCCGATCTCAGCGCCGAAGCCTACCTAGCGTGGAGCGGGGGCAAACTGATCGACGCCGGCCGGACCGAAATCGACGGACGTCGGATGCCGTGCGGCTCATCGCCCACGATACTCGACTTCCACCTCAGCGATTTCGGCGCCTCGGGGCGCGGATTTATTGTGCTTAATCCCAACCTCTTCGTTGGCCTCCCCGTGCCAGTGAAGCTGTGGGTATTCAGTCACGAATGCGCGCATCAAACGGTCGGTGCAGACGAAGGTAAAGCTGATTGCGTGGCTGTCCAACGTGGTCGTCGCGAAGGGTGGTTGACGGAAGGCGGTTTTCGGCAAGTCTGTGATTTCATGAAGCCCGCACGAGGCGATAGTTCACATTTTTCCGGCCCACAACGCTGCGAATTGATGCAGCGATGTTTCTATGGCTCTGAGCAACCCGCAACGATCAAGGCAAATCCTGATGTCCGATAAGGGTCTTGGCCGTGTCAAAACGCTTGTTGGAGAAGGTCATTAGTGGCAGCAGCAACGATGCGGGGAGTTTCCGCGGCTTGCCTATGCCGTGATTGCG
>Ga0302325_10014238_pt1 | contig 16932 bp, 13 predicted proteins | sample Palsa_T0_2_FD_201948 | JGI IMG/M metagenome (GOLD analysis project Ga0302325, IMG submission 201948) | Peat permafrost microbial communities from Stordalen Mire near Abisko, Sweden - Palsa_T0_2 | ecosystem: Environmental > Terrestrial > Soil > Palsa > Peat permafrost | place: Sweden: Abisko... | reverse complement strand
GTATTACTGCGGCCCGATGAGCGGGACCGCGATCAGGCGGCGGCGTTGACCGCGCGGATCGCTTCTACTGTTCGACGATGGTCGCGATTTTCGACGGACACAACGACGCGCTGACCCGCGAGGACCATGCGCTGCTCGCAAGCGGCCGCGACGGCGGCCACCTCGACCTCCCGCGGATGCGCACAGGCGGGATCCGCGGGGGGATCTTCGCGGTCTTCACGCCGTCGGCGGGTGACAGCTGGACGCCGGTCGAGCGCGACGACGGCGTGGCCGAGTTCGCGTACGCCGAGCCACTCGCCCGTCCCGACGCAGCGGCCCAAGCGACCGCGGCGGCCGGCAGGCTGCTGGCGCTCGAGCGGGCCGGCGAGGTGCGCGTCGCGCGCAATATCGACGACTTCGATGTGGCGTTCGCGGACGATTCGGGCGGCGAGCCAGCGCCGCCATCCGCAGTCCTGCACCTCGAGGGCGCCGAGGCGATCGATCCGTCGCTCGAAGCCCTCGACGCGTGGTACGCCGCCGGCCTTCGCTCGCTCGGACCCGTTTGGAGCCGGGCAAACGCGTTCGGCCACGGCGTCCCGTTCGTGTTCCCCTCCTCGCCGGACACGGGTCCAGGTCTGACGGGCGCCGGCAAGCGGCTGGTCGCCCGCTGCGGCGAGCTCGGCATCCTCGTCGATCTGAGCCATCTCAACGAGGCCGGCTTCTGGGACGTCGCGGCGCTCGACGTGGGCCCGCTGGTCGCGACGCACTCGGCCGTTCACGCGCTATGCCCCGCCTCGCGAAACCTCACCCATCGACAGCTCGACGCGATCGGCGACACCGGCGGGCTCGTTGGGATCATCTTCGGGTGCCCGTTCCTCCGGACTGACTTCGCCGACGACGCGCGCACCCCGATCGCGCTGATCGCGCAGCACGCGCGCTACGTCGCGGACCGGATCGGCGTCGAACACGTCGCGCTCGGATCGGACTTCGACGGCACGACGATCCCGGCCGAGCTCGGCGACGCGGCGGGTATGCCGCTGGTGCTCGAGGCGCTGCATGCCGTCGGGTTCGACGAGCACGAGCTGCGCGCGATCGCCTCGGGCAACTGGCGCCGTGTGTTGGCGGACTGGTGGACCGGGTAGGGTCACGGACGTGCACGCCGCGCTCGCATCGGAGATCAACGCGTGAGCTCAGAGGGCGGGGTCGCCGAGCTGATGGTGCGCTGCCTCGAGAACGAGGGCGTCACCCACGTGTTCGGGATTCCAGGCGAGGAGAACATCCACTTCGTGCAGGCGCTCGCGAGCTCCTCGATCCGTTACGTGCTCGTGCGCCACGAGCAGGCGGCGTCGTTCATGGCCGAGGTCTACGGCCGCCTCACCGGCTCGGCGGGCGTGTGCTCATCGACGCTCGGCCCGGGGGCGATCAACATGCTGCTCGGCGTCGCAGACGCGACCACGAACTCGACGCCGGTGGTTGCGATCTCGGCGCAGGTCGGGATGAACCGCGCCTACAAGGAATCCCATCAGAGTGTCGACCTCGTGTCGATGTTCGCGCCGGTGACCAAGTGGGCGGCGCTGACGGCGACGCCGGACGCGGTGCCCGAGATGATCCGCAAGGCGTTCAAGCTCGCTCAGACCGAGCGGCCGGGAGCGGTGTACCTGGCGGTCCCCGAGGACGTCGAGAAGGCGCCCGCGCCCGACGGCGCGCGTCCGCTGGCGGTCAACAGGCCGCGACCGGATGAGCCCTCGGCCACCCAGCTGCGACGCGCCGCGGACGTGCTGCGAGCGTCCCGCAACCCGATCGTGCTCGCGGGCCACGGCGCTGCCCGTGCCGGCGCCGGGGACGCGCTGCGCCGGTTCGCCGAGACGCTCGGCGTCCCCGTCGCGACGACTTTCCACGGCAAGGGCGTGCTGCCTGACGACCACCCTCAGGCGCTCGGCGCGGTCGGTTTCATGCGCCACGATTACGTCAACTTCGGCTTCGACCAGGCCGACACGATCATCGCCGTCGGCTACGAGCTGCAGGAGTTCGACCCGGCGCGGATCAACCCCGACGCCGACAAGCGGATCATCCACATCCACCGTTTCCCGGCCGAGGTCGACCTCCACTACGAGGTCGAGGTCGGGCTTCAGTCCGACATCCCGCACACGCTCGACGCGCTCGCCGAGGCCGTCGACCAGCGCTTCGCGCCCGACATCGGCGGCACGCGGATCCGCGCGATGCTCGAGTCAGAGCTCGAGCGCGGCAGTGCCGATGCTCGCTTCCCGCTGGCGCCGGCGCGGATCGTCGCCGACACCCGTGCCGCGCTCGGCCGCGACGACATCGTGCTCGTCGACACCGGCGCGGTGAAGATGTGGATGGCGCGCCTGTACCCGACCTACATCCCGAACACGTGCCTGATCTCCAATGGGCTGTCGACGATGGCATGGACGCTGCCCGGCGCGATCGGGGCGAAGATCGCGCGGCCCGGGTGCCGGGTGCTGGTGGCGACCGGAGATGGGGCGTTCATGATGAACTCGCAGGAGATCGAGACGGCGCTGCGCGAGCGGATCCCATTCGTGGTCTTGATCTGGGTCGACGACGAGTACGGGCTGATCAAGTGGAAGATGGACCTCGAGCTTGGCGCGAGCTACGACATCGAATTCCGCAACCCTGACTTCGTCGCCTACGCGGAGAGCTTCGGCGCCCGCGGCTATCGGATCGAGTCCGCCGGCGAGCTGCTGCCGACTCTGAACCAGGCGCTCGCGGACGACACCGTCTCGGTGATCGCGTGCCCGGTCGACTACTCGGCCAACCTGCAGCTGACCGACGCGCTCGGCGAGCTCGACGAGTCACTGTCCTAGCGGCTCACCGGCCCTGGTTCCGACGAACGCGTTGCCCAGAGAGTCGACGGCTACGCACAGCCCGGCGCTCGCGCACGACACGGCGTTGAACGATTCCTGGCTGAGGCTCGATGTGCCCCAGGCCCCGCCCGTTGGTCGACCCGAGGTGTACACGTTCCCCATGTTGTCGGCCAGTACACAAAAGTGGTTGGACGGGCAGGACACGCCGGCCGTGGGTGCTCCTATGTGAGGGAAGTCTGCGACGTCGGCCTGTCTCCATTTCCGAGCGCGGGTGGGGTCGGTCGAGCTCAGCGCGATCAGGGAGGTGGAGTGCGCGTCGAGCGCAACGCAGAGCCTTGCACTCGGACACGAGATGCCGAACAGCGCGTTGCCGTGATCGATCGTGACGGTCTTCCACGCGCCGGGGCCACCAGTCGGGTCAGTCGATTCGACACCATCGCCGCGGTTGTCGACCGCCACGCACAGCTTGACGGAAGGACAGGAGATGGCGTTGATCGCGCTCTTGTCGACACGGGCGCGCTTCCACTTGCGCGATCCGCCTGTGGGGTCGGTCGAGCTGAGGACGTCACCGTGGTTGTCAACCGCGACGCACAATCGCTCGCGCGGGCAGGCAATCGCCAGGGGTACGTGACCCGGATCGATCTGCGCGGCGCGCCATTCCGGTGCTGGGTCGGTCGGGTTGCTCGAGCTGAGGAGCCGGCCGTGGCGATCGACCGCGACGCACAAGCTCTCGCCAAGGCAGGAGATGGCGCTCAGCGAGTAGCCATGATCGACTTCGGCGCTGCTCCAGGTGCTGGCGCCACCGGCGGGGTTGGTCGAGATCGTCACGTGGCCGTGGTTGTCGACCGCCGCGCACAGCTGCTCGCTTGGGCACGAAACTCCCTTCAGCGAGTCGTACCCGTCGAGCTGGATCCGCTTCCAGCTGCCCGCGCCGCCCGTTGGATCCGTCGAGCTGGCCACATCGCCGAGCGCATCGGTCACGACGCACAGCTCCGCCGACGCGCACGAAACGCTGGGAGCACAGGGGTCTGGAGCGCCCTCTGGCCCGGTGCAATTCAGGTACTGCGCATTCCCGCGGCCGATGGTCGCACGACTCCAGTGCGTCGCGCCCGGCACCGTGGTTGTGAGCACGGCGCCCCGTTCGTCGACCGCGACACACAGCTGCGTCGACGGGCACGACACCGAGCTCAGATCCTGCCCCGGATCGATGTTCGCGGACGTCCAATTCGTTCCGGTGGGGTCGGTCGTCGTCAACACGTTCCCGGATTCGTCAACGGCGACGCACAGCTGCGCCGAGGGGCACGAGACGCCCTTCAGGTAAGAGTGGGAGTCGATCTTGCCGCCACCGTTCCACACGCCCGGATAGTTACCGGCAGTGCTCGATGAGGGGTTCGTGGATGCCGACACGTAGCCTTCGTTTACGCCGAGGCACAGCTGGGTCGACAAGCACGTGACAGCACTCCCACCCGCTCCGTAGTCGCTGATCCAAGACGAAGCCACCGTCGGAGTCGTCGAGGAGAGCACGCTCCCGCCGAGGTCGCCGGCGACGCAGAACTGCTCAGACGGGCACGAAACGGTCCAGAGAGGCTCGCTCTGATCCACTTGGAAGCGGGTCCAGTTCGTACCGGTCGGGGCGGTTGAGGTGAGTACGTTCCCGGCGTCGTCCACTGCAACGCAGAACTGCGCCGAGGGACACGAGATAGCGGTGATCCCGTTGCCAGGGTCTGCGACGGCTCGCGACCAGCTACCACCGGCCGGATCGGAGGTGGTGAACACCCTTCCGGTGTCGTCCACCATCGCGCAGAAACCCCCCGGATCGCACGAGACGTCGTTGAGACCCCCGGCATCAGCGCCATAAGGCGCCTGTCCGGCAATCAGCTGCGAGCCTGACCAGTGCAGCGCGGAGGCCGACGCGGTCGCCGCCGAGCACAACAGCACAAGCGCACACAGGCAGAACGCGGCTCGCCCGCGCCACCGTTCCCATCTGCAGACCAGCTGATCCGACGGCATTCGGTTCCGGTCCTACCCCTTCGCCGGCAGCGACCGCGCGTACGCGACGCCGCGCTTGACCCACGGCTCAAGCTGGCGCTTGGTCCCGATTCCTTCGTCGGCGACGCGCAGCCATCCGTCCATCTCGCGGCCACGCATCACCATCCGCTCACAGCGCGGCTTGCTCACGAGCGCGTCGCTGTCGCTCGGGTCGACTCGGACCATCAGCCCGCCGCGACCGCTCGCGGACACGGACATGTGGCCGTTGATCAGGAACGCGAGCCCGCCGAACATCTTCTTCTCGGTCACGCCGGGCACGTCGGCGATCAGTTCCCGGATCCGGTTCGCGAGCACTTCGTCGTACGCCACGGGCGCAATTATCGCGCCGCGCGACGCGTCCTGTTTCTGACTTCCTGCACTTGACGATGCGCCGGAAGTCGGAATAAGCTCGCGCCGGGACCAAAACGATATCGAGGTCAAGTGGTGGCAAGCGAGCTCTGGCGCTGGGCTCGGGGAGTCTTCGGGAATCGGGGCATCCTCCGGTTGGTGGTCGCCCTCGCCGCGCTGACGGCGCCGGCGGCCGCGTCCGCGACCACGGATCAGTTCGGCGCCGCGCCCGGCGCCCAGTACACATTCTCATCGAGCGCGGGAACGCCGAACCTGCTCGCCACCGGCGACTTCAACGGCGACGGCGTCCCCGATCTCGCCGTCGGAACCTATAACCCGAGTTCGGACGGCCAGGCCGGCGAGGTTTCAATCCTGCTCGGCAGCGTGTCGGAGGTGCCACAGACCCACGGTCTACCGAAGGAGGTGTTCAGTGGATTCACGAGCGCCCCCGGCTCGCCGATCGCCGTTGGCACCGCCCCCTCCGCGGTCGTCACCGGCGACTTCAACGGCGACGGCAAGACCGATGTAGCGGTCCTCGGCTCGATGGGAGCCGGTCTGACGATCTATCTCGGGAACGGCAACGGCGGCTTCACGGTCGCCCCGGGTTCGCCGATCTACGTCACGGGCACACTCGCGGTCGGCAAGTTCACGACCGGCAAGCCTGACGAGATCGCGGTCGTCTCGGGTGACACGATCAGCGTGATCGGCGAGAACGCCAGCAACACGTTCACGACGCTCAAGACGAGCACGGTCTCGATCCCGAACGCCCAGTACGACGGAGCCGTCACGGCCGGCGCCTTCGGGAGCAACGCCAACATCGATCTGGCGGTGCTCGACGGCTCAACCGGCAACGTCGAAATGCTGCTCGGCGGCGGCGGCGGCGGGTTCTCGCTCTCGCACGCCTCGCCGATCTCAAGCGGCCTGAACGGGCCCGGGTGTTCGGGGTCGCTGTGCCTCTACAGCGCGACCTCGATCACGACCGGGAACTTCAACGGCGATGCCCATCCGGACCTGGCGATCGGCACCGCGGACGGAAAGGTGGCCGTGCTGCTCGGAGCCGGCAGCGCCACCGGCACGTTTACTGTCGCACCCGGGAGCCCGTACGTTGCCGACCCGTCGGGCGACGAGATAGCGGAGCTCGTGGCCGCGCCGTTCGGCTCCACCGCCGAGGATGGGATCGCGACCGCCAACTACTTCCAGGGCGGCTGCGACGAGCCGTGCTCGATTCCCGCCGACTCGGTCTCGGTGATGTTGCCGAACGCCAACGGCAGCCTCACCTCGGCCGCCGGCTCACCATACCTGGACGGCGGTGTCACGAACGGCGTCGCCGCCGGCGACTTCAACCAGGACGGCCTCGCGGACCTCGCGTTTCTCGACGCCAACGACTGCGCCGGCAACGCGGTCGGTGTGTTGCTCAACTTCGGCTCCGCCGGCACGACGCCCTCCCCCGCTCTCTACCCGGCCGATCGCTGTCAGATTCCCACGCCGACCGTGACGACCGGACGGCCGACCGCTCAGTCGCTCACGGGCGCGACGCTGAACGGCACGATCGACCCGAACTACCAGAAGGTGACCGGCTGCAAGTTCGTGTACGGGCTCGGCTCGGGCAAGGTGCCGTTGGCGAACAGCGTCCCGTGCACGTTCCCGGTCAAGGCGGGCGACGAGTCCGTAAGCGCGAAGCTGACGGGGTTGAAATCGCTGAGCCCGTACCAGTTCCAGCTCGTAGCGACGTACACCGAAGGCACCGCCACCTACACCGCGGCCGGCGCGATCCAGACGTTCCAGACGTGCGATTACCCGGAGATCGATTTCAACAGCGGCCTCGTCGCCACGGGCTGCTTCGTCCAAGGCAAGAACAGCTCGTACTCGTCCACCGGCAACGCGGATGTGAGCGGGATCGAGTTCGAGCCGGCGCATGGCGGGATCACGCTCGACAAGAACGGCCAGACACTATCCGTCCACGGTGCCGGGCTGATGATGGTCGGCGGCTTCATCCCCGTGCCGTGGGCCGGGAGCCTGAACATCAATCTGAGCAGCACCTTCACGATCCTCCCCCACGTTAACTTCCCGCTCGCGGGCTTCCGGATCGAAGGCCAGCTCACGGGCTCGGTTCTGCCGGGCGGCGAGCTCCAGTTGATGGCGCAGACGAGCATGAACATCCTCGGCAACCCCGTGCAGGCGTCGGCCGGAATCATCACCTACAACGACACCACGGACAACAAGGCGGAGCTGACGGGGGCCGCGGTCGGAATCGGGCCCGCCAGCGCCGACCCGCTTGACCCGAGCACGCTCATGTATTGCAACCCGAAGTTCAAGGAGCAGCCACAGGGATTCGACTGCAACCCGTATCCAGCGGGCTCGAAGAACCCGGTGTATCGCCTGTCGCCCAAGGGACAGAACCCCGAGAACCAGACCGAGATCGACCCCAACAACATGCCGTACTGCTCGATCAGCACTCCGGCGCCGATTGGCTACAAGTGCGAGATGGTCGAAGACAAGAACAGCCGCCTCGGGTCCAGCCCTCGGCTCATCGCGCTCAACCCAGGCGTCGTCAAGCTCGCCGGGTTCCTGCCACTGGAGGGGCTCGGGTTCTCGTACGACTCGGGCGGCGGCACCTGGATGGGGTCGGCGACGATCGACTTGAACGGACTATTCCCGGGCAGCGGCAAGTTCAGCGCGAACGGCAACACAACGCTGCAGGTCAATCTCACGATCGGCACGAACCCGTTCCAGTTCGACAGTGGCGGCTTCGCGCTCAACGGCGCGGTCGCGCTGACCCCCGCGGGCGATGACGGCCCGCAGCTGACGAATGCAAGCTTCAACCTGATGCTGCACCCGTCGTTCAGCATCGGCGGCAGCCTCGGCGTCGTGATCAAGAGCGGCGCGTCGATCTCCGGCGGCTTCAACTTGTCGCTCGGCAACAACTCCGGCTTCGACCTATCAGTCAACGGCAACGTCACGACTGCGGCGGGCATCGGCTGGTCCGGCAACGCGCAGTTCGACAACGAGGACGGCGGGCTCGCGGGCGAGCTCGGCGGTTCGCTGACGCGCAGCTTCGGACCGGTGTCGGTCACCGTCGGGCTCGACGGCTCGATGGAGTTCGAGCCACAGTTCCACTTCCAGCTCAAGGTCGACGGCACCGCATCTGTTTGGGGGCTCACCGCCGGCGTGCATGGCGTGTTCTCCGACGCGGGGATCGGGCTGTGCGGGACCGCGAACGTGTTCATCGGAAATGTCTCGGTCGGCTTCACATGGACGCACCAGAGCGGCTTCAACTGGTCGTCGGGGTGCGACTTCAGCGGCCTGTACACCGTCAAGTTCTCGACGGCCCCGGATGCCGCCCACGCCGCGGCCGTCAGCCAAGCGATTGACGTGGCGCAAGGGACTTCGCGTGAGGAGTTCGCCGCGGTGGGCGCCGACGGACCGCCGGCCGTGACCCTGACCGGCCCGGGCGGCGCGACGCTGTCGACCCCCGCCACCGAGAACAAGATCGCCGTCACGAGCAGTGGCCTCGCGCTCGGTGTGTCCGACACCGACACGACGTTCTTCGTCGTCGAGCACCCGGCAGCAGGCAGCTGGCAGATGGCGCCCGAGGCCGGACAGCCCGCTCCCGTCCGCTACGAGGTCGCCGACCCGTTGGTGCCGCTCGACCTCAAGGCCAGCGTGACCGGCAAGGGCCGGCACCGCCGGCTCAACTGGCGGCTGCACGCACAGCGTGGGCAGAGCGTCGAATTCCTCCAGCTCGGTGGTACCGGCGAGCCGATCACAATTACGACCCGCGGCCGCGGGCATACGCCATTCACGATCGCTCCCGGCCCCGGCGGCGAGCGCCAAGTCATCGCGATCGTGTCGATCGACGGAATACCCCAGCAGAGGCTGACCGTCGCCCGCTTCCGCGCGCCGACGCCCCACGGCCCGGCCGTGTCGCACGCCGGCTACCAGCTCAGCGGCGACACGATCAAGGTCAGCTGGAGACGCGCCGGCGGCGTCGCGCATTACGAGCTCGACGTGACGCTCCGCAAGGGCATGCTCCAGTACATCTACACCGCCAAGAGCTCACATGCGACGCTGATGACTGCCCCGGGGGCCAAGGTCCGGCGCGTGATGATCACCGCAACCGGGACCAACGGTGTCACCGGCAAGGCGGTCGCCGCGAAGCTCAAGCAGTCAAAGCACCGCAAACGGCGGCACAAGCACCACCGCTGAGGTCGAGCACCCGCCTGCCGTCAGCCGTCCGGGTGCAGCGGGCTCCCGTGCCGCGGCTCGTACAACCCGATCTTGCCGCCGCCGGGAACCTCGAGCATTGTCTTCAGCCCCCACCGCTCCTCGCTGATCCCCTCGCAGAAGCTGACGCCCTTCGCCTTCAGCTCGTCGACGGTGGCGCGGATCTCGTCGCACATCAGATACAGCTCATGGTGCGGCGGTCCATCGTGCGTGGCGAGCTCGGCGGGAGGCAGCGCGAAGATCAGCCACCCCCCGCCGGCGTCGACAGAATCGAACCCGAGCTTATCCCGGAAGAACGCTCGAGCTCCCCCGTCGTCGCCCGAGAACACGAGCGCATGCACGCCGGTGATCACTACTTCGCCTGCGCCGCCGTGAACGCCGCCGCCTGGTCCTTGACGATCCCGAGCAGGTTCCCGAGCGCGATGTTCGCGTCGAGCAGGTGCAGTCCCCACCCGGTCGTCGGGCTCGGCTTCGGCGTCGGCGCGCCATTGCGTGGCGTGATCTCGAGCACGGTCGCGCCGTTCAGGGTCTCGCACTTCGCGCTGTAGTCGCCCGGTGCCGTCCACCAGACCGTCGGAGGCGTCGGGAACGTCACCCCGAGCGCCTTGATCCCGGCGGCGAGCACCGAGGTGGCAGCGAACGGTGCGCTCGGCGAGATCGTGTCGAGGATGCCGCTGCCGCCCCCGAGCGCCGCGGGATTCGTGCACAGCACCTGGTCACCCTTGCTCGTGCTCGGCGGGCGCCCGAACAGCGTGTCGTTGGGCGGCGTCTGGTCGAACGTCGAGAACGCGATCACGCAGCCGATCTGCGTATCTGAGTGACAGCCGGGGATGTGCTTGAAGTCGCCCCCGATCTCCTTGCCCTTCTTCACGAGCACGTTGCCACCCATCAGGATCGCCGACACGAGCAGCTTCCGGACGGCGGGCTTCGGGTCGACCAGCTTCGAGATCACCGAGCGGAGCACGAACGAACCCTGCGAGTGACCGATCAAGACGAACCCGCGGCCGTCGTTGTACTTGTGAAGGTACGTCTCGAACGCGTTGTCAACGTCGCTCAGCGCCTCGGCCGAGTTCGGTTTGGTCGTCGGCGTGCCGAGCCCGATCCCGTCGAGCGTCACCTGGCGGTACATCGGCGCGTAGACCTTGCAGTACTGCGAGTAGCGAGCGGCCTGGTACAGCGCGATCGACTTCTCCTCCGGATCGATTGCGAGGTTCGCGTTGCCGGTCTTCTGCCCCGAGACGGTCGGGTAGACGTAGAAGCAGTCGATCCGCGGGTTCTTCACCTGCTTGGGATGCTGGACGCCGATCTTCTTGTACTTCGGCGTGAACACGGTCGTCGACAGCCCGGGCGTGCACGGGTCCGGCTTGTGCCCGGGGAAGCACAGCCACACGGTCTTGGCCGAGGCCGCCGGCGTGGCGACGGCACAGGCGAGCACAGCCGCGGCGCACGCAAGCGTGATCAGAAATCCACGTGGACGCATCGTCAACCTCTCTCTTGTGTACTCCCCCGCGCTTCCGATACTAACTGCTCGCGGCGATGCTCAGCGCGCCCCGCCGTCTCAGCGCACCTGCGCCTTCGCGACGAGCCCTTGCACCGGACCGGGCGCGAACCGCAGCACCCGGTAAGCAAGCGTCGACTCGAGTCCGACGGGGACGATCGCCTGGTTCTTCTCCACGGCGCGGACGATCGCCTTCGCGACCACGTCCGGCGAGTGCCCGAAGCGGAACGCCCGCACGAGCGCGTCCTGGCGCTCCGCGATCCGCCCGTACATGCGGGAATGGGACGGGATCGGCGTGTTGATCAGCCCCGGGCAGATCACGCTGACGCCGACGCCGGCGCCCGCCCAGTCGGCGCGCAGGCATTGCGAGAACGAGAACACGGCGGACTTCGTCGCGCAGTACGCGGCCATGCTGCGATTCGGGATGTACGCCGCCCCGGAGGCGACGTTGACGACGTGACCGTGGCCGCGCTTCACCATCCCAGGTCCGAAGGCGTAACAGCCATAGGCGACGCCGTCGAGGTTGATCCCGCGCAGCCAATCCCAATCCTCGACGCTTGTCTCGAGTAGCGATCCCCCGACGCCGACGCCCGCGTTGTTGACGAGCACGTCGACTGGGCCATGGTCGTGCTCGACCTCGGCGGCCAGCTCGCGGACCGCCGCCGAGTCGGCGACATCGCACACGTACGACTCCGCGGCCGGCGCACCGGCGCGAGCCGCCGCCTCCTCAGAGCAACGCCCTGCAGTGCGAGCGGCCGACTCGCCGTTGATGTCGACCGCGATCACGTGGCTGCTCTTGCCGGCGAAGCGCAGCGCCGTGGCCGCCCCGATCCCGCTGCCGGCGCCGGTCACGACGACGCGTGCGGCGCGCAGCTCGATCCGGCGGCTCATGCGGCTGCCGCCATGTCCGAGGTGCTCACACCACGCCGGCGCGCGATCATCTTCAGCCCGTAGCGAGGTCGCAGCGTCAGCGTCGCTTCGGGCTCGACCGGGTGCCCGGGAGCGAGGTCGTAGACGAACTGCCTGCTCATCAGCGCGGTCACGAGCGTGGCTTCGATCAGCGCGAAGCTCTTGCCGATGCAGACTCTCCGGCCACCGCCGAACGGCAGGTACGCCGAGCGGTGATGGGACTTCACGTTCTCGGGCAGGAACCGCGTTGGATCGAACACCTCCGGCTCGGGCCAGAAGCGCTCGTCGTGGTGGAGCGAGTTGATCGGGATCAGGATCGTCGATCCGCGCCTGATCCGGTGACCCGCGATCACGTCGTCCTTGATGCACCTGCGCGGCAGCACCCAGGCGGGCGAGAACACCCGCATCGCCTCCTGTACGCAGGCGCTCGTCCACGGCAGCTTCGCGACATCGTCGAACCCCGGCCGCCGGTCGCCGAGCACCGCGTCGACCTCGGCGAGCATTCGAGCGCGCGCATCTGGGTTGAGCGCAAGCAGGTACCACATCCACGACAGCGCGTTGGCGGTCGTCTCGTGCCCGGCGAGCAGGAACGTCGCGGCCTCGTCGCGGACGCGACGCAGTGGCAGCGGCTCGCCGTTCTCGTCCTGTACCGAGAGCAGCAGGCCGAGCACGTCCTCGGCGTCGCTCGGGTGGGCCCGACGATCGTGGATCACGTCCCAGACCATCCGATCGATCGTCCGCATGATCTGGTGCAGCCTGCCGATCGGCGGCGGCAGCGCCGGCGCCCGGTCGACGACCCCGGCGAGCAGCCGCACGAGCCACACCGGCGGATTCGCGAGCAGCATCAGCCGCGTCGCTCGTTCCGCGGCCCGCAGCCCGTCGGTCACGCTTGGCCCGATCCGCCGTGCGAGGTCAGCCATCCCGTGGCCGAACAAGGCCGAGCCGACGACGTCGAGCGTCAGCTCGGTCATCGCCTGGGTCATGTCGACCTCGATCCGGTTCGAACCGTTGTCGAGCCGCTCCATGAACGTCTCGATCGGCCCGAGCATCAGCTCGAACACGCTCGTCAGGTGCCGCTTGGCGAGCACCGGGTTGAGGATCATCCGGTGCGCTCGCCAGGACTCGTCCTCGTCGGTGAACAGACTCACGCCGACCACCGAGCGCAGCAGCTCGTACTCGATCGACTTGTGGTACCGGTCGACCGCCCCGTGCAGCACGTGGTCGACGTAGTCGGGGTGCTTGAGCACGTAGGCGGTCCGCCGGTTGAACGTGAACCGGGTGATGTCCGAACCCTCAACGCCGCGGATCAGCAGGCTGTCGGTCCGGAGCCCGTGAAGCAGCGTCTGCTGTGCGACCCGTACGCCGCTCACTCGCGGGGTGCGCTGGGTCGCAACCGTGGCTGTCATGCCAGCACCTCCGTGACATATTCGTGGCGTCCACCGAAAAACTCCGCCTCGAGCCGACCGAGCTCGGTCGCCGGTTGCTCGGCGAACAGCCACTCGCGCGCGACGTCGAGCCAGCGCCCGGTCGCGCCGAGCTGCCCGAGCAACCCGATCAGCAACATCACGGCCCGCATCAGCACGAAGTGCTCGGCCGGCAGGGTCAGCGACTCGAATCCTTCCGAGCGTCGCATCCGCATGTATGAGCGCATCATCGCGCCGGTCATCGCGCCGTCGACCGTCACGGCGTCGTCGACCAGCAGCCAGCCGAAGATCTCCTGGTAGGTGTCAAGGAACGGCTCGGCAAGGCTGCTGTCCGCAGGTAGCGCGCCGAGATCCGAGATCACCGCGAACAGCGCCTCGGCGTCGTTCTCGTATGTGGCGCGGGTCGAGGCGAGCAGTTGCGCCACCTCCCGATCGGACAACCGCTTGAAGAACCCGAAGTCGATGAACGCGACGCGGCCGTCTGCGAGGAACAGCGAGTTGCCCGGGTGCGGGTCGCCGTTCAGCAGCCGGTGGCGGAGCGGGCCGTTGAGGTAGAAACGGATCAGGATCTCCGACAGCCGGTTCTTCTCGTGCTGCGGCCGATCTTTGATCTCGGCGAAGCGAGCGCCGTCGACGTACTCGGACACGATCACGCGCTCGCGGCACAGCGAAGTGACGACGTCGGGGACGGTGATGAATGGGTGGCCGCGATATGTGCGAGCCATCGCCTTGTGGTTGGCGGCCTCGAGCTCGTAGTCGAGCTCCTCGGTGACCCGCTCGCGGATCTCCTGCGCGATCTCGCCGGTGTCGATGCCCGGGGCGATCACGGACAGCAGCTTCAGCCCGAGCCGAAGGTTCTGGATGTCGGCGTGGATCGCTTCGGCGATCCCCGGGTACTGAACCTTGACCGCGACCGACCTGCCGTCGTGCAGCGTCGCGCGATGCACCTGCCCGATCGAGGCGGCGGCGATCGGCTCGGGCTCGAACTCGGCGAACGACTCCTTCAGCTGCTCCCCGAGGTCCTCCTCGACGACCTTCGTGATCGCCTTGAACGAGACCGGCTCGGCGCTCTGCTGGAGCGTCGCGAGGATCTCCTGGAACTCGGGGCGCACCTCCTCCGGCACGAGCCCGAGGTCGACCGCCGACAGCGTCTGGCCGACCTTCATCGCGGCGCGCGCATGCCGCTGAAGACCTTGACCAGGGACTTCGCGCTCTTCAGCTGCTGGCGGCCGGCAGCGGCGCGGCGCCCCTCCGAGGAGCCGGTTGCGGTGATCGCGCGCGCGGTGGCCTCGCGCGCCGCGATCCCCGCCGCCGCCCCGGTCAGCTTCGCCGCCCGCCGCATCCGGGAACCGCGGATCTCGTCGTCGCTCACGTTCTCTGACCTCTTGTCTCGCCGCCGATTTCACCGATCGCGTGATCGATGAAGCGGCACGATAGCATCATCGATCACGTGAACGGCGAAACCAGCACAAAGTCGGCCGAACCACGCCCCCGCACTCGCGCCGAGCAACGCGCGACAACGCGCCGGGCGCTGCTCGATGCGACCGTCGACTGTCTCGTGCAGGACGGCTACGCGGGCCTGACGACCCGTAACGTGGCCGAGCGCGCGGGCGTCGCCCAGAGCACCTTCATGCACCACTTCCCGACGCGCGACGGATTCCTGATCGAGGCGGTCACGCACGTCGCGCTGCGGCTGCTCGACGATGCGCTCGATCAGATCGACCTCGAGGCACTGCGCAGCCCCAAGCACCGCGAGAAGGTGCTCGACCAGGCCTGGCGCGAGTTCACCTCGCCCGAGGCGCTCGCGGCCGCGCAGCTGTGGGCCGCGGTGTGGTCAGAGCCCGAGCTCGCGGGCACGCTGCGGAGCCTCGAGCAGCGGCTCGACTCGATCATCGGCGTGGCCGCGACGACACTGTTTCCCGACCAGTCCGACGATCCGCGCTTCCCGGCCCTGCTCGATCTCGCCGTGTCCCTGATCCGCGGCCTCGTCGACGCGATCCCGGTCTGGGGGCGCGACGCCGTCGACGCGCGCTGGGAGGCGATCAAGCCGCTGGTGATCAAGGCGGCGGGACAGCTGCTCGACGAGTGACCAGTCGCGGACCGGGCGAAGACCATCTCAAGGCCGGCCAGCTGGGCACGGCCGACCTGACCGCCTCGACGGTCGCGAACATCGGGCCGGGGATCGACTTCTACTTCGCGTTCGGCGTGATTGCGGTCACCGCCGGCGTCGCAGCCCCACTGACGATCCTCGCCGGAGGGCTGGCCGTCGTCCTGATCGCCTTCACCGTGGCTGAATTCACGAAGGCCGAGCCCTCAGCGGGAAGCTTCATCACGTACGTCGAGAGCTCGCTGGGAGCGCGTGCTGGGGTCGTGACGGCCCTGCTGGTAGCCGTGGGGTACACCGTGGCGATCGCGGGGGTGTTCACGATGTCGGGTGGGATGTTGGCGCTGACGATCGCGCACTACACGTCCTGGCATCCCCTATGGGGGCCGCTGACGCTCGTCCTCACCGTCGGCGCGATCTGGCTGACGGCGCGCGGCGTCAAGCTTTCGACCACGGCGGTCGGAGTCGCCGTGCTTGTTCAGGTGGCGATCATGCTGCTGGTCTGCGTGGTCGTGATCGTCGACCGTCGCGCCCACCTATCGGCGATTCCGTTCTCGTGGTCGCATCTCACCGGCGGCCTGCGCGGCCTGTCAGCGGGCTTCCCACTCGCCCTGTATATGTTCATCGGCTGGGAGAACGGTCCCGCGCTCGCCGAGGAGGTCCGCGATCCGAAGCGGACCGTGCCGAGGGCCCTATACATGTCGATCGCGATTGGCGCCGCCCTGTTCGTGTTCTTCGCCTACGCGACCGTCACCGGCTTCCATTACGACGTCGCCTCGATCGGCCGCTCATCGGTTCCCTTCCTGACGGTGGCCGACCACTATCTCGGTGGCTGGGCGGTCCTGGCCTGGATCGCCGGAATCGTCTCGGTCCTCGCGACGCTCGTGTCCGGCGCTAACTCGCAGGCGCGCATGCTGTTCGACGGCGGCCGATCGGGGCTGCTGCCGGCATGGTTTGCCCGCTTGCGCCCCAAGCTCGAGACCCCCGTGAACGCGCTGCTTGGCATGGGTGGCGTCGGACTCGGGATCATCGCGGTCTGGTGGCTGTTCCACGTGATCGGCGCGGCCAAGGGATCGACGGACCCTGTGGGCCTGTATGCCGAGTGCTCGACGATGGGGACGATCGTGATCCTGTTCGTCTACTTGCTGACGACGCTCGCCCTCCCCGTCTTCATGTGGCGCCGCCACCGGAGCTCGTTCTCCCCGCTCCGTCACGTTGGGATCCCGGTTCTCGGCGCGCTGACGCTGATCGTTCCATTCGTCGAGCTGTTCAAGCCGGGACAACCCGCGCCGTACGCGGAGTTCCCCTACATCGCGGTCGCGATCCTGCTCGCCGCGATCGCGATCGCCTTTGTGACCGTGCGCCGCCACCCAACCACCGGCTCCGGTGAAGGGACGACGTTCACCGAATCGTGAGCTCTGGCCCGGGCAGTAGGCTGGGCGCCATGACCGCAACCACAGATCAGATCATCACCGGCGTCGACTTCATCGGGATCCCGACCCATGACCTCGAGGCCGCCGTCGAGTTCTACGGCGTCACGCTCGGGCTCCCGCGTTCGGTCTACATGCCGGAGCG
>Ga0302325_10014237_pt1 | contig 16932 bp, 9 predicted proteins | sample Palsa_T0_2_FD_201948 | JGI IMG/M metagenome (GOLD analysis project Ga0302325, IMG submission 201948) | Peat permafrost microbial communities from Stordalen Mire near Abisko, Sweden - Palsa_T0_2 | ecosystem: Environmental > Terrestrial > Soil > Palsa > Peat permafrost | place: Sweden: Abisko... | reverse complement strand
TGTATGAACTTGACAAGCTTGACTCGCACAGTTCGCAGCGGGAACCCATAAGTCAGAAGACCCAGTATCCATCACAACAAGAAATTGTTTGTTCTTACTTCCAATACCGATACTGGAGAAGTAAGCTAATGATCAGTTACTTTCGGCGAGCAACACATACTGATGTCCTGTCCGTCTTCATCCAACGCAACAGCCGGCTCTATGGTTGGAGTATTCCCTGGGACATCTCCGCTCTGTCTTTTTCGTAAATGAGCCGAGCCGGGATCTTCCCCTCGTTTCACCAGTTCCGCATGTTTTGCAACGATCTCAACATACGCGTCCCTTTTTACAGATGATTCCAGTCTACTGTCAGAAAAATTCAACGAGATGAGATCGACCTTTTCGAGAACTTCTTGAACGCTCGATTAACCGCTTGAACCCTCGCGATCTCAACGTGTACCTCCCTCGAGACTTGCGACCGCTTCAACAACAATTTCGTGCCTCCAGCGCCGCCGCCGCCAAAATGCGGCGCCTCATATGGTGTAAACGGAATGCCCCATACCCCTTCCCCCAACAACACTGCCAGAACTGCAACACTAAAAACCTTCATGACCAAAAATCCCTGTAAAGAACGAATGAAGATACGAATCCAGTCGTACCGTTACAGTTCCTTTTCCCTTTTGTTGCCGTTTTATATGTACTTTGTCCCAACCTTTTGTCCCAACCGAGATATCACAGACGTAATTTGCTCTCAACTATGCGCGCACCGACAAACAAATGCTGTGATATCCAATAATGCAAGAAGAAACCAAGTGTGATAATGCGAGAAGAGGGAGGACCAGCCCCAATAATATAGACAGAAGAACTAATGGCAGTGTTGTGAAAGAAGAGGGCGTGGAAAGCGGAGGGAAGGCGAAGTCGACGCATTATAAAGGACCCTAACACGGCAACAAAGTTAGATTAGGAAACCTCTCCTGATCGCCAAGCGAGAAGGCTGAGCCGCATTACAGCCTGAGGTGTGTGTGCTGTGAAACGGGGATGGGTCTTGCGTCGCATAAGGTTTTGCGCTGTGTTTGTGAGGGCTGGTGCTTTGTCCATTCAGGGGTAATTTTGGCGTTTCAGGGCACTCACCAACCACGCTAATCGAGCCAAATTCAGGGGCCGAAAGACGGCGACGCAAAAAGCAGGCGACGCGGGAACACACCCCCGTTTACGTCCGACTGGGCTGGCTGTTGGGCCTTAGCGTTAAGGCGTGTTCCAAATTTGCGAGGGACGTCGTAGAGGTGACAACGGAAGATGTAACCGCCGATCTCATTTCCGTCCGAGAGAGTTTCAGATATCGGCAGTACTATTGTCACACCATGTTTAGAGGCGATGTGAAACACAACAAGGCACACACCGCCAAGGCATGGCTAAATAGGCCAAGAGACGCATGAACATAGGATGCTATAACATCTTCCGTATCAATATTATCATTACGCGACATCTTAAATCCCTGTGTCTAACTCTATATCGTATTCAATCCTCTATCTACTTGATGCCGTTCCCTAGCCATGCAACCCATAGAGCAATGAATAAAATTCCCGAATCAGACTATTTCCCCAATTGCAACTCTGCCAAAACTTGTGCCTTGAAATACTCATCAGAAGGAATTGGACCCTTTCCTCGGTTCGATGCATTATTAGTCCAGGCCATCTTCAACAAACTGACTCTCGAATCCACTTCTTTCAACTGGTTTCTCGTCAACTTCTTCCTCTCTCGTCCCTTTTTGGCCAATTTCTCCAACTCCTTCTGTTCTCGTTCCGCTTCCGCGTCAGACAATGCGCTGACAATGCTCGAAGGAGTCAAATATCCAGATGGCGTTGATGTGCCGGAGCGAGGGAGAGGGGTTGCTGCGCCGGAACGTGTTGGCGATCCAATGCCCGAGGGAGGTTCAGAGGCATCGAATTCAGAGTCAATGCCATTCTCGTAGGACGATTTGACAGTGACTTGACCCGCCTCCACATGCCATTCTTCACTGCACAAAGCACCGACGAACTCCCGATTGTGAGAAATCATACAGACGGCACCTTCCCAACTACGGATCGCAACAGCGAGTCCGCCAAGAGAATCCCGATCCAAGAAATTGGTAGGCTCGTCCAAGATCAACATATGAGGATGATTCCACATTGCGGCTATACACGTTAGTTAGGTTCAAAAAAGGGATAATACCTGCAATGACTACTTTGACTTTCTGACCACCACTCAAGCTTCGAATTTGAGTGAATTCAGCAATCTCGCCTTCAAGACCGACAGCTTCGAGATGTTGTCTCAGTGCGTTCGTTGACGTCTCCCGACCACGAAGACCATCCCTCAGAGCTTCCCAGTCATCAAAGTCAAGGACTTTCTTCTCAAATCCCTTCTTCACCAACTCATCCCGGTCAATCCAGTTGTTGAATTGTGAATCCATACCCTGGAACTTGATATGATATTTATACTTCCTTGACTCCTGTACTCGTCCGACGATCTTTTCAAAAGTTCCCTGGGTATTGGCTTTTCGTTGTCGTTCGTTCCCTCCAGCAGGAAACTTGACTTTATCCATGGCTTCCTGTTCCTCATCGGAGATCTCTCGCGCACTCAACTGAGATGCCTCTGAATCGTTACCATTGGCATATCGAGCTCGAATGTATTGAATGGGAGTTTCTTCCAAATGATCGTCGATCTTGTCGAATGCATGTTGAGCGACATACCCAATACGCAAATTGGGGTGTTTGGATACTTTTCCTTTCTGTGGTTTTAATTCTTCTCGGAGGACTTTGACGAGAGTTGACTTTCCAGCACCGTTGGGACCTAGGATCGCGACTCGAGATTTCATGGTAAGCGCAACCGATACGTTCTGCAAGGTGGGTTTCGAGGCCCCCTTGTAGGTGAATTCGATATCTCGCATGCGCAGAATAACACGAGTCTGACTTGCACCTAAGCCTACCAATCCTTCAGGACGTGGGAATCGGAACTTGATGTTCGAGTCAGAGAGTTCATAGTATGTCGCTGCCTCGGGACGTTTCTTGACGAATTCCGACAAGTTTCCCTTGTGATAAGATAATGTGCAGTCTCGCTCGTAATGAATGATATCGGTTGCAATCGCATCGAGGAATCCAGAATCGTGAGAAATGGCCATGACGGTAATCTCATTGTGCGTCGTAAGGTAGTTGATCAACCAGGCCACATTGGTGACATCCAAATGATTGGTAGGTTCATCAAGCAACAGCACATCCGCTTTCATCAGCATCGCTCTTGCAAGTTCCAATTTCATATTCCATCCACCGCTCAATGCCCCGACCTGTTGTCCCCGTCTCGTCTCGTCGAAGCCCATTTTCTCCAATAACGTCTGCACATCCGCAGTATTGACGTCGAGAACAGGATCCGTGGTAAGCGACTCGACGACTGTCTTCTTGGCTTCCACTCCGTCCTTGTTGCGGTACTCGAGGAAGAAGGTACGGACTTCTTTAGTAGGGAAGCCATCGACTTCGGCCATGGCGATTTTGCGAAGAAGGGTCGATTTTCCAGCCCCGTTGCGTCCGAGGATGGCATACCGTCTGCCGCGATAGAGACGCAGAACAGTTCTGTTGAGGATCATTTTCGCGCCGTAGGCTACGTGCAGAGGATCGACGTTGACGAATGGCTTTTCGTTTTCATCAAAGTCGTCTGCGCCGTGGGCTGCTCGATCGATGGCTAGGTAATGGTCGTATACTTTGGCGGCAATATGCTCTGTAGATGATGCTGGGATGAAGAGGGAGAGATAAGGGACGAGGTAGATATTAGTCCATGTTTCTTTCTTGAATTGTCGCTCTTTGATGAGGTTGACGAGATTCTTGGCAATGAAAAGCTCTGTTCTTTTCCACACATCGTCGCTCTGAATAGTCTCTCCCTGAGCGACTATGGCGTCGTTCAAAACTTTCGTGACGTCTGCTGGAGTGAGTCCCTGCTCGGCGTTCTGGGTCGCATCAGTGAGACCAGCCTGCGCCTTTCGCATTGTTTTCATCGCAATCTCTCCTTTCTCTTTGGCTTCGGGTGAAGAAATGGTCTGCATCGCCCTTTCGAGATGAGGGAACAAGGCGGGAAGGAATTTATTCGCCTCCTGAGGATCGACGACCAAATCGCATAGATTGTTGAGAACAACAAATGTCATGCGTACCGTTTCGTTTCGTCGTTCTTTCAGCGCACGTTCCAATAAAGGAATCATCACCGCCAACACGGGACCGTTGACTTCTTGGACGAATGTGACGTGTCCTAGGGTTTTAATAACCGCATGGACGTTGTCGGGATGTGCCATGGTATCAATGAGAGCGGGGATATGTGGCTCGATATCTCTGTTTCCAAGGACCGTGCACACCGTTGTCATGGTTTTGATTGCTTCCTCGGCCACTTCTTTCTTGACATCCCTCATTGCGTTGGTAACGGCCGGAATGATTTCGGGGAGGATTTCAGAGACTTCCGTAGGTGCTCGACCGACTATTTCAGTCAATAGTTGCAGGGCGACAACGCGAGACTGGTATTTCGGATTCGGGGACTGTAGGTATTCGAGAAGAATAGGCAGGAGAGCTGTTGTAAGAGCTTGTGTAGGTAAATTCGTGAACAACGCATCCAGAGCTCTATTACAATCACTCTTGATATCGGCGTTCGGCTCAGCCATGAGGTCAAGACACAACGTCGCCTGCTGCAGTAATAGTGCATTATATCCCTTGGGTAACTCGGTGAACAGCGTCCGTAATCCACAAACAGCGCTTTCCTTCAACTTCTTCTGTTTCTTGTTGCGACAACTCTTGGTGATACTGTCGATGACATTCTTGAACGACCCGGACTGTGGGCCCTGAGCCTTGCACAGCTCCACGAGAGCCTTGGCCGCAGCCTCGACATCGGACCACTTTTCTACCGCGTAGAGTTGGTTTAAGAGATCCACGCCTGGCATGGTTGATGGCGCCAGGGTGAATGAGTGTGTATGAGTGAAGAGAGAGGTTGAACGGGGAGAAGGCTCTGAGGTGTTTGGGGCTGGCGGAAGGGCGGTGTGACAAACAATTTTTTATCCGTGAAGAAATTTTTATCAATTCAGGAGGTGTGCCAATCAGAGCGCCGGATGCGATTAACGTGCCTGGGCCGTGGAACGATGATTGATCGCTCATGGATATTTTGTTACGCCACCTTGATTATGCTGGGGAATGTCTTGGAGAGATCTAGCTAGAATACAGACAGGAATTTCAAGCCGTCTTACCTTGTTATTAAGACCCGACCTCATTATCACATCTCTAATCCACAGGGAGTCAGGGACGGCAATGAGAGCACGTGACACGGATGAGTGATGGTACTTGGGCGAGCGGCCGGAACGGCTTTCCCCCAACCTTTCTAGAAAGGTTTACATGAAGTTGATCGCGGTTAGGCGTTGTCAAGTAATTACGGCAACAAAAGGACCTTTCGACTAGTTCAGAGGCAAGCCATTGATGTTTTCTCTGCTTCACTTGAACTTTATATTGACAACAAAGACTGACTTGACTAATTTGGTGCACAGAAAACAAAATAGTACTTGCCGAAATGCAGCCAACTCGAAACGCGATCATAATTCTTCTCGAAGCCTGTAAGCGGCTGACTGCTTACCTACTCCAGGCTCCAGCTGTTGCTGAAAGCCTGAAACAAGTGAGGCTTATAATTAAGCCGATTAATATTGTGTGTGGCCTGCTTGGTGCGTGGCTGAGCCTGTGTATAGTGTGGGCGATTCGTCCAAGGTCGTGTGACGTCAGTTGTCCAGTCACGCCGCACGTAACCTGCTTTGCTTGCGCCATGGGATGATGGGGACCCGCTGCGAGCGTCGCCCCGCTGTTTGCCGTGTTATATCTCATTACAGCATCCACCACTCAACCTCCGTAGTCACTCGATCCATCGTCATCACTCGTATAAATTCATTCGGTCCCGTCGCCCAATCCATCCCCTGCAAACAACAAACACTCTCACAAACATCACCACCATGTCTTTACCTGTAAGCTACTTTCCCTCTGTGCGTCCAAGCGCGATTGTTCTCGGAACAGTCTTCGAACATGTCTCCTCCTTCATCGTCTACGGACCTCTCTTTGGCCAGACGTGGCAGAAAGCAATGAACGCTGATAAGGTTTGCATCTAATCTTGATTGATCATCGAAACTGACTTGCAGAACTCTGAATTCTGGAAGAGCAAGGAGGCCGAGAATGCTGCTACCGTCTATGGATCCTCGCTCGTCTCAGCGGGTGTTCAGGTATAACACATACATACATACGTCATAGCCCTGCTGACTTCGTGTCTAGACATACGCTATCGCTGCTCTCATACAACTCACTGGAACCGTTTCATACAAAGGCGCCGCATCCCTCGGAGCTTTGGTGTTTGCTGCCCAAACGCTTCCATCGCTCGTGACTTCATTGTTCTACGAGAAGCGTCCTACTGGCTACGTTGCCGTCCGAAGCGCCTCTGGCTTGCTTCAAACTATTGGATTAGCTGTATATCCCTATGGTTGTATGTGCTGATATCTAGCTCGTATTGGTCGGTTACGGAACACGCAGGAGCTTGGTGTCTTAGATTGCTTCGGCTGGAATTTAGAAACAGTGAAGGTCAATGATCACTCTTAAGATGTTTCTCTCGTTCGTGTTATAGTAATGAAAATCTATATTGACTCTTGCTGGGACGTAGTTAAATACCGAAGTATGTACCGAAATCTGAAGCGTACCTCGTATGAGTGCCGCCGTGCACGGGCAGTTACGCTCATGCCGTGCGCGGCTTGAGCCCGGCATAATAAAGTTCAATGCGCAAACGCGACAGACTTGTGGGAGGCGGAGACATCCTTTATATGTGCTCCTCTCATCTCTTTCCGTCTGCCTCGAACAATTCAAGCATCAATCAAAGGCAGTATGAAAGGGGCAATCGGACCGCTTGTCGCACTGGAATAGCGCCAGCGAGTCACGGCTCGGGGTGGTCGGGCCCTTTGCAGACAGCGTTAAGCCACGCGGTGGTGTCTACTCAAATTTCCACCAAGGACGCCGGCGCGGAATATTAAAGTGGAAGAAGGCTAAAATGAGGGCACAGACTTCCACGGATGAAGGGTGAAGCGTGGGATAGTACGGGCGCTCCGACGCACATGTCGTTTCAAGGAAATAACATGTTTTTATTTAGCGCGGGGTTGCAACACGCACTCCTGCTGCTGCTGGAAATCAGGAAAATCAGGGGCGAGTTCATGCACGCATATCCACTTGTCTGGCCTCCTTGCACGTCCGGCCAGCCTGGCGGAGCACTGGGGACAGCCGAAACGCAATTTAACCTTCCTTAGCAGGACATATGGCTGGCCGGATAGAGAATTATCTCCCAGGCACACGCGACACACACGCAGCGCCGGATATATTTGGACCTTGCCAAGTCTATCTGAATCGCCCAAGGTCGCTTAGCGCCACGGGCTCGAGCGTCTACAGATATATATTTACCTCCGAAGCGGCACTTATCTGTCCTCCCGTTGCGGGTACAGTGTTGCCCGTCTGCTGTGTTTGAGAGCCACTGTACAGAGCCTTTGAGGCGGAGTATTTATCGACATCTTTAGTATGGCAACCTCAGTCAATCTCGAAGACGCAAGTCGACCTCTGGCAGATTACACCATCTCTGTCAATGAATTGCTCGAGTACATTCTTGTTATCTGCAAATACTAAAACTGGTGTAGCTCTGGCATAGCTGAAGTAGAAGCTTTTGGACGCAATTATATGCGAAGAATCTTTGGATTACCATTGTTCCCCTTACCTTCGTCTTAACTCACCACTTTAGGCCTGCAAAGGAGTCATCCGTATCACCGCCCCGTATTCTCGATACTCAAACTCTGCCCCCAGCACTCAAGCGCGAGCGACGGGATTCGTTCACTCCAGAGATGAGTGATGATGAAGTCATGCACGCAACATATCTTCTCAATCTGGCGTCGCCCGAGGCTGCTTCTCGCACATCAAGTGAGCCAAGCTATCAATCTCGCAAGAAGCCAAAAGCCCGATACGCCAATAATATGTCTCAGCCCTTTACACAATTAGTTCGGCCTGCCTACGAGTTCATGTCAGACGCTGCTCCTATGGGAGATATCCGGTATCTGCATCATGGGTACACGACGCCGAACTCTCCACCACAGTCGCCTCCGGAACTCATTCCGAGACTGAGAGCACGACCGTAATCGTCTTTTGTGACGGATTTAATCTTTAGGGGTCGCTGTGCCCGGAAAGCTCAAGGCTGTAACGAAAACACCAAATTCAGGCCCGTCATTTCGGATTGGACATGTTACAAGAACTACGAGCCATGTCCCAAGGACTCACAGGTGGGCTGGTGCAATAAATGCTGGTGCAACAAGGGGTATATTTCTTTCGTTGAAGACGCTAAATAAACCAGGCATTACTCAGACGAGGACTTTTATCGTCGCAAATTCGACCTTTTGGAGGACCAGATTGCGGTGTGGACAGAGGACTTTCATGTACAGAAGTTTGAGGTATGGTTGCAGAATAAAGATGGCGTGAATGCCGGAGGTCCCAACTCCAAAACAATTGTGGATCCCGACATCGCACTGCGATATGTCATGAGCTGGCGAGAGGAATGGGAACGCACAGGAAGGACTCCCAATATCAAAATCCGCCCTGTATAGTTGTAAAAACTGTTTATATGGGGAAAGCTTTTAGAGGAAAATTTCAGATAAGTTGTGATACATGGATATGGACGGGGTTTGCGTGATTGTGATGCACTGGTATGCATTGGATGCGGGGAGGTTTCATTCTTGGAGTTTGATTAGGGAGGAGTCAAAATGTATTTACTATCAAGAGAGAAATCATACATAGCAAACAAAGAGATCTATCTTTAGCGCTCTATACTTCGTGAATGGAGATTAAGCTGTCCCCCTTTCGCCACTGCACAGCCACAAATTTCAACGGAAATTGAGAGTTAAATGACTTCAAACCCGCTGAGTTTCACCCAACGCTTCCGTTCTGGAAAACTCATTAAACGAGAAAGCTGTGGAGCCGAAAGCGGCCGAATTATCGCATATGAGTCAGGAGGCTGAGTAAGTGAGTTTGAGCTGGCTCGCATCTCGGACATTCGGAGGCTTCGGATCCCAAAGAGAGCTCCTATTCTTAGTACTTGACGTTCGGCATAATGCCCATTGACCCGGGCGCTTAGTGTGTCACAAACGATCACGAGCGGTTTACATATGCGTTGTGACGGGCCAATACGCTGGTTTTCTGCGTTGTGTCAGATATCAGGGATCTGACCTGATCAGGGATCGGCAGGGGGGATGTAACCCAATCTAGCCGAAAGGCGCCTTAGGTACACCAGTTTGCTTGCACATGATGCCGACGAAATCAGGAGTGAGTTCTCCTCACCTTCAATCCGAGGGACGTCTATGCGGCGAAATACACAAGATGCAGGATTGTTGTCCCCTAAGTGCAGAGATACACATGCATTTATGCTTGCCTAAACGCCGGAAGTACAGAACCTAAAACACAGAAGAACATCGTGATAGAGACGGGGAGAATCTTCCGGTCTCTGAAAACTCGCATGAGACTTATCGAGAAAGGAAGGTACAAGGCTGTCACTTGCAGCATTCGGGAAGTTCTTCCTCCCATTCAGCGACCTCATTCGGAATTGTCGCATTCTCAACCTTATTATCAACCAAACCTCCAGAATCCCGCTCCTCCACCCTCTTCCCTTTCCCACGCTGCGGTATTCTCGCAACATCAGTGTTGGTACTTTCCCTAGCTCCACAACATCCACTCCGGAGGCTTTCGGAGTCTGCGCGGCTCACCGCTTGCGACGGATCGTCTCGTCGACCGTTTGAGCAAGCACATCGACGGCACTGACAAACTACCATGATCAACTTTACCGGATGCTAAGAGACATACAGCCACCACAGGTCCGACAGTGACATCCTGCGGGCACAGTGATCTGGCCGGGATATAGCTGATCCGGAGGCGGACCTGGATCAACGCCACCATCGCATAAATCGTCGCCGCAATGGTCAGCTGTAACGCAATGTCAGGTTGACTGTAGAAAGGAGTCAGATGCAGCGAGGTACCTGGAACTTTCTTCTCGATATCGATGGGAGGTAAAGTACAACATGAGCCTACACGAATTTAATTAGCCATTATCGCACGTGAAAGAAATTCAGGGGCCCCCCACTTTGTAAGTCGCTTAAACCTGGAGACATTGATTTCATTTTCGTATGCGTGCGGGAGTTGAACGGACGGGATGATAAAATTGAAGAGTGGGCTCGTCTAATGCGGAAAGTTCCTTGGATATGCACGTTACTTGTCGGCTTCAGGATCAGGAGACATCTTGCTGGCGAGGGTGTGCGGAGTGGATGTGTGTGTGGGTCAACAGGCGGAGCTGCACGATCTTTTAATACTACTTTACTCTAAAACAAACCTGTTCATTTTCGGAAGTGTTTCTTCGGAATTTAGTCGCCATTGCCCTTTATCCCATCCTTAACTATCTTACACTTATTTTTTCCAGCTAAAATCCCCGCAGATAGTGTGTTTGGCTGAATTGCTGCCGGAAACCGCGGAAGGTCCTGGACAATTAAGGTTAAGTTTCCTGATCATGGGGCAAAGGCCGCACGTTGTTGCTGCCGGGACGATAACTTCCCCCACGCGTCAGAGCGGAAGATCCAAGATATCGGGTGGCGTTTGCTTTATACTTCTCCTCGGTAAATAGTTGTACAAACCTATTGCTCGGGATGGTGTTAGGGTGGAAGGAGGATGATAACGAACACCAAGTGGGATGGCACGGAGAGACTTCCGACGAAGTGTGAGTTCCGACCGCGAACTTCGGTTTGCAGGATTCTGCTGGGGCAGGGCTAGCCAATGGAAAGGGACAGCACAGCTTCATGCTGTGAATAAAGTTTGGAGGGAATACATCAGGTGGGGTGTTGCCGATCATACATAATATGACGTTGCACTAAAACCGAAGGGGCAACATAGCTTAAACAGCGGTGAGGCGAAAGGCTCGTGCGGTAATCCTGCAAAGGTTTCGTGTCGTTCACATCCGTCTCTGTAGATATCCCGTTGTTTATAGTTGCATGACGCGAGGATCGACATTGCGTTCGGAGAGTCGGTCCTAGCTCCCTGTAATATCCCCTTGTATCCGGGGTTTCAAAATGTCTCCCGTTAGCGAGTAGATAGACAAATGTAATACAGTGGAGGAAACCTGCTCCCAAGAATATTCCGGTTTATAATTGAGTGATGCGGTCGATCTGCCTTCCGCGCGATGTAAGTATACAGATCCACAATGCAGGTATCTCATGTCAGACAGACTTGCGTGATTGTGAAATTTCACATGCAGCATCGTGAGATTGTGCGTCGGGTAACTTCGCGCATCATCGTCCCTCACAATCGTGCATGCGAGGGTATATAGCCGAAACTCTGCCAATGATGGCAAGGCGAAAGGCGGCCTGAGGGTAAGCTTCCTCAAAACGTGTTGACAAACTCTAAGTGGAAATGGGATATTTTTGATTACGGAGAAATCGAGCAGCTGGTGCAACTTGACCCTTGCAGGTACAATAGGCGTTCGGTCCGATGACGGAGTCAGTTAGAGCGATGGAGGATGTACATACTTACAGTGACTCTATTCCCGAAACAGTGGGGTCATCATCTGAGGAGAATTCCTTGAGAGCCACGAGCAGGGAGGCGGACTGTTGTCTCGCCTGAACAACGGTCCGTATCTCCTCAAGACGTCGTGTTTCATTGAACTTCGCAAGTACGAAAGGTTCATAGCCTGTAGGGTATATTGAAATAGTTATCTCCCAAAACGGTGCGCCAACCCTTTGAACCGCTCTCGCCACGGCTGTTATCCCAAATTATCTCCATGACTCCGCTTCTTCTTTCTTGGCCGTGTTTCCTCGGGTGTCGGTTCTTCGACTCGTTCCTTCTCCAGCTCCGCTGCCTTCTTCTTGGCCTCGCCCTTTTCTACAATCTGCCACCCTACTCGTCAGTAACTCATTTTCACTGCAATTGCCACGGGGTCGTTCAACTCGGTGGTTCAAGAAGAGGGTCGCAGAGCGTTCCTGAGGTAAGGGGAGGTACATTCTAAATATTCCGTCCCTCGTTTGCCCTCGAGCTCTTGCTCTCGACGATGGGCATTAATGTCTCGCTTTGCGAAGTAGTACGCCGTGCCGCCGGCGACCATCAGCGTTCCCCATCCTAGCCAGACGGAGCGGACAGTGTTCATGGTGATCGAGGATTCAGGATCACCGATTCGAGACTGATTCCGAGTTTGACCATCGGATTTGGGGCAAAGTAGACGACAAGCAGCAACACGCACATAGGTAAGTTCACTGATATGCTATCAAATGGTGTATCCTCTAAGCGGCTGGAGAAGGGCACGCGGTTCACATGGGTCAGTTGCTCAAATACAATATCAATGAAGCATCTCGCTTTTTCATACGAATTGCAATCTACAAATAACAGAGAGACGGCATTTATCCATCATAACTCTGAGGAGTTTTTATCACATCTACCATTTTGCACCTGGCCACATCTCCTCCTTTAACAGGACACCTATCATCAGTCAACTGCTTGGAGAGAAAATGTAGAGAGACATACCGAGTTCCTCGCGAACTGGCTTCAGTTCGTTGACATATGCATCGTACTGTGTCTTGTTCTCTGTCTTCTCCCTTAGAGCTTCAAAAATTCGAACCGAGGTGCTGTAATCCGCGACTACTATTAATCCTACGTCACTCAAATTGCAGAATCCGATATGGCGGGAAAACAAACAGATCGATCGAGAAAACATCGTTTCATGGGAGTTTACCTCGTCGACACGCTCGCAAGGCGGCTTCACATACTTTGACAGATGGAACAAGATCGTAGGCGAAGACGTTGTTCAATCCCCGTTGAACCTCGAATTTATCGTTTGCGCCGTAAAAGAATTTCTCATATCTACCATCAGCATACGCCCAATTGATTATGATCCATCGAGCGCCAGGAACGACAGACAAGATCAGGAAGGTTACCTCTCGTTGAAAGCGTCGTAGGACTCTTCAGCTTGGTGAGCGGCATAATTTCGTCGGGCAGGATAGGCAATTGGTTGCATGACGACGGGAGTGACGATTCGGGTGCATTGCAGGGGAGACAGAGGACGAGCGTTTACGACGGCTCTTCGAAGGATGTAGGACATGGCTGCGATGAGAGCTGTGTGAGGCGCTGAGATGGATTGATGGAGTGACGCAGATGCAATGCCGCCGACGAGAATGGAATTCGCCCGTTGACTGTTGACACACACAAACTTTACGCTGTTGCCGGAAGAGGCTCGCTCGCTCGGAGAGGCGCGGCCAATTCCAATTACAACTGCGCCATGTGCCATGCGAATTCTCACGGACTTGATTGGCTGATTTGCAGCAACGTATTTAGACAGCTGCTCAGAGCTGTTAGCCCCGAGGCTCCGAGTGCGGATATCTCGCTCACTCGCTAAGCGAGAGAATTAGCCACGCTCATTTGCCCCAAAACAAAAAGAAAATTCCTCATCAAACGCTCGCACCACTCGACCACCCATCCCAAATCTTGCTGCCAAACCCCGTCGGCTGTTCGAGTCGCCCTTCCTCTTCACCACCTTCCTTTGTGCCGTTCAATTTGCATTGCTTGCATCGTTTAGCTCTTTCTCTCCAAACGGGCCGATCCGGAAATATTATTGTCCTCCACAACACGCGACTCGGATTAACCCCCTTTTTCCCGTAACCGTCGCCCTAGTTGCTAAACCTCCCGCGGTCTCGTCGGCTTGCGCTTTCGTCTTCCAATTCTCGCTCCTGCGCTCATCTGAATCACGCGATGGACAAAATCCCCTTTCCTACGATCGACCGCCCTTTTGGCATCGAGTTATGGCCCATCTTCGACAAACTTTTTGAGAAAATTGTCGGGTACCCAGCTCACGACTTCCATTTCCTCCCCGGCTACACGCTTCTCAGTACGATCCCTGAGGTCGCCGGCGCGATTTTAGCCTACTACATCACCATCTTTGCTGGGTATCAGATCATGAAGCGACAGCCGGCGCTCAAGCTCAACGCCTTGTTTATGGCGCACAATTTGTTCTTGACCTTGTTGAGCGGTGGTCTGCTGGCATTGTTCATCGAACAAATCTTCCCCATTGTTTGGAGAAACGGCGTCTTCTACAGTATTTGCTCTCCAAACTGCTGGACTCAAAAGATTGTTACCTTATACTACGTATGTGTCTACTGCCGCGTGACTAACGGGTAGCTGAATTACTTGACGAAATACCTCGAATTGGTTGATACTGTGTTTTTGTTCCTCAAGAAGAAGCCTTTGCAATTCCTCCATGTCTATCATCACGGCGCCACCGCTGTTCTCTGCTTCACACAATTGATTGGCCACACCTCGGTGGTATGTTGTCCCTTGTAAACACACTAACAAACAGAGTTACGTCCCCATCACGCTCAACTTGGGGGTCCATGTCGTCATGTACTGGTACTACTTCCAGGCGGCACGTGGTGTCCGTGTCTGGTGGAAGGAATGGGTCACAAGGATTCAAATCATCCAATTCGTAATCGACCTTTTCTTCGTCTACTTCGCGACCTACACGTACATCTCTCTTCCAATGTTCTCTGATGTTTAGCTATTTCACCTCCAACTACTTCCCCTGGATGCCCAACAATGGAACGTGTGCTGGCGAAGAATTCGCCGCCATCTTTGGGTGTGCACTCCTGTCGTCATATCTCTTCCTCTTCATCGGCTTTTATGCAGCCACCTACCAACGTAAGGGCCGCGTCCGTGCAAACCGAGCCCTCAGCTCCGGTGAAATCGCCATCGACCCCAAGTTCACAGACGGCACCTTCGCCGAGAAAGCCAATGGAGCTGAACCCAACAGCGGCAAATCGACTGCCACCGCCAACGGAAAGGGAGCATCCACACCGAGAAGTCGACGAATCTAAGTTTCAAAGGCCAAGAGCGGCATCGAGCGGCGGAGGTATCATGGAGTGATATACTAGAGTGGGCGCCTGGGGGTTGTATATTGACACACACGCATGCGCTGGTAATCTGTTGGTTTTTTGTTGATTGGTCTTCTCGTTTTTGTCACCGTTGCTGGAGGAACAAGGAGGGTGGTGGTACTGTTAACATGTAATTTTCGTTCTTGTTCATGCCCTTGATTCCGTAGTCGGTGCTGGTGGTCGCTTTAGCAGGTTAGAAAAGTTCACTAATTAGAAATAAATCATCGTCACCATATCCTGCGCAGCTGATTCACAGCCTGATCTAATTCGGGATCAATCAAGGTTTGCGATCGCACAAGTTTTTATGGCGCGGTCACGCGCTAAACTCTATATTTCTGCCCCCCAACATCAAATAAACTTCAGTGGACAATCGTCAATACTCTGGATAGTAATAGGCTGCGAAACACTCGCCGTTTCTAGCGACAGGCGGTGCGCCCAAGCGTTCAGGTTTTGCGCACCTGATTAGGAGGTTGGCGCAACGGTGTAGCGACCAAGACAGCCCCAAGCGGAGCGCAATACACGATGACACACGTTGGTGCCCGCAAGGACAGGAGTCACAGTGAGAAGAAAATTTGCATTCGATTATATATATAACCGTTTCCTGTTTTTCTAAAATGGTCCGCCTACGATGGAGACTCCTCTGTACAAGATCTGCTTTCCTGATATCTTCAACTTCGTGGCCTCAGATCTCACACCCCGCGAGATCGTCAACGTTGCAGCAACAAATTCGCATTTCGCAAAGTTTATCAAAGATACCGGTCTACTGTACACGCATGTATCCCTCGCCTTTATACCTCCACGATCCAAGAACGCCTCGAGCGATGAATCCATTCGAAAACTCCTTCCATGTCTACGGAAATACCCCGACAACGCCTCAATAGTCAGATCGCTGACCTTTCGACACCGCTTTTCCGGCCACCTTCCCCACGAGGAGATTTTGTATGTCGACTACGTTTCAGATATCTGCAAACTGTGTCCGAATCTTATCTCTTTGTCACTCCATCTCAACAACTTCTCTACCAGCTATTATATCACCGCTCCCGATAAGGAATATCAGCGGTTCCCAGATGGCGCCTCACGAGGCTCTTGTCAAGTCGACTTTCACCACAAGGCGTCAAATCTAGGCAATCCTCGGGTACTAGATTGTCTCCTCGCTGATCTACCCCATTTACGATATTTGGACTGGTGTATTGAAGCGCGGCCATCCGGCCTACGGTCCGAGGAGTGGAAAACCTCGAGGTTAAGACACGAATTAGAGATGATTCATCAGGGGTGTCCCAATTTAGAACACCTGGGCATGTTGAACTTTTGCGATACTCGTGTATCTGACGCGGTCATCCATGAGAGCGGCTCAGATGACCCGGAAAATCTCTTCCTTGACTACGAAACCGCGCTTTCAGGGATTTTCCCAAACCTAAATGAGATCGCATTTTATATTGGCAGCAAACGGGAGCAAGAGAAAATTCTCTCGGCGGTGATGTTGGGGATGACACTTGCGTGGTCGAGAGGGATCTATTCAAAAATTGTCCCTTGGTGTCAAGAAGATGGAACGCCATATCTGATCATGGAGAAGTTCCAAGATTTCATGAAGATCCAAGAGTTAATGGAGAAACAGTGGGATGTATCCTTAGACCAGTTTGTTAGCTTCTGGGGCGAGTTCATCTATGCGAACATGGCTTTCGAATCAGCTGTTCTTCCGGAGATACTTAGTACCTCGATCTTCTACACATCATCACATCTCGATCCAAATCAGTAAATGTCGATATTATCGCAACCGACCTACGCAGTCATTTACGGCGGAACGGGCATCTGAGCGGATCAAGTCCTTCAACAAGGCGAAAGATGATATCCTGCGACCATGGAGATAATTCCTTCAAGGCAGTGGTCGGGCGAGCAATCGGATGCACAACATCGGAGTCTAGCAAAAAACTCGAGTTTATTTCACGAACGCT
>Ga0302325_10014236_pt1 | contig 16932 bp, 17 predicted proteins | sample Palsa_T0_2_FD_201948 | JGI IMG/M metagenome (GOLD analysis project Ga0302325, IMG submission 201948) | Peat permafrost microbial communities from Stordalen Mire near Abisko, Sweden - Palsa_T0_2 | ecosystem: Environmental > Terrestrial > Soil > Palsa > Peat permafrost | place: Sweden: Abisko... | reverse complement strand
CCCGCGCCGGCCTCCTGCGGGTGCGCGAGTTCGTGATGAAGGACTCCTACTCCTTCGACATCGACGACGCCGGGCTCAAGAGCGCCTACCACGCGCACCGCGAGGCCTACCAGCGCATTTTCGGCCGGCTGGAGGTCCGCTACGTCATCGTGTCGGCCGTATCCGGCGCCATGGGCGGCTCGGCCTCTGAAGAGTTCCTGGCCGAGAGCGCGGTCGGCGAGGACGCCTTTGTCAGGTGCCTGCAGTCGGGTTACGCCGCCAACGTCGAGGCCGTGGTCACCGCGCGACCCGACGCCCTGCCCGTCGACGGACTGCCCGATGCGGTGGTGTACGACACCGGCGACACCCCGACCATTGCGACGCTTGTCGAGTGGGCCAACGGCGCAAACCTGGGCCGCAGCGTCACCGGGGCCGACACCCTGAAAAACGTCCTGCTCAAGGTGCGCCAGCCCGGTGGCGACTGGGAGCTCCTGGGAATCGGTGTTCCCGGCGACCGAGAGGTCGACGACAAGCGGCTGGGCGCCGCGCTCGACCCGGCCGAATACGCGCTGCTCGACGACGCCGACTTCGCCAGACACCCTTTCCTGATCAAGGGTTATATCGGACCGAAGTCGTTGCACGACAACGGTGTTCGCTATCTAGTCGACCCCCGAGTGGTAGACGGCACGAGTTGGATCACCGGCGCCGACCAACCCGGCAAGCATGTCGTGGGCTTGGTGGCCGGCCGCGACTTCACCGCCGACGGCATCATCGAGGCAGCCGAAGTGCGCGACGGCGACCCGTCGCCCGACGGCGCCGGTCCGCTGGTCTCCGCGCGCGGGATCGAGATCGGCCACATCTTCCAGCTCGGCCGCAAATACACCGACGCCTTCACCGTCGATGTGCTCGGCGAGGACGGTAAACCGGTCCGGCTGACCATGGGCTCCTACGGGCTGGGGGTGTCGCGGCTGGTGGCGGTCATCGCCGAACAGCACCACGACGAGCTGGGGCTGCGGTGGCCGTCCCAGGTTTCGCCGTTCGACGTGCACCTGGTGATCGCCAACAAAGACGCCGAGGCGCGCGCCGGGGCCACCGCGCTGGCCGCCGATTTGGATCGGCTGGGTATCGAGGTGCTGCTCGACGACCGGAAGGCATCGCCCGGGGTGAAGTTCAAGGATGCCGAGCTGCTCGGTGTGCCGTGGATCGTCGTGGTCGGCCGCGGTTGGGCGACCGGAACGGTCGAGCTGCGCGATCGGTTCAGCGGCCAGACGCGGGAGCTCACGGTCGGCGCCGGGCTGGCCACCGACCTCACGGCTGCCATCTCCGGCTAGCACTACCTCGCTGCTCGCCGTCAGTCCGCGCCAGGGAAGGCCGTGGTGATCGGCCAGTCGCCCAGCACCTGCTTCCATCGGGCGGCCAGCACTGCGCTCTGGGTCAGTGCGGTCACGCCGAATGTGCGGTCGTCGCGGCCCTGAGCCTGCTCGATGACCGCGCGCCAGGCCACCTCGGTGTCCTTCTCCATTCGCGCGGCCAGCCGCACCGCATCGGTGGCGGTGTTGACCGGTGTCGGCAGCTGGTAGCCCGCGGCGGCGACCGGAGCGGTGACCGAGCGGCCAGCAAGCATCGCAATGACCTGGTCACGGCGTTGGCGGTGCTGACTCAGCGCGGACGACACCAGGTTGTTCACTTCCGGCTGGCAGTGCGCCGACACGATGCCGTAGCCGTAGATGACGGCGTGCTCGTTGTCCAGCGCGGCACACAGCGCGGTGTCGTAGGGCGCGGAAGGCGGTGCGGGCGGCGACGGTTCAGCGGAGGTCACGACGCCGGTGCTCCGACCGCCAGTGCGACGGTGTAGGACGCCGTGCAGGCGGCGGCGATGGAGCCGAGCAGCCCGGCTCGATAACCCGACGACGTGCTCGCCAGTTGACTGGCGCTGGTCGCGGACGCCCGCAGGGACCTGACCACGTCGGCCAGCGGCGGCGGGGGAGCCGCGGCGGCCGAACCGGTGGTGGTCGGACTCGTGGTCGCGGGCGAGGTTGATGTCGGGCTGATGGCAAGGCGCGCGATCTCAGTCTGCAGGGCCTGCGCGTGTCGGGCGCGTTCGCTGGCGACCTCGGTCAGCGCCGCGTTGACGGGGTTGGCCGTGGCCGCGGCCGCCGCGGCGGCCAGTTCGCTGTCGCGCCGGGCCAGGGCCAACTGCGAAACGAGTTCATCGACGGCCGGGGGCGCGGGCGCTGAACTGCACGCGGGCACCGCTATTCCCAGCACGGCGAGAGCGACGCCACCCGCTAGCGCACGTCGCCTGCTTACGACCGGCTCGAAACCAGGCTCTGTGCGCGGCACAGCAACATCCTGCCATTGGCCACCGGGGCGCACTTGAACGCCGGCTGTAACGCCAGGTGGCCTCGCCGCGATCACGTCTTACAACGGGATTCCTGGCGTATCGTTGATGGCTGGTTCCTCGGAAGCGCTTATCCTGCGCACCGCAGGGCTGCCAGACCGGACAACTCAAGATGAGGAGCTCGCCGTGGCCACCGGGCTACCGTCACAGACGCAGGTGATCGAGCTGCTCGATGGCGAGTTCGCGCGTGCAGGCTACGAAATCGAAGATGTCGTCATCGACGCGCGGGTCCAGCCGCCGCGGATAACCGTGATCGCCGATGGCGACACCGCACTCGACTTGGACACCATCGCCGAGCTGTCCCGTTCGGCGTCGAGCGTGCTGGATGCGGTGGATGGCATCGAGGGTCACTACGTCCTGGAAGTCAGCTCGCCCGGTGTGGACCGCCCGCTGACCACCGCGAAGCACTTCCACCGCGCGCGGGGCCGCAAAATCGAGCTGGCATTGACGGACGGCACGCAGTTCACCGGTCGAGTCGGTGAGATGCGCGAGGACACGCTGAGTTTGGTGGTTCGCGACGACCGGGCCCGGGACTGGGCGATACGCCCGATATCTCTTGCCGAGGTCGTGAATGCTGTTGTCCAGGTTGAGTTTTCGGCTCCTCCTCAACGAGAGTTGGAGCTGGCGACTGTCGACCGGACCGTCGAGGCGGAGGGCAGAACGTGAACATCGACATGGCCGCTCTGCACGCGATAGTCGTGGAACGGGGCATCTCATTCGACGACTTACTCGAAGACGTCAAGGCCGCGGTGCTGAGCGCATACCGGCACACCGAGGGGCATCAGCCCGACGCGCATATCGACATCGACCGCAAATCGGGTTCGGTCCGGGTGCTGGCCCGCGAGCTCGACGAGGACGCCAACGTGCTCAGCGAGTGGGAGGACACGCCGGAGGGCTTCGGCCGGATCGCGGCCACGACCGCGCGGCAGGTGATGCTGCAGCGGCTGCGGGATGCCGAGAACGAGCGCACCTACGGCGAGTTCTCCACCCACGAGGGCGAGATCGTCGCTGGTGTGATCCAACGCGACAGCCGTGCCAATTCGCGCGGCATCATCGTCGTCCGGATGGGCAGCGAGACCAAAGGGTCAGAGGGAGTGATCCCCGCGGCGGAGCAAGTTCCGGGTGAGGCTTATGAGCACGGCGACCGGGTGCGCTGCTACGTGGTGGGAGTGAGCCGCGGTGTCCGCGAGCCGGTGATCACCTTGTCCCGCACTCACCCCAACTTGGTGCGCAAGCTGTTCTCGCTGGAAGTCCCCGAGATCGCCGACGGCTCGGTGGAGATTGTGGCGGTGGCACGCGAAGCCGGCCACCGCTCGAAGATCGCGGTGGCGTCACGGGTTCCCGGCCTGAACGCCAAGGGCGCCTGCATCGGCCCGATGGGTCAGCGCGTGCGCAATGTCATGAGTGAGCTGTCCGGAGAGAAGATCGACATCATCGACTTCGACGACGACCCGGCCCGCTTCGTCGCGAACGCGTTATCGCCGGCCAAGGTGGTGTCGGTGAGCGTGATCGACCAGAACGCCCGCGCTGCTCGGGTGGTAGTGCCCGACTTCCAGCTGTCGCTGGCCATCGGCAAGGAGGGCCAGAATGCACGGCTGGCCGCCCGGCTCACCGGATGGCGGATCGACATCCGCGGCGATTCGCCTGATGAGTCGACGGAGCACCCAGAACATGGCGCCGCCCACGGGATGGCGCACGACCACTAGCCGCGGGGCCGCCCATATGACCGGGGGTTGCCGAACATCGCGGGTGGTACTGAGCACCGTTTGGGTGCAGGTAAACTGAGCCGTGATCCAGCGCGAGACTTCGGCCTCGGCGCATCGACGCACCGATGGACCGGTGCGGACATGCGTCGGCTGCCGTAAGCGAGAGTTGGCTGTCGAACTGCTCCGAGTGGTGGCTGTGTCGACCGGGAACGGCAATTACGTCGTGACCGTTGACCCAGCAGGTACTCTGCCGGGGCGGGGTGCATGGCTGCATCCCGTACCGCAGTGCGCTAAAGAAGCAATCCGGCGGCGAGCTTTTGCTCGAGCGCTGCGCATCGTCGGCGCACCGGATACGACAGCGGTGGTCGAGCACGTCGAGTCTCTCGATGCGCCCGATCATCCCGCCAACAGAACAGGCAGCAGAAGACATGAGCACACCGTGAAGTCTCGATGACCATGCGTCATAGCTAAACCCGAGGCGCGGCCCACTACCGCTGTCGCCTCATAGACAGGAGATGTAGTGGCAGGCAAGGCCCGCGTACACGAGTTGGCTAAAGAACTCGGTGTTACCAGCAAGGAAGTTCTCGCCCGACTGAGCGCACAGGGCGAATTCGTCAAATCCGCGTCGTCGACAGTAGAAGCGCCCGTCGCGCGTCGACTGCGTGAATCGTTCGGCGGTGGCAAGCCCGCACCGGGCAAGACCGCCGGCAACGGCGCGGCGGCTCCCAAAGCCGCCGTCAAAGAGGCGGCCCCGGTGCCGCAGAAGCCCGCCGCCCCCAAACCGTCCGCGCCACCGGCGCCGCAAGAGCCCGAGCCGCAGGCATCAGCTCCCGCAGAGCCGCAGGCCGGTTCAACGCCCGCGCCGGCTCGCCCTGGACCGACGCCCGGTCCCCGTCCGGCCCCCAAGCCCGCGGCGCGCACCCCGCGCGTCGGCAACAACCCGTTTTCCTCAGCGGTGCCGGTGGAGCGGGCGATTCCGCGTCCGCCGGCGCCGCGTCCCGGCGGTGCGCCCCGACCCGGTGCCCCGCGTCCCGGTGGTGCCTCGCCCGGCAACATGCCGCCGCGTCCCGTCGGCGCTGGTGGGCCAGGTCGCCCAGCCCGTCCCAGTGGTGCCCGACCGGGGGGTCCCGGCGGTCGACCAGGCGCCCCGACAGGCGGCCGTCCCGGCGGCGGCGGTGGCGGTGGTGGTGGTAACTACCGCGGCGGTGGCGGTGGTGGCGGCGCTGGCGGCGCCGGCGGAGTCGGTGCCCCACCCGGCGGTGGCTTCCGTGGCCGTCCCGGCGGTGCCGGTGGCCGGCCCGGCCAGCGCGGCGGTGCCGCCGGTGCATTCGGACGTCCCGGCGGTGCACCCCGGCGGGGCCGCAAGTCGAAGCGGGCGAAACGCGCCGAATACGAGAACATGCAGGCGCCGGTCGTCGGCGGCGTGCGGTTGCCGCACGGCAACGGCGAGACCATCCGGCTGGCTCGCGGCGCGTCGCTGAGCGACTTCGCCGAGAAGATCGACGCCAACCCGGCCTCGCTGGTGCAGGCGCTGTTCAACCTCGGCGAGATGGTGACGGCGACCCAGTCGGTCGGCGACGAGACGCTCGAACTGCTGGGCGGCGAGATGAACTACGTCGTCCAGGTCGTCAGTCCCGAGGACGAAGACCGCGAGCTGCTCGAGTCCTTCGACCTGACCTACGGCGAAGACGACGGCGACGAGGACGATCTGCAGACCCGTCCGCCGGTGGTGACCGTGATGGGTCACGTCGACCACGGTAAGACCCGACTGCTGGACACCATCCGGAATGCCAGCGTCCGCGAGGGCGAGGCCGGCGGCATCACCCAGCACATCGGCGCTTACCAGGTCGGGGTCGACTTCGAGGGCAGCGAACGGCTGATCACCTTCATCGACACCCCGGGTCACGAGGCGTTCACCGCCATGCGTGCGCGCGGTGCCAAGGCGACCGACATCGCCATCCTGGTGGTGGCCGCCGACGACGGCGTCATGCCGCAGACGGTGGAGGCCATCAACCATGCGCAGGCCGCCGATGTGCCGATCGTGGTGGCGGTGAACAAGATCGACAAGGAGGGCGCTGACCCGCAGAAGATCCGCTCCCAGCTCACCGAATATGGGTTGGTGGCCGAGGATTTCGGCGGCGAGACGATGTTCGTCGACATCTCCGCAAAGGCCGGCACCAACATCGAGGCGCTGGAGGAGGCGGTCTTGCTGACCGCCGACGCTGCCCTGGACCTGAGGGCGAACCCCGACATGGAGGCCCAGGGTGTGGCGATCGAAGCGCACCTGGACCGCGGTCGCGGCCCCGTCGCCACCGTGCTGATCCAGCGCGGCACGCTGCGGGTTGGCGACTCGATCGTCGCCGGCGACGCCTACGGCAGGGTTCGGCGGATGGTCGACGAACACGGCGAGGACGTCCACGAGGCTCTGCCGTCACGGCCCGTCCAGGTCATCGGCTTCACGTCGGTGCCCGGCGCCGGTGACAACCTGCTGGTGGTCGACGAGGACCGCATCGCCCGCCAGATCGCCGATCGCCGCAGCGCACGCAAACGCAACGCGCTGGCAGCACGCTCCCGCAAGCGGATCAGCCTGGACGATCTGGATGCCGCGTTGAAGGAGACGTCGCAGCTCAACTTGATCCTGAAGGGCGACAACTCCGGCACCGTCGAGGCGCTGGAGGAGGCCCTGCTGGGTATCGAGATCGACGACGAGGTGGAACTGCGCGTCATCGATCGTGGCGTCGGCGGTGTCACCGAGACCAACGTCAATCTGGCGTCGGCGTCCGACGCGATCATCATCGGGTTCAACGTGCGTGCCGAGGGCAAGGCCACTGAACTGGCCAACCGCGAAGGCGTGGACATCCGGTACTACTCGGTGATTTACCAGGCCATCGACGAGATCCAGAGTGCGCTCAAGGGCATGCTCAAGCCGATCTACGAGGAAAACCAGCTGGGACGTGCCGAGATCCGGGCGCTGTTCCGGTCGTCGAAGGTCGGTATCATCGCCGGCTGCCTGGTGACGTCGGGGATTATGCGTCGCAACGCGAAGGCCCGACTGCTGCGGGACAACATCGTGGTGGCCGAGAACCTGACGGTGTCGTCGCTGCGGCGCGAGAAGGACGACGTCACCGAGGTGCGCGACGGATACGAGTGCGGTCTGACGCTGACCTACTCCGACCTCAAAGAGGGCGACGTCATCGAGACCTACGAGCTGGTCGAAAAGGAACGCGTCTGAATATGAGCTCCGACAAGCCGAACCCGCGGTATGGCTGACCCGTCGCGGGCGCGCCGACTGGCCAAGCGGATCTCCGAGATCGTCGCTACGGCGATCGAATACGAGATCAAGGACCCGGGACTGGCCGGGGTCACCATCGTCGACTCGAAGGTGACCGGTGACCTGCACGACGCGACGCTGTACTACACGGTGATGGGCGCGACGTTGGACGACGAGCCCGATCTCATCGGAGCCGCCGCGGCGTTGGAACGCGCAAAGGGCGTGCTGCGCAGCAAAGTCGGGGCCGGGACCGGCGTGCGTTTCACTCCCACGCTGACCTTCACCCGCGACACGGTGTTGGACTCCGTGCAGCGGATGGAGGAGTTGCTGGCCCGTGCGCGTGCCGCCGACGCCGACGTGGCTCGAGTTCGCGAGGGAGCCACACCGGCCGGCGAGGCCGATCCGTACCGCGAGGGCAGTTCAGTCGACGTGGACGATGATGTGGACGATGACGCGCTCGGCGACGATCACGCGCCCGACGACGATGCGGGCCGCGCGGCGGCCCGAGGAGGAGTCGGGCAATCGGGCTTGGGGGCACCAACCGCTAACGGGGAAGGCGCCGGTGACAACCATCAACCCGAAGACTGAACCAACTTCTACAGGAAGACGCGTCGATGCTGTCGGCGCCGCCAAAGTGCTGGACGCCGCCGCCACCGTCGGGGTGGTCTGTCATGTCCATCCCGATGCCGACACGATCGGCGCCGGTTTGGCGTTGGCCTTGGTGCTGGACCGGTGCGGCAAGACCGTTCAGGTCGGCTTCGCGGCGCCCGCGGCGCTTCCGGAGTCGTTGCGATCGCTGCCCGGCGGTCAGCTTCTGGTCGATCCCGATGCGATGCGCCGCGATGTCGATCTGGTTGTGACCGTGGATATCCCGAGCATCAACCGGCTCGGGGACCTGCGCGATATGGCCGGTGCCGGCCGGGAAGTCCTGGTGGTCGACCACCACGCGTCGAACCAGCTGTTTGGCACCGCGAATTTCGTCGAGGTGTCGGCGGACTCCACCACGATGATGGTTGCCGAGCTGCTCGACGCCTGGGACAAGCCGATCGACGCCGAGGTCGCGTATTGCCTCTACGCTGGCCTGACCACCGATACCGGGTCGTTCCGGTGGGCCAGCGCACGCGCATACCGGTTGGCGGCGCGGCTGGTCGAGATTGGCATCGACAACGCGGCGATCACCCGGACACTGATGGACACCCATCCCTTCGCGTGGCTGGCGATGCTGTCCCGGGTGTTGGGTTCGGCGCAGTTGCTGCCTGACGCCGCTGGCGGTTGTGGACTGGTGTATGCGGTTGTCGGAAACCAGGAATGGACGAGCGCGCGGCCGGAAGAAGTCGAGAGCATCGTCGACATCGTTCGCACCACGCAGCAGGCCGAGGTGGCAGCGGTGTTCAAAGAAATCGCGCCAGAGCAGTGGTCGGTGTCGATGCGGGCCAAGGCCGCAATAGATCTCTCCGCTGTCGCCTCGACGTTCGGCGGCGGCGGTCACAAACTGGCCGCCGGCTACTCGACCACCGGTTCGGCCGACGATGTAGTCGCGACGCTGCGCGCTGCTTTGGGCTGAGCGAGCCGGGCAGCCGCAGCCGGCTGAGGAGGACGCATGCGAAGTCAGCGCGACCGGATGCTGAGCGACGAGGCGTACCACCCTGGGTTTGGTGTCTTGGGACCGCTGCAGTTGACTGCGCGGGGTGGCGCCCTGGTGCAGCTGGGCGCCCCGAAGCAGCGTGCAGTGCTGGCCATGCTGGTGGTGAACCGAAACCGGGCGGTGTCGGTCGATTCGCTGATCGATGCGGTCTGGGACCAGCAACCAGTGCCGGCCGCCCGGACGAGCATCCACTCTTACGTGTCGAATCTGCGCCGACTGGTCGGCAGCGCCGGTTTTGACCCGAGCAAAGTGCTGGCCAGCGCCCCGCCGGGCTATCAACTCAATGTCGCTGACGCCGACTGCGATCTCGGGCGTTTCATCACCCAAAAGAATGCGGGCGTGCACGCCGCCGCCGCCGGGCGGTTCGAAGATGCCAGCAGCTACCTGTCGGCTGCCTTGGCCGAATGGCGTGGCCCGTTCCTCGATGACCTCCGCGAATTCACCTTCGTCGACACGTTCGCAACGGCGCTCTCGGAGGTCAGGGTGGCGGTCCAAACCGCCCTCGCCGAAGCCGAGATCGCGTGTGGACGGGCCGATGCCATGATCCCTCGCCTGGAGGTGATGAGCGCCGAACATCCCTATCGCGAACGGCTGTGGGCTCAGCTGATGACCGCCTACTACCTCGCCGAGCGACAGTCCGATGCCCTCAACGCCTATCAGCGACTGAAAGCGAACCTGGCCGAGAATCTCGGCATCGACCCCGGTCCTACGGTGCGCAGCCTGCACGAACGGATCCTTCGCCAAGAGCCCCTGGAGACCAAACAGGCGGCGCAGACGATCGCGACGCGCAGCGTTGTCGACCTTAGCGCGCACACCGGCACGCTGGCCGGCCCGGCAGCGGTCGCCGAGCTGCGGGGAAACGATGGGCAGCGCTACCGGTTGGAGGGTTCGACCCGGATCGGGCGCCTGCCTGACAACGACATCGTGCTCGACGACGACCAAGTCAGTCGCTACCACGCCGTCGTCATCGACACCGGAGGCAGTTTCGTCATCAGCGACCTGCGGTCGACCAACGGCGTCCTGGTAGGAGGCCGGCGTATCCGAAGCAGCGCCACCCTGGCTCATGGCGACCATGTCCGTATCGGCGGCCACGAGTTCACCTTCGAAATAAACCCTCGCTGAGCTGCGCAGAAGCGGGTGACCGCGAACGCAAGAATTTCACAAGAATCTCGCCAGGATCCATCAAGGCGGCTGCTGCATGCTCTTGATGTCGGGAAACACCAACCGACCCCAGCGAAGAATCCACATTCGGACCTGGGACAACTGCCAGGTAAGGAAACCACCATGAATGCCAAAGCTCCCAAGCTGCGCGTCGCAGCAGCTGGCCTCCTGGCCGGCGTAGGTCTGTCCCTCCTCGGGTCACTCGCGCCAGCTGTCGCGTCGGCCAACCCGTATGTGCCGTTCAGCGGACCCCTGCACCCGTTCCGCCACTACGCGGCGGACGTGCTCCACCCCATTTATTCGATCACGCACCCAATCCGCTCCATCATCCCGTGATCTAGCGGCTAAGCCGCCATTGTGCCCCGTTTCTCCTTGCGGAAACGGGGCACAATGCTGCTACCGGACCTGAGCCCGGCCCCGCTGCAGCACGGCCTCGCGGTTGGCGGCGATGTCGTCGCCGGAGGTCCGGAATTGCCTCGCCGCAGTCGCTTCCAGCCACAGTCCCGAATCGGTTTGCGAGGCGTCGATGCGGTGATACGACGTCAGCAGCGCCCGCGCCGCGTCCTGGTTATTTCCGACGATGGCTGACGCAATGCCGCGGGCAGCGGACAGCAACTGGTCGTGCGGCACCACTTCGGTGACCAGGCCGGCCCGCAGCGCATCCTCGGCGGACAGGTAGTCACCGGTCAAGCTCATCCGGCGGGCCATTCCGACACCTACTTTCTGTGGCAGCCGGACGCTGAGCCCCCAGGTCGGCAGCAGGCCCACCCGCGTATGGGTGTCGGCGAATCGCGCTTGCTCCGAGGCGATCAGGATGTCGCAGTACAACGCCAGCTCGAGGCCGCCGGTGACGGCCGCGCCGTTGATGGCGCCGATCACCGGTTTGCTCATTGGTGGCCAGCGCGGCGAAATGTCGGGTAGCGCCGAGGAGTCGCCCAGCTCTTTGAGGTCGAGCCCTGCACAGAACACCGGATCGGCGCCGGTCAGGATGACCACGTCGACGCCGTCGTCGGCCTCGGCTTCGGCCAGGGCCCCGAAAAATCGATCCCGCAGCGCCGCGGACAGCGCATTGCGGGATTTCGGTCGGTTCAGGGTGATGGTCAGCACCCGCTCGTCGGTGTGGGTCAGCAAGATGTCGTCGCCTGTCATAGGGCAACCGTAATAGCGAAGGCTAAGCGTCCGGCGCGACATGGCGGCAAGCAGCGTGAAACCTGGGCACTCTCGTCTGGCCGACCGGCTTATGGTTGAGGAATGTGCCGGAACATCACCGAATTGCGCGGACTCGAGCCTCCGGCGACCGGCGAGGAGATTGCGGCAGCTGCGCGACAATATGTGCGCAAGGTCAGCGGCGTCACCCACCCGTCGTCGGCTAACGCTGAGGCTTTCGAGGCGGCGGTCGCCGAAGTCGCGGCGACGACGACACGGCTGCTGGATGCGTTGCCCACGCGCCGGCAGCCTCCGAAGACCTCGCCGCCGTTGCGTCGGCTGGCGATGAAGTGACGCACACCGCCACGATGCCCGGGCTCAAGGAGTGGAGCGCGGTAGTGCACGCCTTGCTGGACGGTCGGCAGCGGGTGCTGTTGCGTAAAGGCGGAATTGGCGAGAAGCGGTTCGACATTACAATCGCCCGCGAGTTCGTGTTGTTCCCGACGGTCGCACACAGCCACGCCGAGCGGGTGCGGCCCGAGTTTCGCGACCTGCTCACCGCCGCGGCTTCCGACAGCACAGATGACCGCTTAGTGGTGCGGGCGGCAGCGAAAGTCGTTGCGGCGCTGCCGGTCAACCGGCCGGAGAACATCGCGGCGATCGAGGATTTGCATATCTGGACGGCCGAGTCGGTGCAAGGGGACCGGCTGGACTTTCGCCCGAAGCATCGGTTGGCGGTGTTGGTGGTGCAGGCCATACCGTTGGCCCTGCCGGTGGAACTGGCACGCGTTCCCGACTACGCCGGCTGCACAAGCTGGGTGCAGCTGCCCGTCACACCGTCGCCGGGTGTGCCGGTGCACGACGAGGCGTCGCTGCGCGAGGTCGCCGCGCGCGTCCGCGACGCGGTTGAATGACGTTCAGCTATAAATATTTTCACGGAGTCTGGTCGACGAGAACCGCGCCGTCAGGCCGATCGTCGAGGGTGCGCAGCGACGTCGGCGCTGCGGCCGCGGTGAGTCGCACAATGTGTGCCAGCTCTGCCGGGGCGTCGCACTGCAGATAGTGGTCGGCGGTCGGCAGTATCCAATAGCGGTTTTGTCCGGGCTTGTTTCTGAGGAATTCCTGCCACACGTAGTTCGCAACCCGGACGGGGGAGACATTGTCGTGCAGGCCCCACACCAGGCTGGTGTTGATCTCGCTGGTGGAAAGCGCTTGGAGCCAATTGGTTTCGTCTGCGGCGCGCTCGTTGAGGTATTGAATGGTATCCGGCAGGACGCCGATCCCGTCGTTGTGCGCGAAGCATTGCGCTAACGCGGCGATCTCGGGATCAGCGGGGTCTCGCCGCGGCATGAAGGTCGTCGCGCCCATACCCGCGGCGAGCATCTCCGGCGTGGTCGCGCGCGCGGTGCTTCGCGCCACAGCGGGGTCGAGGAGCGCCTTCTGGAATCCGGTCAGATTGGCCAGTGGGAGGTAGATGTTGGCATTCGTCAAGATGACGTCGGATGGCGGGCTCATATCATCTCGGTCAACGAACATGGACAGCGCGATCATGCCGACACTGGTGCCACGGTCATGGGTCAGCATCGTGTAGTCGCCGAGCTGCCACACGTTCGTGATTGCGTGAATCAGCAGGCGCGCATCGTCGTAAAGCGAATACACGTACGGCGCGGCCGGCTTGTCGGAGAGTCCGTAGCCGGGGAAGTCGAGCAGGAAGATGTCGAACTCCGCGTCGAGTTCGCGGGTCAGCGCGAAGTAGTCGACGCTCGCCGTGGGGAAGCCGTGCACGCAGACCAGAGCCGGTGCCCCCGGTGTGCCGCAGCGGCGGGTGAAGACGGTGACATTGGTTCCCTCGTTGCCGGCGGTTGTCGACTGCCAGTGGATTTCCGTTCCGCCGCTTCGCCATTCATCGAAGACACTCATCAGGAACCCACCGGAAGCAGGACCCGTGACGTGCCGAAGTGCACCTCGTGGGTGGCCAGCTTGAGCTGGCTGCCGGTCGATGTCGCCTCGCCGGTCCCGAGATTTCGGGCGAAGCGAGGATGGCTGCCGCCGGCGACCAGCACCCGGATGCGTGATCCGGCGCGGAACCGGTGAGCGATCGCGTCGAGCTCGAGTCGCACGGTGTCCCCAGTAGGCGAGCCAGCGAGGGAAGTGCCGTCCAGCCGCCGGTAGGCGTCGGTGACGTTTCGCGAGCGGCCCTTGGCGTCGACCTCGCTGATCCGGACGAACACGTCGACGTGCGGGTTGTCGGAGCTGTGCACCAGCTCGGCGACCGGGTTGCCATAGACAGGCAGATCGGCGGTGAGGGCGTCGCTGGTGAAGCTGAGCACGTCACGCCGGGCCGCCAGCGCGGTGTCATCGCGGTAGCCACCGTCCGGGGACAGCAGTCGGCCTCCGATGGTGGGTGTCGGTTCGTTCGGGTCATAGCGAAAGCTCGCAGGGTACCCCGCCGTCGGCAGCGTCTCGGCCAGGCCGCCGCCCGGTTGCAGGTAGAGCACGCGCTCAGTGGTTGCGGGCGGCCAATCGGGCAGCTCGCGCCAACCTTCGCCCCGCACGAAGAACCGGACTCTGCCGGAGCGCGGCTCGGCCGGGCGACCGCCGAGGTGGGTGTCGAGCCAGTCGTGGGTCTCCTTGGCGATGGTGGCCAGGCCTCCCACGAGCAGCTGGGAGTGCGTCCACGGCCCCATGGTCAGCGCGACCTCGACGCCGCGGTCACGAAGATGCTGATACTGTTGCAGCGTCTGCGGCAGGAACAGGTCTTGCCAGCCGCTGAGCAGCAGCACCGGCACTGCGACCCGGTCCAGTGCGGCGTTGACTCGCAGCGACTCCCAGAACGGGTCGCCGACTTCGGGAGCGTTGAGCCAGGACTCCCACCATGTCGCTCGTTCCCCGAGCAGCGCCCGGCCGGACGCACCCAACGGCATCTCATCGGCAGCGCGTACCACGCTTTTCTGGGCGCGCAGCTGACGAATGCCAGCGCGGATGCGGCCGGGATCTTCCTGGTGAGCAGCCATGTTGCTCCAGCCGAGGAAGTCATTGACGGTGAACGAGCCAGTGCCCCAGGCCGACGCGCTGAAATCGTGGGGACCGGCGGTGATCACGGCCGCGGCCAACTCCGGCGGTGGATCCTGCAGCAGTGCCCACTGGGTGAAGCCCAGATAAGAGATCCCGATGGTGGCGAACCGACCGTTGAACCACGGCTGGCGCCGCATCCACGCGACCGTGTCGGCGCCGTCGGCGACCTCGTTGATCATGGGCTCGAAGACGCCGCCCGATCCGAACGTGCCCCGCACACTCTGCAGAATCACCCGGTAGCCGCGGGCTGCGTGCAGGTGGGCGAATACCAACGAGAACGGAAACCCGCGGCCGTAGGGTCCGCGGACCAGCAGGGTGCCGACGGGTTCGTTGTCCCCGGTGGGCTCGTAGTGGTCGGCCATCAGCTCGATGCCGTCGCGCATCGGCATCTTCACGCTTCTGACCGTGTAGTTATGGGTCTGCGCGGGCAGCCGCAACATCCGGCCCAGGGCGCGGCCGGCGAATCGTCGGGGGAGTGTGCGCAGCGTCGACCCTGCGGCTCGGGCAGAAGTGGTCGTCACGACATCAGGTTATGGCCGCGCCAGCGCTGGCGTGCCTAGAACTTGTAGTAAGGCGAAAGCTCGTTGGCCCGTTGCAGGTTGGTAGAGGGGCAGTCGACCTCCGGGCTGGAGTAGATCGTCGAGTAGAACAACGACTGCTGGATGACGCCGTAGCTGGTCTTGAAGGCGACCATGCAGGAGAAGTAAAAGTAGCTGTTGTGGTAGGTGGGCTTGAGGTTCCACCATTGCGCTGCGCGGTGGCCGTTGACCGTGGTTTCGACGGCGTCGGCCGGCAGCGACTGCTCGTAGTTCCGCCAGATGATCGGCTCCACGGCCAGCTGGTAGTTGCCGGCGTCGTAGTGACAGCGCAGCCCTTCCTCGTGCGCGGGCGGAGTGAAGGACAATCCCAGCCGCTGGACGACGTCGAATGGTATGTCCTGACATGGGTCGAACGGGCTGGGATCGGTGGTTGCCACGATCGGGCTCTTCATCGTCGTGGGCGGATCCATCGGCGCGGCGGTGGACCGCAGTTGCACCCTCGGGACGCCGACGTTGACCGGCGGCGCGCTCTGCCACACCAGCACCACGGCCGTGAACAGGGCACCGAGCGCGGCAAGCAGGCGCAGCTTCGCGACCATGACACCCCCTCGCTGGCTCCGATTGTCCGGCGACTACTGCCGGGAGTTTACAAGTCGCGGGACCGCCGCCACACAGTAAACGAGAACCTGTTCTAGTCAGGCGGCGAGTCGTCCACCGACGGACTCGTTAGGCTGGTGAGTCGTGGCTTGGCAGGAACACGGGCAGGGGCCCACGACCGCGCGGCAACCGACGTTGTGGGCGGTCTCCGATTTGCACACCGGCCACGTGGGCAATAAGCCCGTCACCGAATCGCTGTATCCGTCGACGCCGGACGACTGGCTGATCCTCTGCGGCGACGTCGCGGAGCGCGCCGACGAGATCCGGTGGGCGCTGGATCTGCTGCGACGACGTTTCGCCAAGGTGATCTGGGTGCCCGGCAACCACGAGCTGTGGACCACCAGCAAGGACCCGATGCAGATCTTCGGGCGGGCCCGCTACGACTACCTGGTCAACATGTGCGACGAATTGGGCATCGTGACCCCGGAACACCCGTTTCCGGTGTGGACCGAGCGGGGCGGTCCGGCAACGATCGTGCCGTTGTTCCTGCTCTACGACTACTCGTTCTTGCCGCAGGGCGCGACCACCAAAGCCGAGGGCCTGGCCATTGCGCGGGAACGCAATGTCGTGTGCACCGACGAGTTCATGCTCTCACCGGAGCCGTACCCCACCCGCGAAGCGTGGTGTCATGATCGCGTCGCCGCCACCCGCACGCGGCTGGACGACCTGGACTGGATGACGCCGACCGTGCTGGTCAACCATTTCCCGATGGTGCGCCAACCCTGCGACGCGCTGTTTCTCCCGGAGTTCTCGCTGTGGTGTGGAACCACCGAGACCGCCGACTGGCACACCCGCTACAACGCGATCTGTTCGGTCTACGGCCATCTGCACATTCCCCGCACCACCTGGTACGACGGGGTGCGCTTCGAAGAGGTGTCGGTGGGCTACCCGCGGGAGTGGCGCCGCCGCAAACCGTACAGCTGGCTGCGCCAGGTGCTGCCCGACCCGCAGTACGCGCCCGGCTATCTCAACGACTTCGGTGGTCACTTCGTCATCACCCCGGAGATGCGGGCGCAGGCAGAGCAGTTCCGCGACCGACTGCGCCAGCAGTAGTCACGATGACTCTGACCAAACTGCTGTCCTCGGTGCTGCCCGCCAGCGGGCCGGCCGGCGGGAACCTGGCGTATGCCGAGCTGTATTCCGACCCGCCAGGTTTGGCACCGCTGGCCGAAGAAGAACCGTTGATCGCGCGGTCGGTCGCCAAGCGGCGCAACGAGTTCATCACCGTCCGTTACTGCGCCCGTATCGCGTTGGGCGAGCTCGGCTTTCCGCCCGTGCCGATTCTCAAGGGGGAGAAGGGCGAACCCTGTTGGCCTGACGGCGTTGTGGGCAGCCTGACCCATTGCGCGGGC
>Ga0302325_10014235_pt1 | contig 16933 bp, 21 predicted proteins | sample Palsa_T0_2_FD_201948 | JGI IMG/M metagenome (GOLD analysis project Ga0302325, IMG submission 201948) | Peat permafrost microbial communities from Stordalen Mire near Abisko, Sweden - Palsa_T0_2 | ecosystem: Environmental > Terrestrial > Soil > Palsa > Peat permafrost | place: Sweden: Abisko... | reverse complement strand
TCGTCCGGCACCGATGGAAAAGTCCACATCTGGCAAACAAAAGACCAAACCATCCTCACGACGTACATCCCTTCTTTCCCAACCTTACAAATAGATACACCGCATTCAATGTCGTGGCATTAGCATGGCATCCAACCACAAACACCCTCTCCTTCACAACATCGCAAGGCCAATTATACCGCTGGAAAGATTGCATTCCATCGACCCACCCCACGTCCTTTGGATCCGTCAAACGTGCCCCGTTGAATAACCATGTCCACACCACTTCCACGGAGACCTCGCTGTCGCGCTCGCCGAGTATTTTGTCCCGCACTCATGAGCAAGATGAGATGTTCGATGAAGACGATGATTTCATTGTCGACGACGATGGCGCTGGCTACGTCCCTGCACATAACCGCAAACGGAACGGAGACTGGGGAGATGAACCATACTCCAAACGCGGCCGTTCAGAATACTCTTCTTCGTTCCGGGTTAAACCCCATCCGCCATTTCAAAGCGGATCTACTCCCTGGAAAGGCAATCGTCGGTATCTGAGTACGTTCCTTGTTAAGATAAAAAGTTGACAGTAGCGTGTAATATGATTGGACATGTTTGGACAGTGAATCAAGATACGCATAACACGGTTACTTGTGAGTTTTATGACCGGGAAGCACATCATCAGTTCTTTTTCACCGATCCTTATTTATACGACAAAGCCTGTCTGAGTAAGTCCGCTGCCAAATTCATGGGGTAATAATACTAGATGATTATGCTACGCTTTTTGCGTCCTCGGGTGAGAAGGGCGGGAGTATGTTATTTTACCGACCTCATGAGATCGAAGGGACTGCCAGAGCGGACTGGAGAGTTGAAATGCCCGCGGGCGAAATAATCACCTGTACGGATTAACTCCTTTGCTCGTGAGAGATACTGATGAGTAGCTATTGCGTTGAGTCATTCGCATGTCGTGGCGTGTACTTCCAAGGGATATGTTCGCGTTTATACTACTCAGGGAACGCCTGTCAGATTATACAGACAAAAGTACATGCCAGTGGTCACTTGTGCGAGTTGGAAGAACTATGTCATGGTAGTGGGAAATGGTGGTGCTCTCGGTGATGGTACGTTTTTCTTGCAGGATTCAAGTCTTATGATTATAGGAACGACAGAGTTGACGTATACCATTGAAGACGTGTTGAATGACGAGATCGTGCAGAGTGGAGATACCATCGCACTACCACCTGGCGGACATCTCAAATCGGTCTTTTTCTCCGAAGAGGGGGTATAATGGCTTGAGATGTGTCCATGCTGATGACATGTAGGATCCAGCAATATTTGATTCAGAGGGAGTGTTACTTGTTCTTATGCACTGGCGAAAACCGGGACAAGCAAGATGGGTGCCCCTCCTCGATACAAAACAACAATCAGACGCCAAACAACAAACATACTGGCCAGTCTCCATTGTCGGCGAAAAATTCCACTGCATAGTCCTCAAGGTTGCCCCCTACAAAATCACTCAACTGACTTTCAGGGCGAGGACAAAGATCCATACTTCCCCAGACCGTTATTCAGTGAACTTGATTTCGCGATTCCATGCCACCCGAAATCAGCGGACGCAGATGCAGGAAGTATGTCCCAGCCCACTCTTGAGGAACGTCATCTTCGACTGTCGATTCTGCATTCTCTGTTGGAGGATAGTATTTCGTCGCGGTCGACAGCGGAGAGTCGGCTTGAATTGTCGAGGAAGGAAACCGAGATTGACAGGACTTTACTTCCGCTTATACAAATTGCGTGTAAAGAGGAGAAGGGCAGCAAGGCTTATGAATTGGTCAAGTTGTTGAGGAAACGGGCTAGTTTGGAGTATGCTGGGAAGATCGCGGTGAAATATGGATTGAAGAACGTGGCCGATAAGATCGGTGAGATCATGATGGATGAGGATTAAACTAACTGAGACCCCGTTTGGAGTGGGAGCCAGAGCATTGTGATGTTACGATGAACGTGGGATCTGAGGTATTGGTTCTTGTGCATTTGGCTATAATACATAATTTCTATGATTTATCTTGTGATGAGGAATCGCCCGAGATCTTTTCTTTCAGAGCTTTCAAATGCTCTTGTCGTTCTGCTTCTTGTTTCTTCTTGGCCGCTTCAAAGGGTAATTTGTCGTACCGACTTATGTTTCTGCCAGTATATTTCATTTCCATTTCCCGGCCCGCCATATCCTGACTCTTTTCTTTAGGTCCGTAGAATGGATTCGGTTCCAGCCACAAGGGAGTCCGTCCCTCGGGTGTGCCAGGTACTACCTTCACCAGTCCCTGCCGCGTTAGCTTTGTTGTTCCTGGAGAAGGTCTACCAATTTCATGAGAGCGCAGGCATTTAAGCCACGTTCCGCGGGTCGACAATCCTTGTAATGCTGATTATGATTATCAAGACATTCATAATGCGCCTTGTACGCATCTCCACATACTTTATTTAGAGACTCGATGCTACAATCAACCCGGAGGACAAGTGGAGAAGTACACACTAATCGCACATCGAGTGACTTTTCTCCCTTCCTTGAGACATCCCCCTGGTCCATCGGTATTCCATTTCTCCTTCCGACACATCATGAAATCTTCGTTATACGGCTGACATCTGGCTGCGATGAAGAAAGCTGCTGACTTCAATGCAGCGGAGGTTGCTCCTAATTCTGGGACAGGAGGGACATGGTCGGGCATGGGAGTGTGTTCTATTACTCCCGATTTCGCATTCGGGTACATTGACTCGCGATGGTTGACCCTGCCCAGCATCAGCACACAGACCTTCCGAGGGAGCATACATTGTGATGGACAGTCAATTGGCTGGGACGTGATGGATTGACTGAGCACCCGAAGGCCGGTTCTGTGATCTCGAATCCAGTCGCACGCCTAAACTCTCGAAGTGTTGTTTTCTAGGGCTCGTGGGAGGGTATCTGTTTCCCACGTAAGCCACCCCTTTCATCGCTGCCGATCTTCTTCGTCCAACAATTCCAAACTTTTTCTCCCACAGGACATCATGGATCCCGCTGGCAAGGAAATCTCGATGGACGCTGCTATCAAAATGATGAACGATCAGGCTCACTACGAAGTCAAACGAAACGTCTGTCTGGCAGTCTTGTTGTATTTCGGTACGCTTTCTCCAAGCAACAGCTAACCTTTAGCCCCATTGGCATGGGATTCCGTTGCGGGAACTCTGGGATTGAATTAGCATGTGTAAAGACCCGTACAAGACATCCCTGATGAGTATAGATTGTAACATGATGCTTGGGATATACGGCTGGACAAATCGATTTCCGTGGGCATTGTATAAATCATCTCCACTAATGCTACTCATAATTCCTACTCAAACGAAACAAACGCGGACCTGCCATATTCCTCCCCATGCATGCCATGCTCCGACTCCACAATCTCCCAAATCAACCTTTTCATTGAAATCTACTTTGCACCGTTTATGTTCAAGCAAGTCCCCATTTCCTTTCCAAAAAGTGGGTAAAGCAGCCAGTAACGCCACCCGCTCCCTTTTGAAGATTAACCTTCACCTGCGCCCATTGAAAATCGCACCATGCTCGCTCTGTATATTTCAGCCACTTTTAAGAGGTAGATTACCCTGTGGAAATGATTCGTCAAATGTCAGTCGGGCGTAAAACAGATACAGGATCCGATTGACAAAAGACATCTGATTTTTATTTGGGAACGCAGCGTAACATTGACAGAATTTGACGGCGACTTCCCAGCGTGGATAGGGCAGATGTCCAGGATGGGGATACACGGAATATGAGACCAGTAATAGCAGTCCGAGGTAAGCCAGAGTCATCTCGTTGTGATTTCGATCCTGGAAATGCAGAAGCGGGAAACCGAGGAATTGATCCGGGACAGAACACAGCGAGGTGTGTGGTGCGAAATACGAGGAATAGTCTCCGTTCCCTTCAATGGCAAGGACATCATTCAGGGGGATTGTGGCGGGTGTTTCGATGGGTTGTGGAATCGTGCGATCTGCCCAAGCAACGATCTCAGCGGTTATAGCATCTCCTTGTCGTACGATCGCCTCCTGGACAAACGGGTCGTCAAATCCTGCCATAGAACGTTGTGTTGACGCCCAGCGTCGAAACTTACTTATTGTCCTCACATAGTCAATGTGTGTGAACTCGCTGAGCGCGCGGGGGATCTCGCTGGGGTGCAAATACGCTGCGAGGTAAGTGTAGTCCCGAGGAATGAGGTCAGACGGAAACCTCTGTCTGTCCCCGAAGAAGCCAGTGCATGCCTCGGTCATACAGGAGAGTTGCGCGACGTAAGAGATCGTGGGAGGAAATAGCTTATCGCCCAGGGATCTCCGATTCGCGCGTAGTAGAGATATAACGCCCTCGATATGATGGTTGAAGGAATGCATATCGGCGCGAAGGAAGTCCACCCAACTCAGGAGGAAGACTGAACATATCAGCCCTGAACTGATTACTTTCTTGGACACCGTCTTTCGAACGTCAAGGAATGTTATCTTGAGATTGTCATAGAATTGTTGTGCCGTTTTACAAGTGATGATTTCCGAACGATAACTGCCGGCCTCCAGTACCAGGCGTCGAAAGATTTTGTGGGATCCTGGTTCGTCGTGCTGCTGTTGTCAGAGGATTGAGATACTGGATTTACCGAATATGAAGAATTGGAATTAGACCTCTTTCTCTTCCTGCTGTCGACGGATACAGCTTTTTGGACTGATCGACGAACTTCTTCGCGAACGGAGAGTAAAAGTTCGAAATCTCCATGGAGAAAGCTATCGATGTTTCCGGAAGGTACAGGCGTTGAATCAACAATGCTATTAAGCTCTTGAAGAATAGTGTCCTGCAGCAGTATCGGGATATTATTCTGCTTCTGGTCCTCCTGCCGTAGTTGGCAACTCGACTGCTTCACTATAACATCAGATCTCATAAGCGGAGAAACTTGCATTTCTGATCCGCTTCCAAACGAGTAAAAAAATCAAGTCGCTTCCTGCCACGTTGAGAAAACAGTTGCTCCGAAGGTGCCCATCCAAAAGACATCGTTGATCAACAACAACAGTTCACGCGGACAACGTGTGTAAGCGGACCGATCCTGCCGATGCCGCCCTCTTTATGGACTCCAGTACCTTGCTTGTTGCCAAAATATTGCATGTGCAGAGTATCTGTGCTCAGACACGGCATATTTCTTTTCGGAAGCCATGTATCTATCCAACCTTATTCACCGCCGCTGTATCTTTTTCAAAAATAGTCTTCTTGTCATTAATTACTTGGGGGAGGCAAAGTGAGCAAAGTTTCGGCACGCGGAAGGTAGGCGATACAGCACAGCTTGCAAAGAGGTCCAAGCGAGGGCTGAGGCTTACGAAAATATGCTTCTCCATGGTTAGTCTATTGCCACGTTTTCCATATCTGGAGAATTTTGCGGATCCGCCTGCAGGGGCAGGGCGGGGCATAGGACCGACCGGACCGTGCAGGATCCCCCAACTTAACGTGCGGCTCCACTTTTCGCGGGACTGCACGTGGCTGGATGCCTTGTGAACTTCTCCCTGCGAACTAAAGATAACGAGGGGTAACGCTAAAACCAAGGAGTCTAATATTTAATTTCAGCTCGCGATCAGATCCCGTATCTGGCGCCAACAGAATATTTTAGCGCAAAAGTGGCGAGGGTGAGGAGGTCCACTGCGAAACGTTGGAGAAGGGTAATTATACCGACGGGAGCATGTCCCCGACGTCGCTAAAGTTTGCGAAATGCGCCGTGCCGAGGTGTCGGATCTCGCGTGGCAAGGAGCTTTGCATATTTGTAGCGAACAAGATCAAGGCCAGACAAAATACATCGACGTCATGTGAAAAAAATCCCCAAACATAATGTCCCCGCTCTTGCAAGAAATACCGATTATTCAACTTCAGCACTACGGGTTTTGATCACAAGATTGAGAGAATGGGGTTCCATGTTCGCAAATCATGGCGCTCGGGGAAGCACCCGAAACAGACTGAGTTCTCCGAGAACCTTTTTTGTTCAGGCCTTTTCAATAGGGGACATGAAGTATGAGGTGAGATAAACTTTGACTTGCGCGGCATGGCGTGGTAGTGCCTCAAAATCCTCGAGACAGAAGTTGGGTCCCGATTTGGATAACATAACCTTAACCACGTCTACTGCGCCCGGACATCCCGCGCCACCGCAGCGGGCAACTCCAAGACAGATCCACTCGATGCATATATTTAGTAACAAAAATAGCGAAAAAGCCCTGAATAATAATGTCGATTCTACTCACTACAAATTATAACCTGGCTTTAACTTGTGGTTTAGCGTTGAGCTCCTCATACAACAAATCGATCTCCTTTCTAAACTCTTTCGCCGCCTCCGATCTCTTCAACTTCATCGTCGGCGTCAACAATTCATTCTCCACGGTAAAAGGATCACTCGCAATGTGAATGGCCTTTATCCTTTCGAAGCCCTGCAGCTTTTTCTTCTGCGCCGTACGATCCAGGTCTTTTAGGAGTTGTTTTCGGATGGCCGGGTCGTTGTACACGGATGAGATTTCGGAGAGCGGGATCGTGCGGCGGAGGACCTTGGAGGCCCAGTTGCAGAAGGGTTCGGGGTCGGTGCCGATGATTGCTACGAGGGAGGTTTGCGTGCTGTCGCCGTGGATAAACATTGTTGCTATGGCGGGGTGTTCGGCGTATAAACCTTCTAGACGTTCGGGGGAGATATACTCTCCTTGGGCCAACTAAATTATAAGCGAGTAACAGCAATGGAATGATGATACCTTGAAGAAGTTCTTCACGCGATCGATGATGTATACTCGTCCCACAGAGTCGATCTCACAGATATCGCCAGTGCGGAACCAGTCACCGTCAAATGCCTCTGCAGTCTTCTTCTCATCCTTGAAATAGCCCTTAAACACAGTATTCCCCCGAATAAGTAATTCCCCACGAGGATTGGGCAGATCATTTGCAGTGTATCCCATATCAGGCACATCCTTCAAACGCGCCTCAACAGTAGGAACAAGAGGTCCACAATGTCCCGGCGTGAAATCGCCCGGCAAAGAAAGCAATGCCGAAGCAAACGTTTCAGTTAATCCGTAGCCTCATGAATTAATTTATTTACTCTGAAACAGGAATACCTTCAAGGACATCACATGCTAATGCTGCACGGAGGAATTTGAGTGTTTCACGAGAGGCAGGAGCACTCCCACTGACTATCATTCGAACTTTCCCTCCGAGGACTTGGCGGATTTTACGACTCCAGAGACGATCCCAGACGGGATGATGGAAAGTCTTTGCGGGGCCGTCCATGCGGGCGTACTTCGCTGCGAGGGCAGTACGAGAGAGTTTCCCTTTGAAACCGGGGGCATCGATAGTGGCTGCTTGAATTGCGGAAGTCAGCTTGGACAGTACGCGAGGAACCAAGGCGATGATGGTGGGCTGCAATTTTTGGATATCGTCGAGAAGCTACGGTAAGGGGACAGGTCGAGTGGGATGGTACCTGAGTGACATCTCCGTGGAAAAAGCCTACTCGCATTCCAGCGTATATGCACATATTGATGTTTTCTCGCTCATAGATGTGGGCCAAAGGAAGGAAACTCAACATGGTGTCTCCAGGAACACCTTCAATTGCGCCCATCAACTTGGGTCCCACCAAAGCTGCCACGGCAGCAGCATGAGTGAGAACAGCTCCCTTGGGCATACCGGTCGTTCCAGAGGTATAGTTAATTGTAGTGATCGTTTCCGGGGTAGGTGGAATTGGTTGTCGGGGAGTCGACTTTCCGAGATTCTCAACTATCGCATTAGCTTTAAAATACCTCCTAGTAGACGTACCATCCAAGAACGACAAAAGCTGTACTCCTTGTTGTTTCGCCCAAACACCCAGTAAGTCCCCTTTACTTCGTCCTTGAAGATCCCCTTCGCTTAAATCGTCCATGGAAATGATGACTTTTAGGCTCGGGAGTTTATGTTTCATTTGAATCAGCGTAGGAACATGGTCAATCGACGCAACAACAACAGGCGACTCCGTTTGATTCAAGATGAATTCCGAGGCATCCGCTCCGAGCGTATCGTACAGGGCAACCACAGTAAACGAGAAGGCATGACACGCAAAATCCGTCAACACCCATTCCGGACGATTCTGAGCGTAAATGGTGATGCAACGTGGTCCATCAGAAATTGCGCTTCCAGCGGGCTACGGGATCAATAACGCACACCCAAAAAAAGCATGGGAAAGGAAAGATACCCTAGCGACTTGTTCGTAGAGACCCAACAATCCACTGCCAAAATTGTTCCTCCTTTCTCGAACGGTCTCGAATGATTGCCAGACATACGGTCCCCAAACTTTCGTCACTTTATCATATTCCCTGTGTCCCAAACAGTCAGACTTTGGCGACGTTTTCGAAGACCGTTCGAAACTCTCAAACAGAGTAGTCACTTCAGGAGTCTCATACGGCATGATTCCATCCACCGCTCTCGCATTTCTGTAAATGGACGAATAGCCTGGCTCCTTCGAATTAGGCAGGGCCACCCCTTGAATCGCTGGCGAAGACATGGACGAAGAAGGACTCTAAAATTGGCAGGTACACGGTTGTAGCGGTTCTTTGCAGCAGTGAGGATGCTGTTGGAGGGATAACCGCCGAGTTTACAAGGACTTGATGGAACGGTCGGACGATGTCCCGATTGATAGAACGCAGCCAGCGGAGGTTGAAGGTGAAATGGAGAATCACGTGCGAAATCTCGCTTGAGCAGCAGCGTATAAGCGAGAGACTATTTCCTGAAACGGCCTTGCGCGGGGATTACAGCCGCAAAAAATAGCCTCATTCGTCATTTACAATTGGTGGAACTTGGGCTTAATAACCGATCTTGTTTCCCCCTATAGCTGCTATAGATACCAATCCCTTGCCTTTACTCTAAATAACATATCCTCGACGACGGCCTGCCTCCTAGTATATTTACCATGATACATACATATATATAAATCTACGATCTCAAGTCCCCCATTTCCCTTGACGCATCCAATTTTTCAACCCACAATGCCGCTCCCACAAAATTCGTAATCTGAAACAACGCCCCCGCAATAGGGATTTGCTCCAATACCAAAGCGACAGCTCCGAACGAATTGAATTCCGCGAGATGTGTATCCACCACTTGTTCTCTCTGTTCCTCCGTTGAAAGTCCCCGTCCTCGTTTCAAATATGGCGTCACATATGACTTGGCTGTCCTCGAGGCGTTGATATAAACGAACAATGCCCATCCGATGAATGGGATGAATGCCAGTGGGAGGGTAAGCAGGTACTGTCCCAGGGCGCCTGGTGCGAATGATTGGGCGGCCTTGGTAGCGCGGTCGGCTAGGTCCATATGACGTCCTTTCTTGGCCCGTAGACTTAGTATAGAACCCTTGGAGCGTTGTTGGAGGACCTAAGTGGTAAGAATGGAGGCCGTGGGGGGATGTACAGCTTCGAAGACGTCCTCTCCGATCATGCCTTTAATGAGGAATGATCCCACGAAAATCCTGACTAGGATCCAACTCTCTACTCCAACGGCCACTCCAGCAGCCAACCATCCCATCCACCCCACCCGTCCAAGCACCCTCTTCATCGCAATAGCCTACCATTCAGCCCTGCGCAATCCCCTTCTAAAGTATACCTGAGGCACATATCCAAAAACACACGTCGCAACCACGATCGCAGTAGCAACCACCACCGACGACAAAGCCGACGTAAAAAACGGTCTCACCAACCCTGGATGCGTACAAAAGTAATAAATCCCCTAACACGTCAGGTCTAGTCTCCACGGGCTTGCTCCAGGGTGGGCGGGACACGCACCTTGAGGGGATAAAGATACGCGGCATGAGTGTTTTCTAGGCCCTTTGCCGCGTTCTTGGCGGTTTCAAGAGTATGCTCTGCGTAGTCCTTGCCCGCACTGCGTAGACGGCGTTTTATAGTGCTTGGAGTGCCTTCGTCGGAGGACATGGTTTGGAGAGTAAAGCCCTGAGATGCGCGGCCATATATTTACAATTACGTCATTGGGTATACGGGGACGGGATGGTGTTCTTGACCGTAACGCAGGATTGAGGACGGTCCGCCCAATGGAACCTCGGTGTCGCTGTTCAGCCAATCACAACTTTGGGTTTCCTGGCTGTTGGAAATCGCGAACTTGAGGAGACCGGCCGACCCAACGGCAGGGCGCTTATCGCGATCGATTTGATCAACGGGACGGTGTAAAGGGCTTGGCTGAAGCGGGACACTGAAACTCTATTGATGGCCATTTGTGGTCGTAAACGAAGCTTGCAGCAAATGCCCTGCACCACACGGCGCATGGGCCGTCTCTCTCGGCAAACTTGTCCTCTCCTTGTCGGCGTGGGGGGCACGTGTAGGTGTTTGAGGCACTCCAAGAGTTCATATTAATTTGGGGCTATGCAGTGCTGTCCGTCCTCTTTCTTCCCTCATTATCTCTCTCTCTCTCTCTCAAGACGAGGTAGTTTTTTGACTGACAATGGTTCTTCACAAGGTATTCTCCATACAAACGATAAGTGAGCTAAGATCAGCATGTCGACCCCGACGATATCCTCCATCTCTGTCGTAATTCCCCCTCTTCGGGGATCCACCCCCGCGACCTGAGCGTCGAGACCCCGTATTCCTCACGCTACTCCTCCGCACAGGAAGCCATCCCCAAGTACACCCTGCCACAATCTGGCATCCCCGCCAACTCGGCGTACCAACTGATCCACGACGAACTCGACTTTGACGGCCGTCCCAATCTCAACGTCGCCTCCTTTGTGACAACCTACATGGAGCCAGAATGCAATCAACTCATACAAGAGAATTTAAGCAAGAACTTGGCCGATAACGACGAGTATCCCGCGATGCTGCATCTCCATCAACGTTGTGTGAGTATGCTGGGAAATCTATGGGGTGCAGGTGCCGTCGAGGGGAAGAAGGAACAGGCTATTGGGACAGCTACCACGGGGAGTAGTGAGGCTATTATGTTGGGCGGATTGGCTATGAAACGTAGGTGGGTGGAGAAACGATTGGCGTTGGGGAAGGATACTTTGAAACCGAATGTGTTGATGGGTGCCAATGCACAGGTTGCGCTCGAGAAGTTTGCGAGGTATTTCGATGTTGAAGCGAGGATCATTCCCGTTTCCACCGAATCCAAGTATTGTCTTGATCTCACAAAGATCAAAGAGTACCTTGACGAGAACACCATTGGGATTTTCGTCATTTTGGGATCCACGTATACAGGACATTACGAACCTGTCGAGAAAGTCGCCGAATTACTCGATGAATACGAGAAGGAAACGGGGCTGGATATTCCTATCCATGTCGACGGTGCGTCAGGGGCTTTTTTCTGTCCTTTTACTACCCCGAGCGTGAAATGGGATTTCAGAATCCCCCGCGTCAAAAGTATCAATTCGTATGTCTCTCCCAATGTGTCTTGTTAATCCTAGCTCTGGACATAAGTACGGTCTTGTGTATCCTGGAGTGGGGTGGATTCTCTGGAGAGACGAGAAACAACTTCCCGCGTACCTCAAATTCGAATTACATTACCTTGGCGGTAAGCTCTCTAGAAATCTTCAAAAAGCTAATGAAAGGCACCGAGGAGACGTATACGCTCAATTTCTCGAGACCAGGCGCTCATGTCATTGCTCAATACTACAATTTCATTCATCTCGGAATAGATGGATACTCTAGTATCCAAAAACGCTCTCTCACGAACGCAAGATTCCTTTCCAAGGCCCTCGAGTTGACTGGCTGTATCCCCCCCAACCCCAAAGTGTACCCTGACATGTAGACTATGTCTGTCTTTCGGAGATCCATCGGATCCAGCCGGGAAAAGAGACACTTCATGAAGACGATCCAGAACGCTATTTCCCTGGTCTGCCGGTCGTTAGTTTCCGTTTTACGGACGACTTCAAGAAGGAGAATCCGCATATCAAACAGGCTGCGGTGAGTACTCTTCTGCGCGTCAAGGGCTGGATTCTGCCGAACTATCCGCTTCCTCCCAGCGAAGAGAACACCGAGATCCTCCGCGTTGTCGTCAGGGAAAGTTTCTCCTCTGGTACCCGCCTCCCCACTGGGAAATGTGTTGATTTCAGGCATGTGCGACGAATTGATTGAGGATGTTATTGCTGTTACGGAGACATTGATGACGGCTTCGCAGGTCGAGATTGATGCGTTTGCGCATCCTGATGCGGTCATCACGTTGAATGATAAAGTCAAACGTCTTAGGTTGGGGGAGGGAGGGAATTTGGGGCAGGCTAGGAGAGAGAAGGCGAGAGATTATTGGGAGAAGATAAGGGAGCATGTTGCCGGGAAGGGCGTGTTCAAGCGCGGTGTTTGTTGATTTGGAAGGAAACAAATGACTACTTTGAAATGAAAAAGTATAATTAGAATTGAATGAATGTGTAGTGTGTTGTTCACGCTAAATTAAATTTTACCCCATGTCTTGTGTGTTTGGAGATTGTTATCGCCCGCTTCGGACGAGATATGTTGTTGGGGGTGGGAATTGAACAATCGATACTGGAGGTGAATGAGCAGCGACGATATTCCGTTGTTACAGGTGCTTCGGATAGATCAAATACCGATTTTGATACGGAGGACGAATGCCATGCCGTCCTTGTCTCCGCGGTCGAAGTTGACGTGATCGGTGACTCGCAATTGTTTACACCTACCCCGGCCCGATAGCACCATCGGTTCATATGGTATGGATCAACAAAGAATTTTGCGCAACGGCTTCGAGGATTGTTGTCGCACGTGGAGAGTGCGAACCGAAGTACATAACTCGAGGGAGATCTACACTCTTTTAAAGACGATGACGATGGTGTTTCAGGCGAATCTAAACGGTAGGCGTAGTATATCACGCAGCGTATCCCAGGAATGTCCGAACTCTAAACTGCACTTCATAACCTGGGCCTGCTCCACATTCGAGCCACCTATCCGGAAGATTATCGAGCTGATATTAAACCAAATCATTAAGGAATGTTTGTTTGAGATCGTCTGCGCTGAGTGGAATCGTCTCATTCCCCCCGACCAGTGACCACAGCGCTGCAGGGATTATGAACGGTTGAGGAAGAGGGACGCGTGTCAGCATTTGCAGCGGAAATTGTCCGGTTGGAACGTTGGCCCAGGAGGATGCACGATGTGGCGCAAAACGGCGCAAAACGGCGCTTCGGATGCAACCGTTCCTGGAGGATTGTCTCCTTGAATTGGTCGTGATGTGCCTTAAATTAATTCAGTGAAATGCATTGGTTGACGTAAACACAGCTTGGTTTCCGCGACAACCACATACCACATCCGGACACGATTGTAATTTCCGCAAAACCACGCGCTCAGACCTCCAGATCATCACCACGAGGATCAGAGACAACGACCTGCGAATGTCTCGGCAGCGGATGGAAAAATGCCGTATCGTGGTGTCAAAACGTCGCTATCCTTCACGGGGCTCTTGCTGGACGAAGTTCTGCGCAACGACCGGTGACGCGTGTCGTTGGAATGAAGGGGTTCTATTGGCCAGGGGTCGCGTTCTAAAAATGTGTGTGCGAGGCTGGTATCCAGATCACATTTCTCGACATGGCGATGACCCTTTACGAGCCCAACGATACAGCTAGCACACGATCTGCGAGCCAATCGTTCTCAAGCCACATTATCATCCTAGCGTGTTGTTTGGATTTTTCGCCGATTCAAGCATACCGATGCTCCTTTTTAACCTTGGATGCTTTCGTATAAATAAATACAGCCGGCCCACCACCCTTCTCTCCATCCTCGACAAGCGACGACAACAGCTACTTCGTCAACCACCTTCGTTCGGCCTCACCCGCAGTCTTTCTTTCGCCAATCTCGGCGTAGTCATTCTTTTGTTTGTTAAAAACACCACATTCTTTCAAGATGAAGTTTTCGCTCGCGTCTGCTGGAGCCCTTGCGTTCGCAGCGCTTGCTTCCGCTGGAGCACAAATGCCCAGCTGCAGCTGCCAGGAAGTCGTTGAATGGGAGACTGAGACCGTCACCGTCACCGTCGCTCCCGGATTCCAAACTCCCTCGAGCTGCCAGGTTGCAACAATCACCCCCACCGGCTGCACCGCCTGTGGACACACCATTGTCGGACCCCTTCCTCAGTACATCGCCACTGAGATTTGCACCAGTGTCACTTGCAGCAATGGCCAAGTCATTCCCACGACCTACACCACTGGCTCAACTTGCACTGTCAACACCGCCTGCACGGTTGACAACAATGGAAAGACGTGGGGTCTTGAGGCCATCACCATGACGTACCGCTGCCATTATTACAATTCTAACATATAGTGTCACTGCCTGCGATTTCCCCGAGGCAACTCCTCTTCCCGCCGGCTGCGCTTGGGAAACCTGTGTCATCCCAGCGTGGGAGGTCAACGGACAATGGATCCCAGAGTGCACTGCCACATACACTTACTATCCTCAGCCCTCCTACTACCCTGTGCCATACCAATGGACCAGCACCGCATGGCAGAACGGTATTCCAGTAATCTCAATCATCAACAACATCTCGATTAACATTGTTGAACAAACTCAAACCGTCTACGCTCCAGGTGGAGCCCCCACCGGGCAACCTACTACCCCTGCTCCACCCAGCGGCCCTTCGCCTACCGGCCCAGGCGCCCCCACCACGCCCGCTCCCTCTAGCGCTCCCTCAGTCTTCGTTCTTGCCGCAAATGATGGAACCGTCGGTATCGTCCAAGCCGGAACAATCGAGTTCGTTGCCTCCGACTCTTCTCTCATCACACCTGCCAACGGACTTATCCTCACCGGCAGCTCTTTGACTGACGCCAACGGAAACGTCGGCAAAGTCAACGAGGCTGACCTTATCGCAGGTGGAGCTTCTATTTCTTTCGCTGCCACCAACGCAAGAATGTTGTTCCGTCGGGACAACGGTACCGGCACTGCCAACGTAACTCTCACCTGGGACTTCACCCCCGCCGGTGTCCTTGAGGCTTTCTATAACAATGCTCCAGTCTACTTCTCAGTGTGCCCACCCGGCGACACGCTCAAGATTTCTTTGAGCTCTGATGCTGGCAACTGCACTTCGATCACTCTCGTCAGGAAAACTCCTACTCCGGTCTCCACGACCACCGCTGGCAACACAGACACTAGTCTACCTACCACTGCGCCCGGAACGTCGCCTACCGAAGCGCCAACCACCAGCCCAACGACCACCGAACCTACCACCTCTCCCACATCCACCAGCGTCCCCACTGACTTCGCTGACGCTATGGTCTACTGGCACAACCAATACCGATCCCTCCACGGCGTCCCTCCCGTGACATGGAATCAGACTCTTGCCGACTACGCCGCGAACTACGCCACCCAATGCTCCACTCAACACTCTGGGTCTCCATACTACGGTGAGAACTTGGCATACGGAGGATACACCAACCCCTCTTACTACATCTACCTCTGGTACGATGAGATCAATAACTACAACTTCAGCGACCCTGGATTCTCCACGACCACCGGTCACTTCACCCAGGTCGTCTGGAAAGATTCTGTCCAAATTGGTTGCGGATGGGTCACTTCTTGCGGCGGCACTCTTGGCTCTGACTATCCCAACTACTTGGCTTGCGAGTACTACCCATACGGCAATGTCGATGGTGAGTACGCTACTGAGGTCCCAGCACCCACTAGCACCAATATTCCGGTTCCTGGTATGTTCCTATTCTATGATTCTTCTAACTTGTTTTAGCTCAGGAATCCCCATAGATTAGTTCTATGAGACTTCTATTTTACCTGTAATTTATTTTAAAGAGAGATGGAATTTTGGAGACCGTTAATTATTAAAGTGTTTTTCGTTGGACACGAGCTGGATCAAAGAGTAACAAGTACACAATAAATCCCTCGTTACAGCGCTGGTTCAAATTTACAACGGGCGTTTCAGGCATCTTTGTTTCATGCTGTTGTGCAAAAGTCGACCTTTTCGCACGTGGTACGTAGGAATGAATAATTTACCCAAAATATCCCAAATTGCATTCCTTATAGAGTCCACATTCCAAGCGCGGTATTCACACCCATTGACGCCACTGCTCTACCATAGTCCCCAATTCTGGCCCGGAGGTTTTTTTCCGTTCGGCCCAATGCTCGGCTCGCCTTTGACCCAGTAGTTGTATTGCTTGTTGAGCCGTTTTTGACAGAGTTCAGTGAAGGAGTGACCCGCTGGGCGAGTCTCGTTTCGCTCAGAGAGATAGAATGCGAATATTCCAATTCCTATCCCGAAAAAGGGGTCCGCCCATCTATCCATTAGACCTCGTTTCCAGTTAAGAAGGGATCGTACTTCGATATTAGATACGGGTAGCGAACGACGGACATTGCTTTGCTGGTCGCTGAGTGAAAGTCGTCGCACCGGAAATCTGGTGATCCAAACAAATTTCAATGCTGACCAGCCCTTTTGAAACGGAAATTTGCTCGCCGACAATCGTCAAGTCTCGGATTGCATTCGCTTGGGATACCTGACGATGCCAGTCAGATGTCCTCGGCCACCGCCTTCCTTCTGGAGACTGAACACGCTAAACCAAGAGAAAGCACAACTATGGAACACAACATACAACCCTAAAGCACTCCGACTGGGCAACAAGATCCTGAAGCGTCGTCCCAAGGCACCAGTCGTTGAAAACTACTATCCGCCAGAATTCAACCTCACTCCCCGAACAATGGGACGATTGTTCCCTGGTCTTTCCTTCCGGGATGTAGCGCGGGAGCAATGGGAGGAAGATGTTGAACAGTATTCCCAAAGACGAGATCTTTTGCTAATTGATTAGGAGGAAGAAACGAGGCAAGGGACCGCCTGCGAAGTATGTCCCTTCAATTTTTAGAGTGCTAATATGTTTAGGATGACGGAAGCGGATTTCATGGCGGAACAGGCTCGAATGGAAGAGAGACGATGTATGCTCGTTGGAGGAGGGTCGCTAATTTTTAGTGAAGGCAGAAGCGGCGAAGATGAAGGCCG